>Ga0302114_10000011_pt1 | contig 160993 bp, 115 predicted proteins | sample AG5_Surface_MG_FD_203107 | JGI IMG/M metagenome (GOLD analysis project Ga0302114, IMG submission 203107) | Marine microbial communities from Western Arctic Ocean, Canada - AG5_Surface | ecosystem: Environmental > Aquatic > Marine > Oceanic | place: Canada: Western Arctic Ocean | collected... | reverse complement strand
ATACGGAAATAAAAAGAAACACACCGCCCAAGTCGTTGCACCCCGCGCGCAACAATTCACCCGCCATGTCCGGACCCATCTTAACCCAAGACGCCTGGATGTTGGTCAAACCCGCGGGGCCCAGGGTAAGCCTCCCGACGGCGTGCGCGAGGATACACTCGCGAAGCGTCGGCCCCCGCCGCGACGCGCCTGGAAAACACAAAGTTCATATGGGCAAACAGTTAGAGGATTAAAATAAACGCACCTTTGCGGTACACCGGCGCTTCGAAGTGAACGAAGGGCAGCGGGACAAACTCCGTGAACCCGCGGCCGTTTCTGGAAACGCTCGCGACGTGCGCCCCACGCAAACGCAGTAAGTGCCTGGCCCACGCGTCCGGACCGTCGGTATCGACGTGACCGAACATCAAGGTGGACGTGGTCGGCACGCCAGCGTCTGTACACAAAACACTTACCCGTCAGTCACATTGCCCATACGAGAGTTGAAATAAACTTACCGTGCGCGGCGGAAACAACCGAAAGCCACTCCGCCGTGTTCAGCTTATCGGGGCACAAAATCGATCGAACGGAGTCGTCCAACACCTCCGCCGCGGTCCCTGGTAGTGAACCGAGCCCCGCGTCACGCAGCCGTTTAAGGTAACGCGGCACGGTCGTCCCTGACGTCGACGCGCCGTGACTAACCTCCAGGGGTGAAAACGCATGCACGTGAATACCCTGTTAACAAACACGACGTCAGTCTGTCTAATTGCCCGTACGAGAGTTAAAATAAACGTACCTCTGCTCCCGCCTTCGCGGCTTTGAGAATTTCGAGATAGTCCGCGCCGGTGAAGTCCGGGTGGATCCCGCCTTGCATGCAAACCTCCGTGGCGCCCCGTGCCCACGCCTCCGCCGTTCGCCGTGAGATCTCGTCCATCGCCAAGAGATAGGGCTTACCCCGCAGCGACTCCGCGGCTGGTCCCTTGGAGAAGGCGCAAAAGGCGCACGATAGGGTGCAAACGTTGGTGTAGTTTATGTTGCGGTTGACGACGTAACTGACGACGTCTCCGCACTGTTCACGTCTCGCGATGTCCGCCGCGGTGCACACGGCGTCGAAGTCGGCTCCCCTGGCGCGCAGAAGCGTCGCGACCGCGGCTTCATCCGAACGCGTCTCTACATCAAAATCGTCGATGTCGTACGAGCATTTACCCTCGAGTAAAAGCCCCTCGCCGCGTCGTTTGAGCCGTTCGATCGCCGCCTTGACCCGCGACGAGGGTTCAGGGTTAACCCCGACGCGGCCGCCGAAGACGGCGCCGTCTACGCCGACGATGTCGACCGGCCGCGGCGACCGTAACGCCAGCCACGGCTTATTTTTGTTGCCGATTTTACCCGCCTCCAACGCCTCAGCCGCCTCGTCCACCGCCGACTCTTCCCGTCCCGGGCACCACGCGGATGCCCGGGACAGGCCCTCCGAGTCCGCGAGGACCCTGACGTGCGGCGCGACGTTTGGGTCGATCCATCGCTGACACCCGTCCGTCTCGTGTGTCCACGAAGAGTTTGAAGAGTTTGAAGAGTCGTGTGGACACAGTGTGGACCGAGTCTGAACCACGTACCTGGCCTGCGCCGCGAGTCTCGGCACGAGCGCGTAGCCTTCCTCATGGGTAACGCGCGCGAGCTCGGATAGGTGCGGCCACGGCGCCTCGGGAGACACGTGGTCCGGTGTGACCCCCGGGGAGACCCCGCCCCAATCGCTGAGCCCGCATCGAAGCAACCGCCGCCACCCCTCTCTGTCCGCCGTCGCCGACGTCCCGGCTGGATACGAATCGTCGGGCTCCGGGGTGAGGTTCGGCGGGACCTGTATGTGCGTCACAGGCCCGAATATCAAACGCGCGCACGCGGTGGTCCAGATTAACTCGTCGAGCGACGGTTCGGGCCACGCGGACATGCGGGTGCCTTCCTTGGCTCGAAAGTTTTGCACGATTATCTCCTGAACGTGCCCTTTGTGCTTTCGATCGATGTCACGAATCGCGAACAACGCGTCCAGCCGCTCGGCCCGAGTCTCGCCGATGCCGACCAGTATCCCAGAGGTGAAAGGTATCTGCAACTCACCCGCGAGGTCGAGGGTTCGAATCCGCGCCGAGGGCCTTTTGGATTCGCATCGGTGATGCGCCGCGTCCGCGGTGTCCACCAGTCGGTCGCTCGCCGACTCGAGCATCAAACCCTGGCTCGCGCTCACCCGCCTTAGCTTAACTAACTCGTCCCGTGTCAACACCCCCGCGTTGCAGTGCGGCAACAAACCGGTTTTGTCCAACACAGCCTGTGCGCAGTGTGCCAGGTAGTCCACAGTGGACTCGAATCCCATGGAGCGCAACTCTTGCTTCGCCGCCGGGTATTTGGCCTCCGGTCTGTCGCCGAGGGTGAAGAGGCACTCGGTGGCGCCCGCGATGCGCCCGCGTTCCGCCACCTCGATGACCTGCGTCACCGACATGTAAATCTTATCCGACGCGTCCGGGTCTTTGGCGAAGGTGCAGTACCCGCATCGATCGCGGCACGCGAACGTCAGAGGCACGAACACCTTCGGCGAGAAGGTCACGATCCCGGGGTCGGGCCCGGCGGCGCGAACGGATGCCGCCGCGTCGCAGAGTGAGCCGAGGTCCAGCGTGGCTGTTAAACGGTCGAGCTCCGAGCGCGTCAGGTCGCGTGAACCGGAGGCGATGGCGCCGACGAGGTCGGAGGTCGTCGACGTGGAGGCATCTCCATCTTCGGTGGTGTGGGCACCGCCTCTGGGCGCCGCTGAGATCCCGCGCCCGTGGTTCACTCGCGGGCCGGTGCGCCTATCCCGCGGGGTGGTGACCCTATGGAGGGACGCCGAGACGCACGAGAGCGACGCCATCCTCGCTTGAGCTCACAGCCGAGCGCTCTCCGGCTCTCTGTGTGTCACGCGCAAGAGAACTCTTGGTGCTTTATGGACCTTTTTGGCCTCGCTTTAAATACATTTCGTGTCTAACTGTTTACCTTGTGCTTCTCTTTGGCCCGTCCGTAACTATCTATTTGATCAACTCGTCTAACCAATTACTCGTATGAATCTTCGAGACTGATATTTTTCGTTCAGATTGTTAGAAATCGAGATGCAATCGAAATCCGGCGTTTTCATTGGTCAGAAATGTTAAAAAAATGTCCAGTCATAAAAATGGCCCAACCGGAGGGTGCGTTTCCCCTGAAGATACTGCAGGCTGTCAAGCGCACGCCGGGCCATTGCACGACGCGAAGCGACCTACGCGACCGCGCGCTTAGCCAATCGACGTATTAGTCGATCAGAACGTTCGTGCGCGGCATCGAACGTACGGGCGCGGGTGCCGTCGAGGACCCACGTTAGGAAGCAGCGCCGGGTTTCCGCGCGCACATCGAGTTCCGCGGTTGGGGAGGAGAGTTCTTGCGCGATGATGAGTGCTTGCGCGGTCGGGGCTCGTTCCCCGGTGGCGCGCCTCCCGCGCTCGGTGGGATCCACCCGCGCGGGGCGACGCGCGTGCGTCGATGTCAGGGGATCGAATGCTCCCAAACCGGGCGCTAAGAACAAGAAGGTGCGTCGCGCATCCCCCGACCGCGCGCATTCCGGATGGCTCCGCGCGCCCAAAGCAAAGTTTCCGGCACCCAACAACAACGGGGGATCCATCTTAACCTTCGCTCACCGTACCGCCCCTTTCCCGAACGAAGCAGGCATCGTCCACGAAGCTCAGCGCGGTGATGGCGCCCGAGACCAACGTCTCCGCCGAGGAACTCGCCGCGGAGGCCCGGCGGCGCGGCATGGGCCGCCGCTTCGCCGACGAGCGCTCACTGGACAACCCGGGCGAATTCAAGGGCATCAGGAACTTCTGGTACCCCGTGCACTTCTGGTCCAAGCTCACGAAAGGCGACGCGATGTGCGACTTTCCCCTCTTCGGCGAGGAATGGACGCTCGTGCAGACGGACGACGTCGAGACCGCCGCGGCGTCCATCGAGTTCCCCGGATGCGCTCACATGGCGTCCATCGCGGAGGGGGGATCCAGATCCAAGGGTTGGGTGTGCCGATCCGTCGCCGACCCGACGAAACACATCCCGATCGGAATCAAAGACGGACTCGTGATGGTATGGCCCGGGAGCTGCAAGCCGGATGTCGAGCTCCCGGGGACGTTCAAGCCCCCCGACGGGTACACCACCCACGCCGAGCTCATCATCGAGGACGTCCCAGTGGAGCACGGGTTGTTGATGGAGAATTTACTCGATCTCGCGCACGCGCCGTTTACGCACACGGGAACATTCGCCAAAGGCTGGGGCGTTCCCAACTTTGTGGAGTTTGCAACCTCAAAGCTTCGCAAGCCGGGTGACGGGTGGCACGACATGGCCAACGGGTTGAACCTCGCGTCGCTCGGTGGTCAGAGCGGCAGCTGGAACCCGTACCCGATCGACATGAAGTTTTTAACCCCGTGCATGGTTGATTCTCACATCGGCATGTCTCAAGCCGGCGCGGCGGGCGGCGGGGCTCAGTTCGAGGAAGGGGTGCAGTGCGCGGAGTGCGCGAACCACCTGCACCAGCTGCACGTGTGCCTGCCGTCCACCGCGGGTCGGACGCGTTTGTTGTATCGCATGAGTTTGGATTTCGCGGGTTGGGCCAAGTGGGTTCCGGGTATCGAGTTGGTGTGGACTGAGATGGCGAACCAGGTGCTGGGCGAGGACTTGCGGCTGGTGACGGGCCAGCAGGACAGGATGCAGCGCGGCGGGCGGGTGTGGGCGCACCCGGTGGCGTACGATAAGCTCGGGCTGGTGTATCGCAGGTGGAGGAACTTCTCCGTCGGGGACTCGTGCGAGCTATGAGCGAGAGGGGCCCCGCGACGCTGTAACATTAGTTCAAAGATTCTTCACAAACATTATTTTATCGGAGAGAGATTGATACGTTAGCCATCACCACCAGTCACCCGCGCGCGTCGCCTCTTGGAGTATCGCATCTTGGGGTATCTGGAAGACGAACGCGATGGGGAAGAAACACAGGCGCGAACCCGTCGACCGCGCGCCGGTCGTCGGGGGCCTCTCGGTGAACAAGAAGAAGAAGGTCAAGGCGAAGGCGATGAAGAAAGCGGCGGCGGGCGGCGGTGCTTCGAACTCGAACGGCGCCGGGGGATACGACCCGAAACGGGCGCTGTCCAAGCCCGCGGCGCCGCCCCCGTCGTACACCGCGTCGTCCGCGACCCACGGCGGGTACATCACGCCGTCGCACGATGAGTACGACACGTGCGTGGCGAGGTCGTACGTCGGCTTCCGAGTAGATCCCCCATCCATCCTTCCCGACGCACTGCACGCGGACGTCGCTGACGCGTTTCGTGTGATGACGAAACGCGGGATGTTCACGCGCGACGTCCTCGCCGCGGGGAAGAGCGTGTCCCCGACGTTCGTCAGCCGCACCCTTGTGGGCGACCGCGGGATGACCTACCACTACCAGAAGCTTCGCATCTTCGCGCTGCCCTGGGACGACGAGCTCACTCCGGAGGGCTCGCCTTTACGAACGGTCAAAAGGCTCAACGACGCCATGAAGCAGCGCTCGCGTGCGCTCTTAGCGAAGCATGCAGATCCGCGGGTAAAGGTCACGGGATCGTGCGAGTTCAACGTGACGCTCATCAATTTGATGGAACCGGAGAGACGGGAATCGATGGCGCTGAAGGATGAAGGCCAATTCGGGATGGGCAAGGCGTCGGTGTCCTGGCACTCCGATTCGTCCTTACAGGACACCAGCACGGTGGCGGTGTACCACCAGACGGCCGGCGGCATCGACGGCGACGATAACTCCTGGCACATCGCGCTCAAGTGCCTCGACGACGTCACACCGGCTCTAAGAGTCCCGCTGAACTCGCACGAAACGTACTACATGATGCGAGACTTTAACCTGCACCATCACCACGCCGTGCTGAACGGAGACACCAGGCGGTTCAGCTCCACGCACCGCGTCGCGGTCGTCGCAAAGGATACGTTCGAGTACATCCAGGGTAAGTGTACGCGGGCGTTACTTACCCTGCCGCTGCTCAAGTGGTACGCGGGGAAGGCGCCGAAGGGTTGGAAGGTGAATAAATCGACTCCTCCTGAGCCGTTGTCGAAGATTTTGCACGTCTTGGGCGACGCGCATCGCGAGGTTGAGTTCCAGTGGCTGCGGATGTTCTGGCTGCAGGGTACACGGCACGCGTCGCAGCACGAGACGTACTGGGCGGCTCGGATCGAGGAGCTGACGCAGGCGTGGGACGCGATGGAGCTCGGACTTCGATGGGCGTGCGACGCGTGTCGACTCGCGGCGGATGGGAAAGCCAAGACGGAACCGAGGGCTTTCGAGATGCTTCGATACCTTCTGGAAACCATCGCGGAGTGTCGGGAGGAGCACGACGCGCGGTGCGAGGCGGGGGCGTACGCGCAAGTGCCGGAGGATTGCAGGCCGATCGATCTACCGCGGTTCGACGACAAGTCGCCGCTGCCCCGGGACTTGCGACCGGTGCTCAACACGTTGGAGCTGTGGAGGCGAGGGCGTTTGGACGGTGACGGGTTTGGCTTTTAAGCTTTTAATGAAAGTCTCGTAAGATTAGTCGCTTACGACGTCATGATATATCTACTGTGATCTTATTAGTAGTCGCGCAGTGTTTAAATTTGCAAAAGAATGCAGTCGCAGCCGTGGTGGTACATTGGCTCCCGTCCGATCCGCTCACTTGTTGGACTTGCCCGTCCTCTTCGTCTTCGCGGCGTCCTTCGCGGCATCCTTCGCACGGGCAGCCTTCTCCTGTCTTTCATCCGCGGCGTCGTCGTTGTTGCCGTCGTTGGACCCGTCGCCGCTGGACGCCCGCTCCATCGAACGCGGCCGCTCCTCGCCGTCGTCGCTGCCGCCCTCGCCGCCACTTCCATCCTCGCCGCCGCTACCGCCCCCCTCGCCACCCCCCGAGCCCTGCTGCGTGGGCTTGGATTCCTGTGTGGGGTTCTGTTGGTTCGGCTTGGGGCAGACCTGCTGGGTGTGGCCGCCGAAAGTTTTGACCCCCTGCTGGGTAGCCTTGTTCACCGCGGCGCCGGCGACGGCCGCCGCCGCCGCGTGCCCTGGTTCAGACTTTTGGCTCTGCGGCTCCGTCTTTTGGCTCTGATTGACGCCATCCTTCGTCGCGACGCCAGCCTTGAGCGTCTGCGTCTGCCCTCCCCCGACGTCGCTCCCGTTACCGCTACCGTTACCGCTCCCGCCGCTGTTGTTCCCGGCGCCGCTACCCTTCTCCGACTGCGCCAAAGCGGGGTTACCCTTGCCGCTGCCGTCGTCGGATCCAGCCGCGCCGTCGTTGTTCCCCCCGCCCCCGCTGCCCTGCCCGCTCCCCGGCATGGTATCGTTCCCCTCGCTCCCGCTCCCCTCGCGCTTGTACTCGTTGCCGGAGCCGTCGCCGCCGCTCCCGCCGCGCATGACGAGTCCGCCGCTACCGGTGTTGGCGCCGCCGCCGCTACCGCCGCTGCCCTCGCCCGATCCCCCGCCCGATCCCCCGCCCGAGCCGCCATCCTCGCGGCTCGGCGAGTTCTCCATCGTGCTCTCGCTGCAACCCTGCAGGCGCTTGAGGTACAGCCGGTACTTCTGCAGGTGGCTCGCCACGTTCTCGCGAGTCAAACCTTCCACGTTCATGAGCTGCATGATCGTCTTCGGGACAGCGTTTTTGATGCCGAGATGAGAGACGGCGTCGACGAAGCGCTTGTGCAGCGGCGGGGTCCACACGAGACGCGGGCGCTTGAGCGCGTGCGCCGCGTCGTCCTCGGTGCCTGCGTGGGGGGGGGTGAATGGGGGAGTTGATTCGTCAGTGATTGGTCAGCGGCGTGTTTTAACTGGGTGGCGGGGTTTCAACTGAAAAATATGACGTTTTTTTCACACTGGCGCTTCATACGGAACGCGCGAGATATTTTGGCAACTTGGATATTTTGAGAGTCGGGTACGCACCCTCCATTCCCATGGACATGCCCGGGTCTTCGCGCGATCGCTTGAACGCGTCGAAGCTTCGTGAGTGTTCCATGCCAGCCTGGTACGCCATCATGTGCTCGTAGCTCACGTTGGGATCCATGTGACCTGCGGCGCGGGCGGAAGATCGGCGGTAAGTCAGAGATCTGATTCTCGAGCTGGGTGACGACGGATATTTATAATATCCTGAACGTGGGCGGGGCGTGCTTCGGACGCGTCGACGGCGCTCGATCGCGACGCGGGGTCGACGATCGAGGTGGGTGGGATTGAGGGTTAGGTTTGGGTCTTGCGTGATGGATGACGCACCTTGGGAGGGTCCCATGCCCCGATCGCCGCCTTGGCTGAGCGGCCTGCCGTAGTGGTCGTAATGACCCCCGGGCCTCTGCGCCCCGAAGGGAGCCTGGTACATACCGGGGAAGCCGCCGTAGCTGGCCATCGCCGCGGAGGCCATCGCGGCCGCAGCGGCGGCCTGGGCGTTCGCGGAACCCGGCGGGGGCATGATGTGGTGGAAGTTACCGTACGGCGGGGGCATCGAGGCTTGCATCTGCGCCGCGCCCATCGGGTCGTGATACGACCCTGGCGCTCGAGATTCGCCGTTGGTGCGCTCTCCGGACTCCTGCGACGGCGGCGGCAGCGGGTACCGGTAGCCGTTCATCATCTGGATTCCAAAGGCGTTGGCCAGCGACGGTGTGAGCAGCTGAGAGTTGGTGCCGGGGAGCTGCTCGGGCCGCGGCAGGCCCTGCTCCCACGCCCACATCACCTCCGGAGTGGGTTTGGTGCCATTGCCCGTTTCCTCCTTTCCCGGCTTCGCGGGGGGCTCCTTCGCCGCCTTGCCCTGATCCGTCTCGGCCACCACCGCCGTCATGGTTTCACTAACCACGGGCACGATGTGCGTTGGTATTCGCGTTCCTTTCTTGAAGCGCGTAAACCGGTCGCGTCGCTCGCGCGTCTCGGTAATGCGTTGACGCGTCCGTCGCTTCGAGCAACTATCATAAAAAAGTGTAGAAAAAGTACAAAAAGATCCTGGAAAATTAGATATTTTGCCAATGGCGAGCCGCACGGTTCACAACTCCACTCCGTCAGCGCCACGCAAGCAGGATGGAATCCGATTTGCAAAATCAGAGAATTGGAAGCAATTTTGTGTCAGATGTGAAGCGTGGCCAGTCCACGAGTGAGACAACGCAAGATGACACTCCCCGAGAAAAGCGTTGTTAGCACATCCTCGGAACCGACGACGGCCGATACGACTGACACACACCGCACCGCGCCCCGCCCACGCTCGATACCGCCATCCCCCCATGACGACGATCGCACGCCGCGCGTTCACCCTCGGTTTTCGCCTCCCGCCGCGCGCGTCCACACGGGGCCCCGCTTCTCTCGGCGTCGCGATGTACCGCACCGGCGCCGCGACGCACATGCATGCCGGCCAGGTCACCACCGACACGAACCTCGGCAAGACCTTGGACGACACCATGCACAAAGCCGAACGCGCGCGCGAGGACGTGTGGTTCCGCGAACACGACCTCGTCAACCTACGGGAGCTGTACAAGAAGGCGCGGAAGCAGGCGAAGCACATGGAGGGCGAGGCCGTGAAGACCGACGCGGCGGAACTGAAAGAACTCGAACTGCTCGTCGAAGGCAAACTAGACCAAGCAACCATGGAGCGACTCATCGACTGGAAACACCACCACTGAACACATGAGCATGAGATGGATGATACCACCGCGTGCACAGCTGTAAATCATCCCAGCTCGTCGAAGAGCCGCGACGCCTCCGCCTCGCCACGCTCCTCCTCGGTCATGGCACTCATCACAGCCGCCTCCTTCGCCGCGTGTAACCTCGCCGCGCGAAGCAGCGGATGCGACGCCATGTCCTTCTCAATATCCAACCAATCATCGTCCGCACATTGATTACTGTTCATCGTCGCTTCCTCCTCCTTATCGATGCGAAACACGACGACGTGCTGCCGCAACTCGTCGCTGTCCGCGAGGGTGTCTCCCCATACGGGACTCGCGCTCAAGCCGTTTCTTCTCAACGCTCGATACAACGCCTCGTCGAAGCCGTGCCCGCCCCACCGCCCGCACGTCTGCGCGATCGCGATTCTTCCCTCGCCGCGTGTGGCATCTCCACCCCGCGCCCCCTTCATGTGTGACAGTATCTGGGCGAGGCACCGCGCCAAGGCGTCCGCGCCCTCAGCGGAGTACACCAAGTCAGAGCCGCACACGAAATCCCATTGGCGTTCTCGGTCACCGTCAACCCTAAACCCGTCCACGTCGTTCCAGTCCAACGCCCTGGCGTTCAGTCCTGATGATGAGGTCCCATCGGTGGATGTGCTCTGGCCGAGGGATAGGTTACGTCGCAGGCGGTCGAATGCGCCGCCCTCATTCGTCTCCGTCGCCGTCCACGATTGAAACCTGTTCACACGTCTTCAGTCTAATTGCCCGTATGCTAATTAAAATGAACTCACCTCGAGCCCATCTTCAACGCGAGCCAGCCGGTCCCGGCGCCGAGCTCGAGGATCGCGTCATCGTCGGACAGAGAGATACACGCATCGGAGTCGAGGTACTGCTTGAGGACGATCGCGGCGGGCCACACCCTGCCGCTGCAGTGCGACGCCTGGGGTGGGAGGAACGGATGGGAGGAGGGTCAGGGAAAGTCGGATGGGAGGGTTGAGTGATGATGAGTCGCCCGAGGGATGCGCATCGGGAGGGGGGCGAAAGGGAGCGTACCTCGACCTCGATGCCGAGCTCGCCGAGCTCGCCGGTGGCGAGCTCGACGGAGACGCCGACGCCGGGGGGAGGCGCCGACATCTCACCCGCGCCGCGCGGGGACGGAGTGACGCGAACTTTTATTTTACACTTTTTTCACGGCTCACCGCTTCGTTTGGTCACCACACCGAGCGGCGCACAGAATCGGAGCACCGCCGCGATGTCCGCCGCGGCAGCCTTCATCTCCCCCGCCATCCACGTCGCGCGAGCGTCGGCGTGCGCCGCGCGTCCTCGCCGGCTCCGAGCGCCGATCACGCGCGGCGCGGTCGCGTCCACATCGTCCTCGGCGCCGTCGTCCAAAAATCATCTTGATCTTCCCACCTTCCCCGGGGGTTGGCTCGGCCCCGACCTCGCCGCGGACCCGAGCGCGTGGACGCACAGGCTCACCGACGACGAGATCGCCGAGCTCGACGCCGCGCTGGCGTCCGCGGAGGCCGCCGGGCTCGACGTCATCGACCTCACCCCGGACAACTTCCCACTCCCATCCCTCGCCTCGCGACTCCACGAACTACGCGCCGAGCTCGTTCACGGCCGCGGGCTCCACCTCTTCAAAGGGGTTCCCGTCCACAGGTACACGCCGTGGCAACGATGCGCGGTGTTCTACGGCATGGGCGCGCACATGGGCTGGACGTGCCCGCAGAACGCGCGCGGTCACGTCCTCGGGCACGTCAAAGATCTAGGTACCTTTCTTTTTATTTTATAGTTTTATTTTATTTCCGTATGGGAAACGTGACTGACGTGTTTTGTTAATTGGGATTACAGGCGCCGATCCCGACGACCCGGCGACTCGCATCTACACCACGTGCGCCGCGCAGCCGTTCCACACCGACAGCGCCGACATCGTGGGCCTGATGTGCATAGAGAACAGCACTTTGGGCGGGGAGTCCCGAGTCGTCTCCTCCACAGCTGTGTGGAATCGTCTAGTCGAGACGGCGCCCGAGCTGGCGGCCGAATTGTTGAATCCTTTTCCGGTTGATCGGTGAGTTTATTTTTAATCTCCTGTATGGGCAACTAGTCTGACGATGTGTTTTGTTTACAGGAAAGGCGAAGTTCCGCCCGGTAAGCGGCCCACGTACGACATGCCGGTGTTCCACAGGCACGGCTCGGTGGCATCCACAATGGACGGCAGCGCCGTTGCCGTGTGCGAGGGGGCGAACGAAGGGGGACAAGCGTCGAGTTCGGGCGATGAATGCGAGTTGCTCAGCGGGATATACGACAGGAACTTCATCGACGCGGCGCAGCGTCGGTTCACTGAGGACGACGGGGTGCCGCGGCTGACGCGTCGACAGGTCGATGCGCTGGACGCGCTTGACGCCACGTGCGACGACCCTGGCGTCCGTCTGGACATGAGGCTGGAACCCGGAGACGTCCAATGGCTGCATAACCACACCACGTTTCACGCGAGGTGCGCGTACTCAGACGGCGACGGGGATGTTCCGAGCGTGCGGCACCTGCTGCGGCTGTGGATCACGCCGCCGGACGCGAGGCCGCTGCCGGCGCGGTTCGCGGAGCGGTTCGGGGATCTGCGCGTGGGGCCGAGCAGGGGCGGGATCAGGGTCGAAGGGCAGACGCCCTTCTGCGCCCTCGAGCCCGGAGCTTGACGGATCGGCGTGGCGGGCGATAGATAGACAGATAGATGTAGTGGGGACTTCACTGGACTCTGGACTCTGGACTCTGGACGTGGACACTTAGCTTAATCCCAATATCGCTCGTGCTTATTCATCGAAAGGCCTAAGCTAGTTGACGATCAAGCCTCCCGCCGCCCCTCCCATCCGAAGTCGCCTTCATATGACATCGGATCCGAGAGACGTAGCGGGCCTGTCGACGACGAACCCACACGGACACCCCCTAGCTCGCTAACACCAATTAGACAGCAATCGCAGTCACGTCACCACTTACGCGTCGACGTCGTTGGTGGCGCGGGTGTAGATCTGCTGCTTGGAGTGCATAGTCACCGGCTTGATCTCGCCCTTCGCGATGAGAATGGCGATGGCCTTGCGCGCGAGGGAGCAGGTGATGCGGAGGCGGTCGCAGAGGATGGAGATGGTGATCATCTTGTACTTGGGCACCTCGGCCATGAGCTTGTCGTAGGTGGACTGTTGGAAGAGAGGGGAAGAGTTGAGGTCAGCGGGCGGTCCATATGGTGTGATTCGGATGGGTGTAATAACCCTAAAGGAAAATAATGACCCCGACGCCGCGGGGTGCGACTCGGACGGTGGGACGCGAGCGGTTCTCACCTGCTCGAAGAGGATCTGGTTGTTGGCCTTCTCCTTGGCCTTTCCCTTGGACCACTTCTGTTGACGTTAAAGGACGGGATTTGGGTCGAAGGTCAGCCATCGGCTCGGCACTACACGGCTTTTATCGAGGAGGAGAGTGCACTTTCTTAAAGGCGGGTGGGATGGGCGAACGGAGTTTGGGCCGACTCGAGCGGATTCGCACCTTCTTCTTGGCCTTGCCACCGGCGGCGGCCTTGGCGGCCTTTTGGGCCTTGGACTGGGGCGCTGCAGGGGGCTGTGGATCGGGGAGGGAGGGCGGAGGGGTCAGCGACCGGGATCGCGGTGGGAAAAACCCTAGTGGGTCATTTTCCGCCCGCCCGGGCCCGGATGACGCGCCGGGGTCGCCTCTCGCGACCCGACGACGCGCGCATTCGAGCGCGGACGGTTTGGGTGGGATCTCACGACGCGGAAGGGTCACTCACCATCTTCGAAGATACTCTCCTTCGTCGTGCAAAGAGAACGAGCGAGGCCGCGACCTCGGGCTTAAACACGCGGGCGAGGAGAAAACGTCCGACCGGTGACTGGTCGGTTGCACATTTTTTGTGAAGGAAGATGGGCGAACGAGGGAGTCGAAACGCTTTTCGTGGTCTTCACATCAGACGCGCAACGGCCGACGCGCACATCGAATCGCGACTTCAACCGCGAATCCACACCACCGACACGTTCATCGAGACCATGCCCATCCATACCCGCCGCCCGCGAAAGACGATCGCGCGCCGCCTCCTGCACGCCGCGCGCGACCTCGTGTCCCTTCCCCTCCTCGTCATCTTGGCCGCCATGACAAGCGCGTCGGTCGGCGCGGACGCGGCGTCCGCCACGTTCAATGCGGCCCTCTGCATCGACACGACCACGGTCGGGGGCATGGCGACGACGTGTCAGACGGCGTTGGGTGACTCCAATCAAATGCCAGCCTGTTGCGTGGCGTTGACGACCTGGAACGACGCTGGGTGCAATTGCGCCATCCTCACCGGCAAGACCCTCCTCGACGACCCCGCGTATTCGAGCAACAAGCCCGTGCTCGCCGGTATCTCCGCCGGCCAATGCAGCATCACCGTCGCGACGGCCGACGACGCCGCGCTGTGCATCCCGCCGTCACCGCCTCCGCCGCCGTCGCCGCCCCCGACCTCGCCGGCGCCGCCCCCGGCGCCAGTCGCCAACGACACCGCCGTCGCGGTTGAGGACCAGGCGGGAGGCGCCGCTGGACGTTTCGCATCGTCGTTCGCGGCGTCCATCGCCGCCGCGTCTGTCGCCATCGTGCTCGTGGCGGCGTGAGAAGGAAGAGAGAGAGAGAGACGCCGAGAGGTGCGAGCGCCGGAGAGCCTCGACGATCGACGAGATCATCCTTCGTGTTTATTTATTCAAATTTCATTTGTATATGCCAAATAAGATCTCTCGCACAACACGTGTTTCAGTTAGAAATTGCACAGCGCGAGCGTTATTGGAAGCCGAAACGTTTTTTTTCTTGGAAACGCGCCCCCCCGTCGTTCGCCCCCCGGCACACGCGCGCGCGCACCTTCCTTCCCCCCACGATGATGAAGATCCCCGCGCTCTTCGTGTTACTCACGGCGACCTCGATCACACGCGTCGCGTCCTACGGCGTGATCCACCGCCACGACCACATCGACGACGAGAGGTACGAGAGGCACGTGCGAGCGATGTACGCGCTCGACGACCTCCTCTCGGAGTACAACCGCCTCCACGATCACCCGGATCCCGACTACCACCGCCAGCACAGGGAACCCGAGTTCGTCAAGGCGCACAAGGACACGCACCACCACCACGCGCAGCACGCGCGGCGCAAGGAGGCGCTCCATAAAGCGCACGGCGACGTCCCGATCGCGTGCGACGATTTCGTCTCCATGCAGGCGAGTTTATTTGCATTCTCGTATAGGCAATTAGATTGACGTCGTGTTTTGTTTACAGGCCACGCTGCACGATTGCATGAAACATCCGACCTGGGAGGTTCCCTACGGTGATTGCTGCGAGGGCCTGCGTGTGTGGAACGACGCGGGGTGCAACTGCCCGGACACGAAGACGGTGTTGAGCCACGACGTAACCTTCGCGCACTACGCCAAGCTCGCCGCGACGTTCACACCAGTCTGCCAAGTCGACGTATCGAGTTTTCAGTGCGAAACATCTTCAGAATCCTCCTCGGGGCACTTCCACTTGGCGCTGCCCAAACGACTCCCACACGAACACGACTCCGCCAGTTTGAGTTCGAACGCAGGCCGAGGGCTTAAACAGTTATACGGGGGCACCTCCGGTAAGCAGGAGATCGACTGCGCCGATTTTACCTCTGCGATGATCACGCTGCTTCCGTGCCTCGGCGCCGTCCCGGCTACAGTCTCCGAGGAATGCTGCAAGGGTCTCAACACCTGGAACGACGCCGGCTGCTACTGCGACGGCGTCGCATCCGTCCTGGACGACCCGAACACCCCGTCCGCGTACGTGGCCCTCGCCCGCGAGCTCAACCCCGCGTGCGCCGTGGAGAAGACGACGGATACGAACCACCGGACGTGCGCGCCGCCGCCGCCGGCGCCGCCGCCCCTCCCGCCGCCCCCGCGTCCACCCCCGGAACCACCCGCGTCGTCCACGCTGGCGTTCGCGACGACGATCGCGGAGGAGACGTGGGGTGCGAGTTTCAAGTCCTTCGTCCCGGACACGTGGAACGCGCCAACCGACGAGGAATACTGCGGATGGATGAAAGACGTCCTTATCTGCGACTATTTCAAGACCCAGGACGAGTGCGACTGGGCGGACTCGGACGGCGGCGGATCCATGGAGGTCTTGACGCCGTGCGAGTGGTACGACGGCAAGTGCGAGCTGCGCGATCCGATGCAGCTCGGTGCGAGGGAACTTCGTAACGCCTTTCGTAACGTCCTCGCCGCGAGCCGATCGACGCACGACGCCTGCGCCGCTTCCAGCGCGTGCGACGGTAAGTTTATTTGTATTTTCGTATGGGCAATTTGACTGACGGGTAAGTGTTTTGTTCACAGGCGAAGCTTGCGTGGCGACGCCGCACGGATGCGTCGCGTCCGTCGACACCGCGCTCGCCGCAGCGGAAGCGCACGGCGTCATACACACCTCCCCGGCGCAGCGCATGGTGTACACGCAGTACATGCACGGCATCGTCGAGTGCAACGCGGGAGGCGACGTCGAGGCGACAGAGTCTGAATGTTTCAGTCGCGACGGGTGTCACTGGTGAGTTTCTTTTTATTTTGGTTATTTTGGTTATTTTGGTTATTTTGGTTATTTTGGTTATTTTGGTCATATTTTGGTTATCGTACGTATGGGCAATTAAATTGACGTCGTGTTTTTTTCACAGGGATGCGTTCACCATTCGGTGCGAGCCCACGCGTGAGTGGCGTAACGAGACGATGTTTGGCGTCTGCGAGGAGGAGGTATTCGAGCCCCCGCCGGCTCCTCCGGCTCCGCCCGCCGATGGGTACATCTACGAGCGCACCAGGGGCGACGGCCTGGAGACCGAGCTGGTGCCGTGGCAGGTTTGGCTCTTCACGATTTTGTGTTCCGGCACCATGTTGGCGTGGGAGTTGGGGTTCATCCTCGTGTACAAGCGGAACCCCGAGTGCCCAAAGCCGGAGTCTAGTGACTCCGACGTCGGCTCCGGCTCCGACTCCGACGAGGACTCCGACGAGGACAAGGATCTAAAGGACAAGGACGAGGACAAATCATTCGCGGAGGTCACCATGGAAGTTGAACCTCCGATGAAGGTTGAAATCACGGAAGTCGATGTTAACCTCGAGGATGACGGGAAGGAGAGGAAGGAACGGAGGCGCAGCTCGAGGCGCGGCCGACTTCCGTCGTTACCCCCGTGGCCAAAGTACGCCCCGCAGCCGTACAACCGACGGAAGTCGACGCGACACAGAAAGGCGAGTGAGAAAGTGGAGGGATGGGAGGAGAGGAAGTTTAACTCGTAGAAATCTTTGGCACGGCAATTCAGTTACGATCATCAAAGTACCGTGCGTAATTGGGGTTAAGATCTTAATTAAATTAGGAAATACGCCTGTCAACCACCGGAGCCGAAACGGTTCGTGTCTCCCACTCCGACACGCGCGCGACGGCCCCTTGCAGACGTCTTCCCGATGCCGCGCGTCTCCGCGCCTTCAGCGCGCGGACGGAGACGCGGCGACGTCGTGTTTTACTGTTGGCTCATCGCGCACATCGCCGTTGCGTTCCTACTCGTCGCGTCCGTCGGCGCGATGGACGGTCCGCGGCGGATACTTCTCCCGGAAGATCGGCGAATCGACCAAGAATCATCCTCGGACGCGCGCTCAACACGACGAGTGACGTACACACGCAGGTCGCTCGCATCGGTCGACACGCCCACGCCGTCACCATCGCCCGCGAACGCGTCGTCCGAGACGCCAGCCCCGGACTCTTCAGAAGCCGGACTCGTGAACGCGAGCGACGGAGCCACGGCTCGAGCGCGAGAGACCACTTCGCCGACAACCGTCGGCGGTGACTCACCGCCCGGTGTTAAAAACGACGACGACGATACCGGTGACCCACCGTACGCCGTGGACACCGACGGGGCGGGTTCGGGGGGCGACGGGGAAAGCGGCGTGGGGTACGGACCGAGCGAGTACATTCCCTTCGCGCTCGGCATCGCCGTCGTCGCGTTCATCGTGCTGATGTGCTTCGATACGTTGGTGGCGCTCACGCTGCTGCTGTGCCTCGGCGCGGTCGTCGCCGCGAGCGTCGTGCTGCTGACGAACTCGGAGGATGACACGCGATGGCGAGACGACGAGTTCAACGGCCACCAAAGTATGTACTGATGTAGAGTCATGTACGTGTAGAGTTATGTGTACGATGTTCTCAATTTTCTCAATTCATAAAAATCATGTTCCCGCCGGCAAAGTGCACTTACCGCGCCCGGCGGTTCCCGCGTCCCCCTCGCGACTCACCCGTCTCACCGCCACTCGCGAACTCCGCCCGGGCCCTCGCGCCGATCCCGCGCGCCACCGCCGGCGCCGGCTTCCGCAAAAACGAATTTCCCCGGTTCCGATTCGACCGCCGCCGGCCTCGACCCTTGTCCTTGCCAGCGCCGACATCGCACTCATCGTCGTCGGCGTCAACCGTCACCGCCGCGAGGACACACGCGATCCTCGCATCCGTCGGGTCCACCCCGGGCAGCCCGTCGAGTAAATCCGCGACGAACGATACGTCCGCGAGCGTGCGAGCGACGCGGGGTCGCGGCGTGCGCCTGCAAAACGCGGTCGACGTCACCGCCGCCATCCCGGCGGCCGCCGCCTCCGACAACGACACGTCCGACATCCGCTCGGTGACCACGTCGAAGAACCCGAACGATCGGTCGCACGGGGGTTCGAACCCGCGCGTGGAGGACGCGGGCGAACGCACCTCACCGTTCCCGAACCGCGTCGCCGCGACCGCGTCCAGGTCGAGACCCCGCCTGGCGTCCTCCCAGCTCGCCACGCCTCTCGGTGCCCTGGACGCGAAGAGCGACGCAACCTCGTGGGAGACATCCGCGGCGCGTAGCATCTCATCCGCGGCGGCGCGCGTGCTCTCGGTCATCGCATCGTCGAGGGCCGAGCCGGTGACCGAGGTGGACCAAGGGAACACGCCGTCGTCGTCCTCCGAGTCCGAGTCCGAGTCCGAGTCCGTGTATAAGTGTTCACTTAGCGCCGCGCCGATGATGCCCGCGTTGTCCGCCGCCTCCGCCGCTCGCACCGCGTGCACAAACTCCGGGCTCTCGCTCAGCGCTTGACTGGCGCGCAGTGAATCGGATATCGCCGCTTGCCACATCGGCGGCATCCGCGCCAGGTCCGCGCGTATCGAGTCCACATCCACGGCTTCGTCTCCGAATGCCTGTAAACAAAAACACGGCTTCATTCTAATTGCCCATACGAAATAAAAATAAACTCGCCTCTCGGATGGAAACGTTCACGGCTTCCTCGTACGATGCTTCGTCGAGGTCGGACGAGTTCGCCTCTTCGGATGACTCGTAGGAGACCTGCGGCCTTAGGCCGTAGGATTGGAGCACTCGCAGGTGGTCGGGGTCGAGGTCGTTGAGGGATGAGTCCGCGGAGGGGTGGTCGTCATCGCCGTCGAGGCTGTCTTCGTCGAAGGATGTATCGGCCTCGTCGCGCTGGCGTTCCTCCGTCTCGCACTCCTCGTAGGCGGTCGGCGTTGACGAGTGGATCGACCCGGCGGACGGTTCCGTCTCGACGCCGTCGATCAGGTCGCCGGGTTCCTCGCGCGCGCCGATGTCCACGTCCCTCATTCGCACGCGCGTCTCGTCGTCGGCGTCGTCCGCTTCATCATCATCCAGATCTGACGCCCCGCCGATGGAACCGCCCGCTTTGACCGCGGAGCCGGTGTCGTCGGAGCGACGCGTCGGCGCGCGGCGGAGACGGGCCCTCGGTACTGGCGATGGGCCGCTCGTGACGCGTCTCGTGGGGTGCGAGGATCCGCCCTCGGGTCTCGGCATGGCGCTCTGCGGTGTGGCGCCGTCCTCGGGAGTCCATTTGCGTTACTTTTAGTTGACCAAACCGAGAAAGCCACGGACACACATGCAAACAGTGTAAAGTAGTCCCGAAACGGACCAGTTTGCGTTTGCACGTTTGCAATTATCTATTTCTCACCACACGCCAGTCACGTGCATCGATGCTGAGTCACAAAGGGGTCCCCAAAGAGGGTCGAAACGCCCGCATTGATTGTGTCATGGTGCGGAGCGGGCGCGGGACCACGGCGGCCGCGGTCGTCGCCGCGGGCGGCCTCGGCCTCTCCCTCGCCGCCCTCGGCCTCGGCGCCGCGACGCTCACAGGTGCCCTGGGCGACCGCACGGGCGGCAACAAGCGCAAGCGCGGCTCGCCGTTGTCGCCCGCCAAATGGTACGCCGCGCAGGACGCCGACGGGCGCGTCGGCGACGCGATGGAGGCCGTGCGGGAGAAGATACGGGAGGGCGGGATAGAGCCCATGCTCCGGTGCGATGTGTGGCCGCTGTTGCTCGGTCTCCGCGGCCCGAACGATACGGCCGTGGAGCAGGAGCAAGCCAGACGGCGTCGCGCCGCGCGGTACCGGGCGCTCCGACGCCGATGCGAGGAGCTGCACGAGCTGCTCTCGGGGCGAAGCGGCGCGGCGATGGGCGCGAGCGGCGAGGCGCCACCCGCGGACTTAGGGACGTTCACGGAGACACTGCCGGTCATACGCGCGGACGTCCCACGGACGCCGTTCCGAACCGGCGCGTTCGCGTCGCACTGGGAGGCGGACAGACTCGCGCAGTCCGCCTCGGAAGATGACCTAAGTGGCTCAAACCCGAAACCAGCCGCCGACGGAAGCAGTCACACTACCTTACCGCGGCTGGAACCGGTGAAATCCGGTTCGGTCGATGCCACCCCCACGTGGCGCACCGCACAAGCCACGCGTCTCACGAACGTCCTCCAGGCGTACGCCCTGCGTGACCCGCACGTGGGATACTGCCAAGGGATGAACGAGATCGGTAAGTCCAATATTTTAATTATCGTACGGGCAATTAGACTAACGTCGTGTTTTGTTAACAGCCGCGCATTTTCTAGACGCTGTGCCGGATGAGTCGGAAGCCTTCTGGATGTTCGAGAAGTTCCTCCGGGGGTACAGGTGCCACTTCGTCATGGGCGGGAACTCCGGGTCCTTATCCAACGCCGGCACCCCAGGGTCACCAGGGTCCGCACGGCGCCCGGGCGGTCGGAGCAACTGCGTCCGCGACAGGCTACACGAACTCGGCGAAGTTTTAAAGCGGTGCGTTCATTTTAATTCTTGCGTATGGGCAATTATTCTGACGCCGTGTTTTGTTTAACTCTTACAGGTGTGATCCGCCGCTGTGGAAACACGTTCAACTGCTCGGCGCGCACGAGTGCGTGTTCGCGTTCCGGCAGGTCGTGGTGCTCATGGCGCGTGAGCTGCCTCCCGCGGAGACGTTGTACCTGTGGGAGGTACTGATGGCCGAGGGTGACCACGTGGCGAGTTCCGATTCGCCGGACGAAGGCGAGTCGGACGAAGGGGAGGATGACAAAAGTTTCGGGCCCGGCGACGGCCGATTGTTCGTTCGCGTCGTCGCGGCGGCGTTTATACAGGCGAGGAACGTGGCGTTCGGGTGCCACGAGTTCGACCAGCTGTTACACGCGTCGCATCATGCCGTGGCGCAGAAGACGCTCACCGCGGCGCCGCTGCTGGCGACGGCGCGGCGGCTCATGGCCAAGAACTACCGAGCCCCAGGAATGGCATTTCCCACAAAGTAAAATAATTGTCTTGATACACGCGAAAGGTCCTTTCGCTCTCTCTATCATACGAGCGTCCTCTCTTAACACTTAATAAAGAATAGACTCACATCGGACCCATGTCGTCACCTTGGGCGTACCCGTCCGGCATGAATTGGTAATTCGTCGCCTTGTCTCCCACCGCATACTCGCCCCGAAGATCCGTGGGTTTAAATTGTGATCCCAGCGCTTGCCCGTCGTCTCCGGACAGATCCACGACCCTAACCTGCCCGAGCTCGATGTTCCAGTCCTTGTGGTGATTGCGCAAGTCCGTGCCCATCATCGCCGCGGTGAACAGCGAGATGGTGTCCGCGTGTGACACCAAGATGACGTCCTCGCCGAAGTACGTCGATTCTAACCGAGTAAAACATTCCAGAGCTCTCCGGTACAAGTCCCTGGGTGATTCCACACTGGCGGACGGTTGCAGGGACGCGGGTACCGGCGGCGGGGTGTTCCCCAAGTCCTTCTCGTCCCCGGCCCACACCTCCGGCCACTTGGTTTGGCTGTCAAAGTCGAGCGCGCCCATCTTGCGCGGATCGAGCAGCCCCGAGAACTCCGTCCTGAGCTGACTGAACAGTAACCCGAGATCTTCGCGGAGTATGAGCGCGGATTGGAAGGCTCTTTGGAAGTTGCTGGTGTACAGCCAAGAGGGCGCGGCGTCGTACTCGTCGGCGATGATGCGCGCCGCTTCGTGCATCTGGTAGATGCCTTTTTTGGTGAGGCCGTAGGTGGTGTCGTATTTGTACGATGGGTTGGAGAGGAACTGGCCTCTGACGTCGAGGGTGCTCTCGCCGTGCCGCACGAGGAAGTAGCGGTTGTGGAGGCGGGAGGGTAGGTCGATGAACGCGCGGGCGGGCTGGGTGGGAACGGCGGTGGATGCTGTGAGCGCCGCGGCGCCGGCCAGCATCCCGCGTCGCCCGGCTCTCATCGCGCGATCGGACGTCGGCATCATCATCCCGCTGCGATCGGCGTCGCGATCTACGCGACCGGACGTCGACGCGGCCCCGTCCGGGGTCCACCCGCGCGACCCCGGGAGCCAGAGCCCGCTCTCCTCGCGCGCGTGCGTGCGTTCGATCGAGCTCCAGTCCAGGTGCTCGTGCGCCACAGCCTTGAACCGTCGACGGCCTCGGGCGATGCCACTTGGCGAGCCGTGCGTCGCGAGTTTGCGTCGCGCGATGGGCAGGCGTCGCCGGCGCGGTGATGACGCTCCGGCGTGGGCGGCCCGCGACGTCAACGATGCGGGTGCGGGGTACGCATGCGGTGTCACCATCGCGATCCGCGTGATGCGACCCGTCGATGCCACCGAGGTGCCCCGCGATCTGCGCGACGTTTGGAGGATACGATACAGTAAGAGACTGCTGTTCGAAACGCGAGCTGTCACAGAGATTTGCCGCCAAAACGTGGCGCGCCCCGGCCGCCGGCTCGGGTTCGATGGCACCTCCCACTCCTCGTGAGGGCGATGCGGCGGCGGGAAGGGACGCGCACCTGTACGCCACCGACGCCCAGCTCTTCTCCCATCGGTGAGCCCACCCCGCCGAGGATCGCCTCGACACCCCGTGCAAATCCGAAAAGCCCCCATCGACTTTCGGGTGCCCACAGATGCTCCTCCTCCTCACACCCTTCCCCCCACGCATCTCCCACGCAGGCTCCCGGTTGGTGCGGATCTATACGGTTCGGACGCGACGCTGTATACCCACGGCGACGTCCGCCGCACACACACGGGCGCGATGGACCTGTGGGCGACGGACGCTTCGCTCTACGCGACGCATGAGGACCGCGACCGGGCGAACGCGGAGGTGCTCAAGGCGGTCCTCCGAGCGCGCGCCATGGCCATGGAAACTGCGGCGCATACCCGCGGCGGTGATGCGGGTGAGGACGCGGATGACGCGGTGTGCCCGGTGTGCCTGGGTGGGACGAGCGGCATCGACGAGGAGGACGAAGGCGACGGGGACCAACAAAACGAAGAGGACGACGACGACGGAATGCTAGTCGCGACGCTGCCGTGCGGACACCGGCTGCACCTGCGATGCGCGCTGCGTGCGGTGGACGCGTGCGTCGGGGCGGGTGACGCGCCGCGGTGCCCAACCTGCCGACGCGTCGCCACCGCGGAAGCGTTTGAAGCCGAGTATAGCCGCGGACGAATAGAGGTCCAATAGACGAATAGAAAAAATAACAACGATTAGTAGCGACTAAGGCAGACTTGCGTGCAGCCGCGCCAACTCCGGCGCGATGACGTCCCGCAACCCCCCAGGGTTATCCACGTGCAGCCAGTGCCCCGCGTTCGGCAGTACGTGGTACCGTAGCCTCGACCCGGCCGTTTCCGACCGTTTCACCAGCGCCGACTCCGTCTCGACTGGCCACCGCGTGGACCGCTCCGCTCTCACCACGTGCACTTCACACGGGTTATATGAACCGTCACCGGGTGGATCCAAAGCGACGCGGAGCGCGCCGTCGTCCCGCTTGTACGACGCGTACAGCGCGGCGACGCCGTCGGGGTCGAACATCCACGTCAGCCTGGAGTTAACGCCCTCGCGCGGGTGCTCTGGCGCCAGGTTGGTGCCGAGCCAATCGATCAGATCCTTCGGAAAGGCACCCGGAAGAGAAAGGAGCTTTCCGGTAAGTTCCTCGCGGCTCGCGAAGGTTTTCGGTAACGATCTGATGGCATCGATCACCCGCTGCACGCCGTGCGGGTCGGTGGTGGCTGACACGGCGCTAGGGACGGAATCGAGCGACCACCACTGCGTCGGGTGGTTCGGCAGCGAATCATCGAGATGCAATCGTGCGAGATGCTTGAGCGCGATCTTGCCACCGAGCGAGTGACCGAGCACCGCGGCGACCCTGGCGCCGCCCTGCGTCGCGCGCACGTGCGTCGCGAAGTCGCCGACGGCTCGCGCCGCGAGGTCCACGGCGCACGCGCCGTTCGTCAGCGTCTCCCGCGACGGGTTCCTCCGTTCGCGATGCTTCGCGTCACCGAAGGTGTGGCCGTGCCAGATGTGGTCGACGAGCGCGAACCTCCACGGGGTTCCGCCCCGCGCCAGCTGTGCGGACAGCGCGCGCGTGAACGTTCGCCAGTTCCGGCCGCTGCCCATCAGCCCGTGCAGCACCAGCGCCACGGGAGCATCGGCGTGGTGGTCACCCGGCGGTTCAATCCATTCGTGCGCGAGCGGAGCTTCATCGGATGAGCCGGGCGATCCGGTCGAGAAGGACGCGGTGAATGACGTCGAAGACGTGGATGCCCCTATGGACGTGGATGCCCCTGTGGATCCACGCCACGTCGCAGACGACGCGACCCGCCGCGCCAGGCCCAGCCGGTGCGCCATGTTGTGACGATAGTCCAGGGGGCGACGGGGCTCGGTCGGGCGTCGGATGTTTTACTGGTTTTACAAACGTAACGTAACGAGTCACCCTCGCGCTTTGGTCAGCACCCTCCACTTATCCTTGAGGTTCACCGCCGTGCGATCCGCCCCGAACACGTCCCGCCCCGCCTCCATGATCCGCGCCCAGCTGCCAACCCCGTGGAGCTCCACGAGCCGCGCGAGCTCCGTCTCCTGCGCCTTGGTCCACCGCGTGTACGCCTTGCGACCGGCGGTGCCCACTCGAGTGGTTCTCGCTCCGATCGGTCGATCGGCGGTGACGGGCGTGGAGACGTTGGATTGGGTGTTCTTGAGCGTCCGTGTCTGGGTCTGGGTCTCGTCCCACTCCACCGTCCTCGCCGTCGCGCCGCGTTCGTGCGGGCGGATGACCATCTTCTTCGCCGCCTGTTTAGCCCTGGCGGCTTTAGCAGCCGGGGACTCTTCTTCATCTTCATCGTCATCGTCCCAAAAAGATACATCCTTCTCCTCCTCGGCGCCGTCCGCGAGAGCCTTCCACACGTCATCCGGTTCACGCGGCTTGGCCACGGCGTCCGACGCGCGCAACGCGTCGCCCAAAGGGTCGGCGACCGCCGCGTTCGCGGCTCTGAGCTTTTCAAACGCGCTTCGGTTCCGCCCAATGGCTGCTCCTTCGTCGGAAGCTTTGGCTTTTTTGTCGGCCTCGGGCTCGGTGGCCTTCGTCGGCGCGGGTCGCTTCTGCGGCGTGAGGGACGCGCGCAGCACCCTGGCCGCCTCCAGCAACTCCCGCTCGCGCCGCTTGGTCTTGGAGATCTCCGCCATGGCGTCCACGGCGTCGTCGGGGATCAAGACGCCGTCCGTCATGGGCGGCTTGTACCGGCCCGCTGTGACATCCGCGGCGACGCTGTAAGAGTTAAACACGACGTCAGTCAGTCTAATTGCCCGTGCGCATACGAAAATAGAAATAAACTCACCGTTCCAAAAACGAGGGTCCCATGGCTTCGAGCACTTCGCCGCAGTACTTGGCGAGCTCCACGAGGGTGTCCTTGGCGGTGTTCCAGCGTCGGAGGATACCGTCGCATCTGTCTTCGGTGACTCGCGCGGCTTGTTTCTTGAGATCGACTCGTACGTTGTCCAGTGATTCGACGTTGAGCCACGGGGAGGATTCCTGGAAGGTCGAGTCGAGGTCGTAAAAGTCGACGGATTCGGCAAAGTTGTCGACGTCGCGGTAGGGCAGGCGGAGGTGCGTGAGCATGGTCTCGGCGTACATCTGCGCCATGAGCGTCATCTGGGGCGTCGGGATGGATTCGTCCCCGAGCGAGTGCGCGACGTCGCCCATCTTGATGAGGGATTGGAACACCTCGTTGACGTTCTCGGGGCGAAGGCGCGCGAAGCCGCCGGTGTTGTCGGCGGTGAGCCGCGTGATGGACTCGCAGTACATGCGAAACTGGATGGTGGGAGAGGGGTGAAGAGAGGTGAGTGGGATGCCGCGCTCGTGAGTGGGATGCGATGAGGCTCCACGGGGTCGGGCCGGGCGCGGAGACAGCTGGTTCGCTCACCTCGGTGTTGGGTGAGAATTTGCCGCTCGAGATCTTGTCCTTCAGCGCGTCGAGGATGGCGTATTTCGACTCGGGCTCGAGTATCTCGCTCATGGAGATGAGCTCGATGCACCAATTGAGCGCGACATCGCTCGCCTCCTTCGACATGGCGTCCGTCGTCGGTGCAGTCGCGCCGAGTATTGGAGCGAGACGAGCCCGGAAATTTGAACTAACAAAAAAAACCAACCCTAAAAGCTGCGAGTATTCTATTTCTAACTCTCTGTCTATTCGCCATACAAAACCTAAGGTCTCGATACCCTGAGGACGGGAAACTCGAGAAGGAAGGTGTGCACCCCCCGAGTCTCGCCTCCACGTCGAGAGCTTTCACTCATCGAAAGCGCGTCAGCCCCATTGGTGAACCAGCGGCGGTGCTATGTGGGCCGCGATCGCGTCGCCCGGCGGGGCAATTCGAGCGATCCCGCCATGTCACCGCCGCGACGGCACCGCGCGATCCGCGCGAGTCGCGTCCGGCGGTAGACGCACCCGTCGGCACGTCCGAGGCATGACGACGGCACGCGCGTCGGGCAACGGCGACTTCGACGCACTACCCCAGCCCTCGTGGGAGTCCCTCATCGAGGAGAAGATCTCGCGCGAAGTCAACCAACGATCGGACGGCGTGCGAGACGACATGTACGGGTGGATCCCGGAGAAGGAGCGCGTGCTCATCGTGGGCGTCGGCGGGCAACGAGGCGACGAGCGCGAGAACACGTACGGCATGGAAGCTTCACTCGCCGAGCTCGCGGAGTTGGCGCAAAGCGCGGGGCTCGAGGTCGTCGCCACACTGACGCAGCGCATGAAGCACCCGCACTCGGGCACGTACGTCGGCAAGGGGAAGATGCGGGAGCTTCGCAGGCTCTGCGGGCTCCCCGACGCTCAGGCATCCGACGAAGACGACTTCATCGTCAACGAGATCGAAGACGGGTACCCGAAGGACGACGACGCGGCTTATGGGTCGAACGATTCCCTGATTGATTCCCTCGAATACGTGACTGCGGAGGACCCGGACGACTCGTGGGGCGAGGAGTGGACGGACGAGGACGAACGCGCGCTGGACGACGAGGAAGCTGAGAGACGAAAAAGGCTGTCGGCTATGGCTAACAAGAGCACGGAACCGACGGTGGACACGGTGATATTCGACACCGAGCTCACCCCGCGGCAGAACCGCAACATCGAACAGTTCCTCGACGGCAAGGTGCAAGTGTGCGACCGCACGATGCTGATCCTTGACATATTCAGCCAACGCGCGAGGACCGCGGAGGGGCAGCTGCAGGTGGAGATGGCGCAACTGGAATATCAACTTCCCCGGCTGTCGCGGATGTGGACGCATCTCGAGCGGCAGACGGGCGGCGGCGGCGCGGGTGGGCAGGTCAAGGGCATGGGCGAGAAGCAGATCGAGATCGATAAGCGACTGCTACGGGACAGGATCCAGTTCTTAAAGAAAAAGGTGGACAAGGTGAAGACGCACCGGAGCCTCTACCGAGAACGGAGAAAAGAAACGCCGGTGCCGGTGATCTCACTGGTCGGGTACACCAACGCGGGGAAGAGCTCGCTTCTCAACGTGCTAACCGCCGCGGAGGTGTACGCGGAGAACCAGCTATTCGCCACCCTGGACCCGACCACCCGAAGGTTCCCACTGCCGAACGGCAAGGAGGTGCTCGTGACGGACACCGTGGGGTTCATTCAAAACTTACCCACGGAATTAGTCGCCGCGTTTCGAGCCACGCTGGAGGAGATTGTCGACTCCACGATGCTCATACACGTCGTTGACATATCATCGCCTTTAGCCGGTGCGCAGGTGGCGGCGGTGGAGAGCGTGCTTAAAGACCTGGGCGCGAGTGACATACCGCGGGTCACCGTGTGGAACAAGGCGGACGCCCGCCCGGGTGTCGAGGATTTAAGTATTTTGGCGAAAGAAGCCGAAGCCGCCGGCGCCGTCGCCACCTCGGCGCTCACAGGGTTCGGCATTGAGTCGTTGGTACAGACACTGCAGGAGACGTTGGTGCAGGTGGCGCTGGTTCGAATCGAGATCGACGTGCCGTACGACAGTGGGAGCATCATCGGCGAGGTGCGCAAGAGCGGAGTCGTGGAGAGCGAAGTTTACGGGCAGGATGGCACACGGGTGGTGGCGCACGTGCCGCCGCCGACGGCTCGCAGGCTGGCGCACCTGGCGGTCAAAGGGGATTCAATGAGCTCGATGGAGACGCTCGACGCAGGTGTCGTGCAGGAGAAGGAGGAGTGGTCGCGGGAGGACGAGGAGGCTTTCCTCGCCCTGACGCTCGAGGAGGAGACTACTAGCTAGTGAACTATAGGAGACTAGCCCCGCGAGTTGATTCAATAGTCTACACTCTAGCTAGATCTCCACCGCTAGACGTTCACGTCCGCGCTCAACGCCACGGACCCTGGATCGTCCCTGTACCCCATCACGCGCTCGTACGTCCCCTCGCCCCAGTGTCCCGCGCCCGCTTCACACTCAATCTCCCTCCAACGTGTCTCCCCAGTGTGCGCATACCCGAAGCCGTACTTGCGACAACTACCGTTCACCGTTAAAACGTCGTGCCCGTCGATGTGACCGCACTTGGTCTCCAGCGTGTCGTCCTGGTATACATACGTGCCGAAGATCGAGTGCGACGCCGCGACTGCGTTTGCGTCGTTAGCCCGCCGCCCGTCCTCCCCGGCGCACTCTGAACGGATCGTCTTGAGCATGTGCTGACCTAAGGTGTCTTCGATGAAACCGCCTCTCGGTAAGTTTATATACCGCGCCCGTCCGAACACCCGGGACAGGTACCACCGCGTGGACGCGACGTGCATGCTGTCGTAGAACTGCACCAGCGGGAGCAACCGCAGCGTGCTCGGCCGCCAATTCTCTTCGCCACCGATAGGGTTCGAACCGGTGACCTTGGCATCCGGGACGGGGAAGGTCACCGGCTCCACCGCGAGACCGTACTTGCTCGCGACGTACGTTTCGTGCGACAGCGTCGTCGTCGTCGGGAACCCGACGTAGTTGACCCGTCCGCTCGATGTACACTGCGTGTTTGTGTTGACCCGTTCCATGACGTCGAGCACGTGCGAGACCTCCACGGGACGCACGAACGACCTGTCGTGCTGCGCGACCAGGACGAACGGGGTGGCGACTCGCATTAGGCCTCGCCGCAAAGCATGCGCGAAGCCGTGCCGCTCGTCGAGCGCCAGGAGCTCCGCGCCGCACAGCGGGCTGCCCTCCGTCTTGGTCAAGGCGTCCAGTCGTGAGAGGTAGTGCCCGTAGTTTGCCATCGCTTCGAGGGTGCAGATCCCCGAGCGGAACTTGTCGTGCTCGCGGACCTTCACCCCATCTGCCACGATGATTTTGCGGCATCCGCCGAGACCCGCGAGCACCGCGGCGGACTCGAAGACCTCCTCGATGAGCCGCGTGGACGGGTGTGTCTTGATCGGTGAGGTGGTCAGGACGATCGTGAGCCGACCGGGGTCGAGCGGCGGCGTCGACCCGACCCGCGCTCTCGTCGCCTCGACCGTCTCCTCCATCGCGCCCCCTTCGAGTGGCGAGTACTTCCGAGACCCAAGTCGAGTTGTGAGTGCCGAAATTCGTCATCACGTTGTCGGGCGCGGCAGGCGGGACCCAGGATGGCGAGGGTGAGGTGGCGCTCCGCGGGATATCTCGCGGTCTTCGTGGTGTCGGCACTGGCCACGTACAACAGCCTGCAGACCCTGCACGGCCACGCGAGGGCGGGGAGGCACCTGGAGGATGAGCACGTCCACCACCATCACCACCAAGGCGTTCCCGCGGGTTCTCAGATCTCATCGAGGCATCACGGGGCGCGGATGGATGCGGACGTGGATCCGTTCCATAGGACGCCATCGCATCGCGAGAAGGGCGGCTCAGTGGCGCACATCGATGCCAGCAGAGACGAGGTCGATGCGGCGGTGAAAGGCGGGGAGTTCGGCCTGGGCGCCTCGAGCTTCGGGGCGGACGCGGGCGGCGAATCGCCAAAGGCTGATGTGATCGACGCGACGCCGAAAGAGCCAAAGGCGACGAAGAAGAAGAAGGCTGGGGGTAACGGCAAATACCACGTGCTGCTCACCGCCAACGACGCGGTGTACGTCCGGTGGCAGTCACGCATCATGTACCACCAGTACAAGAAGATCGCGGCGGACCCAGCCTTGGTGGGCGCGATGGGCGGATTCACCCGCATCCTCCACAGCGGCAAACCGGATGACCTCATGGACGAGATACCCACCGTCATCGTCGACCCTTTACCAAAGGGGATCAAGGACCACGGGTACGTCGTGCTCCATCGGCCGTACGCGTTCAAGCAGTGGCTGGACACGTACGCGCGGGACATAGAGGAGGAGTTCGTGCTGATGACGGAGCCGGACCACCTATACTTGAGGGGCATGCCGCTCTTCGCTACTCTGAGCACAGCGGCGGCGTTTCCGTTCTTTTACATCGACCCGAAGAACAAGGACTTCGAACCGATCGTGCAAAAGTACAACGAGGTCAAGGCGCCCATCGACGCCTTCGCGCCCATCGGTAACTCCCCGGTGATGATCGCCGTGGAGTCTCTCGCGAAGGTGGTTCCGAAGTGGCACGATTTGGCGGTGGCGATGAAGCAGGACCCGGCGGCGGACAAGGCTTTCGGTTGGGTGATCGAGATGTGGGCGTACTCCATCGCGTCCGCGCAGGTTGGGGTGACGTACGAGTTGCATCCGGAGATGATGCTGCAGCCGCCGTGGGACGGCTCGTTCAAGATCAACGGCAAGGACGCGTTCATCATACACTACACGTACGGGCAAGATTTCGCGAGGAGCGGCGAAGCGACGCCTGGTAAGATTGGTGAGTGGCACTTCGATAAGCGTGACTTCACGGGGTTCCCGCCCAAGACACCGTTCCCGATGCCGCCGAAGGATGCGCACGAGGTGATCCAGAAGATGATGACGATCATCAACGACGGCATCACCGAGCTGCCGCACTGGCCGTGACGAACTCGACTAGACTAAGAGTTCTTTATTTCCATCGACTAAGATCCGCCTCTGTACGAACTCCTTTGCGGCGGTAGACGTGGAAAGTCTGCGTCGGGTTCCACGACACCGCCGCCGTCGTCGAACTGACCTTCTCCCACGTGTCCGCGCAGCCGCCGAGCCCCACGCCCTCGCCGTAATCAACCACCAGCGACCCAGCCACGCACTCTTTCGTCAATTTATCATTCACCCGCGTTCGCAGCGACTGGTCCCAACACTGCGACGTGAGCCACACCACGGGCGGTTCCGGCATACACTCCACGTCGCCGAGCTCCAACACGTCCCCTTTGATGAACACCGGGGGTTTGCCAAGTTTGTTGAGCATGGAGTAGAGCAGGTCGTTGGCAAAGTCGACGTGGCAGCCGAGTAGTTCGTACCCGACCCCGGCAACCTTGCACGCGAACGCGGCGTAGAACAGGAGCCAGCCGGATGAGCTCCCCCACACCTGGAACCCCCGCTGGTGCATAAATATGCCGTACTCTTTCTGCTGGCAACTCGCCATCCGCGCCATCGCCGCCGCGAGTAAAGGGCACTCGTCTATGACTTTCCAGAACGTCGCAAACGGCGTGGAGCCGTACGCGAAGTTATCCTCGGAGTACGTTGGTTCGCACGGTGCGGTCCCGGGTTCGATTCCCGGCGTGGACGAATTGGCGGCGAGCCGGCGCACCTCGCTCGCCAGCGTCGCGCGCGCGTCCACGTCACGTTCGTGCTCGCGGAGTCTGCGCACGACGTCCGCTAACGATTTCAGATCTGCGCCGGCGGCGACGAGCTTGCGCTCCAGCGTTGGGTCGATGGCGTCCGGGTCTGTGCTCGTGGATGCCGCCTTCGCAGATGTGCGATCGACGTCCATGGATGCGGTGGTGTCATCCCCCGGCACGTCCGGGATCCGGTCCGTGAGCGACCCCGCATCCTCCGCGTTCTCCACCGCCTCTGCGAACCGCGCTTGGAGCGATTCGAGCGCGCGATCGCCGCCCTCACCCGCGTCGTCCTCGCGGGTGAGCACCAGGGCGTCGTCGGCGATGCGCTTGAGCTCGGTGAGGGCGTTCATGGTGTCCTTGAGCCTGCCGTTGAGCGCGCGGGAGATCATGCGGAGCTTCTTCACGGCCGCCGAGTTCGCGTCGTTGTTGGATGGCGACGTTTGGTGGGATGCCAACTGCGCGCCGCAGGCGCTGGCGCGGTCCTTCACGACGACCGCGAGCGATTGCAGGCGCTCTATGACCGCGGCGACCTCGCCGACGAGCTTTGTGACGGCATTCTTCGCGTCCGAGCCGGCCATGGCGTCGATGTTCCCGTGGGGTGGCTCGGTGCGCCCGGTTGTGAGATCGTGTGGGCAGTCGTCTTGGAGGCCACCGCAGTCCGCGTCAGATGATGTAAACCTGATTGGCCTATCCACTCCGACAGAGCACGGAGACGGATCCGTGGATCGATGCCGGCCTCCCTCGCGCACTCCGGCGCGTTCATCGCGCCATGCCGCGGTCTCACGACGCCGTCCGGATCGCGCCACCGCGTCCGCGCGCGCGTGATGGTCACCCCGACGGCCAAAGGCCAGAAGGGCGTTCGCAAGGTTGTGCAATCCGGCGCGGCCTCGCTCTCCTTCAACCCGGGATCCGTGCTCTCCAAGATGATGAACGTCACGAAGAACAAGATCAACTGGAAGGTTCTCAACGACGCCGCGGATAAGCTCGACGGAGAGCTCGCGTCCCAGCCCATCCTCGGACTCGTCCGCGCGGAGGTCACCATCAGGGGCATCGACACCCTCGAGGCTGAAGGACGTGGATACAAAGAGTACATCCTCCTCCGGTCGCTCGGGTTGAAAGCATGGTTCACGCACGCCACCTCCCGCGCGGGCGTACACGATCCACTCACGCGATGCGCCGTGGGCAAACAACTCGCGACACCCGACAACGACTTCAACATCTACCGCAGGGTGCTCACACACGCGCCGATGGCTGCCAACGACGACTGGGTCGGATTCGCAAACGGACTCGCGGAAGACGCAAAGTCTGTGGCCGATACACTCACCGACGACGACGTCAAGACGGCCAAGAACAGGTACGATAAGAGTATCGATGAGAACGCGTTCGTGGCGATCGATGAATCGGTGAAGAAGGCTGCGGAGCTGTGCGCCGGGGCTAAGCGGGGCGACGACCCGGTGGCGACGGCGGTGGCGATTCCGTGGGTGGATCCGGGAGCCGCGCCCGCGACGGCCAGGCCCAAACCGGCCGGTGACTCACCGGGCGGTGACTCACCGACCGAGACGACGGTCGATACGGAGGAGGAGACAGAGGAGGAGGATTCGTTCGAGTCCATGTTTGGCAAGAAGGCTAAGAAGAAGAACAAGAACAAGGGAGGCGCCGCGTCGGCGGTCCGCGGCGCGATGAGAGCCGCGGGCGGCGCGGCTCCCTCCCTCGACGCCGTCCTCTCCCAGCTCGTCAAGAAGCAGCAGGAGCCCACATTCCCGGAGGTTGACGCGTGGATCACGAAGGGCGGGCAGGCGACCGCGTCGGAGGCGGTCGCCGCGGCGTTGGCGATGTGTCTGGAGGCTCCGGAAGGCGCCGTAGTCGTGGCGCCGTCGGCGCTCTTCGCGTCCGCCGTTTCTTTCGACACCGGTTCCCTCGGGAATGGTCGGAGACTGATCGCCCCGAGCCAGGCGGCGGGCGGTGCGGTGGAGTGGGGCGAGCGTGCGGTGTTCATCGCGTTCGAGCCGGATTCGTGCGGCGCGGATGCGACGCTGGCGAAAGGGGTGAAGTCGGCGGTTGACGCGGGGACGGGTGTCGTGGTGGTCGCCGTGGCGCTTGTGTCCGGTGGTGACGGTGTGGACGCGGCGGTGAGCTCGGTGAGGGAACGGGCGAAGATTTGATTCGGCGGCGGTGATTTCTGTGAGTGATTTGTTGTCGAATTTCATCTGAGGCGCTTCGCGTACTCCTCGGCGTACTTCTCCCACTCTGGGCACTTGTTATCCACCGCGTACTGCAGACAGTCCCAGTGTCTGTAACAGGCGGCGCAATAGCACGTGCCCCAGTCCCAAGGGCACCCGTTCTCGTGCAAGTACTTGAGAGCGGGCAGGTGCCCATATGCGGCTGCGGAAGAGCACGTGGACACACTCCAATCAAGGTTGTTCTCTCGCGCCCACTTCAGCAGTCTTACACTCCCCCGGTCAGCAGCGTCGTCACATACGTTCTTCGCAGCTTCACCAAGAAGTCCGACGACTCTCTCGTAGGGTAGAGACAGAGCTTCGTCGTTGTCCAGCAGGCCTATGATGGGATGAGTACGCGGCGTGCATAGTACATTCTCGCCCACATGATCGTGCCATGACTCCGGGAACGCGTCCACGTCGAACTCGAGAGGGTACGCAGCGGCAGTCTTGGAGGCGTCCCTCCACAACGTGCTCACCTGGGCGAGGTTGAGGCGGGTCTTGACGCATTGCACGTGAGAGAAGACCACGGTCGCGATATCCAAGTGCGGATCGAAGATCGGACGGTTCGTATCGGGTACCCACATGCCGCTTTGGGTCGACATGGTGGCGATACGAGGGCGAAGTGTGGGGCGTCGTGGCTTCAGTCGTGGCTTTTTCCTTGACTCTTGAACAGTGCTTTCTCCGTTTTTGGTTGGTATCGAAGTGTCCGCATTTTCACTGTCAACAAAGTTGGCCGCCCGCGCCAGCGCGCCACTTCTTCGACGCACCCGACCGCGCGCGACCCACCCGCACGCGAACGGACCGCCCCGGAGCGAGACACCATGGCCAAGCGTAAAGCCGCGCCCCCCGAGGAGGACTCCGAGGAGGAGGAGTTCGTCGACGAGGACCTCATGGGTTCGGAAGATGACGACGACGAAGAGGCGGCGGCTGGCGGCGGCCGCGACTTTGACGGGGAGGAGGACGACGACGAGGAGCTCGAGGCTGAGATGGCGGCGCTCGAGAGCGTCAGGAAAGAGCGCGGCATGGACCGAGGCGACAAGCCCCGCATCAACAACGAGGCCGGACTCGACGCATCCATCCAAGGTACGTCCCATCCGCTCGCCGCCGATCCCCCGCACCAATCCCAATCCCGCCGCCGACGCCGATAAAGATCGATTTGCCCTAATCGCGCCCACACTGACCGCCGAACCCACCACTTCCCCCCCATCAAACAGACTTTGGATGGACGCACAAGGCCAAGTGGGTCGATCACATGGTCGTCGCAGGCGAGAAGGACGCCCCGCACGTCAAGGACATCAACGACGACCTCGCCAGGGAGACGCACTTCTACGAACAGGCTCTCTCGTCGGCGAACGTCGCCGTGCGAATGCTGAAGGACCTCGGCGTGCCCGTCAAGCGCCCGCCCGATTTCTACGCCGAGATGGTCAAGTCCGACGAGCACATGAAGCGCGTCAGGGCCGAGCTCATCTTCGAGCAGACGGCGCAGGAGACGCGCGAGGAGCGTCGCAAGGCTCGGGAGTCGAAGCGCTACGGGAAGCAGGTTGAGGCGGAGAAGCTCAAGGAGCGCACGCTCAAGAAGAAGGAGTCGATCAAGAACCTGGACAAGTGGAGGAAGCAGCGGAAGCAGAACAACTACTCGGAGGATGGTGCGAAGGCGCCGGAAGGGTTCGAGGATGGGTTCCGGAACAAGGATTCGCCAAAGGGGAGGAAACGATCCACGCAAGAGACGCGGCAGAAGCGGGAGTTCAAAGATGAAAAATTCGGCTTTGGCGGCCGCAAGAGGGTGAGTGTTATTTCCGCGTTCTTTCCGTGTTTGGTTTTCTTGGATTTTCTCGATGTCGCCCGCATCTCGCATAGGCGGGTGCAGGGGGTGCTGCCCGCATCCCCTGACACCTAGCGCACCGGGCCACCCTCTCATCTACGGTGGATATCCCAAGCTAAAACGCCTTAGAGTACCGCCTTCGGTTGTAGGCTGGCGGAATCCAGACGGACCTCGGTCCAGACGGCCCGTCAGCCTCCCGTCGTGTGCCGCGCATATTCCATTGCCTGGGTGAGCCCCGTCGGGGCCTTTACACCTCTGGACAGACCATGCTCGTGCTATTCAAAGACCCGCTTTTACACCCGCTTTGATTGAGACTTCCGAGAACAATCGCACCCGATCGAGTCACGAACAATCGCTAACTGTTCCCCCTTACCCTTCTATTCGCCGCAGATGAAAAAGCAGAACGACAAGGAGAGCGCGCGGGACATGACAAACTTCAAGCCTTCGAACTTTGACAGGGATTTCAAGGCTGGCAAGGGCTGGGGCTCCCTCGGCGCCAAGGTGAGAACGCGACACCCCCTTTACAAATAGACACGAGCCACGCATCAGCCGCAGCCGCGGTGAAGATCACACGACACTTTTGATTTGCACGTCAGGATTACTGCGCTACTACGCAGCATGATTAATGAATTCGACTGAGCGGCTGGCGTGCTTTTCTTTTCCGCTCGGAACGTACCCGCGTCGAGACCAAAGACTCTCCCCGGATCGAAGGCTCACCGATTAATCTCTCCAATTTCTTTCATCACAGGGTGGTCGCGGCGAGCGTGGCGGTGGTCGCGGCGAGCGTGGCGGTGGTCGCGGCGAGCGTGGCGGTGGTCGCGGCGAGCGTGGTGGTGGTCGCGGCGAGCGTGGCGGTGGTCGCGGTGGCGGCGGTAGAGGCCGCAGGTGATCGTATCATACACGATGTAGTTACAACGTAGACTAGAGGAACAGAGATAAAATTAGTTCAGAACATGCGCTGAGAAGAAGGACCTTGGTTCACGACCGGGTCTCCAGTAGACGCGGGCTCCTGGCTCCCCCCGTTTGGAACTTGCCACTTCTGGGCCGCCCTGCGCATCGCGCGTTCCTTCCACTTTCGCGCCAAAATCGTCGCCGCCTCCACCCTGTTCTGGATGTCCGAGCTCAGCATCCGCCTCAGGAGCACCAGCCTGTCGCCCTGCTGCAGCGTGACCGTCTTATCGTGCGGCGGGAGCAGCTCGGAGTGACCGGCGCGCCACATGATACCGATGGCGATGCTCCGTTCCCCGCGCGTCTGCAGCACCAACGCGCGAATGACGCCGTAGATCAGCGGGGTGTTCAGCGGCAGGTACTCGTTCGCGGCGACTGTGACAATCTCCGCCGAGTTTTTGGACTCTTGAAAGAGGTCCTGAATCGCGGGTTGTATGAGGGGATACGCGAGAGTCTGCACCAACGCCCGGGCGCTCACAGCCTGGCTGTTGACAAAGTCGGGCTCGGTGCGAATCTTTCCGATGCGCTTGGGCGCGAGCGCGAGCCGCGCGGTCATGTCCTCGTTGTTTTCACCGACGATGTGCATTGGAATGCCCTCGCGCTTGATGGACCAGAGCTTACGAAGCAGTAGCAAGATGTTGAGGATGCGGGTGTCCCTGTGGTGCGCGCCCAGCCGCACGCTGGTCTGCGTCCCGAGGACGATCGCGGTGTGAATCGTGGTCGCGTTGATCACCGGCGAGAGGACGGGCGCGGACGCCGCGTCGCCCGTGATGTGCCTCAGCCTCACGCCCTCGTGCTTGTGACCCTTCGCGTACCCGTAGATGGAGACGGCGTTTGAACCCTCCTGGACGGTTTCCTCGTGGATCAGGTTTTTGTCTAGCATGTGGTGCTTGAAGAGCTCCTGGGTGACGCCGTTGACGAACGTGATGGTGGATCCCGCCTTGCGCATGCGAACCACCTCCTCGATCCTGGCGTGTAACCGCTCGGGGTGAGCGTTCCACACCTCCCTCCAGCCGCACACGAGCACGTTGGACTTGATCTTGGAGGATTCCTTCCAGCTCGACATGTGATGTTTCTCGATGTCCGGGTTGGCGTCGCGGATCTCCTCCGCTTCCTTGATGTACTCGTTGAACGTGTCCAGCATCTCGTGCGAGTGCACGGGGCTGGACTTGGGTCCGATGAAGATGAGCAAGTCGTCGGGCTCGATGACGATGTGCGGGTCGGGGCAGAGTCCGAACCCGCGGCGCTTGATGAACGCCTTGGGCATGGACGGTCGGATGATCCCGATGAAGATGGCGCGGGAGAATTCGCGGCGGAGCAGCCCGAAAGTCTTACCGATGCAGTCGCCGTACGCGTTCTTGGGCCCCGACCGCAGGTTGCTCGCCTTCCTCCTTCGAATCGCGCTGCCCTCGAAATCGAGGATGCTCATGAGGATGGAGCTCAGACCGGGCTGCGCCGCGCACTTGAACATGAGCGCGTTGAGGAACAGCGACAGGTCCATGGGTATCACCACGTCCTTGCCGTCCGGATGAACGAAGCACGCGGCGTCGACGTACTCGCTCGGGTGCAGCATCTGCAGGATGATCCGCAGGCCCGGGAAAACCGTCACGCCTCTGGCCTCGTCGTAAGGGTTGGTGAACAGCACCTGCCGGAGCGCGAGCGTGGTCCGCAGCGTGGCGCCGTTGAAGATGCGCCCGTTACTCTCGTCCTCCTCCTTGGTGTCCTGCTCGGTCATCATCACGAGGATCGCCGCGGCTCGGTGCGCGCCCACGCGAATCAAGTCGTTGACGTTGGTGGGGTTACCCACGCGGCAGATGATGTTGCGGCCGAGCTTGGTGCGCCAGGGTAGGATGCCGCGCTCCGCGAGGGTCTGCGCCAGCCTGATGTGCATCTCCTCCTTCGTGATGCTGTTGTCCATGATGACGATGTCGCTCACCGCTAAACTCGTCGAAGGCCGCTCTAACAAACCGCACCACTTAAACGCCGGGATGAGGCTCGGGAAGTAAAAGAGAATGCCGAGAAACTTCCCCTCGTTCAGCATCTGGTACTGCCTTCGCAGGAACGAGCACTGCACCACCGCCCGCAGCGTGGCCTCGTTCCACCCCAGTATCAGCGTGTGCCCGTCCGCGGCCACCTTGGTTCGCCCGGAGGCGAGTGAGTTCATGAATTGCGACACGGCGTCGGTGATGAAACCGACGAGGATCGCGAAGACGACCAAGCCGAAGAAGATCTGCACAAAGTACAGGAGCCGCAAGTTGTTCTCGTCGGGGATGTCGTTGAAGGACGCGGAGGTGATGAGCTGCACCGCCATGAACACGCCGTCCGCGACGGAGTCCTGCCCGAAAACGAGCTCGGCGGTGTCCGAGCTGAGCCGGTACCACAGCACGCCGAAGATGGCGAGGAAGAAGGACGTGACGAACGCGAGGAGCGTGAGGGGAAAGGCGCCGTTCGCCGCGATGCGATTCTCGAGGCCGTAGGAGACCTGGTCCCAGTTGCTCAGCCCCGAGTTGGTGTTCTTGACGCTCTTGCCGCCGCTCTGTCGGACCTCAGCCACGGCGGATTTTATGTGATCAGCCTGCATGGTGTTGAGCGCGGAGAAGACGGAGGTGGGGGCGCCGCCGAAGTCATCGTCGTCGTCGTCGTCACCCGCGGGGCGCTTGTCGGTCTTACCTTGGCGCGCGAAGAACATGACGTACCGGGATAGACCCGCGCGGGTCCACCGAAGCGCGGGTTGTTGTTAGGGCGGAGATTGTTTTAGGGCGGAGAAGTTGAAAAACTCACAACAAGTTGTCTCCCACTTGCGGGAGGCAACGGTCTCGATGCTTGTACGAAGGTACCAAAAGTCTGACTGGATAACCCTACTCGAATCGCGGGGACCGTCGTCAAAAAAGCCGTGGCCACCACGTGGTTTGAATCCGCGGGCTAGTCACATCTGGGAGATATTTTTCAGAAGTGCTTTTTTCTGGATTCGGAAAGGATTCCCTTTTGCATTCTTTTTCCGCTTCTGCTTGACACGTTCCAGAATTGTAGGAATTGTCACATGCAAATAGTCGGAAACTTTTTGTAAATAGAGCCCCTATTCAACGAAAATCGAGCTCGTGTGCACCGTTTTTTTAACCGACTCGATATCTGGAATGGCACCAGATAGGACTACCTCTGATAAATGTGACGACAGGGCGGACCGCGCGCCCCTCCCGCGGACGCATCGGGGGTAAATATCCACCGATGTCGGTCATCCTGGTTCGCCAGGAGTACGGCGGGCGCTCGCGCCCGTACGTGATGCGAACGAGCAACAGCGGGGGCGGCCACCTCCTCCACTACTTCTGCACCATCGTCGTCCTCCTCGGCTTCTCGGTCGTGTTCGCCGCGCTCGCTGGTGTCCAGGCGTACCTCGCCGCTCACGACTATCGCACGCCGCTGGTTAACGAGTACAACGCCGCGGTCCACGCGTGGGTCACGGGCGGCCGCGACGCGTTCACCAACCTCACCGACGGCTTCGCGTGGGCGGTGGACAAGGCACCGCTCGGCGCACTTGCCCGAGTCGATGGGAGCTGCGGGGACGGCAAGACCGTCCCAGCCTCTTCCACGCCCCCGCGACTCGGGCAGGTGGCGCTCGGCACCCACGACGACGGCCACGACCTCGCGAGGTACGATACCACCAGCGTCCTCTACGGCGTCAAGCTCGCGTACATCCCCGCCGACGACGAAGGCCCGGGGCTGACGCCCGTCGACGTGGAGATCGGACGCGTGGACGCCAAAACAAACGCCGTCGATTCGTACACCGCGTTCAGCACCTCGTTCACGCCGTACGAGTGCGAGGTGCTCTCCGTGGCGTCCGGTGGGGGCGGTGAGAGCCGGAACACGCGGAACGGCGGGACGTGGTCCCCGGACGTCGAACCGCCCGTGCGATGCGACGCGTGCCCACGGGACGAGACGGCGATTGAACCCGCGTGCGACCCCCGGTGTCGAAGCACATCCGGGCGAGGATTCGTCGCGTCACGGCGGTGGGTCCGCCGGGTGGTGCTGACGCGTTCGCAGGTGACAGACGGCAAGGTGGCCGGGATCGCGCGCAAGCCCACGCGCGGGACGTGCTCGCTGATGCACGGCGTGGAGCGGACCACGCACCACGACTCCGTGTGGGACGCGCGACTCGCGTGCGCCAACGACCGGTCGCCGCTTCAAGACGTGAACCTGGAAGTCGAGGTTCGAGCCCCCGACGACCCGCACGTGCTCGCGGGTACGCTCACGGACTGCACGTTTCGGTTCGGGCGTAACGTGGACGAGAACATGGTATCCTCCGCGTTCTTCACCCTCGCCGCGTTCGCATGCCTCGGCCTGGCCACCTACTGCGTCAAGCGGCGTAAAGGGTTCGAACGGTACGACTCGCGGCTGACGCAGTTCAGCGGGTGGAACGCGTGGAGGACTCCGGTGACGGCGATGGACTTTGCGTCGCGCGAGGGGAATCGACGGCGGAGTCGGGCGGAGGCTGAGGTTATAGCGGAGCAGTCTTGCGACGACGAGACGGACCACGAAGGGGACCACGAGGATGGAGGAGTTCGTGTCGAGGAGGACGGGACGGAGACAAACTCAGAAGCAGATGAACCCGTCGGTGCGGCCCGGGTGTGAATAAAGAGACACAGTAGTCACCGCGGCGGTGACGCGTGTGTCTCGACATCGTAAAAGACTAGTGTTGTTGTACAAATGCAGCCTGCTTAACGCTAAATGCGGTGACGTGAGCGCGTGTCGCCGGTCACTGGACGAACCTGTCGTCGAATCTGTCGTCGCCGAGTCGACACTCGTCCTTCATCCCCAGCAGCTCGTACCTGTTATCCGCGATGACGTCGTAGAGTACGTCCCTTAAGAACCCCGGCACTACCGGCCCGAACGTTCCGGCGATGGGAAAGAGCGGGTTCGTGTCGAGGTACGTGGCGATCCGGAGTACGGCGTCGGACTTGACGTAGGCGGCATCCTCTTCGACGAGGACGATGGAGCTTATGTCGTCGGGTTCCCGCCCCGCGCGACGGAGCAGCGCGCGTCCGGCGGTGGACTGCAGCGCGGCGAACCTGAGCTTACCCGGTGGGTCCATGTCGAGCGCGAAGTTGACCCCGCCGTTGCACAGGTTGCACACGCCGTCGAAGAGGATCACCGGACGCTTATCGGTGGCGAAGTAGTCCGCAATGGCAGAGCCTCCTCCGGAGGTCGACGCGGCGTCGGAAGGGGAGGCGCGGGGCGTCGCGGGGCGCGCGCGTGGTCGCGAGACGACGTGGTGGTGGCGCGGTGGGGTGGATCTGGACGTGGAGGACGTGGATATCCCGAGGATACCCCTCGCCGAGACGACCGCCTGGTGCGCCATGGTGAAGTGGCGAAGAGTGCCGTCGACGCGACGTGGAACAAGTTGAGAGCCGCACGTTTTGTTGAGAAGATGCGCCTCTCTCTCACTCGTGGGAGCGCGCGTCCTCGATGGTGGCTGGCGCGGCGTTGATCCAGAGGCACACCGTCCGCCTGGCGTCGCGCTACACCCGCGCGTGGAGCGTCAGACCGACCTCACCGCGGCCGCACGGGACGTTCGTCCGGGCGCGGCGTCGCACGAGCGCGATGGCGACGGCGGACCGCAGGGTTCGGGTAGCCGTCGTTGGGGGAGGCGCCGCGGGCCTCGCCGCCGCCAAAGAGCTCCGCGCCGAGGGTCACACCCCCGTGGTGTTCGAGCAGGGCACGGACGTGGGCGGCGTGTGGGTGTACGACCCGCGGGTGGAGTCCGACGACGTCACCGGAACCGATCCATCGCGCGCCAAGGTCCACGGCAGCATGTACGCATCCCTGCGCACCAACCTGCCACGAGAAGTCATGGGGTACCCGTCCTTCCCGTTCACGAAAGTGTTCGCCGGGGACGACAGGCGGTTCTGCGGCCACGGCGAGGTCCGCGCCTACCTCGCAGCCTACGCGGAACACCACGAGTTGAGTGGCCACATCAACACGAGCACCGAGGTTGTCAAAGCGGAGCCCATCCAGGGATCCAGTTCGGAGAAAGACTCCGACGCCGATGTGGCACGATGGGGCCCGCGATGGAGGGTGCACACACGTCGCGTGGGTGGCTCAACGGACTCGATCCAAACCGACGAGTTCGACGCGGTCGTCGTGTGCAACGGTCACTACTCCGAGCCGAGAACCCCGACCTACCCGGGCTCCGATGCCTGGCCGGGAGTCCAGACGCACTCGCACAACTACAGGACACCGGACGATACTTTCGCCGGTAAGAAGATCGTGGTACTTGGCGCGATGGCCAGCGGGGAGGACCTGAGCCGGGAGATCGCCACCGTGGCGTCGGAGGTGGTTTTGGCCGCGAGGGGATTCGACCCGAGCGAAACGAAGAACGATTTCCCGGTTGAATCGTACCCGGCCAACGCGAAGCTCAAACCGGGCATCGTGGAGCTGATTCCCGAGTGCTCCGGGGTTAAGTTCGAGGACGGGAGCGTGGAGAGCGAGGTGGACGTGATCCTGTACGCGACGGGGTATAAATACGCGTTTCCGTTCCTGGACGTGGAGAGCGACGAGGACGAGAACGAGATCGTCTCGGCGGAAGATAACTGCGTCTCCCCGCTCTACAAGCACGTGTTCCCGCCGAGCCTGGCGCCGTCGCTCAGCTTCATCGGGCTGCCGTGGAAGGTGGTGCCGTTTCCCCAGTTCGAGGTGCAAGGACGGTGGATCGCCAAGGCTCTCAGCGGGTCCGCGGAGTTACCCGGCAGGGACGTCATGTCGAAAGCGTCGGAGGCGTTTGAGAAGAGTTTGGAAACCCGCGCCGTCGCCAAAAGACACGCGCACCGGATGGGCGAGGCACAGTTCGAATACAACGATGAGCTCGCACACTTGTGCGGGTCCCCGCCGCTCGGTGTGTGGCGGGCGGAGATGTACAGGGCGACGGGAGTGCGGAAGCGGAGTGAGCCGAGGACGTACAGGGACGGGCCCACGCCGTGGTCGGACGCGGACGCCAGGGAGGCGGCGAGAAGGGAGGCGAGTTCGTGTGGGTTCGAGGTGGACCCGGCGAGGGATGAGGTGGAGGTTGGAGTCGCTTAGTGTTGTAATTTCATCTGAGGTGCTTCGCGTGCTCCTTGGCGTACATCTCCCACATCGGGAACTTGTTGTCCACCGCGTACTGCAGGCAGTCCCAGTGTTTGCGATGGGCGGCGTAATAGCACGTGTCCGAGTCCCAAGGGCACCCGTTCTCGTGCAAGTACTGGAGAGCCGGCAATCGTCCATTAAGGGCTGCGCAGTAGCACGTGTCCGTACTCCAATCACAATTGTTCTCTCGCGCCCACTTCAGCAGTCTTACACTCCCCAGGTTAGCAGCATAGTTGCATACGTATTTCGCAGTTTCACCAAGAAGTCCAACGACTCTCTCTTGGGGCAGAGACAGAGCTTCGTCGTTGTCCAGCAGGGCTATGACACGGGTACTCCGCGTCGCCAAAGCAGAATAACCTGCTATCATGTGCGGGAACGCGTCCAAGTCGAACTCGAGAGGGTACGCAGCGGCAGGCTTGGAGGCGTCCCTCCACACCTTGCTCACCAGCGCGAGGTTGACGCGGGTCTTGACGCACTGAACGTGGGAGAAGACCACGGTCGCGATGTCCAAGTGCGGATCGAAGATCGGGCGGCTCGTATCGGGTACCCACATGCCGCTTTGGGTCGACATGGTGGCGATATGTGGGCGAAGTGTGGGGCGTCGTGGCTTCAGTCGTGGCTTTTTACTTGACTCTTGAAAGTTACTGGCGCCCCTTCCTCGTCACTTCCGAGACTCGCACCAGAGGTTCGTGGTGGTTCTACGTGCACGCGACCTCGTCACTGTCATGGCGCGCGGGGAGACTCGCGTGGGTGCGTGATATCGACGGTACACCGCAGGGAACGGGCACATCCACCTCGGTCCCGTCCCCGTCGTCGGCTCCCCCCGCGCATCGTTGAGGAGCGAAGGCGATGAGCGGCATCTTCGGCTCCCTCTTCGGCAAGCGCAAGGCGTCCCAGCCCGCGGACACGTCCGGTAGAGCCGCCGCCGCGTCCAGTCGCACGGGCCCGGGCCCGTCGTCGTGGACGGGACCGCCCCCGCGCGACCCCAAGGAGTGGCGCGGGCCGCACAACCCGACGCGGTCGAGAGGAAATGCCGACGCGGACGCGTCGAGACAACCTCCCGTCGTGGATCTCACGCGAGAGAAGACAGAACACCCGTCCTCGTCATCACCACGCGCGGCGCGAGCCGCTGCGCGTGACGAGCGACGCGCCCGCCGCGAGCGCCGGAGGGATGCCGCACACGACGACGGTGCCAACCCGGGCGAAACGACGAACGATGCCGATGCCGACGACGCAAACAAAGTCCCGCAAGATCCCGTGCTCGTGGAGTGCACTGGAGACGGGCCCGTGCAGGGTGTACCCCAGACGGACACGGTGGTCGACGAGGACGGCGACGAGGCGAACGATTTCCTCTACGCCGACCCACCCCCGCCGTCCTTCGCGGGGTTCGTCGACCTCACGCTCGAGGAGACTCCCTCGAGGAGCGCGGGCGCAAATGTAAATGTGAACGCGTCGAATGCATCCTTGAACGCGTCCTTGAACGCGTCGCAGAGTCTCCTCAGTCGGTGCGTGGGATGCGGCGCGGACGTGACCGGCCGCCCAGACATCGACGCCGCGTCATGGCTGGCGAACCCGGGCGTGGGTAAGTGGCGCGGGCGATGCGTCGGGGGACGGAAATCTAACCGGGGATCTAACTGTGCCGTGGTCCTATGCGGCGCGTGTCTGGGTGAACGCGCCACGCGGGCGTTGGTATTCGCGACGAGCGGGCTAGCGCGACACCATGACGATACGGACCTGGGACTCACTGGGGAGGATGGCGGCGTGCCCGCGATAGGGTGCCCGATGGGGTGCGGGGGCCGGCTGGAACACGCTCCAGTCGCTGAAGCCGGCGATCCATCCGCGTATGAAGCCTGGGCGACGGCGGCGACTGACGCGCTCCTGGGTACCGCACACGATCTAACCGCAATTAGGAACGGGGGTGGTGCCGGTAACACGGGGGCGTTCGCGAGGTGTCCGAACCCCAAATGCGGCGTCGCCATAGAGAAGGTACCGGCCGTTAAGAGCTCCGAGGGTGACTTGGATTTGGTCGCCGAGCGGATACCGGGGACGGGGCGTTGGATGTCTCGCGAGGCGTTGGAGCACAGGGCGTCCAAGCTGTTTCGATGCGGCGCGTGCAAGTGCGACTTTTGCGGGGATTGCGGGTGCATGCCCTACCACTGCGGTTTCGCGAGCTGCGCGGCGGCGGCGGCGGCTGCGAGCGTCCCTAAGTGTCGGTATTGCGAAGAGCGCATCCTTCCGGGGGCGTCGGCGCTGGACTTTTATTACTTCGGAGGTGGGCACCCTGAGGGCGGCGGTGACGACGACGGCGCACTCGCACCCGCGGGTAAGAGCGGGGATATGACAGTCAGGGAGTTGCGGCGCGCGTGCGGGGTCGCGGACACCTCCTGGTGCAGGGAAAAGACGGAGCTCCGCGGCGTGTTCCGGACGGCGGGGAAAGTGTGCCGGACCGGGGAGTGCCAATCGCGGTTAAAGGGCTCGTGCACCAAGACACTTACCTGCGGTCACCCGTGCGGGGGTATAAGGGGCGAGACGCAGTGCCTGCCCTGCCTCGAGTGCGAGCCCCGACGCACCCCGGGGGGTGGGAAGAAGGGAAGGAATCTGAATCTTCCCGGCGGCGACGATTCGTGTCCAATTTGCTACACCGAACCTATTCGCGCCGCGCCCGCCATACTGCTGGGCTGCGGTCACGTCGTGCACAGGCAGTGCGCGTCCGATAAGATCCGCGTGGGTTGGCCCGGGCCCGCGATATCCTTCAACCACCTGCGCTGTCCGCTCTGCGGCGCGTCGGGGCGCGATAAGGAGGAGGTCGGGTCGGCGCAGTTTCCAGTCATGAGGCACGGGTCTCTTGACGGCGAGCTTTCGCCGGTGTTGGCGCTGCGTGACGCGGTGATGCGACGCGGACGAAGGCGGCTTTTGGCGGAGGGTAGTATCGCCGAGCTGCGACCCGGGGGTGAGTGGGAAGGTCGGCCGGGTGAGCTGGCGCTGGAGAGGTTCAACTATTACCGGTGTTCTCGCTGCGGTGATGTTTATTTCGGCGGCGCTCGTGAATGCGGAGCCGCCGCGAACGCGGGCGCGGGGGAGCCCGGGGGTGGCGGGGGCGACGCCGAGCTCATTTGCGGCGGATGCAGTGCCACCATGCGCGGTGTGAGCGGCGCCTGCGCCAAGCACGGACGAGAGGAGATGCAGTTCAAGTGCCGCTGGTGTTGTTCGCCGGCGGCGTTTTATTGTTTCGGGACGACCCATTTTTGCGAACGGTGTCACGTCACGAGGCCGGATTGGAAGCCGCACCCGCCGCCGAAGACGTGCACGAGGGCGACTTGCCCACTCGGCGTGGACCACCCACCGCACGGACAGGAGTTTTGCCTCGGATGCGCGCTGTGTCGAGCCGCGGACACGGGATACTGACGATATGATAGCCACAAACTAAATTTGTGAATTCCAAAAATTAGCTAAAAACTCGACTCTTGATTCGTCACCGCCTGAACCCCAAGGCGCCGAGCCCTTGCCCAATCTTACCGAGCAAACCGCCCTCATCCCCCGCGCCGCGCGTCTCATCCGGCTCGCCGAACCTGTCGAACCCCGCTACGGACCAATCCACCGCCCCAACGCTCGCACCGTCGCCCTTGACCCCGGCACCGCCCCGACCCGCCGGAGATGAAACCGGGAGGTACGCAAACCTGGGGGGCGGAGCCGACTTACCGGCGTCCGAACTCGTCGCCGGCGGGACCTTCTCGCCGCCCGTTGGGACTCTGTGCAACTGCGTCAACAGTCCGAGGAGCGTGATACACCGCGTGAACGCCCTGCGCTCGTTGCGCCATAGGAAGGTCTCGTACGTGGCCCAGTCTATGGGATCCAGCCGCGACGCGAGTGTCTTTTCCGCCCTCATCGCCCCGTTTGCCGCCTCGTCGCTTTGCCCCCGTTTGCCCATACAACCCGGCCCGAGGAGCACCTCCATGACGAACCGCAGGTCAAACATGCACTGCAGCACCCCGCGCTCCGACAAGCGGCCGTCCGTCACCGTCGCCGATTGAACAAAGTCGGCGTACGCGTCGCCGCACTCGTTCGCGACGGCTCGGGTCAACGCTCTTATTCCCCCGCGGGACATCAAGTGCCCGCCGCATCGTAACGCCTCCGAGGAGACGGCGTGGAGGCACCCGAGCGCGTACGGTGACGGCAGCGCGGGGAGCCGGAGCGAGGTGACCCCGTCGGACCCAGTCTCGGACTCCCAGTCCCGCGGGACCTCGTTGGAACCGAGCCGCTCGTCCCGGGGAAGCGATTCGGAGAGGTGGAGACGAATTGCTCGAGCGGATCGACCAGCCCACAAACGGAACCCGCGCGTCGACACGGACGCGAACGACTCGAGCGACTCCGCGAGCCTCGGGTCCTCTCGGCCGTCACCGCCCCGTGATCCAGACAGCCCGGAGCTTTTCATCCGGGCGGATCGTTTTCGCCGCTTTGCGAGGATATTCGCGTCGGCGTTCCAATCCGATACGGGTCCCATCAAAGCCGCGAGCTCCGTGGCGGCTCGTTGACGCGCGAACTGCGCGGTCTGCGCCAACAGTAGGCACCGCTCCGCCGCGATGTCGTCCCCGGCGGCCGTGTCCTTCTCGTATGCTTCCAGACGCTTCTGGAGAAAGTCCGCGAGGGCGACGGCGCCGCCGCGGCACTCGTCGCGAACAAACGGCTCGAGGGAGGAAAGCCTCGGCGCGTCCTTCGCGTTGACGTCCGCGCCGTTCTTGAGCCTCTTGGCCGCGCCTCCCGGGACACCCGCGATGAGCGCGTCGCGACGTGCGGTGCGCAGCGCGGCGGCGAACGTATCCGCGAGCGTCCGCGCGCGCGCGACGTTCGCCGGGGCGCGATCCGACGCCGCTCCCGACGCTTCCTTTTGAAAGTCGAGAGCGCTCCGCGGCGACTGTATCGATTCGTCCTCGTCGCCGCCGCCCCACGCGACGGACGCCTCGGCCGGGGGCGACAGGTGCGACGCACGGGCGCGTGGGGGTTCGATCGACTCCAGCGCGGCGTCCACCGCGGCGCGTAACCCCCCGTGCGCGAGCGTTTCGGCGAGGAGCGTCTTGGCGCGGTGAACCGTCGGTTTCTCCGCCAACGCGGTCCAAGCGTCAACCACCCGGCCGAGTAAATCCGCGCACGCCACCTCGTTCTCGCCGTTTTTCTTCTTCTCAGCCCTAGCCTTGGCGTTGGCCTCCACCTCGACGAGCTCGTGCACGGTGCGTATGCCGTCAAGGAACCCTTTCTTCGTCGTCGCGGTGAGCACGTCACCGGCTACGCCCTGGAGCCACTCCTCGCACGCCCTCGATACCCGCGAGTGCGACATCGCTGACTGGTTAACCCTGGTAACCCTAGTACGCCACAGCTCGATCTCGCGCTTCGGGTCCACGAGGTCCGCGAACAGCACCCGCGACGCGTCCTCATCGCGCGATACGTCCAGCTGCGCGAACATGAGTCCAGCCGCGCCGCTCGGACCCGAGGGTTCGTCGTTGACTCCGTCGTTCCCGAGGAAGCACGCCCCGGCTGCCGCTACGGCTCGCGCGGGCTCCCCCAAGACCCTCGCCAACGCCCCACCGACGCGGTCCACGCCGCCGCCGTCGCCGCACCGCCTCAGGGTGGCGCGGATCCACGCGCGGCGCGTCTGCAGGTACAGCGCCAGCGCCCGGTCCGAACTCAATCCCTCGACGGCGACTACAGCCGCCAGCGCCGACGCGATTGTCTTGTGCGACGCCTTTGGGGACTCCAGTGCCTTCCGCGCGGCTCGCGCGATCTGCGCCCTCATCGAGTCCATCACCGCGCGTTGCTGCTTGAACGCGGGGAATTTCTTGACCATCTCGTCGAGGGTGAGGTGCGGCGGCTCCGAACCCTCCGCCGCGGTCATGACGTCCTGCGCCGCGTCGTATCTTCGTGCGGCTTCGGCGTACTCCCGCTCGTCCAGCGCGCCCCATATCTTCTCCGGGGTGTCCACGAGATACTTGACCCGGGACCCGGCGGCGAACACGGCGCGCTCGGGGGTGAGCTCCGTCTCCTCCTTCGGGGCGCGGAGCGCCTCGGCAGCTTCGTTGTTTTTCCTGATGATCTCGGGCAGCTCCGCGAGGCTGTCGCGGACGTGCGCGAAGCCGCCGATGATTTCCTTGAGGTTGGTGTCGATGTCCTCGATGTCCTTCGTGGTCTGCATGAACTCGCGCCACGACCCGCCGATCGTCCGGCGGATGTCCTCGTCCATCGCCTCCGCTTGTTGACGCGTCTTCTTCTCGATCTCGGCAACCTCGTCGATCGTCTTGCTCCTGAAGAGCTCGTCGACGTCCCGCTCGATCCTCGCCTTGATCTCCGCGGGGGTGGCGCCGTCCTCGCCGTCGGAGTCGTACTCCATGAGCTTGGACGCCGCGGGGACGGGTTCCCCGGGCTGCTCCGCCATAGCCATGGACCGTCTCTCGCGCTATGAAGGGGACGGGACGAGCAGCCGACGAGGGTTAAAATTTTTCAAAGTCTCCCTCGAATGGAGACCTGGGCTCGACTCCCAGTGGACCCGAGCTCCTCAACATTGGCCTGTCTATTTTTGGGAACTCCGTATAAATGACTCAAGGAATAGACCGTCGCACTCGTAAAAAATTCGGCCGATGTCGTCACAAGAGAAAATTGTGTCAAATCGTCGGATTCACACGTGCGAACACCCGCCGAGCGCTGTCTGATCCTCCGGGCGCGGACGCGATGGGTGGCAAGAAGAAGAAGCCCGGGAAGAAATCCTCGAAGAAGTCCGGGAACAACGCGGAGACCGGCTCGCACAAGTCGCACTCCGAGTTGGGCGACTCCAGCGACGACGAAAATGAGGGTGTCCAGGAGCCCCAATCCACCGAATCCGCCCCGACGGAGACTGTCCCAGCGCTACCGGCGCAGGTCGATGAAGCCGCGGAGCTCGCCGCCGCCGTCGCCGCATCGGCCGCGGCGGATCCCGCGCCGGTGAAGACCCCTGATCCGCCCCCCGCGCCCGCCGAGGAGAAGCCCCCGTTCGAGGGCACCGACGAGGAGATCGAGGCGGCGAAGAAAATTCAGGCGCTGCATCGCGGCAAGCTCGCGCGCAAAAAGGTCAAAGAACTCAAGGCCGTCAAGGCCCCTGAGCCCAAACCCGATGACGCCAAGGACCTGCGCGCCGAGCAGAACGAGAGGATGCTCGAGATGCTCCGCAAAGAGATGAAATCCCTTCACGATACCAACGACGAGTACAAGGCTACAATCAAGGAGGCCAAGGATGCCGCCGCGGAGGCCAAGGCTGAGCTCAGCGCCAGGACGGCGGAGCTGGAAGCCAAGCTCGTCGAGGCTGATGCCAAGGTGGCGGAGGAACACGAAAAGGCGGAGAGGCTCGAACACCAAGTGGAGGCTTTCGACAAATCCGCCGCCTCCGCCGTCGGCTCGGCGACCAACGAGCGCAAGGCCAAGGTGGAGGCTGAACTCCAGCGCGACGCCGCGCTCGCCGACATGGAGAAGGAGAAGGCAAAGGCGTCTGCGGCCGTGGCGGAAGCGGCGAAGAAGATCGCGGAGGTTGAGGCCAAGACGGCGGAGGAACGGTCACTCTACGACGCCACCATGAAACGAGCGCACTCCGCCGAGGAACGAGTCCGCGAGTCCAAGGAGTCACAGCTCGCCATGCGCGCGGGGTTGATCCGGATGGAGACGGTGATGAGCGACAGCAGGGAGATACGCGACTTCATGCGCGCCATGCGAGCCGCGGAGGAATCGTCCGACGCGGATGCGGAGGGACTCCCCGGCGACGCGGGGAAATCAAACGCGGGGATCAACGAGAGCAGCGTGGCGGCGTCGGAGGCTACCGCGCGGCTCGTGGCGTCCAACGACGAGCGCGCGGCGGATGACTTGGTCGACGACGTCATACACAAGCTCCACCACTTCCTCAGCGTCAACGCGGACGAGAAGAAGGAGCTTCGCGCGCAGGTATACGCCCAGCAGCGGTTCTCGAAGGATCCAATCGGCGTTCAAGTAGCGGGCATCGGGGGCATCGGCCGGTCCGCCGCGCTCTCCCCGACATCACCCAGGTCCTCCAACGCGTGGAAGCAGCCGTGGGAGCGGCGGTCGAATGAGGTTCAATCCCCGGGTGCGGCGGGTCAATCCGCGCTGTCCCCGATGGCCAAGGACATCGCCATGATGGACATGTCCGAGTTGCGCACCGAGCTGGAGCGATCGCGGCGGTACACCACCCGAATGCAAACGCGGCTCGACAAGGTCAACGTGGAGGTGACGCACCAGGCGAACATGACCATGAAGGCCATCGAGGAGAGGGACGAGGCGGTCGCCATGCTACTCGCCAAGGCCAAGTCCGAGGAGGGCGCCAGGGAGGACTCCGAGAACCGCGCGCGTCAACTCCGAGCGGAAATCGCGCAGCTCAAGACGGACCTGGCCAAGATGGAGCGAAGGTTCAAGGAGCTCACGCCGCTCGACAAGGTTGTCGCCGACGAGTTTGCGTCGTTGAGAAAGGCGACGGACGCGGCGAGGCGCGCGGATCCGAACGCCGGTCCCCCCGCCACGGACGAAGCCGTCACCGCCTCCGCCGTTGAGACACTGACCAGCCGGCTAACGAAGGCGACGCTCCTGGAGAAGGAGTGCGCCGACCTCCGTAAGATCAACGCGTTTCTCCGTCGCCAAGGCGGTTCACTTAACCTCGATTCCACCGGCGATGGCGTTTTCACGACGGCGGTTGAGAGCGTGATGAAGGAATCCGAGGATGTCATCGCGGCGTTGAACCGCGACGGGGTCAAAGCTGAGGAGGTCCCGAACGGGAGCAACACCGAGAAGTGGCGGCAGGTGGCGATGGCGTTCTCGGGATCACTCGGTAAGGGTTCCCCGCCGCCGTCGCCGTCTCTCACCGGCGTCCTACCCCCGCCGCCGCTCGAGGGCGACGACGACGCTGACGCCGCGCCCATGTCCGCGGCGGAGGTTGCCAGGTCGATGGACTCGCTCCGTTCGGCCATCCTCAAGCCCGGCTCGCAAACCGAACCCCCGGCCAACCCCGGCGTCGTCACCGCCTCCTACTCCACCAGCAGGACGTTCGACTCCCCCCACGGAGGGGTCAAGACGATCACCAGGCCCGACACCGGCAGCGCGATCAAGGTTCGCAGCGTCCACCAGCTGCGACAGACGCACACGGGCGGGACCTTCGCGCCCCCGCGGGAACTCTTCCGCGGTTCCCCCTACAGCGCGCACAACTCGCCCAAGCCCCATCACGTCGGCCCCAAGCCGTGGGACCTCGCTGCTGACCGCGTGGTACCCGCGAGCGAGCGGCGGGATCCCGGGCCGGAGTGGTTCCAGGACGCGAGGAGCGCGTGGGACTTGTACACGGAGGCGTTGAGCGCGGTGGAGCAGCAGCGGGAGCTCGAGAAGGAGAAGAAGGAGTACGCCAAGTACGAGAGCCTTGTCAAGTCGGGGTACAACGCCGCGGAGCCCATGCGACTCCCCGCGCACCTCCGCGTGAAGGATGCGCTGACGTCCGAGGCGGAGGTTGACCGCGCGGTGAAACGGTTCGTGAAGACGCTGTCGGAACACGGCGCCAGCGTGAGCCTGCGCAGGAACGGGCCGTGCAAGTACATGCTGAGCCGGACGTTAACCAGCGCGGCGCAGCGCGGGGGCCGTGTTCCGGCAGGCCCGGCGCCCGCGTCTAAGATTGTCATGCTCCGCATGATCGCCAACCGGCTCGTGGTGCACCGGGGCACGAACCTACCGCCGCTCGACTTACTCGACGCGGTGGCCCGGTACGTCCAGCCGTACAAACCCCCGGGACCGGTGCGCAAAGTCGCGGATGGCCTGGGCCGGACCAAGAAGTGGCTCGAGTCGTGGACTGGGAAACAGGAACTCAAGTCGCCGGTGACGGAGCCCGTGACGTCGCCGAAACCCGTGGACTTTTCGCAGATGACCCGAGAACGGTACCCGGAGGATGAGACGGTCCCGCCGGTGCCGCGCAGCCCCGTGACGACGCCCGCCAAGTCCCCGGGTGGCGCGTTGCCGTCGACGCCGCCGGTGAAGTCGCCGGATACGTCGGCTCCGGGGTCGAACACGCCGACGGGGCCGAGGCCGTTCCTGAGGGTGGAAAAGAAGCCAGAGCAGGCGCAGAATGAGCCCAAGGCTGAGGCGCAGAATAAGCCCAAGGCTGAGGCGCAGAATAAGCCCAAGGCTGAGGCGCAGAATAAGCCCAAGGCTGATCGCGTGCGAGCGCGTCGCCCCCCGCCCCGGCAGGTGGAGTGAGGGCTCGGGGAGGGGAAATAGCGAGTTTGGGATGCGAAGAAACCGACTGTGGGTTACTGTGTGTGGATGCGCTTTTTGTTATAGAAAAGAATCTGTCCAATGTTTCAGAGAGTGCTAAGCAACTACGACGAAAGTGCGTGATGCGCGCTTAGGCCATCTGCTCCTGGATCATGTCGGCGGCCTCCTGGACGGTGGCGATCTTCTCCGCACCCTCCTCGTCGAGAGTGATCTCGAACTGCTCCTCAAGCGCCATCATGATCTCGACGGTGTCGAGGGAGTCGGCGCCGAGGTCGACGAACTTGGCGTCGGCGGCGACGGCATCGAGGTCGGTGCCGAGCTGCTCGGAGATGATGGTGCGGACCTTCTCGAGGGTGTCATCGGCCTGTCGGTTCGGGAAAGGAGGGATGCGCGGGTCAGCGTTTGGGTCCCAAAAGTGCGAGTGGGGGAAAATCGCGAGGATTGCGCCCGCGTCCTTTTGTCTGGGACGGATAATGACGGGAAGCCGGACGGCGCGCGGGTCGGCTGCGCGCGACCCGCGGGCGCCCGTCTCAATCGCGGAATGGATATGAATGACTCACCGCGGCGGCGTTGACGGTGAAGGAAGCCTTGGCGACGAACGCGGGCTTGGCCTTGAGCGCCTTGGAGGAGGCGGAGCGGAGCTGCACCTGTGGATCGATCGCGGGGGAAAAAGGTGAGGCGGGGTCAGCGCTGTGCGTCGTCGCGCGGGTGGGCGCGATGATGGGTTCCCCTTAAAAACACGACGAGGCGCGCGATGAACCCCGCATGGATTCAACGCGCGTCCGTACGGGCCGGTTCCGAGCTCGTGGCATCGACGGGGACGGCGAGTACGTCGTCCGAGAACTCGCCCGTTCCGGATAGAACCTAAAAACCCGTGATTTGATGCGCCGGTTCCCGGTCGGCGCGACCGTGCGGATCGCGAGGAATGCGGCTCGCGCTCTCGAGCGGGTGAGCTCTCACCTTGGGGGCGACGCGCGCGGAGGCGGAGATGTTCATGATAGCGGCCATTTTGACTGGTTGTGAGTGTGTGTATAAGAGTGGAGCGGTGGAGCGGGAGCGCTCCACTTTTCTCAGGGAACAGTCAGCTCGAAACAGAGGCCAGAATCGATTTGAGCGCGCGTTTTGATTGGTCGAGAATTCACTCCTGGCTTCTTCTGAAAACGGTTTGGCCACTTGTGAAAGCTGAAAACTTCGATACCAGTCACCCGGGCTCGACTTCCAGTCTGCCAATGGCACGGATTTTTATATTGGCTGTTGCCAACTCTAGTGCTACCTCTTCGAAGGCCCCTTGAAGAACGACAGCAGGCTGGCCTGCTCCGCGCCGCGCTTGCGAGGAACGTACCCAACCTTTGCAACTTTCGTTTCCGTCGACGCCACGGCGCTGGACCGCTGAACGTCCGCGAGGTCCGCGTAGAACGCCGCGCCGTCCTCCTCGTCCTCGTCTGCGTCCTGAAGCGCGGGCTCGGCGAAGAGGTCGTCGCTGTCGGCGTTCAACCCGTCGCCACCCAGCCCGTCGCCGTTCAAACCACGCTCCCTCTCACTCGCCGCGCGCTCCTCCGTCTTACTCACACGTCCCCCGCCTCGGTCGTAGTCCCTCCTCGCGTTCATCGCAGCCGCCGCGCTGACAACTTCAGTCGCCGCCGCAGTCGAGCCAACCGCCGACCCGCCCGCCACGCTCAGCCTGAAGTTGGTCGCGCCGACGTTCAGCAGCCTCAGGTCGAACCCCCGCTTGAGCTCGGATCGGAGCACGGACGTCGCCGCCGATCGCACCGCGTCCGCGCGTCGCACGGTGTCCAAACGCCGGTCCGTCGCATCCTTCGGCATCGCGGTGGACGACGACGACCGCGCCCACTTCGTCTCCGCGGCGGGCGACGTGAGCTTGGGTCCCTGACTGTTTGCCCACTTGCCCCGGTCCCTCCACCGCACCGTCAGCGTCCGCGCGTCCCGTCCGTTCGGTACGATCGCACCCTGCGCGATGGACCGTTCGACCTCGTCCTCGTGCTCCTCGTCCATGCGCGCCACCAGGTCCGGCGCGATGACCCGGAGCACCTTGTCGACGGAGTCCCATGAGGTACACGACCGGAAAGAGTCCTCGCACGTCACCGACGACGGCGCGGGTTTCTCCCTCACCTCCTCCCTGTCCACGCCCCACGCCGCATCGTGGACCTTACCGCCGACACGCGCGCCGAGCCACTCGCACACGTCGCCCCGCGGTACGCGTCTGAGATCCGACGCGATGGATACGCCGCGACTGGCGAGCTCCTTCTCGACACCGTGGCCGACGCCCGGTAACGCCCTGACGGGTAAGGGTTCCACCACGCGGGCGGCGTGCGACGCCGGGAGCACCGTCTGATCGTCCGGTTTGTGCAGGCCGGAGATGAGCTTGGCGAGCGTCTTGTTGTGCGCGACGCCGGCGGACATTCGAAGCCCGGACTCGGCTCGTACCGCTTCCCTCGCCTCCGCCGCGACGACCGCGCCGACTCTCAATCGCCTCTCCTGCACCGGATCCTCCTCCACGACGTCAGCCTCCACGGTGGATACCCGTACGTCGCCACGCACGGCGCGTATGTCCTGTGGTCTGTGTTTGTTGTTGGATTCCACGCGGGACGTGCAGGAGTGCCTGTGACCGGCGAGTGCGGGATCGGACGCCGGACCGCCGCCCGCGATCCTGCGTTCCACCTCGGCGGTGAGGTCGACCCAACACTCGTCGAGGCCGAGCTTCTCGCACGTGCCGAATCTGGAGAGCGCGGCGCGGACCTTCTTGGCGCACGCGCGGTACGGCGTTAGATCCTCGCCGCTGACGAGCACGACCTCCGGACACAGCGCCTTCGCCTTTTGCGTCGACATGAGCTTACTCAAACCGGCGCTTCTGGCGGGGTAGTTGCACGTGACGATGAGGTACTTCTGCGTCACCGCCATCGGCCGATCCACCAAACGAGGGTCGCGGAGCTCCTCCACCTGGCTGTAGAACGCGTCCACGTCGAAGTGCGCCACGATCCTTCGCGACGCGTTTGGGTCGACAGGCGGTTCCGGTTGGAGCGCAAGTTGTTCCGCATCGTCACGGTTCCTCCCCGACGTCGTCGCGGCCCCTTCCGACCCCGCGCGGAGCGGATGCGGTCCGCCGTGGACCCTAACCCGGAATTCCTCCGCCGACCTCTTCTCCGCAGACGCCGCGTCCTCCATGCTACCTAAGACTATGACGAGCACCGAGCGAGATCTCGAGTGTGTTCAAAGAATCGTTAAAAAGAATTAAGTTTCAGTCCACCAAAGGACCGATGGCGTCGAAGTCGTCCAGCATGTCCTTGCTGTGCACCGAGTCGAATATCGCCGTCCCGTCCGTCCCGCCGTACTTGAGTATAGCCTCCGCGCCCGCCGGGTGCTCGTCGAGAAAGTCGGTAAAATCGTAAACCTCGCCGTACACCGCCACCCAGCAGCTCGCCTCCGAGGCGTGCCCACCCAGCTCCGCCCTGGTCACATCCCTCCTAGCCACCCGCGCGGGTGCCGCCGCAGCCGGCGCACCTCCTCCGCCGCCCGCGTCGTCGAACGAAGACGGCGATGCGATGGGGACGTCGCCGCCGACGATGCGACCGAACACCGCGCACTCCGTCAACGCGTTCCCCCCCAGCCGGTTCCTACCGTGCACGCCGCCGATCAACTCACCCGCGGCGTAAAGCCCCTCGATGACGTCGCCGCTCTCAGCCACAACCCGGCCCAGGTTATCGACCCTCACGCCGCCCATGGTGTAGTGCACGACGGGGGTGACTCTGCCGGCGTAGAACTTGTTGGAGCCGGAGAACGGTGCGTTGTGAAAGAATGTCTTGTTCGTCGCCGGGTCGGGTCCGCCGAGCCGGGCTGTTTCATCGTACGCCCCCAGGGTGGTCCTCACCGTCGCCGCCGTGTCGATCGATTCGCCCTTACCCACACCACCCCGAACGTCCTTGGCGCCCACTTCATCGTCGAGCCACTTCGCGAGGTTTTCGATCGAGTCGAACTCGCGCAGTAAACCCTTCTGCGTGTACAAAGGCACGTGCTTGTCCGCCTCCCGCGCGCCCGCGTCGTTGAGCAAAAGGATGAAATCAAACGATACCCCCTCGCCGACGGGAAGCCCGCCCGCGTTGGCCTCCGCGTTGGCCTCGGCGAGCATCCGGCCGCTGACGTAGTCCCTGGTCCCGAGCTCGTCCACGAACCTCCTGCCGTCGCGGGTCAAAAGCAAACCACCGGCGCCGCGAAGGATCTCCGCCGCGAGCGTCTTGGTTGAAGCCGTCGGATCCTTCGGGTCGACAAAGCCGGTGGGGTGGATCTGTACGTTGGCCATGTCCACGCCTTGCGCGCCGAGTCGGAACGCGAGCTTGTGCCCGTCGCCGGTGGTTCCCTTGGTGTTCGTGGTGGCGAACCGGGTGGAGTCCGGGGCGTACTTGTGGAGCAAAGAGTCGGGCCCGGCTCGGTCGTTTGCGAACCCGCCGGTGGCGAGAAGCACCGACCTGGCCGCGTCGTGACCGACGCGCCCGTCCTTGCGATTGGTCCACCGCACTCCAGTCACCGCGCCCGTGCGTGGGTCCGTGGTGACCTCGTCCACGACGGTATTCTTGCGCCAGGTCAGCTGACCGGTCTTGGCGTAAACCTCGCACTGCTTCTGCAGCGCGAGCACCAGGGTGGAGCCCGCCATGCCCGCGGATGGCCTGTGCGTCCTCGCGTGTGAGTGCCCGCCCAGCTGCCCGACGCGTGATAGGTCCACGCCGACCCTGTCCCGGAGCCACACGAACGTCTCCACGGACCCGGCGGCGAGGACGGGGATGTGCTCGACGGTCTCCGGCGCGGGTCCCCCGTCGACGGAGCAGGAGTGCGAGTCGGAGCCGGTCTTTTCGCATCCCAACGTGGCGCCGGTAGCCGCCCCCGCGCCGCCCCCCATGCTGCTCCGCCAGCAGTCCGACTCGAACTCCTTCACCGTGTCGGGGTTCGTGACGTTACCGAGGTCCACGCCGTTGATCCCACTGGACGCCCACTGGGAGTTACCCCCGATGTAACCCTCCTTCTCAACCAGCGTGACCTTGCCGCCTCGATCCAAAACGGTGAGCGCGGCGGTCAGACCCGCCAGGCCGCCGCCAACCACGACCACGTCCGATGGATGATCCTGCTGACCGGGTCGATCGACGAAGGGCCCGGATGCCACCGCACGAAGCGCGTGTTGCGCGAACTTGGCCGGGTCCCCGACGCCGTAGTGCCTGGCGAGGATCAGGACCCTCGGGTCGGCGGCGAGTGAAGCGTCGACCAGCGCGTTTTCATCCCCGGCGCCGAGTCCCCCGTCGGCGGCCAACGCGGCGACGGCGCTGATGGCGGCGTCCATGAGCGTCCTCGTCGTGGCCGGGGACCAGTCATGATTTTTCATGATACCCGCGGAGGATAGGTCCGGGACGGTGGACGCTTTGGAAGCCTTCCGGATGGACGCCTCCGAGTGCGCCGCCGCGAGGGTGGGCGCGGCGAGGATGGCGTGGCTAAATTTGGCGACGGTGTTGACGAGCGCGACAACCTCGGAGCGTGATAGCGCGGTGGCGTGGAGGTGCTCGGGGAGGAGGAGCACCTTGAGGGCGGTCCCGAGTCCGAGCAGCTGTAGCTTCCCGTGGAGTTTGCACTTCTGGCACGAGATGCAGTCCATCACCTCGGATATGTTGTGAAACACACCCTTGAACTGGGACTTGAGCTCGGCGACCGGCGAGCTCGCCTCGCCGTTCACCCCTCCCGCGCGGAACAGCATGCTCTCGTCGAATGCGCCGAAGACCCCGCTGCACGACGACAGGATGTGGGTGTCCAGCAGCCGACGCATCAGCGCCCGCGTCCGGGCATCCTCAACGCCGTCCTGCCCCAGTGAAAGGTCCATAACCCCCAACGTCGGCGCAGCCTTACGCAGCGCCCTCAGGAGCACCACGAACGAGAAGTGCAGGTTACGTAAGCGCTCGGGGTGTTGCCCGTAGTGCGCCGCGAACCGCCCCGGGTCCGCGGACCAGTCCTCCCGTCCCACGACTCCCTTCTTGGGCGTCTTAGCCTTGAGCGCGATGTGGATGTTGACGCTGGCGTGCATCCCGGAGAGGAGCCTGTACAGCACGCGCTCCTCGTAGCACATGTCGTCCACGCTCCCGCTGCTCTTCAAGCAGTTCTCCTCGTAGATGGCGGACCACACGTGCGAGCCGTTGTACCCGGTCCACCGCTCGGGGTTGAGCTGCAGGTTGACGTACTCGAGCTCGGCAATGTCATCTTTGTTCGAACCCGGCAAAGGAGCGTCGTAGCCGCACATGTCCATCCAGAACTCCGGCAGGTCCGCGTCAGTGCAATCCGTCGCGCCGTCGTCGTTGGCGGCGATCACTATGTGCTCCTGCTCGGTGATGCGCATGTCCACCGGCGTCGTCGCGGGCGCCCACTTCATGGAGCCCGGATCTTTGCTCGCGAGGTCCAGCGAGCACGACGTACCTTGCTTGGGCTCCCCGGGAGGTGCGAACGTGTTGGACGAAGACCCGCCTCCGAACGGGGTCGACGTTTCCTCCTCGGGGGGTGCGCTGCACGATGGCTCGTGCTTATCCTCGTCGGTCTCCTGCGTCGGGAAAGGGGGGGCGGGATGAGTGCCGGGGCCGCGGGGAATTAATTTAATTACGGCACGCGCGATTGCGGGTGGTCGGATCGGCAGATGGTCGTCCGGCGCACCTTTTGCTTGTTCCAGAACTTGCACTTGCGGCTGAGGTCCACCGGGAACAGCCTGAAGTACGTGGTGTTGGTCAGCTCCGCCAGTATCTCGTGCAACTGCTGCTCGTTCGCGGTCTCAACCTCCTCGACGTTGCACGCGGCGTCTCCCACCTCGCCCCTGACCTGCCAGGCGGGCGCGGCCAGGCTCCCGACCGCGGTTGCGGCCGGGATCAACTCCGACGCGACGCACATGACGAGGAGCGCGAGCGCGGTCCATCGCCAGCTCGGCACCCGCCGCGCCATCTCCGTCGTCTCCGTCGCGGGGCTCTCTCTCCTATGATGAAGCAAAGATGAAGATGAAGGTGGCAGAAACGAGCTCTTCTCGAGACTCGGAACCGGCTGAAACTCGTGGATCTTGGGTCAAGTGGACTCGTCACCTCGCGCGGAAATCGCGTGTCTCGTCCAATGAAAATGGCCCACGAAGATTGATAAAATTCGCAGGCCACGTACACAACAGGACCGCACCGGCAGACGGCGGACGGCTTCGAGAGATCGTTCCTATCGAGATCCAAGGTGCGCACACGTCCCGCCCTCTCTTCCGACCTCGACGAACGCGCCCGTTCCGTCGGTCGCCCGGAGGTCTACCCTCCGTTCTCCGGTCTTTTCAAATCTCCCGGGAGAATCTCGTCAACGCCACGTACTCCGCGACCTCCCCGGATCCACGACTGTGCACCGCACACACGGGCGTTCGGGCACCGTCGGGGCCATCGCACGTGTCGTGATACCCCACAGACCACGAACGTCTCTCCAAACCCGCGAAATACGATTCGCCTCGCCCTCACTCACCTCCGCGGCTTCGCTTCTCTCGCAGGATAAACAACGGCAAACTTAATTTCCAAACCTAAGCCACGATGAGGACCCACCGCGTGTGTCTCTTCCTCGCCGCGGTCATGCTGCTGCTCGTCGCCCTCCCCGGCGCGACCGCGGCTCGCATCGTCCCCTCAAACACCCTCCACCTCAAGCAGCTGCGCCACGCCGCCGCCGCCAAGATCACCGAGCTCAAAGCGGCGCTGGGTCACGAGGCGAAGTCGGAGGTTGAGTCCATCCGAGACGTCTTCCACGAGTGGACTTTGAAGCACGGCAAGACGTACGACAGTGAAGAAGAGAAGGAGCTCCGCATGAGAATCTTCGCGGATAACCACGCGTTCGTCGCGAGGCACAACGCCGAGTACGAGAAGGGCGAGCACACGCACTTCGTCGGGCTGAACCACCTCGCCGATCTCACCGAGGATGAGTTCAAGCGGATGCTGGGCTACGACCGTACCCTCCGCGCACCCCGCGCCCCCGTCGACGCCTCCACCTGGGAGTACGCCGACGTGACCCCGCCCGAGACGATCGACTGGGTCGCCGAGGGAGCGGTGACCCCCGTCAAGAACCAGAAGCAGTGCGGCTCGTGCTGGGCGTTTTCCACCACCGGCGCCGTCGAGGGCGTCAACGCCATCAAGACCGGCAAGCTCATCTCCCTCAGCGAGGAGGAGCTCATCTCCTGCTCCAAGAACGGCAACATGGGATGCAACGGCGGGTTGATGGACAACGGGTTCGAGTGGATCGTCAACAACCGCGGCATCGACACCGAGGGTGAGTGGGAGTACGTCGCCAAGGTTGAGAAGTGCGGCTTCTTCCGCCGCCACCGCCGCGCCGTCGCCATCGACGGCTTCAAGGACGTCCCAACCAACGACGAGGACTCGCTCATGAAGGCTGTGTCCCAGCAGCCCGTGTCCGTGGCCATCGAGGCGGACCACCAGTCGTTCCAGCTGTACGCCGGCGGCGTGTACTCGGCCAAGGACTGCGGCACCGAGCTCGACCACGGCGTCCTCCTGGTTGGCTACGGCGTCGACCCGAGCTCCAAGAAGCACAAACACTTCTGGAAGATCAAGAACTCCTGGGGCGAGGCCTGGGGCGAGGATGGCTACATCCGCATCGCCAAGGGTGGCAACGGCCTCGAGGGCCAGTGCGGCGTCGCCATGCAGCCCTCCTACCCGACCAAGATGGGCACCACGCCCCTCGGCGAGCCCACCCTCTTCGAGAAGGGCGAGGAGCTCCTCGACAAGGGCATGGACTTCCTCCAGAAGTTCGCCGAGTCCAACGGCGGGGATTGATTTGTGAAGTGATTCTTTCGAACCGAGTTCGGTTGTAAAACTAGTGATCCGAAGCACCCACGTGTTGTAATGATGATCCGAAAATTGAAATAAAGTTACTAACAAGTGGATGCGAACTCGAGGTCGCACGCGGCTGTTCAGTGTCGCGCGAAAACTCACTCTCGGTTCCTGCCTCGGCGTGCTCACGCCTCCGTCTTGGCTTTCTTCTCCGCGAAGAATGCATCCTTGGCGCGGATGAACTTGTCGTCGTCCTCAGGCGCCCAGATCAAGTTTCCGTTGTCCAGCTGGATCTGGTACGGCGCGGTCACGCCGGGGGGCATGAAGTCGTCGCGGTACAGGTGCGCGGTGATCTTTCCGGGGACGAAGCCGTCGCCGGTGCGGCACTCGACCGCGTCGCCGACGGCGAACCGAAGGGCGAGCTTCCTCTTCGCGATCAGCTCCGGGGTCTGGATGCACGCGAGGAACCCTTCTTTGAGCTCGTCGTGGTCCAGGTTCTTGCCGATGAAGACGAACTTGGACTCGCGTTTCTCGTCGTCGGCCCACGGCGCGTCGAAGTTGCCGTTGAAGATCATGTGGACGGCCTGGAACATGAAACGCTCGTCGCAGTCTGCGACGTTCAGCACGCCCTTCATGCGGTACAGGTCCGTACCTCTGTTCACCAGGAGGTAGTTGACCCACCGCTGAAGCGCGTCGAGGTCGAGGGGCCTGTCCTCGACGACGCAGATGGAGGAGACGGTGTCGTCGTGCTCGTGCTCGTTTTCGGTGTTGAGGAACTCGGGGTCCATGTCCACCGTCTTCTTCAGGTCAAAGGCGTGGATGTCGAGGACGGAATCGACGGAGACGTTGGAGCGCTCGGCAGTGACGATGGGCGCGGAAGAGTTGATGGACTTGAGCCTGGCGGTGATGCGCTTCACGTCGGCTTCGTCGACGAGATCCATCTTGTTGAGAATCATTCGATCGGCGAAGGCGACCTGCTCGATCGCCTCGTTCTCGGCGCCCTCGGGCTTCTCCTCGTCCAGGTGCTGCTCGATGTGCTTGGCGTCAACGAGGGTGACGATACCGTCCAGGCGAAAGTGCTCCTGGACGCCGTCGTCGACGAAGAAGGTCTGTGCGACGGGCGCTGGGTCCGCCATTCCAGTGGTCTCGATAAGGATGCAGTCGAGTTTAAGGTTTCCGGCTGCGATGCGGCCGGAAAACTTGTTCAGCACCACGACCAGGTCCTGGCGCACGGTGCAGCAGATGCAGCCGTTCATCATCTCGACGATCTCCTCCTCGATCTGCGTCTTCGTGTTCTTGGCCATGAGCGCGTCGTCGATGCCGACGTCGCCGAACTCGTTCTCGATGATCGCGATCTTCTTGCCGTGGTTGCTGGTCAGGATGTGGTTCAACAGGGTGGTCTTTCCGCTGCCGAGGTAGCCGGTCAGGATGGTGACGGGCACTCGGGAATCCTTGCTTGTCGTCGTCATCGTTTCTTACGTGGGTTTCTTACGTCGAAGGGGGCGTGCGGGTGGGTTTGCGGCGGGGTGCGTGCCGGGAAGATCTCACGACGCGTTACGAAAACCTAGAAAAAATTGGACTTTTATGAAAGCGCCCTCAGACGACAATTTTGGCTGTGTGATCAAATAGTCAGAGACCCCACTGCCGTGATAACTCACAAAACGCATTGCTTCAGACTCGAATGCTGTAGAACGAATTTCCGGCGCTCCTCACGGCCTCGAGAACGTCTTCCGAGGCACGAGCGACGCGCCGCCGTCCGATACGCACGTCCTGATGAACCTGTTCCTCCTGGCTGGGTCGCACGCGGTGACGCGGGCGTGAACGTCGCCGCAGGAGCCGCACCGCGACGTGTTCATGAGGTTCGTGTTTCGCACCCGCGTCTCGCACGCCGCCGCGGTGTGCCCCCGTTCGCCGCAGTCGTCGCACGTGGCGCCCACCTCGTGACGGGCGACGGTGCTGTTGACGGCGAAGGCGTGGTAGTACCCGCGCTTGTTCCCGGAGAGGCTGTCGTGAAGATGGTGTTTGAGTTTGGAGGCACGGTGAGTCGACGGCGGGAGAGGCTCGTGGGACGGGATAAGTCATTGTCCAGTGTGATGATTTTGCGTGTCCACGTCGACTTTGGAAAGGTATGGGGATCCAGGGTATGGCTTACCCGCGCACGGCGCTCGTCGAGGGGACGATCGGCTTGCAAAGGATACGAGTCACGGTAGACATCACGGTAGACATGCGCGTCTCGGATGTTCCAAAGTGTCTCATCAATCAGCACCTCGTGTTGGGTTTCAACGTTTGTCGAGTTTTCACGATCACTTGCGACAAAAAATGGCCAGCAGTGCTGATCTTGAGTCAATAGACCTCCAAATAAAGAGGGTGCTTATCTGAACGCGTTTTAGGGATTCTCATTGAAAATTGACCGTGGACCCTTGGTGTCCCTTGGTATAACCCATGCGCTTGCTCTTCTCCCTCGACACACGTGGCCGCCCCCGACCGTCTCGCCTCGTCCCGACGCCCGCCCACACGACTGCAGGGCATATCGTCGCGACGATGGACCTCGCCGGACGTGACTTCCCCACCCTACGGGTCACCCCCGTCGACGTCGACGGGACGCGACTGAAATCCGGAAAGATCAACCTCGCCGACGAGCTCCTCGGGTCCCCAGCCGTGATTCACTTCTACGACAGTGGATGAGGCGGGTGCCGGCCGGTCGCCGAACAGATGCGGAAGTGGAGCGTCGCTCCCCCACACGACGTGGGGAACGCGCGCTTCGTCTGCATCTGCGTCGACCGTTCGGCACAACGCACCGCCAAAGAGTTCCAAAAGCTCTACTTTGACGGTGGAAAAGTATTAAACACCCTCATCGATTGCAACGAAGACTTTCCGACGTTCCAGGCGCAGCTCGGGTGCCAGGGCCTGATCGTGCTGGACGCCAACGGGGTCTTCGCGACGTCCAAATCCCCGCCGTTCCTCCAGTTCAGAGGCCAAGCCTTTGAGTACGTCGAGAAACTCCTGCAGACACTAGGCGACGAAGAAGAATCGCACTTGGTTGACAAGGAGGGAGGATCATTGGAAGCGCAGGCGCCGACGAGGCCCCCGCCCGCGGTTGCCTGCTGCAACGGCAGCTGTGCGCGGGCTACTGACGACTCCGACGACGCAGCACCGCAGTCGTACGATCTGCCATCGACCGGCCACGGTGCGATGGACGCGGAGCACGCCGAGCTCACAGCCGCCATGATCGTAGCCACGAGCTCGAGCACCCTGGCGTCGGTCACCATGCTACACGAGATCTTCGCGGCACACGCCTCACACGAGGAGCGATTGATGCGCGACTCGGGGTTTGGTGAGTCGCACAACGCCGGGTTCTCGGCGCTGGAGTCCCACGCCAAGGACCACGCCGCCATCTGCGACACGGCGACACGTGCGATGAAAGAGGCCGACGTCGACGGAATCGTGCCAAAGACTTCGGTGCGCGTACTGTGCGCACGGATTGTGGAACACGCGAAGACGTACGATGCCCTGTACGATGGACGCCTGGCCGTGGAGACGTAAGTGGTGTATTTATACGCAGGTACACACGGGGGAGGATGCGACGGATGTATAATGCGTTGAAGTGACGTCGCACCGGGGAAAATCTTTGAACAGAGTCCCGGCGCGACCGATTGAATTCACAGCGCACGCACCAACGCTTCCATCCCCTTGATCCAAAGCACCCACACACTTGTAATGATGATCCTTTATCCTTTCAAAATTCAAATAACTAGTCTATGAGCGGCTATGAGGTCTAGGTGGTCGGCAGCGACGTGCACGGTCCTGTGACAGGAATGGGGAACCGAGGTCAGGACGTGGTCGGGTCGTTCGATCGGGCCGAGCGCCGTGTCTCAGTCGGGAAAGCATCTGAAGGATCCATTGGAGTTAATTGTTATGGATTCATCGGACAAGGCCGCCAAGCACAAGTCTCACCAAAGGTGCGATGACGCGTATCGTCACGTGCTTTCCCGAGTAGAGTGAAAAAAATCCGTGTCGAGTCGAGGGTCAGTCCTATCGATCAAACATCAGTTGAAGGTTCTACGAACCGCCATCAAAATTAGCATGTTGATGTTCATCACTCCCAAGACTCTCGCGGGTCGTGCAACTTGCCGTCGTGGACACTCACCTTTCAGTCCTCCAGGAAATCCATGCGCTTGAGCATCTCGCCCTTGGCCATGTCGGCCGCCTTCTCCGCCTCCCTCTCGCGCTTGATCTCCTCGTTGCTCACCTCGGTGAGCCCGTCCGTCTCGATAGTCTCGTCGATCTCCCCCATAAGCACCACGTTCTCACCCCTCACGATGTATAGACCGAGGGGGATGTCGCTGTAGGAGGAACCCACGATGATGCGCTCCGCCGCGTTCTCCAGCACGATGTTGGCAAACTGATCGAACGAGCGAAGAAAGCCGATGATCTTGGACCCGTCCCTCAGCACCACGAGGATCTTCTTGTCGAGCTCCTCCACGAGCGACGCGACCGCGGACACCTGCCAGGCGTCAACGGCGCCACCGGACATCTTTTGGTCGATGATAAGATCCAGGGACGGTCAGTCGTCGCCCGGAGTTGTGGAAAACCTAAATCCAACGGCACGGTGAGAACCAAAACTCGAGTTGGCAAAAAACGGAGGTGACAGAGGCACACGCGCCCGGCAGAGGCGGGCGTGATGCAGGAAGAGGACGACGAGTGGGGAGCGTTCGGGGGCGGCGCGGATAGGAGTATCACCGCGGAGCCCACGGATCCTCCCCGGGACGTCCCCACAGCGCACGGTGACGGCGTCGAAGGGCCGAGCGTCACCCCCGTTGTTGGCGATCAGTCGGTGCAAGACGACGCCGACTTCGCCGACTTCGAGGCTGCCCCCGCGGCCCCGGCGGCGGTGGATGACGACGATGCGTTCGGGGACTTCGCCGAGCAGCCTCCCGAGCCCACGGCGGTGACCCAGCCGGGGCCGGGGCCGGTGGACGGAGGGGACGAGGACGAGTTCGGCGACTTTGCATCCTTCGACGAGGCACCCGCTCCCCCTTCCCCTCCTCCTCCCACGCCTCCGGTCTCCGTCGCGGTCGGTTCAGCACGGGATCTAGCGGCGCTCCGAGGGGATGATTTCACCGCCGGGTGCTCGGAAGCGCTCAGGGTCGCCTTCCCCCACGTCCCGGGGCGCGAGGAGGCCCACGTCGAGTACGAGGACATGAACGTCGACGCGGGGATGTCGCTGAGCGACGCGGTGACTCGGGCGGCGGGGGCGCGCGGCGGCACGGAAGCGGGGTACGCGACGCTCATGGCGGCGTGTGTCGGGGGTGAGATGCATGGCGTGCCCGTGGCGATGCCGGCGGGACCACCTCCTCCTCCCGAGGAGGCGGTGGCACCCGAGGTGGCACCCGCCGCGGACATGTTCCAAGGGATGAGCCTCGAGGATGCACCTCACCCTCCTGAGCCTGAGCCTGAGCCTGAGCCTAAGCCCGAGCCAGAGCCAGAGCCTGAGCCCGAGCTTGAGCCAGAGCCCGTACAAGAGGAGGTGGCTGATTTTGCGAGCTTCACGCCCCCTGCGCCGGCACCGGTGGGGGAGAGCATGTTCGGTGGGATGGAGATTGCTGAGCCCGCTCGCGAGGAGGTTGAAGATTTCGCTGACTTTGCGGCCGCCGCCCCGGAGCCAGAGCCAGAGCCTGTGATGGAGCCTGTGATGGAGCCTGTGATGGAGCCTGTGATGGAGCCAGAGCCAGAGCCAGAGCCTGTGATGGAGCCAGAGCCTGTGATGGAGCCAGAGCCTGAGCCAGAGCCTGAGCCAGAGCCAGAGCCTGTGATGGAGCCTGTGATGGAGCCTGTGATCGAGCCTGTGATGGAGCCAGAGCCTGTGATGGAGCCTGTGATGGAGCCAGAGCCTGTGATGGAGCCAGAGCCTGTGATGGAGCCAGAGCCTGAGCCAGAGCTTGAGCCAGAGCCTGTGATGGAGCCTGTGATGGAGCCAGAGCCTGTGATGGAGCCAGAGCCAGAGCCTGAACTCGAGCCGATGGCCGAGGTTAAGGAATCAGCCATGGAGGAAGAGGCGGTTCAAGAGTGGGGAGCTTTCGGGGATGCACCTACACCGGAGCCCGATCCGGAGCCTGAACCCGAGCAGGAGCCCGCCGCCGCTGAGGAAAATTTCTTCGGCGCGTTCGAATCCACTCCGCCGCCGCCGGATATTTCCGAACCGGCGGACACCGTGGACGACGGATTCGCCGACTTTGAGGCTGCCGCTCGACCCGTGGAGAGCCCCGCCGCGTCCGTACCCCCCGCGGCTTCCTTCGACGACCTCTTCGGACCGACGGAGAACAAGCCGATGTCGATGTCGACCGACGACATCCCCTCGGTGATCGCGGTGGAGGCGCCGGTTGAGACGGAGGCGGATGGCGACGACGGGTTTGGGGATTTGGACGCGGCGCCGTCACCCGCGCCGTCGACGCCGCCGCCCGTCGACGCGGACGTTGTAGACGTTCTGGACGCACCGGCAGTTACGGAGCCGTCGGTTACGGAGCCGTCGGTTGAGGAGCCTTCGGTTGAGGAACCAGTGCAGCCGGTTGAGGAACCAGTGCAGCCGGTTGCCGCTGCGCCCGAGCCGTCGATCGACGACCTGTTTGGTGCGCCGATCGAGGACAAACCCCTCGAGATGGACATGTTCCAGATGCCGGCGGCTGCCGTCACGGCAACCGTGCCGGAGCCGGCGCGGGATGACTTTGGCGCGTTCGAGTCCCACCCCATCGCTCCGGACACCGCTCCGGACACCGACGACGGCTTCGGCGACTTTGCCGCTTCGACGGACCCGCCGGCGCCGGCCATCGCGGACGACGCCTTTGGAATCTTTGAGCAGTCCACCACTCCGACACCGCCGACGCAGGCGCCGAAGGACCCGTTCGCGGACTTCGCCTCGCTCATTTAGATGATTATTAGCGCATATAGCTCTCAAAACAACCTAACAGTTAAACTAAAATCGAACCTGCGCGCTTCCCTTGACGGGCCGGGGGACTTGGCGGCGAGCACCGCGTCCACGGAGAGGAGCGCGAGGCACGCGAGGAGGAGCATCGAGAGGCGCGACATCGTGCGGTTCGTGCTATCCTGAGTGCTAATGACATACGCGACCTTTCGCTTTTTGCTGAGTCAGGGCGATATCCTCCCTCTGACACGTCCAATCGACGAAGACAAATATTCACTCGCTCACGTTCATTATTTGGGAGGGTCAGGTCGTGTCATACATCGTCGACACCACGCACAACATGTTAGACTTCTTCGTGAAGTGCTGCATGGGGTGCGACGAAGAGGAGTATAACGAGTTCGCCGGACTTCTCCGTCAGAATGACGTGCTGCATCTTCAGGAATGGCGACTCGTCCCCGTCCCCGAGCTGTCGCTATCGCGTTCGGTCGTGGAGGAAGTGACTGGTCCCGCCACACTCACCTTTGTGCCAGGTCCTTCCGACTTCATGCCCATGTCAGAGGTGTTGAAGCAGCCAGTGGCGAAGCAGATCCTCGATTATTGCCTTCAGATACACAACCAGCGACGCTTTGGCCCCAAGGGTTCCGCGGAACGCGGCGACAGTGTTGCAAAAGTTTTACGTTTCTTCACGGACAGAAATTTTCACGAGGAGAACTTATTCCTGCCCGGCTGGATGGAAGCCGCTGTTGGTCAAACATCCCCTGTTGGTCAACGCGGGAATGAACCTACCAATCTCAAGCGTGTTGTGGCCGATGCAGCCCGCAAAGCCCTCCAAATCATGCAGGGCCGATGCGCTTGCCAGCTTGGTCAACGTGGAGGATGCATGGATATTGGAAGGTCACTTCACTGTTCAAGGCGCTGCGGTGTACACTTGAATCACACCGATCCCGCGTTCAAGACCAACCGTTACGATACCCCAACTATGCTTTTCGATCTGAGTCACAGTACTTATGATCATGCACGATTACTGTCAGTTGTCCCTACATTGGAGGCCCGTGCGTACACCTGTCACTGGATCGGTGGCGACGCGGCGTCCGACGTCGCCAATCATGCTAGACTGGACAGGCAGATCTTCACCATCACAGAGGTAGAAACTATCAAGCCGGTCCCGGGTCCGCCACGGACCGTCGCAGAAGTCATGTCAATCAGGGTGTACCCCCCAGTGCATGACTTCACAGGTACCTTGATTGACCTCCACAATATCATATGCGAGCATGGCACTTGGGGACTAAAAAGATGCGGGCAGGGAATCAGTAGGGCTCAGCAACTGCCACCGAGGTTTACATACGAGCAGCTCAAAGACATTGTTGTTGACGGATTTGGCGTGCATCATCATGCTGTGTTCTGGGGGTTCCCGGATGAGCCAGCATCATTCAAGGCGTTCTACGTCGGAGCTTACACAACGCCGCGCGACCTCAATGATTGCCACAGCTGGAGAAGTGGATTTACGCGCCGGCTGATCTACTCTTTGGTAGGTGTTTGCGCTGGTAAAACAGAGTGCGGATGTCCGCTACGCCTAGACTCGCTGCCCAGCTGTAGATCGAGGAATATAAATCTCGATCACACGGTGCCCATCTTAAAGACAAAGGATCCTCACAGACTGTTCAGACAAATAATTTTGCCGACGGACACCAAGAAGATGGAGGAGATTCGCTCTTTGCAGCCGCTCTGCGCATGCTGTCACAAGCGGAGCCTCTGACTGCGGCCCATCACGCGCGGATATCCTTAGAACGCATCTCACGTTGTCAATACAAACACTAAGTGTCAAGCCGCTCTCCCACCCGGGGTTCAGTTCTCGTCATAGCGGTCCACCTGTAAACAAAACACATCGTCAGTCTAATTGTCCCATTACCCATACAGAGATTAAATAAACTCACCTGGCTGAGGCCGCGCCGGGTCAGCAGCGAGCATCCCCGCTCGCACTCGGGCACGTATTTGTCGACCAGCCCGTCGCGAATGGCGAAGACCCCGTCGAAGTGACACTCCGTCAAGGCGCCGCAACGACACCGAAAATTGGATCGCCCACACACCGAAAATACACGTCACTTCACGGACAAAAAGCCGACCTCGTTCCTCAGCTTCTCAATCTCCCGCGCCTGTTCGTTGACGACCGCCACGAGGTGATCGCGCTCGGCCGTCTCCCTCTTCTTCGCCGCCTCGGGATCCACGAACGCCGTCTTCCTGGTGCTCACCAGCTCGCGAGTCAGGTCCCTTTGCCGCCGAGTCAGGTCCGCCACCTGCTCCAGGCACTCGGTGTTGGCCGCCGTCTTGTGGTGCATCTCATCCACGGCGTCGGATAAAGCCTGCGCCCACTGCCTCATCTCCGCCGCGTTGGCCTGCTCCGTGTCCCGGAGCTTAGCCTTGAGCGCCTCCACGGGCTTCTTGGGGATCATGGCAACCTCCAGCTTCTCCAAATCGATCAGGCTGCCGTACTTGAACATCTGCGTGTCGATGGCCCTCGCGTCGAGACCCGCGTTGCGCCTCTCGTATTCCTCCTTGGTGTTCTGCATGGCGACAAAGTCCTTTCGGAGCTGCGCCTGCGTCTCACGTAGCGCGGATTTGTCCTCGATGAGCTCGTCGATGCGGCGCCTGAGCGAGGTCCTCGTCTCCCTGGAGAACACCAAGCCGTTGTCCATAGAAGTCGGCAGCTTGCCCTCGTGGAGGTACTCGAGCTGCCTGGACCGGAGCATGACGGTGACGTCCACGTCGTTGTTCAGGCGCCGTTGCTTTTCGAGCCTATAGTTTTCCAGGTCAACCTCGAGCTTCTCCACCACGACGTTCGCAGCCTTCTCCTTCTTCTTGACGCCGTCGAGCTCCTTCTTCATCGCGTCAATCTCCTTGGTGAGATCCTTGATGACGTAGTGCTCGTCCAGCCGCCGCTCCCTCAACTCCAACACCGAGTCGTAGAGCTCCTCCTCGCACCCCTCGGGCAGGAACTCCTCCTCGTCCTCCTCGGAGTCGTACTCGGAGTCGTCGTCCTCCTCCTCCTCGCTGTCGCTCCCCGCGTCGGAATCCCTGGGCTTGACCCGGCGAACCTTCTTAAGAAAGTACTTGAAGAGAATCGGGCGGTGCTCGTCATCGGATGAAACGAGGTTGTCGAAGCTGGCGATGACCTTGTCGCGCTTGGCGGTGACGCCGTCGCGCTCGTCAATCTTGAGATGAAGCTCCTCCTCGCGGCGCTCGATGTCGTTGCAGAGGTCGGCGTGCGCCTGGATGCTCTCCTCGAGCCGACCGTCGAGTTCGTTCTCCTTCTGCTCAAACTTTTTGAGCATGATGAGCTCGCGGTTCAGGGTGAGCTGCTTCATCTCGGCAACCTTCAGCTCGTACTCGACGTCAGCCTTCTCGCGGCGCATAGCGCGGAGGGTGGCGTCGAAAGATGCGACCGTCTGTCGGCGCTTGGTGACGAGGTACGCGCGCTCGTGCTTCAGCCCGGCGTGAACAGTCGCGTTCTCAGCCTCCTCGAAGGGCGTAGCCGGCGCCGCCGCGGCGAGCGACTGGCGCGGGTGAGCCTTAGCCTTGGCCTTGGCCGCCAAGGAGTACTCATCGTTGGCGTCGTCCTTGCCCGCTGACTTGCGCGCGTCGCCCTCCTTCTCCTCCTTCTCGTCCTTCTTCGCGCCGCCCCCGCCGAACCCGCCAAAGTCGCCACCCCCGCTCGCCGCCGCCGCCGCAGCCTTCTGCTCCTCGTCGTAAGCCTTGAGCTCCTCATCGGTCGCGGCCGCCCGGAACTCCGCGGGGTACTCGTCCGCGAGTGGCGTGGCGCTGAAAGGCTCGGTGAGGACGGACAGCGCTTCGAATCCCTCGGGCTGGTCGGCGTCGTCGAGCCGCACGGTGATCTCCGCGATTCTCTTCGCCGACAACTGCACGTCCTCAACCGCGGACTTGCGGACGGCTCGAAGCGCCAGAAACCGTCGGTTGAACTCCATCTTGATCTCGTGCACAGCCTCCTCGAGTAGCAGCATCTGGCGACGTTTGCGGTCGTAGAACTGCTGGTCTTCCTCGGGCACGACGTAATCGGGCTCCGACTTGAGCTTGAAATCTCCGCGGGTCCGGTTAGCCTCCTCGATGGCGGCCAGATCGTCGGGGTTCTCGTACTTTGGATCGGGTTTTGACGCGTTGAACTCGCGCCACTCAGCCTCCCTCGCCTTGCGCTTGGCGCGCTTCTCCGCGTACTTGCCCTCACTCATGAGCTCAGCCTCGGGATCCACCTTTGGCTCCGTGTCATCCTCGGCGACGTTTTTCCTGAAACTCTTACCCGGGGTGAGACCCGCCCTCGCGCCGGCGCCGGCAGTCTTGCGCTGAAGCTCCGTGGTGTGGCACCGCTCGATGTCCGCGCGAAGTGCCTCGCTGAACCTGGCCACCCTGAAGCTGGTGACCGCGAACGAGCGTCGACCGGATCCGAACGATCGAAGCACCACCCGCTCCGACTCGACGGGGTCCAAGAAAAAATCTTGAAGGCGCTTGAGCTGCAGGTCGGCTCGTTCCTTGAGCCACGCAAACTCAGCCTTGACCATCTCCATCTTGCCCTGAGTCTCCGCCTCGACAACCTCGCGGATCCCCGGGTCTACCTCGAATGCCTCGCGGGGCAGGCGCTCGTGCGGAGGCTTGGCCTCGTTCTCGGCGAGGAGAGCCTGGAACTCGCCCCGGAGCTTGTCGACGTAGCCCCTCACGCCGAGCTTTGCCTCCTCGGCAGCCTCGCGGGCGATGTCCTCGGCGAGCTTGATCTTCTCCTCCTCGTACGAGTATTTAGTCGGGTCCGTGATGTCCTCGACGGCGGACGTGGGCTCCTCGGCGACAGTGGCCACCTCCTCGGCGTCGGACGCGGGGACCCTCTCCGCCAACAAGCCGGAGCCAATCTTCTGCGCAAAGAAGGAGCCGTCGCTGGACGTCGAGAGGAGGAACGAGTCGTCCCTGGTGACAGCCGCGCCCGTGACTGACCCGCAGATGCCGTCGTGCACAGCCCCGGCCCAGTACGACTTGCCCCTGGAGGGTGCCACGCGCACGGTTCCGTCCTCGAACGCCTGCACGCTGAGCTTGCCGCTGACGCTGGCGCGGGTGAGCGTGAGCGCCGACTGCCTCGTCTTTGTCCCCCGCAACGGATCCTTGGCGCCAAACTGGCACTCCCATATCTTACCCGCGGCTTCGCCACCCAGCGCGAGCTCGAAGTTACCACCGGAGAACGGGACGTAACCGATGTGTCGCACCGGGTACACGGCGATCCTCTCAGCCTCGTCCATCTCCTTCTGCAGCTGCTCAGCCTCCAACTCCATCACCCGCTTCTGCTCGATGATCGCCGCCTTCTCCTCCGCATCCGCCGCGTCGCGCTCGTCGCCCACGGGGGGATACCTACCCTCGACGATGGACATGGCGGTGGGCACCGGTCGGTTGAACTTGTAGTGCGTCGCGGTAGGTTCAAACTCGTACGTGACCGTGGAGTCCACCGAGTCGGGCTGCCCGGGTTTCCAGTTGGGCGCCTTCATCTCAAACGCGTGCCCGCTCTCGCAGCCGACGAGGAGCTTGGGGTCCTTCATGTTCTCGTGCCACTGGATCGCGGAGACACCGCCGGGAGCCTTGGCGAAACCGATCGGGGTGAGGGTCACGCCCGGTAGCTTGGGAGCCTTAGGGGGGCTCTTGGGGTACTTGGCGGCGAGGAAGAAAACCGTCCCGTCGCTCGAGCCGGTGGCCAAGACGTTTCCGTCGGGGGAAAACCGAACCACCGTCACCTTCTTGCTGTGGGGCTTGAAGCAGTCGATCACCTTGAACCCGTCGGAGCACCGGAGCAGGATACGAACGACACCGTCGTCGAAACCGGCGACGATCGTTCGCTGCGAACCGTCCACGTACGCGGGTGCCATCTGGACAAAGGTGCATCCCGCGCAAAATTTGTGGCGGTACACCTCGCGCTTCTCGGCGTACGCCCAGAGCCGAACCGTGCCGTCCGCACCCGCGGTGACGGCGTGGTCGCTCACGGCGGAGACGTCCATGCCGTTGATGCTGCCGCCGTGGAAGCTGGTGAGGCGGGTGGACTCGCCAATCTCGCCATCCTCCCCGACGGCGACGCGAACGATGCCGCCGTTTGCATCCTGCACCAGCCAGTGGTCGGGCTCCGTGGTGATGATGCTCTTGACGTTGCAGAGCCCGCCGTCACCGTCACCGATGGCAGCCTCCCTGATTGGCTCGATGAGCACTTCGATCTGGTCATCATCGGGTTCCGCGTCGCGCACGGTGGCGTAGTCCCACCACCTCACGTGCCCGTCCGCGCCGGTTGTCGAGATTGTCTTGGTCGCGTTGTCGAACCGCACAACCTCAATCATACCCTCGTGGCAGGGTTTGAACGCGCCACCCTCACCGTCCGGCCTCACGATCACGGCACGGATCAAACCACCGTCCCATATGAGGAGCGTTCCCGTCTCGGTGCCGGAGACCACCTTACCGTCGGGGAGCTCGGCGTAGCCCGAGATGTCGGAGAGGTCGACGTTGCCGAACCTGCCGATGTCGCCCTGCAGCTTGAGGCCCGTGAAGGTGCCCGCCATCTTCCAGAACCTGATGTGACCGGTACCGGACGTGTAGAGGTACCCCGGGAACACGGGGGAGAACGATACGTCGTAAACCTCTTGCGAGAACGCCTTGCTTCGGAGCACGATGCTCTCCTTGTCCCAGTCCCAAATCGTGATCATAAAGTCGGGGTAGTTGCCGACGGTGGCGAGCTTTGAGCCGTCGGGGCTGAACCTTCCGCACGAGTACACCTCCTCGGTACCACCAGTCATGACGCGCACTAAACGCAACGACGGGTACTCGTACATGTACACGTTGGGGTTCGTGCCCTTCTCACCCACGGCGAAGTATTCCCTGGTGGGGTGAACCATGACCATGCCCACGCCCCGCCCGTCGATGCCGGGTAGGTAGGTCTGTTCCTGCGTCTCAAGGTTGAGGATCTGGGTCATGTTGCCCACGGTGAAGATGATGACATTGTCCGCGAGGTACGCCAGATTGTTGCGCTTGACGGACTCGAAGCCGAACGAGTGGTACATCTCCATGACGGACCTGTCGAGCTCGTCGGGTCCCTCGGGCTTTTGCCTGTAGTCGTCAGCCTTGTAGTTCTTGGGTCCCTCCGGCTCTGGATCTTCGGGGCCCATGTCCTCGAGCTCCTTGGCCACATCCTGCGCCTTGGCGTCGGCATCATCGCGCGCGGCGATGAGGTCCTTGAGCTCGGCGACAGCCTTGGCTCGAACCGCGGGGAAGTCCTCGTCCTCGGTCTCCTCCCTCTCCTCTGTGCGCTTCTCCCAAATCTTCCAATCGCCCTTTGCCTTTGCGGCGTCAGCCAGAGCCTTCCTGGCGACCACCTTCATGCGTTCGACGTGGGTGATGCGCCACTCCCGCAGCTGCACCGCGGCGAAGAATCCCTTCTCCAGACCCTCGATGTCCAGCGCCGCGTTGACGTCGGATATCTCAGCCTCGAACTGGACCGATTTGGCTCTGACGTCCATGAGTTTGGCGGTGAGCATGGCCATCCTAGCCTTGGCGTCGGGAACCTGACCGTGGTTCTCGCCGTCGAACATCTTCTCGGCGTCCTTTTGGCGCTCGGCGTCCTTGGCGGCAGCCTCGGCGGCGGCGGCGGCGGCGGCGACAGCCTCCTCGTCGAGCTCCTCGGGTTCCTCCGGTTCCTCAGCCTCAGCTTCCTCCTCGGCGGCGGGCTCCTCCTCGACAGCCTCTGCGGAAGCCTCGGCAGCCTCGGCGGCAGCCTCAGCCTCCGCCGCCTCCATCTCCGCGGCGTCGATCGCCTCCTGGTTCTCCTCCTTGCACTCGGCAAACTCCTGCTCGATCTGTTCAGCCTCCTCGTCAAACTTGGCTTTTTGCGCGAGGAGCATCTCGAGGTGCGACGCTCCCTCACTCGTCGCACTCGCCTGGGCCTCCTCAACCTTCTTCTGGGCCTCAGCCGCCGCCTCTCTCTGCTTCTTGAGACGGTCCACGTCCTCGCGCGCTTTACGTCCCCTGTGAACCGCCTGGAGTTTGGTCGCGGCGCTCTGCTCCTCCTCAGTGCCCTCGAAGTGAACAGCCTCCGCCGCATCCGTCTGCGCCATCTGAGCCTCAACCTCGGCAACCTTGGCGGCCGCCGCGGCTCGGTCGGCGCGAAGCTTGGCGCGCGCCGCACGTCCGCGCTGGACCGCCTGAAGCTTAGCCGCGGCCCCGTGCTCCTCCTCGGTTCCCTCGAAGGATACCTCCTCCTCAACCGCGCCCGCGGCGGATGCCGCGCTAACCTCGGCTTCCTCGGCAGTGGCCTCGGCAGCCGCGGCCGCAGCCTCGGCGGCGAGCTTCTGCGCCTTGAGCTCCGCCACCCTGGCGCGAGCCTTGCGACCTCGCTGCATGGCCTGCAGCTTGACGGCCGCCTGTTGCTCGTCCTCGGTGCCGGTGATCTCCCCAGCCTCGCGCTCAGCCTCGGCGGCAAGTAGGGCGGTCTCCTCGGCGAGCTTGAGGCTCTTGGCCGCAGCCTCGGCCTCCTCCTTGGCCGCCTGCTTGTCAGCCTTGAGCTTCTCGACGTCCGCGCGGGCGGCGCGACCTCGATGCATCGCCTGAATCTTCTTAGCAGCGGCGATCTCTTCCTCCGTGCCCTCGAAGAGGGGCGCCTGATGGTCGGGGAGGGCCAAAACGGGAATTATTCAGTCAGCGATGCTGCGGGGTTGTGAGGATTGGGAGTTTGGAAGGGGTGGGGATGCGCACCTCGTCGTCACCCATGACGACCCCCGGTCTCGCGGAAGGCAACCTCCTCCGCTCCTAGACGCGTTTGAACGGTCACACCCACACCCGACCGTATCGGCACTGTGGGGGCGCCCCTATGTATGCGATCTCCTCTCCCGGTCACAAGCGACTCTCCTCTCCCGAGCCTCCTCTCCTGCGATCAAATCCCGAGCCCAAAATAGAAACGCGGGGTTGTCACAAATCGCGCATTCCACGCGGAGAGCGGCCGACGGCTCGACATGGTGGTCATCACCGTCGCCGGGAAACTGAACGACGCGCACTTCCAGCAATGTAAGAAGGCTGCCGAGTTCATCGCCACCCAGATCGGGGGCATCGAGGTGGACGTGAAGAGCCTACTCCCCGCCGACTACGATTTGGCCCTCCCCGAGTTGATGGTCCCGTTCTACCCGGAGGTCCGTAAGCACAACGGCGCGGTGCTGTGCCACGCGGGTGCCGGACGGTACATCGGCGGGCGGGACGCGTTCATGGCGTATTGCGAGACGACATTCGGATACACCGACCGCACCCACCCGATCTTCTACGAGCGCCTGGCCAAGACGCACATGAGGGAGTACGTCGCCAAGACTGGCCGCGAGTACGTGCAGATGGAGGTGAGCATCGGCGGCGAGGTGGAGGGGAAACTGCTCATCGAGCTGTTCACGGACCACACGCCCAAGACGTGCGCCAACTTCAAGGCACTGGTCAAGGGCGGGCACGACGAGATCCCCGACGGCGCCGGGTACACGGGGTGCCTCATCCATCAGGTGATGGCCGGCGGGTGGTTCCAGACGGGAGACGTGGTTAAGAAGGACGGTACCGGCGAAGCCTGCTGCATCTACGGCGAGTCCTTCGGGGACGAATGCTTCAGGGTCAAGCACGATAAGCCGGGCATCCTGGCGATGGCGAGCGCCAAGCGGAACAAGAACGGGTGCCAGTTTTACGTGACTCAGTGCGTGTTGGATTCCCTCGACGGGAAGAGAGTCGGGTTCGGCCGCGTCATCGACGGGCTCAGGCTGATGAAGATTATCGACCGGGTGGAGACGGACCCGTTCCAGCGACCGAAACAGCCCGTGAAGATAGAGAACATCGCAATGTGGACCCCGCAGCCGGAGGAGGAGGAGGAGGAGGAGGAGGCGAAGGAGCCGTAGCCCTTTGAGCGTTTTGTCAACGACGATGAGTTATTTTAGGTATTAAGAGTTACATGCTCATCTCCGAGTTGAGCTCCTCCAGCATCTCCTGCTGCTCCATGGCCTGGCACCCGCCGATCGCCGGGCCGATGTCTCCGCCGATGAAGTTATCGAGGGGGAAGTTCTGGCCCAGTCGGTGGTCGCTCACCCTCGAGTCCTTCCAGTTGTACGTGCGAATCTTCTCGGACCTCGCGCCGCTGCCAACCTGGGCCTTCCTCCGTCCCGCGATCTCGTTCTGCTGCTCCTCGAGCTGAAGCTCGAACAACTTGGCGCGGAGGATCTGCATGGCGCGGATGCGGTTCTTCAGCTGGGTTCGCTGCTCCGAGCAGAATATGCGGATGCCGGTGGGTTTGTGCATGAGGTCGATGGCCGTCTCCACCTTGTTAACGTTCTGGCCACCCGCGCCGCCGGACCGCGCGGTGCTGATATCGATATCCTTTTCGTCGATCTTCACCTCCACCTCGTCAACCTCCGGCATCACCGCGACTGTCGCCGTGGACGTCTGCACGCGACCCTGCGATTCCGTCGCGGGCACGCGCTGCACCCTGTGCACGCCAGCCTCCCACTTGAGCTCCGAGTACACGCTGTCGCCCGTCATCTCGACGACGATCTCCTTGTACCCGCCAAAGTCCGCGGTGTTGGCGGTCAAGATCGTCGCCGTCCACCCCTTGCTCTGCGCGTACCTCTGGTACATCCGCCAGAGGTCCCCGGCCCAGATGCCCGCCTCGTCGCCGCCGGTGCCCGCGCGGATCTCGAGCATTATGTTCTTATCGTCCAGCGGGTCCTTGGGCAGGAGCGCGATGGTCATCTTATCCTCGAGCTCCTCCATCTCCTCCTTGAGCGCCGCGATCTCCTCCCTGGCCATCGACTCCATCTCGGCATCGCCCGCAGCGTCCTTGACCATCTCCCTCGCCTCCGCCTCCTCGTCCTGGCACTCCTTATACCTGGTGTACTGGTCCACCACGGCGGTGAGCTCGCCCATCGCCTTAGACAGCTTTTGGTATTCCTTGGGGTCCGACGCGACGTCGGGATCCGCGAGCCTGAACGTCAGCTCCTTGTGCGTTTGCGCGGAGGACTCCAGCTTTTTGATGAGGAAATCGGGCGCCGCCATGGCGACGGTGCCGGTCCTCACGCGCGGGCGGGAATGAACCGCGGGGGTGAATCGCGACGTCCTAGTAACGGCTCTCAGGGGCTGGTGCGCGACGCCCATCATTGCGCTCGTGCTCATCGCCATGTCGTCAGCCCTGCTGGGTTTCGAGGGGACTGCACGTCAAGAATGGGAAAAAGCGCCCAGGTTTTCCGCGTTTTGGCTCGACCGTCTATTTTCTTGAGTCATATCATCTTCTCAAGAATGCACGCCAAGTCAGCCTTTTCAAATCTCACCCGCGAAAAGCCACGACGCACTTCGACCCGCGCCGTACCTCACCTTAATCAACGCGAGATGGGAGCCGCGGCGGACGAAGAGGTGCCGGTCGTCTCGACCGAGCTGTACCACAAAGATTTTGACGCGTTCGTCAAGGTGCGTTCGTCCCCGCTTCACGCCGATATCGGACCAGAACACCTTTTTTCGATGGGGTGCCCAGCTTCTTCGTCAGATGGGCGCCAGATTCGTCGTCCCCTTCCGTCCCCTGACCGTCCCCTTCCCGTTTCGCACAGGCGCTCGGTGCCGCGTATGAGAAATACGGCTTCGTGATCCTCCAGAACCACGGCGTGTCCGAGGACCTCATCTCGAGGGCGCTCGACGGCAGCAAGAAGTTCTTCGCGCTCGGTGAGGAGGAGAAGAGAAAGTACCACCTGGCGGGCCTGGGAGGCGCCCGGGGTTACACCGGCTTTGGCGTGGAGACCGCCAAGGGCTCCACCAAGTACGACCTGAAGGAGTTCTGGCACCTCGGCCGGGATCTACCCCCAGGGCACAGGTACCAGGACAAGATGCCCCCCAACGTGGACGTCAAGGAGGGTGACTTCAGCGGAGTGACCAAGGAGATCTTCACGGCGCTGGACGCGTTGGGCGGACGGGTGCTGGAAGCCCTCGCGGTGCACCTGGGCCAAGAACGGGGGTACTTCGGTGACAAGGTGGATGCGGGTAACTCCATCCTGCGGGTGATCCACTACCCGCCCCTGGCGAGGGACGGCGAGGACGGCGCCACCGCCCTGGCCAACGCGGGCCACGTGCGGGCGGCGGCGCACGAGGACATCAACCTCATCACCCTGCTGCTGGGCGCGGACGAGGGCGGGCTGCAGATCCAGCGCAAGGACGGGACGTGGCTGGCAGTTCACCCGCCGCCCGGGTGCGTCACGTGCAACATCGGCGACATGCTCCAGAGACTGAGCAACGAGAGGCTGCCGTCCACGACGCACCGGGTGGTGAACCCGGCGGCGGACCGGGCGCACCTGCCGCGGTACAGCATGCCCTTCTTCCTCCACCCGAACCCCGACTTCTTGATCGACACGCTGGCGACGTGCGTGTCGGAGAAGTACCCCAACCGGTTCCCCACGCCCATCACCTCGGACGAGTACCTGCAGGAGCGCCTGCGCGAGATTGGGCTCAAGTGAGGCGACTCTCTTTGGAGCACGGAGGGGGGTTCACGGGGAGAACACTCGACGGAACGAAACCACGTGCGGCACGAATACGAGGCAGGAGCGACCGCGGCACGCACACAAAAAGATGAGACACGACGGAGTAGCACCCATAGACGATTCATTCAAGTAGACGGACGTGATGATTGATGTGTTCTCATCCTTACAACGTTCAAGGCTAAAACTTGAGCGTCGGGGGCATCGGCCACACGTTCTCTCCATCCAGATCCACGTCCAGCGGCGAGTCGTACACCTCGAGGAACTCGTTCAGCGTCGGCGCACCCTCCGGCTGTTTCAGCAGACCCATGAGCTGCTTCAAGGTTGGCAGCTCGGGCGCCACCGCGGATATGTCCTTCAAAGCGAGTTCCCTCTCCCCCGAGCTCATCCCCCGGAGTTTCATGCCCAGACCCAGCACGGCGATGTTCACCGCGCTCGTCGCCTTGAATACCCTAGCCGGCTCCAACTCCTCGTACGCCTCCGCCGTCGGTGAGTTGACGAACGACGCGAACACCCCGGGACCCGGCAGCACGAACTTGGCCATGTCCTCCGTGGTGCTGACCACCCTGACGCTCGCGTACTGCCCCTTGTCCGCGGCGACCCTGTCGTGCGCGCTCTCGATCTCCCTCGCGACGTCACCCACCGTCGACGTGGTCCCCTCAATCGCGATGATCGTCGCCTCCGGGTACGCCAGCACCGCGCACCTAGCGTCGCCATCCCCGGACCCCGCCGCGGTGAGGATCTCCGTCCAGAATGCCTCCGCCTCATCCTTGCCGGTCACCTTCTCGCGGTTCTCGCACAGCAACACGATCCGCGCGGGTATGACGCCCGGGATCTTGCACGCGGCGTCTCCCTTAGCAGTGACGATCTTCTCCTGCACCACGTCCAGCAGCGACGGCCGCTGCATCACCTCGTCGATGCGGTCAATCTGCTGCTCCTCGACCGCTGGCTCGGCGACGGCACCATTTTCGGACCCCATTTGGATCTCCGTTTCTCTGAGTCGGGGTTCACCGGGCGGGTTCACCAGGCGGGTTATCCGTCTTTTTACCTTTTACGTGGGCCTAGCTAGGAGACACCCGCGCGGGTTCGAAAAGTGAGGAGCGAAGCGTGCGGGCGCGCTGGTACCTCTGAGAAGGCAGAGAACGAAGCGAGACAATTCGGGCGCCGAAAAATTGGTCTGTGAGCGAAAAAAAGTTGCAAAGTTTGCTACAAGTACTGGTTCAGCGCTTCCTTCCTCAGCAAACTTCCCGCCTCTCGGAATCCGGCACGCAACACGGCTGCCCGTCTTTTGCGATGCATCCAGCGGACGGTGCCAGCGCGCAGCCCGAGGGGTAGCAGCACGCATCGTCCTGCACTTTGACTTCGTCGGGGGCTGAACTTATTTCGTCGAGACTGAGCCCGAGCCACTCCGCGCAGGTGGACGCGATCTGTCTCTTCGCCGCTACCGTCTGCCTTTGCATGGCTCTGACACCGAGCTGGTCTCGCGGCGTGGCCTGTCTCGGTTTGATCTCGTCGTCGGTGTCGCCACCTGCGGCCCTGTAGTTGTAGGTGTTGTAGTTGTTGTTGTAGTTGTTGTTGTAGTTGTTGTTATACGAGCCGCCGTAGTAATACGGTTTGGGCTTGCAGTAGTATGAGTTGTAGTAGTTGTATGAAGGATAGTGGTACGTCTGATAGTAAGGATACTTGTGTCCCCAGCCGAACCAGCCGAACCAGCGGCCCTGCGGTGCGTCGGGGTCTCGGATGGCTGCGGTGCGTGAGGGTTCTTCGACGGCTCGTTGCTCGGAGTGAGAAATAGTCTCTTCCGACGTTTTGGCTGCGGAGTTGGCACGACGCGAGGTGCTCGCGGCGGCGTTCGAGGCTGCCAAGGCGACGAGCAGCACCGTCAATGCGATGTACCATGTGCCCTTCATGTTGCGTGACGTGGATGTCGTGCGTGTCGGGCGTATGGTGTGAGCGCGGCTCGGAGGAAGCAGTAAACGCACAGTCCAAGAATACCCGAAGTTCTTGTCTCGTCCCAGGAAACACTTCAAACTGTTAAAAAACGAAGCATAGGCACCGTCGCAGACGGGCGGCGTGATGGCGTCGATGAGCGACAGCGACGATGACATCCCACCCTACAGCGACCTATCTAGCGTATCGAGCGATTCGAGCGATCGTGTCCGGGGTAACCTGTTCATCAGGGTGCTGAGCAAGGCGGACCGGGTTCGCGGCAAGACGGAGGACCTCCTCAACGACATCCACGAGTCGTACTCCTTCGACCTGGATCCCGAGTACAGGCTGAAGCTGCAGAAGCGGTTCGACGGATGGGGTATCGGCGCCAAGTTCGACTTCAAGTCCGGCGACTGCAGGGTCAAGGTCAAGAGCGCGCCGAGGCGGGAGGGCAAGGAGGGGTTCAGATTCTGGCGATGGTTCAAAAAGGTGGAGGTGCAACCGGAGGATGGCGACGTGGAGGTCTTCACCAAGCCCTTGAAGTTTGGCTACCTCAGCCTCCAGGGCATCGGGGGGTACAAGTCCGCGACAAACAGGCTCAACGCGCGGTGGAAGATCGAGACCACGTTCTGGGAGAGCTCACCGGCGCTGATGGCGCTGCGTCGAGCGGAGGTTGCGGTGGACCCGGATGGTAGAATCAAGGCGGCGCTGCGGTGGGACCTGGACGTGAAGCCGCCCAAGGCTGAGGGCGGTATCGGTGACGGGAACGAGGGGTACGACCTGGACCTGGGCACGTACCACGTCGCGGTACCGAGGCTTGAGCTCAAGGTGGACCTCACGTCGAAGGAACAACTACGGGACGAGTACTGATTTGGAGTCTGGAATGAAAGAATAAGTCGAATTTATCGTTTACGGCGGCGTGAGCTTCTCGTCGGCACCGAAGTTTACCTCGCACGCGCCCGACCTCTCGCACCCGTACAGCAGCTTGAACGCCATGCTGTCGGTCATGTCCTCCCACTGCATCTCGGTGCTGTTGAGCGCCTGCGTCAGCGCCTCCCGCTCCGCTTCGGGCACCTTGATGCCGAAGAGCACCTTACCCTGAGCGCTGCCGTCCGAGCGGTAGTGCGTCATGGTGATCTGGAACTTGGGCGAGACCGCGTCGAGGAAGGTGTCGAGGGCACCGGTGCGCTCGGGGACCTCAACCTTGTAGCATCGCTCGTTGCTCACCCCGGTCGACCCGCCGACCATGTGCCTGAGGTGCATCTGGGTGGCTTCGTCCTCGGTCAGGTTCTCGGTGTTGATGCCGTTCTCCCTCAGGTTGTTGATGCAATTCTCGAGCTCCTTCTCGTCGTCGACCCCGACGGAGTAGAGAACCACCGCATCCGCGGACTCGGTGACCCTGTACTTGAACTCGGTGAAGTTCACGTCCGCGCCGACGAGCTCGACGAAGTGCTTGAACGAGCCGTTGCGCTCCGGGATGACGCTCAGCAGGGTAGCCTCCTTCTTGAGACCCCCGTCGGCGAGCTGGGACACGACGCGCAGGCGATCGAAGTTCATGTTCGCGCCCGACGTGATGGCCACCACGTCCCCCTCGATCCCGTGGACCTGACCGTACAGCTTGGCACCCGCCACAGCCACCGCCCCCGCGGGCTCCAAGATGGATCGGGTCTCGTTGAAGACATCCTTGATCGCCGCGCAGATCTCATCCGTCTTGACCGTCATGACCCCGTCCACGAGCTGCTGGCACAGGTCGAAGCACACGTCACCAACCTGCCTCACCGCCACGCCGTCGGCGAACCCGTCCACCTTGTTCAGCCTGCAGATCTTACCGTGGTGGAGGGACTGCAGCATGGCGTTGGCACCCTCGGGCTCGACGCCGATGACCTTCACGTCCGGTCGGATGGACTTGATGTACGCGGCGATACCCGAGATGAGACCGCCGCCGCCGACGGGCACGAACACGTACTCCACGCTGGGCAGCTGGCGCACCACCTCCATGCCCACCGTGCCCTGGCCCGCCACCACGAGCGGGTCGTCAAACGGCGGCACGAAGGTCCTCCCCTCCTCCTCAGCCCTTCGCTTGGCGTACGCCTGGCACGCGTCGTAGTTCTCCCCCTCCAGCGCGACGGTTGCCCCGAGCCGCCTGACCGCCTCCACCTTGATGCCCGGGGTGGTGACCGGCATACAGATCACGGCGTCGCACCCGAGTTGCTTGGCGGCGAGGGCGACGCCCTGCGCGTGGTTGCCCGCGGAGGAGCAGATGACTCCCTTGGCGAGTGCCTCCTCCGAGATCTGCGCCATGCGGTTGTACGCGCCGCGGAGCTTGAACGAGAAGACGGGCTGGAGATCCTCGCGTTTGAGGTGGATCTTCACCCCGTACTTCTCGGTGATCTTCGGTGCGGCCTCGAGCGGCGACTCGACGGCCACGTCGTACACGTTCGCGGTGAGGATGGCCCTGAGGTACCAATTGAGGCGCTCGGCGTCCTCGGCGCGCATCACCCCGCGGCTCACGGTACCCAACTCGCCGGGCTCGAGGATCATATCCTCGGGAAACACGTTCATGATGTCTCCCGCGGTGGAGTGGATGGGGATCTGGGGCAGTGTCACCGCCGGTCCCTGGACCGTCGGGGGGGTCACCTTGCTCGGGGGGTCCGTGATGGCCGCACGGACCGTGACCGGGCCGCGGGAACGAACGCGAGACGCGACCCTAGCGCGAAAAGACGCGCCATCTCGATTCCTGAGGGAGCGATGAGACGCGCCAGCGGCGGCGTAGACGCCGCAAGGGGCAGCGCACGTGGCAGCCGCCATGAGATAATGGCCTCAGATAAATTCTGAAGGGGCTCGAAAAAGCCAGCTTGCCAGAGCATTTTTTTCTCGACATGTCGCCGCTGATGTTATCACTAATGCTTTATTTCTTCCTACCTTCGTACCTACTACCTAGCTAGAGCGTCCTAATGCCGTCGCCGACCACCTGGAAGGCACAGCTAGATCCCGTTCCCGGGCCGTATATCACCTCCGCCGTGCACCCCGGCGTATCCTTCCCGTGTCCCTTCCCGAGGCACACCCTCCTGTGCGGCGTGCTGGTCCACCTGGTGCCCAACGCCGGTTTGATCGACGCGCCTCCCCGGTCGCCACCTCCCGCGCTCACGGTATGGTTGGTGTAAAGCACCGCGCAGTTGTGCGCGGGGGCGAGCGATCGAAGGAGCGACGCCGTGGACGCCATGATCGTGTATCCCTGGTGGTGCAGCCGCGTTATCACCGGCGACAGCAGCGACGAGAGGCTGTCAACCACGAGCAGACCCATGTCCCGCCCGATGTCCACCACGTCCTGGTTACCCTCCAATCCACCATCGCCCGGAACACCCGGGTCCCCCGCCAGGCCCAGCGCCAGCTCCTCCAGAACCTTGAACAGCGTCATGATGTCGTGCACGTTCAGCACCGTGATGAGATCCAGGGTGAGCGAGAGGTGCTGCTCCACCTCGTCGCTATCCGCATCCGCGGTGACGAACCCTCGGTGAAACTCCTTTATCCTCTTCGCGCTGAACCCCCCGCCGGTGTCCAAGTATACCACCCTGTGACCCAACGCGGCGGCGGACGCGGCAGCGCTCAGGCAAAGCTGCGTCTTGCCCGAGCCCGCCTCGCCAGTGAGCTCGGTCACCTGGCCCTGTCGGAGGCCGCCCTCGAGCAGGTCGTCGATGCCGTCGCAGCCCGTCGGCAGGAAATTGAGCTTACTGAGCTGCTGCTCTATCGCGGGACCGTCGAGGATCTACGAGGGGACGCAGAGGGAGGAGTTGGGTGTGAGCGTGATGGCGGTCGTTTCAAAAAGAGATTCGGTGAGAGGGTCGTGCTTGAGATCTGTCTCACCTGCGGGGCGACCTCCAGATACAGCTGCTCCAGACGCTCCGTCGAGAGCTCCACCACGCCACCGTCGCCGGGTGCGAGGAGCTCCCGGATCTCATCGTGCTTGCCTGGCGCCATGGGAACTGACGGGGAGGACCGGTCGTTGCTTTTCTTTGACAGCCTTGGAAAAGTTAGTTACCGCCGATTCATCCGAGGTTTTAGGTCACAGACCGGAGCTCACCGACGACTTCGAGCTTGATGCCGATGTTCGCAACTCACCTGTCGCGCTCTCTGCTGGCCACCAGGCCGAGGCTGGTGTCCTCGTCACGCTGCGTCAACGGCCTGGCTCGCGGGATGTCCTCCTCGCTCCACCAACCATCGCCCACCGCGCCGCAGCGGAAGTTTCGATGCGGGGCGCACGCTTGGTCCATGCCCCGGGGATCCCTCCGCCGCGATGACCACGACGCACGATTCGGCACCAGTCTCTCACTCTCAATGACTGGTCGCGTCGACACCCGGAGGAACGTGTCCGCGTCGGCGAAGAAGAAGGGCGGCAAGAAGGCGGACGCTGACGATGCCATCGACGACGACGGCGAGCTCGACGTCGACGAGGACTTCGACGATGCCGAGCTGGCCGAGATCGAGGAGAGCGGCGAGGAAGAGATCGAGACGGATGACGTGTTCTTCACCGCGGGCACGGAGTGGGGCCAGACGGGGCTCGACGTCCTCAAGGAGGTTCTCGGCGATGACGAGTTCGGCGGCGAGCTCGAGATTTTCTCGTACAAGGTTTCCGCCGAGCGCAAGAGGATCTACATCAGCATCGACGCTGTTAACGACAAGTTCGGCTCACCCACGCTCGATCAGCTCGGCGCCGTGAGTCGCAGCTACAACAACGTTCTCGAGGAGAAGGGGTTCCCGGACGACGTGGCGTTGGAAGTTGCGTCCCCCGGCGCGGAGCGACAGCTGCGGCTGCCGCACGAGTTGGAGAGGTTCAGGGATCTGACGATGAAGGTGACGTACGCCGCGAGTGCGGAGGAGGAGGGCGCGGAAGGGGCGCTCACCAAGGTACTGGACGTGGAGGACATCGATGCGGACGGATCGCCCACGTTCAAGCTGGCGGACGTCGAGGAGAACAGGCCGCAGGCGAAGAAGGGACAGGGGATGAACAAGAAGCAGCGCGACTGGCGCCTGAAGCTCGGCGTTGGCGACATCTCCAAGGCGAACCTGTACGTCGGGTTCTGAGCGAGCGACGTTGAATATCTATAGAGCTTCTATATTAATGGCTACCGATGAACGATGAGTCATACGCAGTCAGCCAACGCCTCGTTGGCTTTCTTGACGAACGTTTACTCGGCTTTTGGCGAAAGTGAGGTCCCTCCCAACAACTTTGCCACGTGCTCGTACAGGCTCCACGTCATCGCCTGCTGCAGCGTCCTCCTGAGTATCCTCGGGAACGATCCGACCCACAACGCGCGCACCCCCTCCTCGGTCACGATCTTGACGAACGACGTGGACGGTCGACCCAGCTGCACCCTCGTGCGCAGCACATCCGGCGGGTGCGTCAGGAACGTGGCGACGCCGCCCGCGACCGCGCCGGCGAAGAAGGTGTCCATCGCGTCGGTCTCCCGGCCCTGCGCCACCGCCACCTCGCCCATCACCGTCCTCATCTGCGTGTACATCACCAGGTTGAGGCCCGAGAACGGCGCGTCTCTCAGCAGCGTCGAGCCGAGTCCCGAGAACAGTCCCTTCATTCCCTCCTTCGCGCCGATGGTGTACAGGGCGTTGGCCACCCCCGTGTACGTGGTGCCGCTGATCGACGCGTACTCCATCCGAGTCTTGACCACCGTGAGGGGGCAGAGCATGGCCGCGGCCAGGGCCCTGGACGCGGCACCGACGGCGAAGGTCCTCGCGCCCTGCACGGTTTGGGAGGAATCCTTCGACACGGGGAACTTCGCGTTGAGCTCCCTCGTCACCCTCTCTAGGAGCAGGAAGTACAGCCCGGCGCCGCACGCGGTTCGCACGCATGACGCCGATACTCCCGCCCACAGCCCACGGATCCCCTCGTCCCTCACCACGCATCCAGCGGTGGCCCACGCGCTCTTGTTGATGGAAAAGCCAGCCTTCAGCCTGTGCGCCTGCATCCTCGTCTTCACCACCTCGAGCGGCTGCAGAGCGCCGCTGGAGACCAGGCCGGCTGTCGACCCCGCGATGAACGATGTGGCGCTCTTACCCACCGTACCCATCGGGGGGTTGATTTTTACGTCCGCATTCTTCTGTTTCCCTTTCCCCATGGCGAGCGGGAGCGGCGGCGGCCCGCACTGTGAAAAACCTCGGACCTACCGCCGCGCTTTTGGCCTGGCTGACGCGTCGTTTTGCATGCGTCGGTTTGAAATCACTCGCGGGCGCGCGATACCTGGTGAAATGGCGGAAGAGGGTAAGACTACGGTGGCAGTCAAGTGGCAGGGGAAGCAGTTCTCGGTCTCCGTGCCGGATGATGCGGACGTGGCGTGCCTGAAGCGATGCATCGAGGCCGAGACGAACGTACTGCCCAGTCGCCAAAAGCTCTTGAACGTCAAATCTGGCCCGAAGCCCGCGGACGACGACGTGCTCCTGTCCTCCGTCAAGCTGCCCAAGGTGGTCATGATGATGGGCAGCACCGAACAGTCGATTGCGACAGTAGCTAAGGCGGCGGAGGCGGCGCCGGAGGTGGTGGACGACTTCGACGTGGGGGTGAACGAGGAGGTGGACTGCCGGGATCGGGAGGAGAACCAGGCGAAACTCAGGAAGAGGATCGATACGTACAAGGTTGACGGTCTGAACCCGCCGAGGGAGGGCAAGAAACTGCTGGTGTTGGACATCGACTACACCTTGTTCGATCACAGGAGCACCGCGGAGGTGCCCGAGGAGCTCATGCGGCCGTACCTTCACGAGTTCCTGACCCAGGCGTACCAAGAGTACGACATTGTAATCTGGTCGGCGACGGGCATGAAGTGGATCGAGGTGAAGATGAGGGAGCTCGGGGTGCTGGGCTCGCCCAACTTCAAGATCATGCAGCTCGTGGACCACGGCGCGATGATCACGGTGCAGACGGAGAAGTACGGGATGTTCGACTGCAAGCCCCTCGGATGGCTCTGGGCCAAATACGAGCAGTATTCGGACAAGAACACCATCATGTTTGACGACCTTCGACGGAACTTCGTGATGAACCCGCAGAACGGACTCAAGATTCGACCGTTCAGGAAGGCACACCTGAACAGAGACACGGACCGGGAACTCGTGGGCCTCACCAAATACCTACTCGCCATCGCCAAGCTCGAGGTGCGCGTCGCTCGATTCGATCCAACCAACGCGTTTCAATTTATTTTGCTGACACTACATACGCCTCCGCCCCTTGCAGGATGCCCAATTCATGGAGCTGAACCACTCCAAGTGGGAAAAGTACATCGGGGAGAAGTACGGAACACCTAAGGAATAATAAGTCTATTTCGCCGCCTTGACGTCCTCCTCTCTCCTCTTTTCAGCCGCGTCGAGCAGAGTGTTTCTCGCAACCTCGTAAGTTGCAAAGAAAACAGCGGATTGCGTGACGTAGATGAACAGTCTCGGTATGACGCCGCGGTACAGTCCACCCACCCCTTCGTTGACCACGATATCTCTCATCGTCGGTATCAGCCCTCGAACCGCGGATCCGCCCTGGTTCACCACCCCCGCGGTCTGCAATCTCGTTTTGATTGTGTCAAACGGCGTGGTGAACATCGCCGCGGTGGATCCAGCAACGCCGCCGATGGCAAGCGTTGGGAGCGTACCCGGCGATTCCCCGCTCGAGCTGAGCGCCCCGCCCGCCGCACGCATCAGCTGCTCAAACACGAAGAACTTAATGGCGCTCTGGGGTATGTTCCTGCACAACACCGCGCTCCAACCCTTGTACAACCCGAGCACGCCGTCCGCTCGGACCAAGCTCCTCGCCGCCGCAAAGGCGCCAGTCGCGCCGGTCACCTGACACCTCTGCTTGATGCACTCCGACGGTGTGTACACGAAAGATGTCGCGACACTGGCGCATCCACCCGCGATGCAGTGGGCGATCCATCGTTTCTCCTCCGGCAGGCCCGGCATGAGCCTCTCCTTCACTAGCTCATACGAAGCGGTGTAGATGGCGCTGATTGGCGCCGACGACGCCAGGCTGGTGGACAGGCCGGAGTACAGCCCAAACACGCCCCGCCGCCGTATGATTCTGCTGACCACCTTGGCGATTGGCTCTCGCACCTTCCTGTCCGCCTGGATGGTGACCTTGATCGTGTCGACCGGGTGGAGAACGATGCTCACAAGGGTGCCCGCGATGGCTCCGGCCACAGCGTTGGCGCTGAGTTGGCTCCCGCTTCCCCTCCCGCCGAGCTCCCTTCCACTCGTCTCCGCGGGCACCGGTCGCTCGTATGAGGTTGGAAACGCCCCATCCTGTCGAACTCCTCTGAATTTTCCCCCAGGCGACACATCCTGCGCCTCAGATCGCCCACCCTCCCTCACGGTTAGTCCACCGCGTATCTTCGCGCCATCGGCGATCCGTCTCAGCCTGTTCCTCGCGCGCTCCCCGAACTTAGGCCGCGCTATCGTCACAGATAGACCCACCCTACCCTGCCCTGAAGCCCCAGCCTCGAGAAGGGCGGTCTGCTCCATGTCGAAGCGCCCTTCAGGTGAGGCCAGGGGCCGGCAGTGCCGTCAGCTGTGTGACGTAAAACAAACACGGGAAAGGATACTTTGACAGACGAAATGAAAATAGGGTTCGCGCGATCGCACTTCCTGAGGCGCGAGTTCGGTCCAGGGTGGGCGAAGAGCGGCCGCGAAGTTCGGTGAGGCGTCGCCATGGGTACCAAGAAAGATCCGAAGCTATGGATCAACACCAAGAAGCTCGGGAGGAAGATCATCCCGTGCAACGAGGAGATGCTGGCGCTGCTCGCGTGCTTCAAGAAGTGCGATTTCGCGGGGACGGAGAGCAAGTGCGCGGGGGAGAGGAAGAGGCTGGACGCGTGCCTGATGTTCCAGGCGAAACAGCCGACGAAGAAGAACACGATCAACCATCACCTTCAGCGTTTGGCGAGAGCCGCGCGGCGGTGAAGGCGGGGTCGGGGCCTTCAATTCTTCAGTAGTCCAGTAGATTTCTTAGCCGGCGATGCCGATGGTGGCAACGCGTAGTCGTTCTGCAACTCTAATTAAGATTTGATTCAACATCAACACGACTACGATGTGCGACGCTGCTACATCATGCCTCCTTCTCCTCCTGTCCCTCCGACGCGCGCGTGTTCACCAGGTAGATGCCGACGACGGTCACAGCCGCACCCGCCAGCTGAACTTCGTCCAGCGTCTCCCCGAGGAGTAGATAACCAAACAACGCCGCGAACATTGGGGTGAGGAAAGTGAGCGAGCTCAGCTTTGTGAGGCTTCCCTTTGACGCGAAGTAGAAGAAGGCGCCGTACGCCAGCGCGGAACCAAGGAGGGAGGTGTACAACAGGCCGCCCACATCCCCGGTGGTGAGCTTGTCCAGATTTTCGTACACCGACGGCTCCGTCGCGACGGAGTACGCCAGGAGGGGCACGCCGCCCAGGGCCATGTGCCATCCGGTCGCCATCACGGGGTCCACGTACTTGCACACCCACCTGACCATCACCGTGCCCACCGCCATGCTCTGCGCCGCCAGGAGCATCCACCACTCGCCGCTGTCCCAGAGGCCGCCGCCGTCGTCGACACCCGCGGTCACCGACGCGAGCGCGCCACCCAGGTCGCCTCCTCCGATCTGCGCGAGGGCCTCCTTCGGCAGTTCCAGCATCAATAGACCGACGACCCCGAGGAATAGCCCGAAGACGCCCGCGGGTGCCAGGCTCTCGCCGTAGATGATCGCCGCGAGCACGGCGACTGTCAGGGGCTGGGAGTCGATGATGACGCTGCCCAGGCCCGCGGACGTTCGCTGGAGGCCCTCGGCGAGGCACCCCTGGAACACAGTGCCGTCGATGAGGGCGAAGATCGCGATGGCGAGCCACGCCATACCCCCCGAGGGCATCGGCCTGCCCTTGGACGCCGCCCACGCGACGAGCACCGCTCCGGCGGGCACCAGCCTGACGGATGCGACGAAGAGCGGACTCGTCGCCGGGAGCACCTCCTTCATGGCCACCATGGACGTGCCCCACAGGAAGAACGGCGATACCAGCGCAACACCGCCGAGCACGGCGAGGAGCCCGCTCGTGGAATCCTCCTCCTCCTCCTCCTTCGCCCCGACGAGCTGGTCTCCCTCGTCCTCGCTAAGCACGCACGACACGTCTTGCCCCACGAGCACGCACTCCATCGCCTCGTCGCCGCCACTGGCGGATTCCGCCTCGGCCGCCGCATTCCCCTCAATCTTCGCGTCATCCTCGGAGGACGACGCACGCACCACCACGCGGCTCCGACGTTCCAGACTCGAGCTTGCTCCCAACCGCAGCAGAGGCTGAGTTTCTCCTCCCCGTGGCTGCGATCTGCGGGCGGAACGAGGGGACTGCCGCCGCGAGAGCGACGGACGCGCTCCGGGGTTCGTCGCGCGCGCGACGACGATCGAAGAGATTGACGATATCGACATGGCGACTCTCTCGATCCTCTCGTGCTCGTCCAACTGACGGTGACGGGGAGCGTCTTCAAACCATCTTGCGATATCGTCGTCGTCGTCATCAAGGTTCCTGGAGTTCAGTGCATTGGGTCCAAATACGACCGTAACTACAACTCCCTCTTGAAATAACTCGGTGTGTACCACCATTCAGAATATGGTTTGAAAGCAGCTATTTCATGTGAATTACGTAAATCACACATGTTTTCAGTCTGTGCTAGTCCGTATCGTTTACACGCGGGTATTTGTAACACCAATCTTTAGCCCGACAGCGCTCGCCGTCTGGTGCGCGCACAACGACACGCGCTCTCTTCCACGGCGAAAGAGCACAGCCCCACAACCATCGGGTTGGGTTTATATCGGACGCGTAACTAAACCGTTCACAATGAGCGCACAGAAGGTCGTCATGGTCACCGGAGGCACCGGCCTCGTCGGTTCCGCCATCAAGGACGTGATCGACGCCGAGGGCAACGTCGAGGAGAAGTGGGTGTACCTGAGCAGCAAGGTGAGTTGGACCCGAAACACTCGTCGATGTCGATATCGGTATCGTACGATTACGCTGGATGACCCGCGCCCATCACCTCGCGGGTGACCTTCGAGTCCGTGCCCGACCCCACCCTTTGCGACGCGTCGCGGCGCCGGAAAAAGCGAAACTCTCGCGCTGACCGCCGTCTCTCTTTTCCTCGCAGGACGGTAACCTCTGCGACCCCGCCGCCGTGGCTGCCATCTTCGACAAGTACCAGCCCACCCACGTCATCCACCTCGCGGCCAAGGTGGGCGGTCTCTTCGCCAACATGAAGTACAAGGTGGAGTTCTGGAGGGACAACGTGAACATGAACGACAACATCTTCCAGGAGTGCCACAAGCGCGGCGTGCAGAAGCTGGTGTCCTGCCTCTCCACCTGCATCTTCCCCGATAAAACCACCTTCCCGATCGACGAGACCATGATCCACGACGGTCCCCCTCACTTCTCCAACGAGGGCTACGCCTACGCCAAGCGCATGGTCGACGTCCAGAACCGCATGTACAAGTCCCAGCACGGGTGCAACTACACCGCCGTCATCCCCACCAACATCTTCGGCAAGCACGACAACTTCCACCTGGAGAACTCCCACGTCATCCCCGGTCTCATCCACCGTGGTTTCAACTGCAAGAAGGAGGGCAAATCCTTCGATATCTGGGGCAGCGGCAAGCCCCTCCGCCAGTTCATCTTCTCCATCGATTTGGCGAAGCTCATGATCTGGACGCTCAGGTCCTACGACGAGGCGGACCCTATCATCCTCTCCGTCGGCGAGGAGGACGAGGTGCCCATCTCCGACATTGCGTACGCCGTGGCCAAGTCCCTCGACGCCAACATCGGAGGTACCCCCCTGGAGGTCACCTTCGACACCTCCAAGGCGGACGGGCAGTTCAAGAAGACGGCCAACAACCAGAAGCTCAGGAAGTACCTCCCCGACTTCAAGTTCACCCCCTTCGACGAGGCGATGGACATCACCGTCAAGTGGTTCCTCGAGAACTACGAGACCGGTGGCGTGAGGAAGTGAGCAAGAGCTGCAAATTTCAGCCCGCGAAGATTCTTTAGGTGAACGAATTGTGAATACAACAAGCAAAGCTGCGCTACTTGGACTCCGCCTCTGCCGGAGTTTTGGTCACGCACGTCTGCACGGCGTGAACCTTGTCCGTCTGCATTTCCTCCCAGATACACTTATACACCATGCGCTGGCGATTGATTGCGTTCTTCCCCTCAAATGCGTTCGCGACTACCTGGATACCGACGTGCCTGGCGTCGCCGGACATGTCCACCACGTCGACGAACTGCGCGTCGAGCCCGTCGCGAATCTGCGATTGAAAAGGATCGTTTAGGTCAGAGGGTTTTGACGCGCCACAGAGCCGCCGGCTAGAGGAGACAGGTTCAGCATGGGTCGCAATCTCATTCTCACCTTTGCCTTCATGTGCTCGATAAGCTGTCCTGGCCCACTCGCCTCGCCACCGTTCGCCATCCACGCGTTGGCGCCCGTCGTGAATCGATGCGCCACGCATCGCGAGACGTCCCACTCGAGGCGACGACCCGACGCCGTCAGCTGCGAATGGGCACCCTGGCTGAGAGAGCCCGTGACGGTATGACGAGTTCTACCCAGTAGTGTGAGCAACCTGGCTCCACTGTTTGATGCCATCTTTGTCTTCACACGCACGTCGAGTGTGCGTCGTCGTACAATGACGTGGTCGCTCAAAAACATTCTCAGTTTTTTCACCGTTCGCCAAAAGTACCCGCGCAGGGTGCCGTCCTTGCCCCATGGGAGACGACGAGAAATCCCCGGAAGAGACCGGGACGGAGGCGAACGCTCCTCGGTACGTCTCATTCCCGCGGCCTGTCGACCGATATCCTCGCGCCCCATCGAATCATGCGCTGACGTCCCCTTCCCTTCCGCATCCTCGTTCAGAGCCGGCGGGTTTGGTGGGTTCAAGAAGAAAGGGAAGTTCGGCCGAGGCAACGTAAGGAAGCGAACGAACGATGACTCCTCCGACGACGACGCGGCGGGTGCGTCCGGTGGGATGGCCCAAGTAGAAAAGAAGAAGAAGACCATGGCTCTCGGTGGCTCCACGGCGCGTGACGAGAAGGTGGGCATATTTCGCTCCAAACGTGCCCTCTCGATTCGCCGCTAGACTGAACGCTCTCCCCCTTCGTTCGCAGGATAAGCTCAAGGTTTTCACCTTCGAAGGTGATAGGTCGATGCAACAGCGCGGCGACGGAGGTGAGTGCGCGACGACGCCCTGTGACTCTTTCGACTCCACCGAGACGAGATCTGAGTGAATCCCCTCCCCGTCTTTCCAAACGCAGGCGCTACGAAGGAACTCGAGATCGACACCGAGAAGGACAGGGATGGTCGCGCGCTCCGCGAGAAGGTACTGAAAACCGCTGCGGAGAGAGCTGAAGGTTTCGAGGATGATAAGAAGTACAGGGGTCTGAACAGCTACGTGGACTACAGGGCGGGGTTCCGCAAGGAGCACTCAATCGCGAGCGAAAAGGGTGGCGGAGCGCACGGCCCGATGCGAGCTTCGTCGAACGTGAGGATGACTTTCATCATGGATTACAAGCCCGACATCTGCAAGGACTACAAGGAGACGGGATATTGCGGCTTCGGTGACTCCTGTAAGTTCTTGCACGATCGCGGTGACTACAAGCAAGGCTGGCAGCTCGACAAGGAGTGGGAGGAGAAGGAAAAACAGCGAAAAGAAGCCCTGGCCAAGCTGGAGCAGTTGGAGAGGAACATGGGGGAGGACGGCGTGTGCGTGCCCTTGGAGGAGGAGGAGGAGGAGGACGACGACGGTATCCCGCCCGCGTGTGCCATCTGTGAAAACACCTGGGACACCATCAGAGACCCGGTGGTCACCAAATGCAAGCATTACTTCTGCGAGCACTGCGCTCTCCGACACAACGCGAAGGCGAAGGCTTGTTTTGTGTGCCACAAGCCAACCGGGGGCACGTTCAACACGGCGAAGGAGATCGTTAAGCGCGTTAAAGAGATGAAAGAGTCGGGTGGGAAGTGGGGCAAGAAGGTCAACAGAGACAAGGTCGCCTCCGAGTACGGGGACGTGGGCTCGCAAGGTTGGCTTCTCGGATGAGCTTGCAATACAGTTGATAATAAAAACACTCACAGCGCGCCGACCCACTCCTGGATAACCGGGTTCACCGCTCCCGGGTTATCATCCTGCAGGCAGTGTCCTTCCCCCGGGAATACCTTCAGGGTGGTTTTCGGACGGTTCTCGGGCAGCTTCATGAAGTACTGCCCGAGGGGGAAATCCGGGGGCGTGATCGAGTCGTCGTCGCCCCAGAGGATCAGCATCGGGCACTTGACGTCCGGCATGAGCTCCTCCGGGCGAGGTCCCGGGGGTCCCGTCAGGATCCTCACGAAAGCGCCAAAGGCCCCGTCCCGTTCCGCAGCTGTGCAGATTGACTGCACGAGCGCGTCGTCGACCCTTGAAGGATCCTTGTACACCCCCTGCAGAGCGTTCCTCACGCTCTCCTCGTTGCGAACGTTGTCAAACAGAGGCTTGGCCACCGGCGTTTTCAGCACAAAGTCGATGATGGCGAGGACGACGTTGAAGATGGGCACCACCGCCTTGTACTGCCATCCGAACCCGTCGAAATCTCCCGGCATGCGCTTAACCTTGTTATTCATCCCGCCCGCGCAGTTGAGGAGCACGACGCCCGTGGTGCACTCAGGCTTCTTCGCAGCGGCGTGGATGGCGGTAAGGCTGCCGATGGAGTTGCCAACCAGCACGGCGGGCTCGCTCACGACGTTGTCCACGAAGTCGACCACCTGATCCCTCCAGAACTCCATGCAGTACTCCAGATCGGGCTGATCGGACTTGCCGAATCCCACGAGGTCGAGCGCGTACACCCTGTTGGTCTCGGACAGCGCGCTCAGCTGCTCGCGGTACTGGAACGAGCTGACGCCGAAGCCGTGAATCAGCACGACCGGTTTGCCGCTGTTCCCGCGCTGCCTGTACGCGCACTCCATGCCGTTCCACCGATACGTCGCCAGCTCGGCGTCGCCCTTGGTGGCCACATCGCTCGAGCTCGCGTACCAGCGAGACGCACGACGGGACGAGGCGGATGCCTTGGATCGCCTGGATATCGGCACCCTCGGCCACGTCGCTCGACAAGACGACACGCTGGCCATCTTTCTTTGCGACCGGCGTTTGTGAGCTGAGTGAACGAGATGCCGGCATCTGGTTGATATAAAAGTGGATGAAAAGGCGTAAATCAAACGAATCGTATGGTAATCAGTTACACGCGATTTGTATTGGTCATTAACAGCGTAGCGAATTTTTCTATTTCTATTTGGTTCGCCGAAAAACGTGCCCAACGACGTCACCAAACCCAACGACGTCACCACTCGGCGAAACGCAGGTGGGGCGTCGCTCGAGCTATCGATCGTGATCGATTCGTGCATGAGCAAGGCTTCGTTGACACTTCCATCGCGCCACAGCACCGCAGCACAGGTCTCCGCGTTCACCGGACGACGAGGCGACTTCCGCCGAAAAAGTACTTTTGCCCCGCCGCATCGCTCCCGCAGGGCACCCGCGACGGCAGCCATGGGGGGCAAGATGAACGACACCGGACCGGTCGTCAAGGATCTCGTTCTCATCGGCGGCGGTCATAGCCACGTCTACGTCCTGAAGATGCTCGGGATGAACAAACTGCCGGGCGTGCGCGTCACCCTCGTGGCGAAGGAGGTTAACACTCCTTATAGCGGAATGCTCCCTGGGCACATCGCCGGACACTACACCTGGGACGAGTGTCACGTCGATCTGAGACCCCTGTGCACATTCGCCGGACATCGACTGATCCACGACGAGGCCGTGAGTATCGATCTGGAGAATAAACGAGTCATCCTGAAGGGTCGCCCTTCGATCTCCTACGACGCCCTCTCCATCGACATCGGCATCACCCCCGCCAAGGCTGTGCAGGGAGCTTCCGACTTTACCACACCGGTCAAACCCATCTACGGTTTCGGAGAGCGCTGGGAAGCGATATTGGACAGAGTTCTCACGACGTCCACGCAGACCCGTGTCGCGGTGGTGGGAGGTGGAGCCGGCGGAGTCGAACTCGCGCTGGCGATGCAGCACCGGCTTCAGGCGGAGCTCGAGAAGGCTGGACAGTCAGCCGACCGCGCCGACTTCAAGCTGATCACCCGCGGGACACTCATGCCCACGCATGCGAGCTCAATTCGTAAGACATTCCTGGACATATTTCACGACCGGGGTATCGAAGTCATCGAGGGCGACGGCGTGGAGTCCGTCTTGAAGGGCGAACTGGTTCTCTCGAGCGGCAGAAAAGTTCCCGCGGACGAGTGCATCTGGTGCACTCAAGCGGCACCTCAAGGTTGGCCCGGAGACGCCGGTCTTGAAACCGACGACGGATTCATCAAGGTATCTCCAACTCTGGAATCGACCAGCCATCCTGGGGTTTTCGCCGCCGGCGATGTCGCCTCCGTGGTTGGCCATCCGCGCCCAAAAGCGGGAGTGTTTGCGGTGCGCCAGGGTCCTCCACTGCACGATAACCTCCGCCGATATTTGCTCGGAGAGAAGCTTGTGGACTTCAGTCCTCAGAAGGTGTTCCTCGGGCTCATAAGCACCGGTTCAAAACACGCCATGGCTTCGTACGGCTCCGTCAGCTTCGGTGGGGCGTCATCAACAGGCGCGATGCTTTGGAAGTGGAAGGACCGCATCGACAGGAAGTGGATGAAGATGTATCAAGAGATGCCAGTAATGGTATCTCCAGTACCTGATGTATCTGAGGTTGCTCTCGCGTCTGGCCCTGCAACTATTGCCGCCCTGCAGGCTGTCCCCATGCGTTGTGGCGGTTGTGGAGCTAAGGTTGGGGCCAGCGTACTAAGCCGAGTGATGGCCCGCCTCAACATTCCGACTCGCCCTGAGGTTGAAGTCGGACTCGACCAGCCAGACGACGCGGCCGTCATCACGGTTCCTCCCGGAATGGTCGCTGTGCACACCGTCGATTTCTTCCGTTCGTTCGTAGATGACCCGTACATCTTCGGTCAAGTCGCGGTCGTGCACGCGTTGGGTGACTGCTGGGCCATGGGAGCCGAGCCGCACGCCGTCCTCGCAGTCGCGCAGGTGCCGTACGGTCTCGAATCTCAGGTCGAGGATGAGCTGTGGCAGATGATGTCTGGAGCCACAGCGGTGCTCGAGGAAGTTGGGTGTGCTCTGGCGGGAGGGCACAGCTGTGAAGGGGCAGAGCTGGCCTTGGGATTCTCAGTTCACGGAGTGGCCAAGCGAGAAAATCTGATGAAAAAGGGAGGCATGAAACCGGGCCAAGTTTTGATTGTCACCAAACCTATTGGCACGGGCACGCTGTTTGCCGCAGACATGCGGGCGAAAGCTGAGGGAAGATGGGTGACCAAAGCCTTGGACAGCATGCGACAGCCCAGTGCGGTTGCTGCTCAATTACTGGTTGAACATGGTGCCAAGGCTTGCACTGATGTCACGGGATTTGGCTTGCTCGGACACCTCGTGGAAATGTGCAAAGGCGCAAATTTGGCTGCAGTTTTGGACCTTGACGAAATTCCAGTGTTGGATGGAGCGGAAGAATGCTTGAAAATGGGAATAACATCTTCGCTTCAACCTGCAAATTTTCGATTGTCGAGGGCTGTTGCCAATCAAGATGGAATTGCGAATAATCCCAGGTATCCGCTGATTTACGATCCACAAACCGCGGGAGGTATGCTGGCTACAGTTCCGAAAGAAAATGCGGATGCTTGTATTGAGGCTCTTCGTCAGGCTGGGTATCCTTCAACCTGCAGGATTGGCGAAATAATCGAGAACTTACCAGCGGTCGCCACCGCACCGGAACAAGTCGTTTTTGTTCAAGATGCGAAGAACCAGTTCTCTGCGACGGGCGAAAGTAAGGAGCGAGTTCGTCCAATCGATTTGAACAACTGCGACACCGGTGCATGCGAGATTCCGATTAGCAAAAGACAAAAGTCCAAGTAGAGTGTGACCCGTTCTACGCTCGAATCCCGCGATAAATGAAATCAAAACTACGATTTAAAATCCTACTGATCTGCCTAGACCATCTCGTCCGAAATCATCAACTCTTGCATTAGTTTGACGTCGTTAGGGTCGACTGCGTTTTTCATCAACGAGGTTGGAATGTTCCGTGAAAGAACGCCCGTTAATATCTGCTGATTTAGCGGCTTCGCGACGTAGTCGTCCATTCCAGCCTCCATGCAGTCCCTCTCATTCATGGACTTGATTCCCGACGACACTGCCACGATGGGAACCTTTGAAACAATTGGATCATCAAGCTTACGGATCTCCCTGGTAGCTTCCAAACCATCCATAACAGGCATTTGGCAGTCCATTAAAATGATGTCCGGGCGCACATTTTCGTTCTTCGCGTTCACGCAATAGTCCAGCGCGGCCTTGCCATCATTCACGCACACGAGCTCTATGTCGTGGATGCGATTGACAAGTCGTTTGACAATAAATTGCGTCGGAACGCTGTCCTCGGCGTATAAGACTTGGATTTTTCTCTTAGGAGAAAACGAGTCAATGACTGGGTGCAAACTGTCCTTCTTTGACTCCGCGATTTGGAGAAGAACTTCCGTATTCTGTTCAAGCCTGTCGTTCGCAGTGCGAAATAGACGATCTTTTCCTTCTTCGTCTTGTTCTAACGCGGCGAAAAGCTCCTCAACAGTGACGGAAAGGCATTCAACGTTTCCACGAGCCCTTACTGAAGCAGTTCTCTTTCCATGGTAATCTGTGTCCCCATCAACCTGCATCCTCAGAATCGTCTCGAGAACTGCAATTTCTCCAACAACCACCCCCTCACCGCGCACCGCGAGGACACCGAGGTGCTGTGCTTCATCTTGTGAGGTTGTATCACTAGCTTGTTCGGCGATTTCATCATGCAGAGCGTCGACAAGGACTTCGCATTCTCCAGCGTTGATGAAGTACAATGTTTCCCCGATTTCTCCTTTGCGCATGATAACGTCTCCTGTTTTGAATTCCTCCGTCTTGAAATTGGGACGAAGAAGAGCGGCCAGTGGATCCTTGCGGACAGCATCTGCGATCTCCTTTTCGGTGACCGTAAGCATGTCGGACTGTTTGAGAGACGGTGGTAATGGATCTGTACCGTTCTTTGTCGTCCAAGCATGAGTCATAACATCCTCTATCGACGCACGATTTTCAGGCTGAATTTGGAGAACGATCGTCAGCAAGTCTTTCAACTCCGCTGATAATTCCGGCTTCTCAGGAAACTGCAATCCCTGCCGCTTCGCCATTGCGATGATCTGGAAAATTGTTCGTCCTATGAAAGGCAGTCTTGCTGTCGCCATGTGAAAAATGCAAATTCCAAGTGACCAAATATCCGCGGCAAATGGATCGTAACCATCTTCTCCCAACATTTCAGGGGCGATGAAAGCTGGAGTCCCGACAATCCGCTTGTTGGAATTCTGTTTATTGGCCTTTCCGATGAAAGAAACCCCGAAATCAGCGATCTTCACCGTACCATCGCCAGACTTCAAAAGGTTTTCTGGTTTCAAATCCATGTGAGCGATTCCCGCCACATGGTGAAGGTAATCCAAGCCCTGAATTATGTCCCGGATGTAGGACAGCAAAGTTTTTTCTTTCACTGGGACAAGGTTGTACCTTGTGAAGATAGGACCAGAGCTGGCAAACTCCAGGACCAAGAGAAGTTCGTTGGTCTTCGCGTCGTCAATAACCTCGAATAGCTTCAGCACGTTGGGATGCTTGAGCTTTTTCAGCACGGCAATCTCCTTCCTCACCGCAGTCTCCGCGACAGCTGCGTTGCTGTTTGTGGCCTTGATCGCGTAAAGCAGGTTGTCGGCGGCGTTCAGGCCAAGCATGACTTTGGCGTGAACACCGCGGCCTAGGTCCTTGACGATGATGTACTGATTGAGCTGCTTGTACTCCTGCTCCCCCATCTTCACGGAAGTTTTCGTGATGGAGTCTGTGTGCTTCGTCGGCTCGTCCCTTCGCGACGCGGTTGACGCCTCTGAGGTAAACGAATCATCCGACGCCATCGAAAGCCTGCTGAGTCGCTGCCCAGCCGCAGCCGACACGTCGACCTCTGGCTTAGCTTGTCCCACCGAACCCAACGATATTTTCACACTGTCCTGGGTCACAGTTTTTGACTCGCTCGGGTTTGCTTGCACGTCGCCGGGAGGCCAACCAGCCCCTCGCGAATCATCTGCAGTGCTCTTTGTCACAGCCGGGTCGCTGGTCTGCTTTGCGCGATCTTCCGTGGTCCCGCTGGATATCTTAGCACTCGTCGGAATCATTTCGGCCGGCACGTCGCTCCTATCATCATCCCCGGGTGCCGTGCGATTGGTCATACCGCCTGTTGAAGCGTTGCCAGACCCATCCCTGCGGAAACGATGGGCGAAAACCGTGAGTTTGCGCGCTTGAAGGTCGTTCGGGTCACGTGCACGAACACGACGAGACATAAATACGATAGACACGATGCCCAAAGAGAAGATACAGAAGCGCCTGGACGACACAACCCATTCACCGCCGCGATTCCTGCCTCCTCCAGTCACCACACGCGGAGGAGGTTCAGGGCTAGTTCCTGGAAACCCGAAAACATCGGGGATGGAGAAGCGCTTACCCTGCTTTGCTCAGGCACGGCCCCATGATTGCAGGCGGGTTCCCGCAATCTCCTGCGGGTTCCTTATGCTACCCTCAGTATGTGCACACCTACCTATCTTGCACACTTTCACCAAACGCTCCGTGCCCAGGCGTGCTCGTGGGTGGGGGCGCCCCCGTCCCAAACAAAACCTGTGACTCAGCGCTATCATCACCAAATCGATCAAACAGTCTGAAAGTTCCGAAAAGCGTTTTTCCGCGCAGTTTGATTTTTCCATTTTTCGGTCCTTTTTCGAAGCATTCTCAAAGGTCGCGAGAGCTGAAATATAATTGCGGGACTGGCCTGCTGGACAAAGAACTTTTACTCATCGACACAGAGACCAGTAGTGTTACGTGAAGTCTATCTAATCTATGCTCACTGCCTAACTCCAGAGGAGGGTCCGACGGGAGCCTCGACATCGGTTCCACCCCCCGTCTCTCCGTTTACATCCCTGTCCTCCAGCGGCGGCGCCCCGAGACACCCGAGGCTCCCGCCGCACCTCAGTCCTCCCTCGTCGTCGTCGAGCCAAAACGTGACCACCGTGCTGATCACCACGAAGACCAGCGACGCCAGGAAACAAGCCGCGAGCCCGTCGTTGACGTTCGATCCCACGTACGAGTATAACGCGCCAGAGATTATGGTACCCGTGAGTCGTCCGAACGCGTTGGCCATGTAGTAGAACCCCACGTTCATCGCAACCTTGTTGCCCTCCGCGTACTTCACCACGAGGTACGAGTGTACAGCGCTGTTGATGGCGAATATGATTGCGAAACTGAACACGCCGATCATGAGCGTGGCAACCTTTCCCGTGCTCGAGTCTCCCGGTTCGTCATACATGGAAGTCAGCGCCATCGCACCCATGAAGATTGGGCAAACGGCGAGCACCGCGTTCCACAGGATGCACGCCCACTTGTTTGGGGGCGATTGTTTCAGCGGCGCGAGCACCAGCTGGGGCGAGTAAGACTGACACTGGCCGTAAATTATGATGTACGACGCGAGAAGTGCACCGACAGCCGCCCGGGGCCACCCCAGTCCCTCCGGCGATCGCAGATAGAAGGGCAGAGGCACCTCGAACCAGAGGTCACGACTGCCAAACAGGAACAAACGCGCGAGGCTGAGGTAGTTGATGTTGTCGGACTGCTTGAAGACCGCAGCGAGCGTGATGTTTTTGGACGCCACGCGCCCGAGCTGGGTGGTGAGACCGAAGATGGCGAACGGTAGAGCGACTACGATGAATCCGATATTCACCGATATCGCCGCCTCGTAGCTCCAGTCCAGAAGCGCGGCTCCCATGAAGTAACCGACACCCTTCAGGGAATTTTTGTATCCCGTCAGCGCAGACACCAACTTGAATAGCCTCACCTGCTTCTCCTCCGGCGTGACGAGCTTCGTGACTGTCTTGCCGCCGAGTTTGGTGAGATCCTTGGCGATTCCGCACATAGCTTGCGCGATTGTGACGTACACGATGGCCTCCCCTTTCGACCAGTCGTCGCTCCAACCGTAGAGCATCCCCAATCCAACAATCTGGAGCAGAAGACCGCTGATTAGCGTGGCGCGTATGCCCCATTTCGACCCAGCCACCCCCGCTGCAAGATTTGTCACGGCACCCATGAGCTCATAAAGCGTAAACATGATGGCCACCTCCATCGCGGTGAAGCCTTTGTTGTACGCGTGGAGCAGAACGAGCATGCGAACTGCGCCGTCGGTGACGGTGAACAGCAGGTATGTGATGGTGATTATGATGAACGGCCACAGCGCCTTGAGTTCGCTCTTGGATCCAGCGGCCGCATTCCCTCCAGCCTCCACCTCCGCGGGATACGTAGACGTCCGGTTCGCATCCTCGCCGATTGAAGCCATCTGACCCGCGCCCAAGGTTCTGACGACAAGGAAGGAACCTTGCTCGGGAAAAGGAATATTGCTCGGCTGCTCGGCACCCTGATGTGACTCAGCCAATCTTGCCAAACCTTGGCCAGCTCACTCAACGCGAGCGCTGCCGCCACGAAACACTCGAGCGGTAAGATGAGGGTTTGGTCGCACGTACTCATTGTATGCTTCCTGTGCCTCAGCCTCGTCGTCGGTGAGGTCGCTTCGCTGGCTCCAGCGCGCCCTGGTCGTGGGAGCGTGAGCGTAGGACCTCGACGCGGGAAATTGGCGCCCCTCGGAAGTACGGTGGATGGCGCCCCTCTCCCGAGGTATCGAGTCGACCTGGACCAACCCCCGGGGGTTCGCTGGAACGATGTGATGAAAGATAAGCGGGCCGCTGCGCACAAGACGATCACAGGCCTCTTCACACTGCTTCCCGAGGAGATTCACACGGAGGTCGACAAGCTGGTGTTGCACGCCGAGGCTCGTCTGCCAGATTGGGCGAGGGAGGAGATGCAGGGGATAGCCGCGGCTTTGAACGTAACTTTCGGCGATGTCCTGTTGGTGAACTTCTTTTTCGAAATCACGCCATTCTGCACCTCTATACTGGCGCAGAACTCGAGAACAGGTCACCTGTTCCACGCCCGGAACCTGGACTTTGGCTTTGGCATGCCTTCATTCTCGGACAACCTGAGGGACCTCGCGATGGACGTGGAGTTCATCAAGGGCGGGGAACCGGCGTTCATGGTGACAACATTTGCCGGTTACGTGGGTGCGGCCACTGGAATGCGACCCGGGGTGTTCTCGGTGACCGTGAACGAGCGGGAGATGACCGGTCCCCTCCCAATCCCGAACCTGCTCAAAGGCGTGTTGAACCTCATCAACGCACTCGAAACGACGGATGCGTACCCGGTGACCTGGGCAACGCGAGAGGCTCTCGAGGACGATGCAACGACGTTCAAATCTGTGGTCAAAATGTTCAGCGAACGCCCGCTGGCGACACAGATATATTTGATCATCGGAGGAGCCGCGCAGGGCGAGGGCGTGGTCCTGACCCGCGATCACAACTCGTTGTTGAACGCGTGGGAGATGGATGCCGCATCAGGGGAATGGTTTCTCGTGCAGACAAACTACGACCACTGGTTGCCGATGCCGATATGGGATAATAGGAGAATACCAGCGGAGAAAGCCCTCAAGAAGGTGGGCACTGATGCAATTTTGGCCTCGGCGATATATTCGAACGTCCTTTCCTTGGATCCCATCCTGAACAAGCTCACTGTTTATTCGACGATCATGTCATGCGGAGAAGGGAAATACGAATCGTTCTCTCGGAAATGTGATGGCTGCTCTCCCATCTGAGGTCGAATTCGTAGCTTAGCTAGTACGAGTACGGTTAGACGCTACTCGATGTTGTATATCACAAACATTACGGTCTATTGTTGATGTCTAGAATTTCGTTCGCCATCCAGGTGAGTGCAAGCGCGATGATTAGCGGCATCCCGTAAAGTGTTGGTGCTCCAGCGAAAGTGAAAAATACATCGCCACAATCGGAAACCCATAGGGGCTCACACTCTGGCAAAGCGGGTCTTCCCGAGATGGGATCTGCCGGCCTTGGTCCACGGAAGGCTTCGCTGTATGCATCGTTTTCTTCATCGTAGCCACAGCCGGGTATCGGGGTACCATCCCAATCTGTTGGAATCCTGATGCCGAGCAACCCACCATCTGGAGGACTCAGTTCCATGTGCACAAAACTGTCACCGTATCCTGGATGACACACGCACGTTCCGTTCACGCAGATACCTCGATCATAACACGTCAAGTTCTTCTCGTTTGCAGGATTCCACGGACACACTGGAATGGAGCAGTCTAAGCCTTCGTATGCTGGTCTACCATCTTTTGTGAAACATTCGCAGATGCCATACCCGAGGGAGTTGTTCCGCGCGTGATCGCAGATACCGTTGCCGTTGCAGTCGTTCAAGCAATCGTACTCGCGACAGGACTCTCCCGACGCAGGAAATTGACAGTCACACTGTCCAGTGTATCCATTGCATGATCCACGATTGTTGCATTGTTCGCAAACTTGTTTGTGTCCAAAGTAATCAAAGAAGCAGGAATCGTCAGGGCAGGAGACGTTGGAACAGTCAACGCCCGTGAATCCATCATCGCAGACGCAAAAGTTGTACTCACAGACACCGCGTCGCGAGCAATCTTTCGGGCAGGACGTGGGGAAATACTGCCACAGATCATCCAGCTCTTCGTAGCAATACTTCTCGCCGTAGTCGTTTGGAGTTTGGATCCAAAGGTCTGGATTCGTACTGAGGATCGGGTTGCCATACTCGTCCACGTCAATGGCACGAACGGTGATCTTACCGTCTCCAGTCGCGTCGTACTGCGTGTCCCATTGTCTGTCGACGTTGTTGATGCGGTCCATGTTTGACACTACCATGCTCTTCGTCGCTTCCACGTAACTCGCACCCTTCAGACACCCGTGTCCTCCGAAAACAAGGGCACGACCAGCCTGTTGCGTGGAGCCAGTTCGGAGCTGAGAAGTGTGGCCAATGGGTACCATCGTGGACCTGTAACGCCGCGAAGGATACTCACCCTCACCTTCAACCTTGATCCAGGTGTCGCCCGAGATGTTGTAGTACCAAAGATCGCCAATCTCATCGTCCCACGTGTATCCGCCAAACACAAGCATGACTACATGGTCGCCTTTGATGCTGATTGCGGTTGAGTGTCCAAACCTCGGGCTCGGCCTGATGGGGTACCTAGGATGAGGGAACAACTCTTCCCACTCGTTCGCGGTGATATTATACTTCCACATGTCGTTGAGGTAGTACTTCGAGTTCAGTGATGGGTAGTCAGTCGGCGTGCCCGTCGGGTAGATGCCGACAAAGTTTGTCACACCTCCAAAGGCGTACCCACCGAAAAGGTATACGGAGTCATCGTAGTTCGCGAGTGAAGGGCTGTGGCGGCCTCTGGGTCCAAACACGTCGCGCTCCGCTGTCCCGTCAACCTCTGACTGGTTCTGGCACGTCGTGCAGAACGGCTTGAGTTGTTCCCACTCTCGCTCGGTCACGTTGTAGGCCCACAGGTCGTCGTAGTACAGCGGGTCGGTGGGCTCGTACTTGTTCTGGCTGTCGTAAATCTCGTGCGATATGCGAGGCTGACCTGGTGCCGGCGGCTGTAACCTCTGACCGTGACCGCCGAACATGAAAATCACGTCTTGGTAGTCCACCATCGCGTGCTTCCATCGCCTGGCCGGGATCGGTTTGGTGAAGTTTGAAATCTTCACCCACTTGCTCCTCGGCACGTTGTAGTGCCACAGGTCATCGCAGTAGTCGATGCAGTCAACGCTGTAGCCTCCGAAAAGCACGATTGTATCGCGCTCTCCCGTCAGTCTGTTGAGCACCAGCGACGTCTGATGCTCCCATCGGCCGCTCGGGAGGTCGCGGTACGCGCGATTCACCCCGCTCTCGAGGTTGGGCTCGGCGTAAGGCCTCAGCCCGGTCCAGTCGAAACACGTCGTGTGGTACTCGCACGTGGCACCAAACTTGCGCGATGTCACCGACAGAGCCTCCCACTGTGCCCTGGTTTCATCCGGACAGGGTATGAACGTACCGTCGTCCGCCTTGATGTACCTGTGGCCGTCCTCCTGGTTCGCGCGCTCGCTGGAGCACACCGAACACTCCTCGCAAACGAGCTCGTTGGGATTGTACGCGGTCCAGTTGCCCGTGTTCCAGTCGTACAGCCACATGTCGTTGAGGTAGTCGCCGTTCGGTACCCTCACCTTGCCCCCGAACACGAACATTCTGGACTCATCGGACACCATCGCTGTGTGGCCGCTTCGACCCGGGGGGCCGTAGTCGCCGTGAAAACCGCGATCGCCCAGCGGTTCCACCTTGGCCCAGACGTTCGAAGCCAGCGCGGGCTTGGGCACGTGCCCGCCGGGAAGGAGGAGTACCAGCAAGAAACATAACGCGAGACGACACGTGGTCCCCCCGGTTCGCGGAACGGGCAACCCCGCTCCCATTGTACCTTCCTGCGCGCCCGAGTATGCTCCGTTGTTGCCTGAGCTTTAAAAAATAAGTTCACGACGGCAGGCCTCAGCTCCGTTAACAAATCGACGAGCACACGGAGCCGCACGGGGTGGTGCTATGGGGCGGCTGAGCGTAGCTGCATCTGTGAGCGCTTGGGTAAGTTCGAGCGATGCAGAGGAAGCCGCCGCGATCGCCGAACATGCCTCGACCTCTGGATACGCGTCCCTCTGGTCGGCTCTTCGAGGTACACTCGGGTTGGTCGCAAAGGCGGGGAAAACGAGATCAGCAGCGCTGGAGCTGGCGCTGGCGCTGGTGCTGGAGCAAAATCCGTGCGTGACAGGGGACGAGTCCATCCAAGACACGGCTGACCTTTTATTGGTTATAGCGCGCGACGATGACCGGTCCGATATCCGCGTCGTGGCTCTCCGGGTCGCCGCAGAGGTGCTCGCCGTGCGCTGGAGGAGCAAGCTACAAAACTTCGATTCGGGAATACCGAAATGTGCCGCTTCCCTGATCGCAGCTGCCTCCGCTGGAAGGTATCCATGGGAGGATGCTGACCTGGTCGACGAAGATGAGCGGGATGCGTCTTTGGCTGTGATTGATGCCCTTGACTCACTGACCTCGACGGAATCGCCTGAGATCGCCGACAGCGTCGCACGTCGGGTCGCGAATGCCTGTGAAAGGGTAAAGGAGTTTCTTGGCGGCGACGGCGCGCGGGGAAGTTCAGGTGCTCGGGGATTCGCGATACATTCAGAGACTGCTGGTGAAGCCGTGAAGACGGGTATCGGGCTGTTGGTGCTGTGTGTCTCGAGCGGTGGTCGGCGACTTCCTGTCGCTAAAGTGCTGCCGCAGCTGGTTCTCTCAACGTGTGTCATCATGGGTGCGGCTGAGGGTGGAGGAGACGCGGACGTCTTCCGCGACTGCCGCAGACTTCTCAGTGGAATTGCCCAGGCTTCGCATTTGCTCCCTGATGGCCTGAAATGTGTTGGATACGCTGCGAGAGAAGCCGTCTTAGGATTGGAAAATCGAGACGAAGAAAAGACGTCCCGCGATGAGGTCTTGGCGATACTGAAGGGCGTGACGGTTCTTGCTGAATCCATCGCTTCAGGACAGACGGAAACAGGGAGCAAGAAGCATCACCGCGTGTTCAACGCCGTTGCACACGCCCTCATCAAGCAGCTGGAACCACCTTCGAATATTGTGGCATCCACTGCCCGGGGAGATCCAGCGTTGGATCTGATTGCTGATCCTTTAGCGGCGGCATCCGCGCCACAGCTCGCTGAAGTTGCCACAGCTCGCATATGCGCTTTGTCAGCGATAATCAGTGTCCTACCGGCGGAGGACAAGCAACCTTCAAAATCACTTAAGGATAACGGGCAAGTTAGGAAAAATGAGGCGCCGGAAACTACGAAGACCGACACGGTGTCTCGTAGACCTCTCATCATTGAGTTGATTGATGATGAGAACGAAGAACCCACTGCAGATGACGACGAGGATGAAACGCTAGATGAACAGAATGAAGTCATGAGTCTTGCTGCTGGTGTTGCGATGACTGCGGCTGCTTATTGCAGAGGTGGTGATTTGCACGGTGCAGGTGGGTTGCCAAAGTGGAGCTCGAATGAGGCTTCAGCGGCTGCCAGGAGTTTGGTTGAGCTAATGTTCGATCACGGTGCAAACGTTGGTGCCGGTGAATCACCACGAGGCTTCGGCGACGCTGTTCGTGACTGTTTAGCCAGATGCCTGGGCGAGACAGCCGCATCTCTTGCGTTTTCCCTAGCGATCGAACCCGAGCCACAATGGGGTGGTTCTGCTGGAAGTCGTGATGACCGCAAACCTCGACCACCAGCGCCTGAACTTCCACCGCATCTCCCAAAGCAGCTTGCGAAACCGACAACAGAATCAGCTTTTGTCGCTTCTGTGCGTCTCCGATGGATGATCGAATCTTCTGGGTACCCTTGGCTCGGGAAAGCTGATAAATCCGGAAATGAAGATGGAAACGTCATGGTGTCCCGCGTCGTGCCGTGTGTGCTTCGTGCAATGGACCACACCAGCTCTGTCGTTCGTCGTGAGGGATGCGCAGCTCTGGTTGCTCTGATCTCAGCCACTAATCGCACCGAGCTCCGCTGGCACGGTGCTGCACTACTCGACGCGGCTTCTTTAACGTTGTCAGGATCGACAGTAGAGGTGTTCGGGGCGGCAGCAGCGGCTCACACTCGCGTAGCAGTTGCAGTGTGTGCTGATGATCCTAGAGACCCCGTGCTGATGTCGGCCCTTGAGGCGATGATACAGGCAGCTAGTTCACGGAACCATGAGGTTGGCGTCGCCAAGGCGTGGGTAATCGAGTTCCCCACGCTCTTGTCCGCTGTAAAGCTGAGTGCCGCCGCGCATCTGCCACGATTGTTCCCTGTTCTTCTCGACTGGCTTCATGCACGAGATGATTCAACCGCGATTGGTGCGGCTTCCTGCCTTGAACTTCTTTGCACGATGACTTGGCCGCGTGTTCCCAATCACGCTGCTTCTCTCTGGCCAGACATTTCCCGCGCTTACACAGAGGCTGATGCTCGCGGGGGAACCGAGATGATTGAACGTTTTCGGTCTACCCTTGAGCGTCTCGTCGCCATCATCCAGCTGGCCTCTGGAGAGAAGTTTGATGAAGTATGGAGAGAGGCTTGCAATGAGCCCATACCTGCTCAGCTCGCGCCTCTCATCTCGTACCTGGAGAATCTGCCTGCGAGGGAAGGTGGTTCAAATGAATGGCATAGTATTCATAGCTAGCTAGCTAGTGCTCTAGAACTAAGTGTTGGATGAGTTGACATTCAGAGATCACGTAGACCTCACGACCTTCCTCTCCGGAAGTATCAACGCGGCCAGTGGCCTTTCGATCCGACCTCCACATTCGTCAACGATTATTCTCCGCCTGTCCCCAATCTCGAGCACGCCGTGATGCCCACTAGCGATTATTACGTCATCCGGCGTGTCTTTGGGAAGATTCATGACGTTTGCTCTCCCCTGAAGTGCTTCGATCCAAGCCTGGTCCACTCTCCTCTCACGCAGTGCTGTCATCTGAACATCAAACGGACATTCTCCCTCCTCCAACCCTGCGTGCACGGCGATCAGCTTTTTCCCATGTTCATCTACGTCCTCAACCTCAACCACAAATTCAAGCGACGCCAGTATTTTCTTGTGCTCCTCCGGCATCTTCCTCAGGAGATCTTCGCGGTCACCAGGAGCAGCGGAGTAGGAAGCGAACGTAGCGTGGCTGTCGAAAGCGTTGATACCGTCTTCGGAACCCTCCCTCGAGAAGGCGCCCCAACGCCGACCCTGCAAATGCATCCCAACGTGTGCTTGTTTCTCGGAGACATCTTGCCATAAAGGGTATTCCGCTCGGCGAGGTTTAAACTCTCCCTCTGCTACAGCACCACCCTTGATTGGTATAAGACCGAGGAACGTGGCGAAACCAAGATCGTGGTTGCCAGCCAGATGTCTCACAAGCATACCTGGGTGCTTGTCCTTTAGCGACGCCAAAAAGCTGAAGACCCCCGATGTGTCTGGACCCCGGTCGCACAGATCCCCGAGGAAAATGACCGTCGATGATTCGAATCTCTCGGGTCCGAGCTCCTGTTCCAGCTCACCCCACAACGACGTAAGCTTGGACAGATGACCATGGACGTCGCCAACGAGGATCGTGGACCGACGAAGACCCATCGAAGGAGCCATGCTCGACGCGCGCCCGAGAACAATCCTCGCTTTTTGTATCACGGGGAGGACACTACGACGAATAATATGGGATGCGCCACCCGTCGGCGAGCGCAGCATCGGGCGCAAGGAATACTGTCACCTCACAGCTGTGATGTCACCTCAAGTTTCAGCGTTCCTTAAGTCTTGTCTGCTATATTTCACGATGTTCAACAGACAAGCTCTCGTCACAAGGCACAGCGCGGGGTTGGCTTTGCTGTGAATTAGTGCCCTCCATTGGACGGGCCGAGTACATAGTTAGCGTCCAGTAGCCCGCTCAGGGAGCCAGAACCCTGATGAAGAGGTGCTAGGAAGCGGACCTCAGATCGTTCGAAAGGTCGCGGAGATAAAACCGGGATGGAGGTCATAGCCGCGACTGCCCTTGCCGCGGTGCCCATCACCCACGGCGTTGCAGGACATCGCCTTCATAAGGATGCTACAAACTCATGGCGTTTCAGGAACATATTTTTCAGCGGTGGATACAGGTTCATGACCTTCCAAGGCTTCAGCTGGAGCTTCTTCGTCGTCGCCCTTGTTTTGGCACTGGGTCGGATGTTTCTTCACATCGAGCAGATGTCTGCTGTGCGCACTCACGTCAACGAGCGTTCGTTGCTCGGGGGATCCATCTGCTCGGCTCTCATCAGCGAAGTTCTCATGGTTTCATCCCTGCTCACGTACCATCGCGGACATCACGCTAAGCCTGGGCAAGGTCACAGGCGGACCCCCTCCGCGATGTCACAAGTGCTGCAGACGAGCGGAACAGCAATCATCACCGTGTTGTGCTTCATCCTAGCCTTGGTCGGTTTCGGGCTTCTGATGGCGGCGCATCACTCCCAAGCGAAGTCTCCTGTCGCCCAGCTCATGTTTGTTGCGCTGGCGCTGTCTTGTTTCGCTATAGCCGTGCCGGTCACGCACGGGGTTGGAGGCCGACTTAAGTTTGCTCTGACTGAGACGTGGTCGTTTTGCAATCCGGGTCGAGGAGGAATGCGTTTCATGCTGCTGCAGGGGTTCGGCTGGGCTTCTTTCGCCTTTAGCGTCGCAGGATGTGCTGTGACGGCGGGTATGATGATTCGAAGCGGGTCGGCTGCTCTTTTTGGCCGAAATGGAGAGCGTATCAGCGACGATGACCTCAGAGTGATTGCTGTCGCGTCGGGAGTGGCGGGCGGCGCCGGTTTCGCGGCTCAGATTATATTGGCGTGTTCACTGCTGCATTTTCAACCGCAGGCATCCGCACCCGCGAGTGCTGCTGAGTCCGTTTCTGGTCCGGATGAATCGTCGGGAAAGGACACGTCGTCCACTCGATCCTCTTGGCTAGGCTTCTTCGAGATGCTGCTTGTGTTGCATGTCATCCACGCCCCGCACCTCCTTCTGATTGCCATCATCGCCACCGTGCTCGTCGCAGCACCCAGTTTGGCTTGGAGTGCCACGACGTTTGCTATAATTGGCGTGGCCTACTCGCCAACATGTATAGGGGCTCCGGGAGCCACAGGACTTAGAACGTGGACGGGTTTTCAGCTGTGGGCGACGAGGGTCGTGGAGGATGCCGCGCGCCGATGGCACGGCGAATGTCGAGTCGTGCGAGACGGATCGTGGAGAAAAAGTAATCGTGAGGAGCGTCGGTACATTTTTGGGTACCATCCACACGGGATGTATCCCGCCGCAGCGTGCTGGTTCCACCTCACGCCGCAATTTGCCTCGTTGTTTCCGTCGGTTCCCCCTCCCGTGACCCTCGGCGCCTCTGTCATCTTCAGGGTACCCATTTTGAGGGATGTCGCAATGTGGGCTGGCGCACGAAACGTGTCGCGCGGCGTATTTTTGAAGAGTCTTCGCGAAGAGGGCGCCGTGGTTGTGTGTCCCGGTGGGCAGGCGGAGCTCGTGGAGCACGTCGGAGGGGATTTCGACGACGAGGTCACGCTGTGCACCAGACACAGGGGCTTCATCCGAATCGCGATTGAGGAAAAGGCAGACCTGGTTCCCGTCTTCGTGTTTGGAGAGTCTCAGGCGACGCGGAACCTCATCAAGTGGAAGGCTGCGCAGCGATGGACGTACAAACGCCTCGGTTTCCCAATGCCGTTCCTTCCTGGTGGCTTTAAGGGTTACCTGCCGTTTCCGGCGCCGTTACCGCTGAGCTTCGTGGTTGGTGAGCCCTTCAAAGTCCCAAAGCCGGGACCGGAAGGGACCGCGTTAGATGAGGACGTGGAGCACACGTGTGACGAGTATTACCGGCGCATCCAGGATCTTTTCGAGCGGTACAAAGCTAGCAGCGGTTTCCCGCATCTTCGATTAGTGCTCAAGCATGATTGATGTGTATATTACAACGTTTGTGTGTGTTTGTGTGTCGCCTCGTGGTGCTCTGCTTGTTTTGTACACAGCTGTGTTTACGCACGTTCGTATTTTGCCTCATCCGTGTGTCGCTTAGGCAACGACAGGGGTCTGCGCAACGGCGTTGTTGTCGCAGGGCTTGTTGCGAGCGGAGCGACGAACTCCCTCGGGCGCAACCCTGCGCGGCACCGGCTTGTAGGTCATGGCGTAGACGTTGAGCTCGGGAACTTCCGCCTTTTGCTTGCGCCTGGGGCGGGCCTTGACCTTGACCTTGGACGCAACCTTCAGCTTCTGGAAGGCAGTGGGCGTCTTCTTTGATTTCTTGGACTCGGTCTTGATGGCGAGGGACTTGACCTGCTTCGCAGTCTTCTTGGGAGCCTTCTTGGGAGCCTTCTTGGGAGCCGCCTTCTTGGCACGCTTCTTCGGGGGCTTCGCAGCCAACTTCTCGGCCTTCACAGCGAGCTTCTTGGCGGCCTTCGCAACAGCCCTGTCGATAATAGCCTGCTCGGCGATGGCTTCAGCGTCCTCAATCTGCAAGAGCAACGCTTCCATAATTTCCGGCTCCTCGCAGCCGGGGCATTCCATGAGAGTAGCGTACGTGTCTCGCAAGTTCTTCACCTGCAACGAACGTGTGAGAACGCGAGTGTCTGTGCGCGGGGGAGAGAGATGGATCGACCTGGCGAGAGGTGACGCACGAGAGGTGCCTCCAAAACGTCATACCAGACATAGGGTGGCTCCTGTAGGGGTCCATGCGGCTGCCGAACATGATATCGCCTGCGGGTCGGGTTCGGGCGAGGGGGAAGACGAGGCTGTGAGAAAAAGTAGTCGCGTCGCTCGAGGCGCGGGTTGTGGTTTCGCGGGTCCACCTTTGTGAATCGGGCCGTTGCATGCGCCCTCGCAGGTAGTGGAGCGGGAGTCTGATTTCACTTGAAGGAGGTAAGAAGACATGGAGAAGGAGTGTGGGGGGGTCGCGAACGAGAGGTCGCGAACGAGAAAAGTGAAGCAGTTAAAATACGTGCACCCCATGGCGCCTCGGCACCTCCAAACTTTTTTGAACTCTTGCCACGCACAACACGAGGCGCGGTCTCCTCACCGCTCCAAGACGGGAGACCCGAGTTCACTCGCGATAGGGTGTCGTTTCAGCTGTGTTCGAGAACCAGCATGCTCGGCTGAACCCTCGCACCTCAGTGATATCGGTTGACGGTGCCGAAGAAGGGGCGATCTTCGCGGGCTCTTTTCCAGATCGCGATGGCGCCCAGGTCAAGGGATCTCGAAGAAGACGACCAGTTGCATACCATCAAGAAAGTTTCTCTCGAGAAAAGCTTCGAGGAGGTCCAGCAAGCTAGTTTCGACAGGACTGACTCTCACGACCTGTACGACAAGTACATTCCGCTGAGCGTGGAGGAGCTGCAGAGGCAGTTGACACAGCACGAGAAATCGCTATCGACGGTATCGAACTTGGCTATCGACGGAGGCAATCGACTGAGAGATCGCATCGAGCTCTTGAAAGAATTGATTCCCCTCAAGGAACGAGAGAACGAGATTGACAGAGAGCGCGCGGCGAGGACACCCGGGGCAGCGGAGACTCGAGGTACGCGACCACAGGACAATACCTCGCCCTTCGACTTTGTGGATGAAGTTGAAGTTGAGAATGGGAGTGGGCGACCACGGCGTACCATGAGCGCGCATAAAGCATCGGTGCAGAAACAGCTCGATGAACACCGGAAGCAACAGCACCACAATTATCAATTTGTGCCTCAGAAGGGGGGAAGACGCGGAAAACATATGCTTGCTGCTGCTCAAGCTCTAGGTGCTGATCCATCCCCTGCGCCGAAGAGAAACGTGTTCGAGCAGGTAATGCAAAGGTCGGCGAATAGATCTGGGACCAAGCCCTCTTCGTACCCGGGTTTGGGAGTGGATCCCCGTAAGAGCATTTTCCATCGTCCGATGGGAGGTGATACGGAGTGGGTTCCCGACGATAGGCGGCCCGGACGGCTGTCAAACGAAACCAACAGGGCTCAGCAGCAGGCGGCGCACATCTTGTCCCCTGGCACAACGACGAGAAATAGAAGGAAATCTGCCGCAAACGCAAAGCCGGAGACCATCGAGATCCTTGATTCAGACAACGAAGAGGAAGATGGCAGCGGAGAACCCAGAGGTCCTCAATTCGAACCTTCTTTCCGCGTGTCCAGTCGACCGACTCGTTCGACTGTCCATCTCAATGTCGCGCAGAAGATTGGCGAGATATCGACCATCTATCCTCGAGAAGCTAAAACCCGGGGATCCCCAAGGAAAGGTCGTGCAGGAGGGCAAAAAGGGACTGGCACCGTAGAGGTGACATCACGCGATCTCCTCACACTCGAAGACAACGAGTTTTTGAACGACAGCGTAATTGAGTTTCGCATCAAAAAGTTGTGGCTTGAAGAGATGAAGCAAGAGGATCGCGACCGCTGCCATGTGTTCAACTCGTTCTTCTTCGAGAAGTTGTCGAATGCCGACATAGATAGAGAATTTGGGCGCACTGCTTGGGAGAGACAAAAGGCGGCGCACGACCGTGTCAGCAAGTGGACGAGGGGAGTTGACATCTTCAAGAAGGATTTCGTGTTCTTCCCCATTCATGCAAGTTCGCACTGGAGTCTTGTTATCCTCTGCCATCCCGGAAAACAGAAGAACGGTTCTATTTCCTTGTTGGACAACAGTTATGATGACTCCGGCACTGAGCCCACTCTTCTGCATCTCGATTCCATGAGCGGTGGTCACAACACTAAGAGAACGACCGCTGAGTTGCGCAAGTATCTCGCTATGGAATGGTTGCGAGTCAATCCCAAGGAAGCTGACAAACACACAGATGCCGAGGATTCCTTGCTTCACTTCAACGCCAAGGATATGCCTCACTACAGGCTGAAGGTCCCTCAGCAGAGCAACGGAAGCGACTGCGGAGTGTTTCTGCTCGAATATTTGAACAGGTTCGCCATGAAGATGCCGAAGCAGCTGACTAAGGAAGAGATCGCGGCTGCATTTCGCAACGACTCGTGTCCTTCGTCATCCGCTTTGCCGCAGGATTTCCTCCGAAGGGACTGGTTCGTATCCGAGGAGAGCATGGTGGCTCGCCCCCAAATCATGTTGATGATTCTGGAAGAGCTGAAGACTGCCATACCGGAGCTCAGTGGGTCGGCTGATAGGAAATCCAACGACGAACGAAACAATCGGATCAGAGCAATCGAGGGGGTGATGGAACAGGTGAAAGATATGATCACATCGCGGAGGGTGGTTGTGAGTGATGCGGAAGAAGTTGTGTCGCGAAGGCGCCAACGTGCAGCTGCCGCGAAGGAAGAGAAGAGAAAGGAGCGATCACGTGAGCAGGAACGCGACCGTGTGGTCATCGATTATGGACTTGAGCAGAAGCTACCACGCAGAAATGACGCACACACCCGATCTGCGGCGATAGGCAGTCGCGAGGGTATCCCGCCGGAACGTTTTTACGGGAAACTGGATGAAGCAACTGACGCTCCGGGCAGAAGGAACGCGAAGGATCGACGCACGAATGGCCGAGATATTGACCTGACGAGCGACATGGACGACAAAAAGGAGTGTGATGATGGCCTGGGCGACTCTGGCGACTCTGATTCCGAATTGGCTCCAACGATGATTCCAAGTCCTAAGCGGGATGTTCACTCAGAAGATGAATTGGCTCCAACGATGATTCCAAGTCCTAAGCGGGATGTTCACTCAGACGATGAAGACTGGGGAAAAGTTAAATCATCCCTCACCGGTACTCCGACCCATCAGCCCAACTTGAGGTCGGCAGCTTCTGGGGCGAGTGCAGGTGGTGAGTACGCACCCGATCCCTTCTCTAACAGACGAAAGCGAGAGGGCTCGGATTCACCACGGGACGCGTACCAATGGGAGGGGCGTTCCCGCAGGAAAAGCGAACCGATCCTGGAAGTGGAAGAAATTACAAACACACAAGACTCGATCGGCCAGAGTGTTTTGTCGGGATGAATGAAGAGATGACACGACGCGAAATGACCTAATAGAACCTAGAATTGATATTGTAGACGTCCACCTCCTAGCTAGCTGCGTGACGCCAGCCGCCTGATGACCTCGTCCAGCTTTTGCGTTTTCTTGTCCGAGTCTCGCAGACGATTCAGCGCATCTCTCAACTCCTCATTGCTCCGGTTCGACCGCTCATCCGAAGCAGATGCTGCAGCTCGAGCGGCATCTCGCTCAGCCTGCACAGCATTTAGCTCGAGCTGCGTATCTTCTAGACTGTGCATGGCGTGTTCTGCCGCGTACTCAGCATCTGAAGCGCGCGACGTTGCCGTCACCAGCGCACCAGCCGCACGATGCGCCACCGCGAGAAGTACCGACGCACCTTTGTCGTCCTTCCGGCCGCCAGCGTCCATCCACTGATTGACGAGCTGCGAATTGGATCCGGATTCGAAGCATTGTCTGAGCGCGGCGGACAGCACGGAGGTCGCCTCCTCTGCGGCTCCAATGAGATTGGAAGAGACTGAAACGCCGCTGTGTCTTGTGTCTCTCGTCTCGCCCCTCCGACTCGACCTGAGCTCAGCCTGAGCATCGGCCAAAGTAGCGTGAACTTCCGCTAGCTGCTTACGGAGATCACGTGATGTCGCCTTGTGCCGTGTCGCCGCTTCGGTCCTCGTCTCCGCGTGGCGTTTTGTGTCATCTACGCGTTCGCGAAGTTGGTCCATTGTCGCCTTGAGGACGGCGTGCGACTGCTGCAGACTTTCAACTTTCTGCCGAGCATCCTGCGCCTCCTTCTCTCTCGATTTTGCCACTTCGTACGCCCTACTCACCTCCTCTCGGGCGGCCTCGATTTGTTCCCTGGCCATCCTCTGCACCGTGGCGAGGAGCTGTCCGGACGTGTCTCCCATCGTGGCTTTACTTTTCATCTTCTCACGCGACGCCTTCCCTTCCGCCAGCGCCGCCGCTAGCTCATCTCGTGTGCGTGAAAGTTCATCCCTGAGGTTCGTCTCTACGTCTCCTGCCGACTCTTTAAACTTTGCCAACTCCGCGGAGAGCCTCGCCTCCGCCTCTGCGCTCTCGCGCAACCTGAGCTCGTGGTCCTTCTTCGTTATCACCTCCGCGCTCTGCGAGTCCAGCTTCCTCTTGAGCTCGGCTACCTTTGCGCTCGCCGACTTTTTCGCCGTCTCGAGTTCGTTACGCAACGCCGCAGCCGCGCTCTCGGCTGCGGCAGCGCGCTCGACTTCAGCCTCGCACTTCTCCTTGTAGTGCGTGGCCCTCGTCTTGGCCGATGCAGCAGCTTCTCGCGTAGCCTTAAGGTCAGCCTGCAGCTTGTCGGCGCGTTGCGTCGCATTCTTGGCGGTTATCTGTGCCTCCTCCTTGAACTTGACCGCACTCTGCAGGATATTCGCGGAGTCCTCCTTGAACCGCGACGCCGTCTTCAGCTGGGCCTTGACCTCGTCGTGCTTCGCCACGAGCGCGGCGAAGCTCTGCTGCATTTCGAGGAGCTCGAGCTCTTTCTCACTGAGGTCGTCGCGGAGCGCCAGTAACTCGCCCGCAGACGTGGCAACGCCTATCGCGGCGCCTATCTCCGCGTCCTCATCGACAGAGGTCATGACTCGTGCCACCGCCCGCTCAGCGGCGGTACCTCTGATGCATTCGTTGTTTGAAAATATAAGTTTCGGTTCGGCGACAGACAACAACGGCAAGCACGAAAATGGCGCGCAGTGAGGTGAACGAGACCCTCTGCAGAGACAATACGATTCCCAAATAAATACGAGCTAAATGTCTACACTTGTGCTATCCGCCGCTAATCAAGTGCGTGTCATTTCTCCCCCTCGACGTTTCCCACCACTCCTTCAGCCTTCCACCGCAGGAGCTCGTCCACAAATGCCTTGGCCTCCTCGGCGCCACCCTGCGAGTTGCGGGAACGGAAGGTTCGATGCGTCAGATGTTGGAAAGAGGTGTCGAAAACAGGAGGTGGATCGATTGGATCTTGGTTCGTCGTGTCAAGTGAGACGGGAAGTCCGCGTCGTGGGCTGACCCACCTTCATCTTCACGCCGTGCTTGGCGAGCAGCGCGGTGAGCGCGGCTCGCTCGGTGCCCATCTCCCTCTCCAGCCATGCACGCAACGCAGCCGCCCTTCGCTTGGCGAGCTCATCCTCAGTGGCTGGGATGGCCTGTTCCTCCATGATCGGAGTGCGCATCTCCGGCAATCCGCGCATGGAGTCGAAACCCCCACCAGGAGACGCGTCGTCGCCCTTCCACCTGCGATCGAGGGACTTCGGGGCGAATCTCGCGGGGGTTGCGCGGACGCCGGATCCCCACGCGAGCCGAGTCGCCGAACCGGGTTTGACCGCGCCGAACGCGGCTCGAAGGGCCGCACGAGTCGTCATGACGAGCGGTTCGAAGGAGACCACGACCTTTGTGTCGGAGTTCACCGCGCCGTCTGCACGCGAGCGGGCGCCCTGAACTGCCGACGCTTCGTGACGGCAACGAAGTGAAATGACCCACAAGCGACGGTTGCGAACTGGAGATTGCCGGTTCAAACAGGGCGAAACACAGCTCGTGTGACAATTTTTGAGACCGGAGCCCCACTGCGGTTTCAACATTTTACGACGCGGACGCGGAGACCGGGGACGCGCACCCGTCCAACGAGAGGTGGATATCGCCCGACGAACCGGAGGAGATCGGCGCAGCGTGAACTCCACCGGGTACCATGGGCTCGCACCGATCATCCCTCGGCTGCAAGCGCCCGCGCGAGGAGACGGACCCGATGGAGGAAACACCACGACCTCCCGTTGGGTACCCCTCGCACGAGTCAAGGGGCGGTGCCAGGGCGCACTGCGACGACGACGCACACAACTCGCCCCCGCGCCACACGCCGGGCGTGACCCCAGGTGAGTCAAACATACCTCAATTCGTCCCTCGAGGCCCGAGATACCCTTCCCGACGACAGTCAGGCGCGCGTCGCGCCCCAATCTCCTTCACGAACGTTCAAGCGAAATCTGGGTGCACACTTTCACCCTCGATCGAGGGGATCCGGCTCAGACTGACCGAACGACCGCCCCGTTCTCTTCCCCCAGGTGGATTCAACATCATGCGAAATAGATCCTTCGATACGTTACACATCGATTCCGAGGAGCGCGATAGGTGAGCTTACTATCCGGGGCGAACCCCCGGCTGCTGCGGCGCATCCCCTTGGAAACGCCGCTAACAAAAATTCAACCCGACTTTTGAAAATTTTATCCCACCAGTTCGCCGTACGCTCCGCGCATCGTGCTGACCGCCACCCGCCCTCTCCCCCGCGTCCGCCCTCTCACAGCTTATCACGCGGCGATGCATTGCTGCGCTCGACGTCCCCAAAGAACGGTGGGAAGGATGAGGAAGATCTCTTCGACACCCGCGACGCCGCGCAGGCGCCGTCTGCGGTTCACGACACGCCGCGCCACCGCCGGGTGGAGAGCCTCGGGGGCGACGACATCACGCTGAGCCCCGGTGAGCTCGGCGGGTCCCAGTACATCATGTCACCCGGGCATCAACTCAAGAACCAGCTCGGGCGGACCGAGAGCACCATGTCCGACGGACACAGCGGCCTGCCGAGCAGCGTTGAGGAGGTTGCCGCGGAGGTGCCCAAGTCGCAACGGCTATTTCCAATCTTCGCGAAGGGTCGGAAGACGGTGCATCTGGTGAGGCACGGGCAGAGCACGTACAACGAGGCGATCAGCGGGCCCGGTACTTGGAACGAGCCCAACATATTCGACGCTCCCCTGACCAAGCTCGGCAGGAACCAGGCGACGGCGCTTGGATCTTTCCTGGCTAAGCTGCCCAAGGATGCGGTGTGGGTGACGTCTCCGCTCACTCGGGCCATGGAGACGTGTGTGTACGGGTACAAAGCCAACCTGCAGGTGAAGGCGGCGCAGAAGAGAAAGGGGGCGGCGATGCGAGAGGCTGCGAACGGCATGGCCTCTCATCAGAAGACCGGGAGTGGTCTGCCACCTTCCGGACGGCGCAGGAGCAGGCTGTCCAGCGGAGGGCTGCCGAGCGGCGCGGGGACGTCGCGCGCGAGTGACGAAAATGGATACCTGGACGGTGATCCGATGGTGGGCACCACGCCCGCACCGAACAGGATCGACGAAATCGATGAGCCGGGCTCGAGGGATGCTGGCGCGGTGAGTGGCGGAAGGTTTCCCTCGGCGCTAGCCAACGGCTACGGCGAGGAGAGGACCCCGGCGCCAACTCGCGAGCCCCTGCGAACCGTCGGGTCGGATCTCGGTGAGCTCGCGCCGGATGCCAACGGGGCTTCGCCGTGCGATAGCGATTTCGACCAGGCTGAGATGATGGCGTGGGGCGACAAGGTGTTCGTCAGCCATCATCTCTCGGAGAAGCTGAGCACGTCGGGTGATATCGGTCGGTGCAAGGGTGTTCTCATCAACGAATTTCCGCTCCTCGCCGGGGGATTGTCTCGGCTTCCTGGCGACGTCTGGTGGTACAACCAAGAGCACAGACCGAATGACGCGGAGCGTCAGCAGTTCTCGTCGCACGAGCCGAGTCAAAAATTCATCGACCGCGTCGAGAGGTTTCGCAGCTGGCTGACCAGTCGAGACGAGAAGGTTTTCGTCGTGTTTGGGCACTCGACGTTTTTCAAACACCTGACCGGCGGGCACAGGAGCCTGAAGAACTGCGAGGTGCACACGTATCACTTGTGATGCTGCAACTATAGCATATTATGGAAAGGAATCACCGTTTCTTAATCGTCACGCCCTCTCGACCCCACCCCTTGTTCCGTAGACATCACTGCGCAGCGGCCTGGGCCGGCGTCTTTGCCCCCTTGATGGACAGAGCGTGGATGTCCCCCATCATTCCAGCCAATGCCCCATTCACGAGGCGGTGACGAGCCAGTAAGGCCTTCCCTTCGAACTGTTTGCTCACCACGGACACCTCGAAGGACGATCCGCAGCCATGGTAAGGGTCAAGAGAAGCGCAATGGAGAGAAGGTTAGGAAAGACGTGAACAGTAACTCGGGGATATGCGCGGAACTGCAGACGAGGGATTGCCTTACTCTCCAGAGATGTCAACGACCGAGACGTCTTCCGCCTCTAACGCGGATCGCAGGGTCTCCTCGACCTGCTGAATTGTCGGCATCGAATCGACTGTGGGAAGTGGTTCGGGCGCAAGGAGATCTGACATCAGAGCGCAGAAGCTCGGCGACTTTTTGCCGCACACCTCGGGGCGCTCCCCCCTTCTCACGGGGAGGGACCCTTTTTTCCTTGGGGAGGTCGTCGACGGCCATGGACACTTCACCGAGCGGCGACTCGGCGGCCACCCTGCTGGCGAAGCTCCAAGCTCGCAACAGGGTCGAGGTGGACGCATTCAAAGCCGTGTTCGAGGCTCATGCGGGGGCGCAACGTCAGGCTCGGGTTCTGCAGGAGCGCGTGGCCATGCTCAACCGGCGGTGCGCGGAGCTGAGCGAGGATAAGGAGAAGATGGAGGCTGACCTCAAGGTAGCGAACGAGGCGGCGGCCAAGGGGACCGCGGTGAAGGACCAGTCGGCACGCATCTCCGAGCTTCAAACCGAGCTCGCGGCGAGCTACAAACAGCACGCGGAGAGCTCTCAGCAAGTCATCGCGGCGAAGGAGCAACAGGCAAAGGCTGAGCAAGAGTTGGTGACCGCCAAAGACGCACTCGCGGTCGCCGAGCGCGAGCGTGACGAGGCTCGCGAGCGCGGTTCAGAGCTGGAGGCTGCCCTGGAGGAGTCTCGAACCGCGGCGGCGGCGGCGACATCCGAGGCGGAGGCGAGGCTGTCGGCACGGAACGAGGCCGTAGCGAAGGCCGAGGCGATGGAGGCTGAGAACGCGTCGCTGGTCGAGAGGCTGATGCAGCTGAAGATGGCGGAGGCGGAGAAGATGAACGAGATCAACGACCTTTACGACAACCTGCAGCGACAGAAAAAGTCGGCGGAGATGAGGGCGATGGCGTCGGACCTATCCGCCGCGTCCGCGGAGAGCATGTCTTCGCTCACCGGCGCGGTGGGTGGAGCGAACGCTTTTGGAAGTGGATATTTCCCCGCGCGCAAACGTCTCGCCATCCGAGCCAACGTCGGAGGCACGCATCGCGTGGCGTTCACTCCAGGAGGCGACGTGCTGGCCACCGCCGGGGACGACAGGACCGTGGCGCTGTTTGATGCCGGGTCCGGGAACCCGACGGGCCCTGAACGACTGACGGGTTCCACCGGGGCTATGCTCGATGTTGACTTTTCCGGCGGCGACGGCGGCGGGGCGGGATCGGTCCTGATGGTCCTCGGAGCCGGGACGGATCGAGCGGTGCGTCTCTGGGACGCCACCACGGGCAGGACGCGGCACACCCTCACCGGCCACGCTGAAAAGGTCGTGTCCGCCAAGTTCTGTCCATGGAACTACGCTCGAGCAGTGTCGTGCTCTCACGATCGCACTATAAAGGTCTGGGATCTTGAGCGAGGTTTCTGCAAGGCGAGCATCATGTGCGCGAGCAACTGCAACTCGGTGACGTACGGCGAAAGCGCGGCGGTTGTCATCAGTGGTCACTACGACGGTGCGGCGAGGATCTGGGATCTCAGGCAAAAACCCGGAGCAGCGTGCGATCCCGTGGAGGTTCGAGGGCATTCGCAGCACGTGACGGCGGTTACGATGATGCCGACAAATCGCAGCCAGTTCATCACGAGCAGTCGCGACAACACGCTCAAGCTTGTTGACTTGCGGAGCGGTCGGGGCGATGTGGTCCGTACTCTCAAGGCGAGCGGGTACCGCAGCGGTACGCAATGGGCGAATCCGTGTGTTGCGCCTGACGGACGTCATGTGGTCGCGGGTGGAGCTGACGGTGGCGTGTTTGTGTGGAACGTAAACGACGGCGGACTCAAGGTTACCCTGCGCGGGCACGACGTCGCAGTGGCCACTTGCGCGTGGTCTCAGAGCGGGCTGGTGACGGCCGATAAGAACGGCGTCGCGATTGTTTGGTCGGGTTGATGCCTGACCTAGATAGAATATTCTTTACGACGGAATCGAACGACGAGTCGCCTCATGGTTTGCAACTACGCTGTGATAAAATTGTCTTGTCTACTTTAAGCCTCGATTGCCTGCGGCGCGGACATGTTGGCCACCGCCTCCAGGTTCTCCCTCCAGCTCGCGAGCTTGGTCTTGAGGTCCTTCCACTGATCGTCGCCAAATACCCGGTGGTTGACCCTGGTCACCACCGCCACGCCGCGCACCTGGTCCATCTTGGCCTCCACGAGCCTGGCGCCAACCGCCCTGACGATCCAACTCTCAACCTCACCCTCGCCGCACTGAAGAGCCTCGGCGACCTGCGCGTACGTGAACTCACCCTCAGCGCTCTTCTCCGCGAGCGCGCACAGCGCCAGGAGCTTCATCTTGCCCATGCACTCCGCCTCCTCCAGGCCGAGATCCTTGAACACGGCCCCGTTGGACTTGGCAAACGCGGTGAAATCGGCGACTCCGTTCCCGGTGAGCATCGTCGTGAGCAGCTTGAGGGCTCCGGAGGACTTGGTACCCTCGAGCGCCTGCACCGCGGGGGACCCCAGTAGATCGCACCTGAACGTCATGTCCGTCGCCTTCACGAACGCGGTCACCACCGCCTTGGCAACCTCCTCGCCCTTGGCGTCGAGCTTGTCACCCGCCGCGAAGGTGGAGAGGAACTGGAGCTGCAGGTCGAGGATGCGCTTGGCCTCGGTGGAGTTGGGATCGGGGTTGCCGGAGGTCTCGGCGAGCATGGAGAAGACTTCGCTGAGCACCGCCCGGGTCTCCGCGGCGTCGAGGTTCCAGGACTTGTAGTTGTCCTCGACGTGGTGCGAGATGGGCGCGACGAGCTCGGCGAGCTTGGCCTCCCTCACGTAGGCGAGGATCTTCTTCAGGATGGGGAAGCGAGCCTTGGCGTCGGTGGTCATGTTGTACAGCTGGAACAGGGTCGCGGCGCGAAGGGAGCCGCGATCCGTGCCGGCGAGCGCCGCGGCGACGAGCTGGTCGACGCACTTGGCGGCGTCCGCGGGCGAGAGCCTCTGGGCGAGGCCACCGATGATGAGGACCGCAGCCTCGAGATCCTTCTCAGGGGCGTCGGCGAACAGCTTACCGCCGTGGGCCATGATCTTGGACACGACCTCGGTGAATTTGCCGGCCTCGAGCAGGGACTCGCACTCCTTCACGACCTTGCCGTCGGCATCGCCGATCAGGCCCGCCACCAACTGGGCGACGGAGATGATCGGGTCCTCCTCGCCCATCTCCACGAGCACACAAGTAGATGCACTCATATTTCGTTACACGCTCGCAGTATATGTGCGGCGCAGTGTATATACGCTCGGCTGACGCTCGATGCGACGCCCGCGCGGTTGGAAAAGGGCCGCGGAGGGAGGGCGCCCACCTTCAAAACTCTTTTTTTCCGCCGCCTCGCTAAAAACCCTACTTGAGAGACTGCTGACTGAAACTCATACAAGTACGTTTTGGCCGATACCAGCCAAATCGGAGGGATTGTCAGCTCGAACGTCGACAGCTCCAAGCGTCGAGTCGGGACGAAGTTCACACGAGAGAGAGCCCCGGGGCGACGCGCTTTGGGGTTGGTATCGATGGCCGCGGCGGTGGCTGTCGCTCCCGTACCCTTCAAGGATGAAGACGACGACTCATCAGACGACGACTTCGCCGACGAGCTCGAGGCGCAGCTGTTCGAGGCGGAGGTGAAGCGAGATGCGGCGACTGGCGTGAAGAGGGAGCGCGAGGGGCGCGACGAGGAACCGTCCGCCAAGAGGGTGGTCCGCGACGCCGGGCGCCGGGAGGAGCAACACGACGGAAGGGAAGGACTTGCCACTCTCCCCCTGGAGCTGACCCTGCAGATCCTGCGATGGCTCTCCCCCGAGGACCTGACGAGCGTCGGAACCACTTGTAAGGCGATGGCTTTCGCCACCGCGGATGACTCGCTCTGGCGCAGGTGCTTCTGCTCGAGGTTCGGACACCCGAAGCTTACCGGGGTGCGAAGCTGGCGCGCGCTGTACTTCCAGGAGGATGCACGCGAGCTGAGGCTGACCACATCGTCGGCACCTCCCGACCTGAGACACCTGTACGCGCAGATGCAGGCGGCGAAGAGGGCGCAACCGCCCGAGACGCACGACGACGCCCTCCTCACGCTGACGGACGCGGAGAACGTGAGTCGGTGGAGGGCGCAGCGTGGTCTGAGCGACGGGTCGGACCCCGCATCCCGGCACACGTGCTCCATCGCCAACGGATGCTCCTATCGCAGATTCGGCGCGGACATATTCGTGTGCGAGGGAACGGGCCGCGCGCACATGTGCGACGACAGTTGCCGCGAGAGGGTGGTCGACATGGACGGAATGTCGGAGATGTGCTCCATCTCGGGAAGATCGTTCGACAGGTTTCTTGGTGAGGGTGCGGATGGCATGGCGACGGGGGCTATGGACGGCGGAGCAGGCGAGGTGGGCTTCACCGGAGAGAGGGGGTGGCTTGGCAGAGCCTTTGAGGCTGGGTACGGCGCTTCAAGCGAGCGGGAGATGTACGCGGCTCTGTGGGGCGGCGACGGCAGCGCGGGCATGAGGGCCAATCGGGGGGTGGACTCCGACGACGAGGTCGGATCTGACTCCTCGGACTACGACTCTGAATCATAGGCGTGTATGATGTTGTATGTATATTACCTAGAACACGGAATCACTCGAGTTGTTCTGAGACTTTGAGCCCGAGTCGTAAGGGATGGAAACATCGAGCTCGTCGGGCACCTTGTCGAGCTCATCAGGCACGAATTCCTCCTCTTCCTCGATGAACTCCTCGATTTCAGCCGAGCCTGAAACGCCTGGAGAGCTTTTCTTGCCCTGAGAGCTCCCGCGACTCTGGCGGGGGCTGGCAGCGGGCGACTTTGCCGGTGACTTTGCAGGCGACTCGGGAGCCGCCGCGGGAGATTTGGGTGCGGGAGACGGCTCCGCCTCCACCGCAGCCTTGGGCTCCTCCGCGGCCTTGGGCTCCTCCTCGACCTTTTCCTCGATTTGCAACGGCGGTGCGTTCTTGAGTTCCTCCTTCTCCTTCTCAGTGAGTCCGCCGATGCCCCATCTGAGGCCCTGCGCGATTGGATCCGAGGGGATGAATTTCTCCTCGTCAATCTCAAAATCGTCGTCGCTGTACTCGGTCTCAATCTCCGTCGGTGTCTGGGCCTTCAGCTCCGCCTTGTGCTTCTCTTGCGCCTCGAGCTTCGCCCTGGCGAACTTGGCCTCGAGCGCCGCCTCCTCCTCCATCTTCTTGGCCTCAATCTCGGTCTTGGCCATGGCCTCCTTGTACTGCTGCCGTTGCTTCTCAAACATCATTTGCCTCTCGTGATCGGCGATGGCCTGGCGCTGCTTCTCCTGCTGCATCTCCAGCTTTTGAAGTCGAAGTTTGGTGACCGTCGACGCCGCCGTCTCGTCACCCGGCTCTGGAAGATTTTGCAGCCTTTCCGGTAGGAGGGCGTGCATCGATTCCAGGCCGAGGTCCGCGGCGCTCGCGCCCGGTGCCATCATCGCGGTCCTGTACGCGCCGCACGCAGCCTCCGCAGCCACGCGTCGGTCCTTCTCATCGTCCAACAGCTTCTTCCAGGCTGGCTTTTGCTCGTTGATGGTGACCCAGGCCTCCTGGGCGGTTTTGACCGCATCCTCGGCCCTCTTGTTGGCGAGCTCGTACTTAACCTTCAGGTCCTCCGCCATGCGCACGGCGGCGTGCTTGTCGTGGACCAACGTGACTCGCTCCTTCTTGAGCTTGTTGAAGTCGCCGCGAATGTCCGCGAGCTCCCTGCGCGCCAAGTCAGCCTCCGACTTGGCCCGTTCCATAGCGGCCACCACCTGAGCATACGCCGCGCTGTCCTCTTCGGTGTAGGAGAGGGAGTCCCCGTAGGTGAGGCCCATCTTGATGCCGCCGCCAAGATTCTTGGGAACCGGGAGGGCGATGCCGCGCTTGGCGAGAGCCCTGCGCGCGACGTCGAGCTGCGCGTTGAGGTCATCGAGCTGCTGCGCGAGAATCTCTGTCGCGGTAGCCTGCTGGCCGTGCTTCTTCTTCAGCTCCATGGCATCCCTGCGCGCCTGCGCGATGGTGGCAATCTCCACCGCGTGTTGCGCGCGGTCGAGCTCGAGCTTTGCCCGCTCATCCTCGAGCGCCATCATTTCCGTCTTGATCATCTCCAGGCGACGCTCAGCCTCGGTCTCAGTCTCCCTGCGTCGCGACAGGGCACGTTCCTCAGCCTCGGCGGACAGTTCCGCGTACCTCATGGACCAGGATCCCTCCTTGGACTTGATCTCGGCATCGCGCCTCTTCAGGTCCTCCTCCTCCCTGGCGCGGTTCACGGCGCGCTCCGTCTCCTCGCGGTGGGCCTCCTCCTTCGCCTCCCTCAGCTTCTCGTGCTCTGACGCGAGCCGCTGGCGGTGATCGTACGCCGCACGCTCCAGGGCGGACTCGGCGGCCCTCACGCGCTCCAGCTGGCTCTCCTCCCTCGCGCGAAGCTTCCGGAGTCTCTCCGCGTGAACGCGCTCGAGTTCCTCCCGCGCCTCCGCGAGCTGCCTGCGGTGCTTGGCAGCCTCCTCGAGCCTGGCCTGGCCAACCTCGTGGTCCCTCACGCGCCTCACCTGCTCCTCCATCTCGTGCCTCATGCGGTCCTCGCACTCCCTCTGGAAGGAGGCCATGCGCTCCTCCGCGTCCCTGAGCGGCGCGACGCGTTCAGACTCAACCGCGCGTTCGTGCATCTCGTCAATCTGTGCGAGCCTGAGGGCTAAGGAGCTGTTACCCCCGTGGTCCTCCGTCTGGGTGGTGATCTCGCGACGCGCGCCGCTGCCCCCCGCGTCCGCGAGAGCCTGCAAGATGCCCAGCAGCAGCGGCGGCTCCGCGCCGTGCTCATCCGGCTTGGGCATGTACTGCACCACCGACGACGTGGGCCCGAGGCCGAGCACGCGCGCGAGCTCATCCCTGGTCATCACCTGCTGGTTCGTCAAGCCGCACTCGGGCTGGAACACGGACAGGGCGTAGCCGTAGTTCTGGTGCTGAAGGTACTCCACGTACAGGCTGTTCGCCGCGCGCTGCCACAGCGACTGCTGGCCGGGGCCGGGGCCGCTGCCCTGGAACACGCCGGGGTCGCGTCGCTGGAGCACGCCGACGAGGCGAGATCTGAGGGTTCCCTTCAGTCCGTCGATGGTACCCGCATTCTGAAGCTCCTCGAACACCTTGCGCCGGAACTGGCGATCCGAAAGCGCGGAGGCGTCGAGCGCCATCCTATCGCTCTGGTCAAATCGACGAACGAGGGCTTTTTTCCTCCTCTCGGATGAACCAACCGGGTTCTTGCGCCGGGTTACTCCAAGAAGCCTTCGTCGCGCTCCGCTGAGATGCGCGCGTTCGACGTCCCGGATACAGGGAACACGTCGGCGCGTTCGTTCGGTGTCGACCGCGGCGCGATAACGTCTGGGCGGTGTACGGAGGCGAGGTCGATGATGGGCAAATTCAAACCGGAAACGGTCAAATTTTGAATTCGCAAAAATCAGACGTGTCAAATACTTGTACAAGCAAGCGGAGGTGGACGAGGGTGAGCCACAAGGAAAGAGAGCCACGGAGAGGTCAACATGGCGAACGAGAAGCGTACGATCCAATCGTTCTTCACGCCCGTCGCGAAGAAGGCCAAGCCCGCGGCGGAGGCCCCCGCGGCGGCGGACGAGGCTCCCGCGAAGGAGGTGGAGGCGAAAACCGAAAAGGCACCCGGATCTTCCTCCACCCTGCCCGATGCGCAGCGCAAGAGAGCGGAACAGAACAAGCAGGTGGCAATTAGCAAGGCGCTGCAGCGCAAGGCGATGGAGGTGGCGCAGGAGGCGGCGGCGAAGGGCGAGCCCCTCAACCTGGACGACCTGCTCGTGGAGGATACGTGGCGAGGGGCCCTGGAGGGCGAGTTTGGCAAGCAGTACTGGTCGGGCCTGAAGAAGTTCCTCGTCGGCGAGTGGGGATCCGGGAAGAAGGTGTTTCCGGCGGCGGGCAACATCTTTCGTGCCTTTAACACGTGCCCGATGGAGCAAGTCAAGGTTGTCATCCTCGGTCAGGACCCGTACCACGACGACGGCCAGGCGATGGGCCTGAGCTTCTCGGTGCCCAAGGGGTGGAAGGTTCCGTCGAGCCTGAACAACATCTACAAGGAGCTCGGCACGGACCTGGGGTGCAAGAAACCGACGCACGGCGATCTAGACAAGTGGTCGACGCAAGGGGTGCTCATGCTTAACGCCAGCCTCACGGTGCGCGCGCATCAGGCCAACTCCCACTCGAAGAAGGGCTGGGAGAGCTTCACCGACGCCGCCATCCGAACACTGGCCAAGCAGCGCAAGGGACTGGTGTTCCTGCTCTGGGGAAAGAACGCCCAAGAGAAGGAGCGTCTCATCGACAAGGACGCCGGGCACCTCATCCTCAAGTGCCCGCATCCCTCCGGCCTCTCCGCACACAGGGGTTTCTACGGGTGCAAGCACTTCTCGCAGGCGAACACATTCATCGAGAAAAACGGCGGCGGTCCCATTGACTGGCAAATCGTCTAAGGAGGTCGAGGGACCCGTGTCGCAGACGTTTACGTGTAGCTGTAGGTATTCTTTGTGCGCAAAAGTTCGATTGATTCTATTTTCTTCGTCTATTCTAAGATTGGTGTCTACGTGATGAGCTCTGAAATCAGGCATCCTCGGGCAAGATGCCTTTCTTGTCCATTAGGTCAATAAGCGCGTTGACCTGGTTGCACACATCCAAGATCTGATCGTCGAACTGCACCATCGCCGCGGAAGTGTCTTTGGGATCCTGGAAGTAGATGAGCCCGTCCACCTGGTCGATTTTCCCAGTCATGCGCTCCTCGCCAATCATCTTCGCCGCCGTTTCCTCCGCAAGCCGCGGGTCCACCCCGAGGAGCTGACCCAGGTCCGTGACCATGATGTTGTTGTACAGCTTACTGGCGCTCAGCAAGTTGTGCTCAATCACGGCTCGGCTGACGATGCTCATCCCGTCCTCCGACTCGACGCCCAACTGGTGCGGCTTGAGGTTCGCGCTGAACGCCTGCACCTCGTCGTTCCGGAGGATGCGTTCGAGGTACACCTTCTCCATGAGGGAAAACACGGGCAGCCGCGCGCACCGCTCGTCCTTGTACAGAGTGGTCAGCACACGGCTACGCTGGGGGCCCGCGGCGGCCAAGATGGCGCACGTGATGGCGTTGGTGAGAGCCGCTGCGAGGTCAGCCTCCCCCACCTGCTTGCCCTCACCCGTCACGAGCCCGATCTTTGTCTGCGAGAGATCATAGTATCGCAAAGCCGCCTCGACGAATCTGCCCTTGCCGTCGAGGATGCGCGCATAGCACGTCTTGAACTGATACTCGAGCGTATCGTCCTGTTGGGAAAGATTAGGTACGTGATGCGGGGTCAGCGAGCGGACAATGGTCGGTTCGCGTAAAACGTCGATACGACGGAGGGTTCCGAAAAGTCGACCTCATACAGGCATGTGTAATCCAGGCGCGGGCCCTCGGTCGCAACGCAGCCGGTTCGTGTCGACGATTCATCGACGCGGGTAACGCTGCCCGACTATACGCGCCCGACGTAACGGCCCATGCACTTCAGTGTGGTTAAGGTTGTGATAATCATCGGTCGACTTGGGCCCTTTGAAAAGTTGGCAGGAGGGGCGCTCGGGATCTCGTCCCCGCACCTTGCAAGCCGAGAGAAGGAACGATGCCTTCTTTATGAAAGTATCCGCGTTGACTGCGTCGTCGTCTTCGAGGTAGAGCATGGCGATTTGCACGCACTTCCGCAGCTTGTACTCGTCGCTGAGCACCCTGGTGCCGCTGTCTAGGTCGATTCCCGCGAGCATCTTGGCTGCGCGGCTCCACTCCGCGTCGTTCTGGTACAGCTTCGAGAGACCCTCTCGCAGCACGCTGACTTGCTCGTCAAAGGACATGACGCGCGGGCTCATCTTCTCGAGCGCGAACGCCGCCGTCTCTTTCTGCTGCTCCGCCGGCAGCGTCGTCACCACCTCCTGACACAGGGTCTGGAGGATCTGTCTCGAGATCACGAGTGGGACGTCGTCCGACATCATGTGCGTCACCATCGCCTTCAAGCCTTCCACGTTCCCTCCCCCGGCGAGGCACTCGGTGACGACATCCCGATACTGGGCGGTCCTCTCCTTCTGATCCGCCACCGAGGCGATCTCGCTGAGACGGGCCTCCATACCGCTCGTGAATAATGACAAACCCTTCGAAGTTGACAGTGGAGTGTTAACAATTTGGCGTCCTCTGTTTAGTATAGGGTGCGCTATCATTAATGCTACAGCTTGTCTCACAGCTTCTTCAGGGTAAGGAACCCCTCTCCACCCGGCTCGCCGTTGTAGGTGATGGCGATCTTCGCCTTGGCCGGCAGCGCGAGGAAATCGATGAGGGTCAGGCCGGTGATGTTCCCCGAGGGGTGCCGCCCGACGCTGGTCAGCCTGCCCGACGAGTGGTGAAGGACGTAGCTCGCCGAGTTGACCGCGGCGAGCACGGGTTCGCCGTTCACCAGGAGCTGTATCGCGGGTTTCTTCCTCACGAAGAACCCAAAGTTCACCTCGTACAGACCCGGCGCGACGGTGACGATGCACGACTTGTCCCTCTCCCAAATGAAATTTACCGGATCCGTGTTGACGCTCTGCACGTTCCACGGCACCCCGTTCCCCTTGTTCACCTGCCCGCTTTTCCAGATCCACCGGCCCAAGCTGCTCTCTCCGACCAGCCCGCGATTGACCAGCGCCTGGGACTTGAGGTGCGCGTCGAGATCCTCCGCCGAAGCCTTGAGCTCCAGCTCGCGGCTCACCTCTGCGAGCGCGTGGTTGACGTCGTCGACGCCAACCTTGACGTCCACCAGCGCGCAGACGTCCTTCATGTCGCTCTTCACCGCCACCTCCTCCTTCGTCGCCAGGCCGAGCTGGCTGATCTCGAGCCTCTCCAGCGCCTTGTTCACCGAGGTGGCGTCGGCCTTGCTCCGCAGCGCCGCGTCCACGTCGTGCGAATCAGCCTTGCGCGACATCGCCTCCCACAAATCCTCCATGCTCCTCTCCCCGCCCCCGGTCAGCGCGGCCAGGCTGGGTCGTGCGGTCCCCGGCGCGAAAGAGTTGGTCCGCGGCGCGATCGCGAATCCTTCTCTGCCCCCTCCCCCGGCCTTTTCCACGCACTCGGCGAGGAGCGCGTCCATCTCGTTCACCTTTCGCTCAACCTCATCCGCATCCGCCTTGCGCGCCAGCTCCCTGCTCATGAGTTCCTCCTGAGCCTTGAACGCCGCGTGAACGTCAGCCTTGGTGGCCCTCAGGTCGAGCTGGTGCCCTATGTCCGAGGAGATGTGCTTCAGCTGACGCAGGGCGGCCTCGACCTCCGGCAGCTGGGACCGGGACCCGCCACGGCCCAGCTCCTTGGAATCAATCGCCCTTTCGAGAGATTTAATTGCGTCGCCCTGGGCCCGGAGCACGTCGTGGAACTCCTTGAAGGTGACACGCACGATGTCCTGGATATTGCGCCATTGATTTCTTCCTGCCGTCATGTCGTCGACACTGACGGTGTGCGAGACCCATTCGGGTCTCGAGTGCGCCATGGCGAAGCCCGGTGCTCGGCAATTGTGCTGGTAAGAATCGGCACCGGACCGTTGGATTTTCCTCGGAACAGCTTTCGGGACCAAAAGTTTTGGACCCGGGATACCCCGCGGCAAAAGGAAGCGCGTGACGGCTGTACATCCAGCCGTCGCCACTTTCTGAATCGAAGGAGTCGTCAGGAGTGAACGTCCGAGGCACTCGACCCATTTACCGACGGGCGCCGCCGGCCAGGGAGGCGACCGGGGATTTGGTTTTGAAAGGGCCAGCTGGGGAAATGAGCGACGATGACGAGGTCAACACCGGTGTCGAGGGGAAGGCCGAGGAGCTGACGCGGAATGTTGTCGACAAATTCGCCGAAGCAAAGCGTCATTCAGACCTGGCGCACGCGGAGGAGCGCGCGCGTCGATTCAATGTAGGGGAAAGGGAGAGGTTCGCGAAAGAGATGGGGGCTGACCGCCAAGTGTCTCAACCGAGTGGGTCCGGACGGGACTTGGGCTCGGTTCATGCGTCCACGAGCCGACGGAATCCGGGTGGCGATGGGGGATTAGACCTCGACGTCGGCGAGGCCACCATCGACCTGACCCCTCAGGAGCAGATGCAGTTCATCCACAACCTCACGAAGGCGAACGCCAACATGAAGATGAAGGTGTTTTACGCGGAGAAGCGCATCGAGGAGCTGACCGTGGCCACGGGACTGGACGAGGATCAGCTGCAGGGACTCGACAGCATGGTGAAGAACAACGTCGAACAGTCCGTGAAGATCGAGGAGCTCCAGACGGATTTGAACGAGAGGAACGAAATCATCGGCACCTGCAACAAGCACATCGCGTCGTTGGAGAGGGACCTGGAGGAATTGCGGCGGAGCAAGGAGCTCACCGCGGCGGAGAGGGAGACCCAGGCGCAGGCCGCCGCCATCGAGGCTGCTACCGCCGCGGCGACGGTCGCCGACGTGCTGAAGGAGTTACAGGATCTACAGCTGGACAATTCCTCCCTGATGGAGCGCGCCGCCAACGCGGGGGCTGAGCTCTCGTCGACGCGGGAAAAGGCCAAAGCGCTCGAAGCCGACCTCGCGGCGCAAAAGGCGGAGTCACGCGCCAGCCTTCAGCGTTCCATGGTCGCCGTGGCGTCTCAGCAGGCGGCCGAGGAGGAGATCGTGTTACTCAGACACCGCCTCAACGCCGCGATATACAAGGCGGATGAGGCTGTGGCGGACCGCGAGGTGGCCTTAGCTCGGGAGGCGGCGGTTCGAGAGGAACTCGGCGCGAGGGAGGCCATCGCCGCAGGATCGCTCGAGGCCAAGGTTCAGGCCATGATGGACGCAGAGGTGAGGCGGAGGGACGAACACGCCAGGGCGTTGGACGCAGCGAGGGCTACGGTTCTCGCCGCGAGGGAGGAGACGGCGCAGGCGGAGCAGCGCGCCGAGACTGCCAGATCCGGTCGGCGTCAGGCCGCCATGGACATCGACCAGCTCAAGGCCCAGTGCGCGAGGGAGGTGCAGGCAGCGAACGACGCACGTGACAAGGCGATGAAAGAGGCACAGGCTGACATTGAAGAGAACGAGCGCAAACTGCGGGAGTCGGCGCAAAACGCGGAGGAGGCTGTCGCGCGCTCTCAAGCCCACGCGAGGGAGGAGATTGAACTGCTCAAAAAGCGATTCGACGTCGACCTCGCGCAGGCGCGTCAACGCGCGGAGAGGACCGCTGATGAGACTGTGAGAAAGGCTCTCGAACGCTCGGACGAGAAGCTCGCGTTGGCCGTGCAAGCGAAGGAAGCTGCTTCGGCTGTCAACAGGGCTCTCAAAGACGAGCTGATGGAAGCGCGTTCCTCACAGGCTGAGGCTGAGATGGCTCTGGCCACCGCGAACGCGACGTGCGCTGCGCTGGAGCAGGAGGTGATAACCGCGCACACCGCCGTCCCCGTCAATGGGGAATCTCTCGCGAAGCAGATCGCGGATCTCACGGAGAAGGCAAACTACGCCGCGGATCTCCGGGATGAAGCGGTGACCGAGCTGGAGCGAGTCACGGAGGCTCTCGTTAAGGAGCGCGGTCGCGCCGCCGAACTCGACGGGGAGTACCAGAGATGCGCAGCCACGGCTGAGGCCCTGCGCGGTGAGGAGGATCGAATGGCCACCGAGCACATGGCCAGGTTGGAGGCGCTTCAACAGGCGGAGGAGACGCTCGACGCCGACATTCGCGAGTTTGAATCCGACCGCGCCGAGCAGCAGCGTCGACTGGACGAGCAGCAGGGTCGACTCGATGACGTCGTCCGACAGACGAATATTATGGCGAATACCCCCAAATCGTTGCCGACCGATGCGGACGGTCAGGATGGGCCCGCCCTTGTTGAGATGCGCGAGCGCCTGGTCGCCGCGGAGACTGCACTGTTGGTGTCCAAGGAACGCGCCGATTCCGCGTCCGAGGCGCGTGATGTCGCGTTGGCTGACCTGAAGAAGCTTCGCGAACAGCTCTCCGTCACGAAAACCGCTCTGGAAACCGCTCGCATCGATGCGGACAAGGCTTCCATCGCCCGCGCCAAGCGGGAGGCTGGAGAGGAGGTGCTTCGTCTGAGGAATTCGGCAGCTGCTGTCGAGTCTGCATCGCTCAAGGAGCGCATATCCGCGCTCGAAGCAGAGGTTCAGACGCTTCAGGGTGACCTCAAGGAAGCTCGTGACAGCGTTGGCAAGGCTGTCGTGTTGAGGCCCGTGATTCGGGAGGATGCGCCAGACCTGGTCACGGCGCCTTCTAAGTCATCCCCTCCCACCGCTCCAGAGAATGCGTCGGTGAAGGATCGCGCACGCTGGTTCCAAGAAAAGGCGGTCGAGAAGACGCCGGGCTCCACATCGGTGGTTAGCGACACGGACTCCGCCGCCTTCTTCACGCCGCAGCGGGGCTTCGACGACGAGGAACACGCAGAACAGCTCGCCGCCCTGCGGAGAACTGTTCACGACCTCGAGGCGCAGCTGGCGGATGCCACCGCGGAGATCAAAGTCCGCGACAGACGTCTCCAAGCCGCCGAGACTGACCTCGGCGATACAACCGCGGCGGTCACCGAGCTCGGTACCCGGGTAGCGAAGAGGGAGCAAACGCTGGTCGCCAAGCACAAGCAGCAAGTGAGCGAGCTCGAGCAGGCGCGCGTCGCGGCGGAGAAACTCGTCAAGGTGACGCAGAACGAAGCCGACTCTCGCATCGAGGAACTCACCAAGCAACTCTCTCTGAAGGAAGCCGAGGTCGATGCCATAGTGAAGCAGCAGCGGCAGCTCGAGGAGGAGCTCACCACGCCGCAAAAGGCGGCTAATCCCCTGTTCACGGGCGAATCAATCACCACGTCGGAGAAGATTGCACCCGCGATGATGGCTTACCAGTCGCCTCCCATAGCGACTCCCGCGTCCTTGCAGACGGATGTGATGCTCGAGAAGTTTATTCTCGAGTCACAGCTCACTGAAGCCAAAGATAAGATCCGACGACTGGAAATCGAGTCGCAGCTCGCGAAGGATGCCATGACTGAGGCTCGATTCAGAGCTGAGTTGGCGGAGTCATCGCCGGTGATGTCGCGAGTTCCCAGCGGCGACGATGTCGTAAGGAGCGATGCGGAATGGAGGGCGAAACTGTCTGAGATCAAGTCTAGGGCGGCCGCCATGGAAGTCCGTCTCCAAGAACAGCTGGATGAAGCGGTCGAAAAGTCGGCCGTTCAGGAGAGAGAAGCTGATGCGAATCTGCGGAAGCAGCTCAACGCCGCGAGACAGAAAGCTGCCGCTCAGATTGCCGATGCCGAGGAGGAGTTTGAAAATCACATCGCGCAGGCGAATAAGAAGATCAAGAGGTTGGATAACGAGTTGAGGGAGGCAAAGGCCGAGCTTGAAGCATCCGGACCGGGTCTGAAGGCGGCTGCGCCATCACCCGTGCGGACAGAAGCTAAGCCCGCGGAGAAAATCAGGGATGATATCGAGAATGAGCTCAGACACAGCTTGAACAAAGCCCAAGCCCGCATTTCTGAACTTATTACCGATCTGGTTGAGACTCGCGAGCAACTCTCGTCACTTGAGGCAGAGTGGAAGCTGAAGTTGGCGACTGCGAACGCAAAGGCAAAGGCGGTTGAATCTCGACTCCAGTCTCGATTGGCTGAGGCCGAGGACAACGGTAAGGACCAGGTTGAGACGGAGTGGAAAGAAAAATTCACAGCGTTGAAGGCCAAGGCGACTGCCGACGAGGCAAGACTTCAGGATCAGCTGGATGAAGCGCAAGATACCATCTTTTCCATGGAGCAGAACTTCGAGCGAAGGTTGAGGACACAATTATCTGCCGCGAAGCAAAAGGCAGCCGCCGATCAAGCCGACCTCACAGCTAAGTTTGACGAAGCCGAGGATAAGCTTGCTGCCATCGACGTCGAGTGGAGGGCGAAAATATCCGAGGCCAAGACAACTGCTGCTGCCACTGAGGCGGGTCTCCGTGCTCAGCTCGCGGAGGTTGAAGAAAATTCCCTCGCCGCAGAGTCAGTCGCGGGTGCGGGTGAGGCTGAAAGCAAGCTGAGAGCCGAACTCGTGATGGCTCGACAGAAGGCCGCCGTCGAGATTGTTGACCTTAAGGCTTCCTTGTCGGCGGCTGAAGAGGAGATCGTCGCCCTGAAGTTTGCTGAGAAGAACCAACGGGCCGCGCTGGAGCGGACAGAGCAGCGAATGCGCACCGTCGTCGATGAAGCTCTGCAACGCGCTTCGGAATCGGAAGAGATGATGAAGGCGCAGATGCAAACAGCCCTCGATAAGTCATCCGCGGCTAAGATCGACCTTCAGCTTCAGCTCAAGAAGGCGGCGATGAAGGCTGAGTCTGATGAGGAGGAGCACGCCTCTCAGCTGGAGGAACTCGCGTCCAAGCACGCTGCGGCGGAGGCTGATTTCAAGACCCGCCTTCGTGCCACCGAAGACAGGTTCCATGCCCAACTGCAGCTCGCCGAGGACCAGCTCCAGGCGACGCAGAATGAGTGGCGGGCTAAGCTGTCTGAGGCCAAGTCCAAGGCGGCAGCTGCTGAGTCTCGGCTCAGGTCCCAACTCGCGGACAAGGAGGAAAGCTCCATGGCTGATGTCATCGCCAGGACCGAGGCATCTGAGGCCCAGCTCAGGGCGCAACTTCTCGACGTCAAGCAGCAGGCTTCGTCGGAACGATCCCGACTCGAGACCCAGATGGCTGAAGTCGAGGAGAAGGTCGGTGCAATCGAGGCCCAGTGCAGGCTGAAGGTGTCCGATGCGATGGCGAAAGCCGCGGAGGCAGAGACGAAACTCGCAAAACACATCAAAGAGGCACAAGAGGCCAAGGCTGAGATCACCACTCTTAAGGACGACTTGGTCAAGGCGGCTGTCCTCGAGACGAAGCTCAGGGCGGAGATCGACGATGAGCAGAAGCAAAACAGAGACTTGAACGCCAAGTTGACTCACGCGCAGACCAGTTCTTCATCAAGCGAGGGCGAAATGAAAGCAAAGCTCCTCGCCGCAAAGATGGTTGAAGCTGAGCTGAGAGATAGCCTGAGTACTGCTCAGAGCCGCGTGAACCAGCTCGTGCTCCAGGTTGATACTGCAGACAGCAGGGCGAGATCTTCCGCCGCTGTCGCCGCTGATGACCTCGAAGTCATGACCAGGAAGGCGATGGAGGCGGAGGATTCTGCCGCCGCGGCGAGCGCCGACGTGGAATCATTGCACATGGAACTCGTGGAGCTTAAAAATACCCACGGCGATGAGATCAACGAACTTCACAAACGACTGCAGGAGGCCATCGACCGTGCGGCTGACGCGGAGTGCAAGGTGGAGGAGCCCGGATCACCGGTTCCTTCCAAGTCAAAGATGGACTCGGACGTGATCGCCGAGCTCCTCGAGGCGAGCATGTCGCGCGAGGCTGATCTGCGTGCAAAGCTCGCGGACTCTGCTGCCGCGAAGGAAGAGACTACGAGCTCGACTGAGGCTAGAGAGCTTCACGCGCAGCTTGATTCGGTTCGGCGCATGGTAGCCTCGCTGCAGGCGGGAGTGCAAGCCCGCGATGAGGCAACCACAGAGGCCTTGACGCCGGATGGAAAGGGAATTTCCAAGAGCTCACCTCCGAAGACTCCGGAACTTGCGGCGTCCAGAGCGACCGTTAATTCGCTCACCTCTCTCCTCGAGACAGCATCCGTGCGTGAGGGTGAACTGCGCGCGCAGCTCCATGCCGCGAATCAGCGCGTGCAGGACCTGGAACGCGAGAAGCACGAGCAGGAGCTCGTCGCGCAGACCCAGCTCGAGACCATCCAGCAACAGTTACAGCAGCTTCAGCCGCAGAGGGACCAGGCCGTGGATGAAGGAGCCACGACACAAGTATCCACCATGGCGGTCGTCCCGGGTCCCGCTCGTGCCCCTCGCGCGTACAACCCGATGTGGGGCGCCTTCCCCGGATATGTCCATCCCATGTTTGGCGCCCCGGCTCCCGCCGACGGCACGGCTGTCGGCGCGTTAGCGGCGGCGCTCGAGGCTGCGGGTGAACGCGAGGGTGAGCTCAAGGCGAAGCTTGCGGAGTCTCAAGCTAGCGCCGCCACCGCCGCGGTGAAGTTGGCGGACGCCATCGCCATCGCCCGTTCCGAGGTTGATGACAGCGTCAAAGATCGCGTGATGGAACTGGAGACCGAGGTCAGGAATCTGAGCGCGGAGCTCAAGGAGAAGGCCCATGCCGCTCAAACTTTCAAGGCCTCGCTTGTCAATCTGCAAGACACAACCGCCATACTCGAGCAAGAACACTTGTCCGCGAAGGCGCACGTGAGAGAGCTCGAGGCTCGCTTGTTGACGGATGAGGCGACAGCAGAGGCCAAACTGAAAATTGTCCTCGGCGATGTTGAGGCTGCCAAGGCTGAGACCGAGGCTGTGAGGGCAGAAGCCAAGCACAAGATTGAGGCTAACTGGGACCAGGCTAATCGTTCCGTTGCCATGGCGCAAGAAGATGCCAAGAAAGATCGCGATGCCATCGTGGGGAAGGAAACTGAGCTCGTCGCGGCCAGAGAGTTGATCGCGGCTGTAGAGGGGCGTGAGGCTGAGACGCTCGAGCGCGTCGCCGCACTTGAACTACAGCTCAAATCCGCCCAGACGCAACTCAAATCCACCGAGTCACAGCTGAAGGAGTCGCAGGATAGAGAGGATGTCACCGCAGAGGCTGATAAGGCTCTTCGCATGGATCTGAACAAGGCTGAAGCTCGTGTGAAGGCGCTCCTGGAGGAGATTGAGGCGACCCGTGCCGCGGCGATGGAATCCTCTCGCGCGGCAAAGTCAGCATCTGCCAGAGCTGAGTCCATGGCCGCCGCTCTCACGTCGGCTAGTTCAGGTGGTGGCAGTGATATGAAGCTCGCGACAGCCGAGGCGCGCGTGGCTGCTTTGGAGGTTGAGCTCAGCATCGCCCAGAGGTCGGCAGCGCTAAATGCAAAGGAAGCGGACAGGGACCAGCACGCCCTCCTTTCCAAGGCTGAGCAGGCTGGAAAGGATTCGATGATGAGCACGGTGAATAAACTTGAAGACACCGTCGACCGCCTGCAAGAGTCGATCAAGGAGGCAAACGCAGAGGTGGAGAGACTCAAAACAAGGCTCTCTGCCGCCATGAAAATCGCCGCTCACGCGAACACATCTCTCGGCGACGCCTCCGACCGGACAAGAAAGGCGTATGAAGATGCGAGTGTTGCCAAGACCGACGCCCGAACGGCAAAGGCTGAGCTCACGGCAGCCAAAGACCGTGTTACCGCTTTGAAACGCGAGTTAGACTTGGCCGTGTCTCGGGCTAAACAGGCTGACGCGGAGGCGACAGCCGCCATGACGCGAGCTCACATCGCGGAGGCTGACATCGAGGAGTTGAGGCGGAGAGCTCTCGCGGCCGAGGCTGAGGTGGCCGCGGCTCGCGATGCCGCGGATGCGAACGAGCGCAAAAGGAAAGACGCGGAGGGTCGCATGGAGGCTCTCAGATCCACCCTGCGCCACGCTCGTGATGACCTCGGGCTCGGTTGGACGGATCGGCCGAGGCCCATCGGCAAGCTGCCCACGCCGCCGACGGACGACACTGACGACGACGCCGCGATGCAGGCGCAGGCGGAAGACATCGTCCAGAAGCTCGCGGCCGCGAAGGCAAGGCTGCACCCCGCGAAGGGCCTCGCGCCCCGAGCAAAGAATAGACATGATTAGATTAGGTAGTGTTATTTAGATGAGGCCCGAGCGGCAGACAACTTTTACTTTTCACGTGCAATAGCCCGGTAGCCGATGTCCCTACGCACGAAGCCGCCTGGCCATTGGATGGCGTCGACCGCGGCGTAAGACTTCTTCGCCGCCTCGGTGATATTCTTACCGGTCGCGGTCACGCCGAGCACGCGGCCACCCGCGCTGGTGACCTTGCCATCCTTCATCGCGGTACCCGCGTGAAAAACCTTGACGCCGTCCATGGCGTTGGCCGCGTCGAGGCCTTCGATGACCTCACCCTTGGCGTAGCTTCCCGGGTAGCCCTCGGCCGCCACGACGACGTTGATGGCCATCTCATCGCTCCACTCGAGCTCCCCAACCTTGTCGAGCTCGCCCTTGGCCGCCTTCAGGAGCAGGTCCACGAGGTCGCTCCTCATGCGGGTCATCACGCACTGGCACTCCGGGTCGCCGAACCTGACGTTGTGCTCAAGGAGCTTGACGTCGTCGCCCTCGATCATGAGCCCGGCGAAGATGACGCCGGTGAAGGGGCACCCCTCGGCCGCCATGCCGTCGACGGTGGGCTGGATGATGTCCTTCATCACCCTCGCCTCGAGCGCGGGGGTGAGAACGGGGGCGGGGGAGTAGGCGCCCATGCCGCCGGTGTTGAGGCCGGTGTCGCCCTCGCCCACGCGCTTGTGGTCCTGCGCGCCGACCAGGGGGATCGCCTTACCGCCGCCGACCACCGCGAAGAAGGACGCCTCCTCGCCATCTAGGAAATCCTCGACGACGATTTCGGCGCCCGCGGAGCCGAACGCCGAGTTGACCATCATGTCGTCCACGGCGTCCAAGGCGGTTTGTACGTCCATCGCGACAATGACGCCTTTGCCCGCGGCGAGTCCATCCGTCTTGACGACGATGGGCGCACCCTCTTTTTGTATGTAGGCCTTGGCCGCCTCGGGGTCGGTGAAGCGCTCGTACTTGGCGGTGGGGATGTTATACTTTCGGAGGAGATCCTTGAGGAAACCCTTGGAGCCCTCGAGCCTGGCGGCGTCCTTGGTGGGTCCGAAGCATGGGATGTCGGCAGCGATGAGGGCGTCGGCGATGCCGTCGACGAGGGGCGCCTCGGGACCGACCACCACGAGGCCGACGTTGTTGTCCTTGCAGAACTTGACGACAGCGGCGTGATCGGAGTCCTTGACGTCCACGACCTGAACGCCGTCCTCGACGATGATGCCCGCGTTGCCGGGCGTGCAGTAGAGCTCGCCGCAGGTGGGGCTCTGCTTGAGGCGCCAGCACAGGGAGTGCTCGCGCCCGCCGCTGCCGATGACGAGGACGTTCACCTTGTCGCCGGACGCCGCGACGGCAGCGCGGCCACCGGTGAGGGCGTAGACGACCAGCACGCGGCGCTGCTTGTTGGCGCGGGCCTGGGCGCGGAGGGGCGCGACGGCACGCCTAGAGCGACCGATGCGGGCGGCCGATTGGCCCCCGATTGCGGTGGTTGCTTGGCAGACGGCGGCAGACATGCTGTCTCAAGCTCGTACACGGAGAGGCGATGGAGGCCTTGTTCAGCTGTACGTGAACGAGGTTTCCCCCGGGGATCTGTCTACGCTGAGCGTACGTGCGTCGGGGACAGTGGAGCGGTGGTGGCTTGGATGACTTGGAAAACCCCATCCAAACGTCGTCTCCACGTTGGCAGATATTTTTGGAAAGGTCTTTTCAGCACAGCAGGTGCTCCGTGAGAGTCATGCAGGGCTGGCACGGACGCAAACGATGTGTTTCTAATGCACAAACATATGACTGTTCACGTGTGTTCGTATCCGCGCCGAAGAATCCACGTCACGCTCAGAGCACGACGAGCTCCACGTCCCCGTACCCGTTCTCACCCCGGTGCCTCTCGAACAGGCCCTTCACGGCGCCTATGAACTCCTCCAGCTTGGCCGCCACCTCCTCGTTCGTGGGGTCCACCCGCTTCTCCACCGGTATCGCCTTACCAACAACCGTGTGTATCTTCGCCTGACGTGGCATTGGGGTGCCCCACCTGCCCCAGAACGCCATGGGCGCGAGGCCGATGACCTTGGACAGCGCAGACGTCGTCGCGTCCGAGCACAGCGGCGGACCCAACTTCCAGTACGAGTACGTGCGCGTCTGACCGAACGAATACGCCGGGACGAGCTGCGCGCCGGTCTGCATCGCCAACTTCACGAACCCGAACCGCTTTCGTAGGTACACCACCTCGCACGAAGGGGTCATGCGCAGGCACTCGGCGACTCCGCCCGGGATCAAGAGCACGCTCCGTCCGCGCTCGAGCAAACCCCGCATGTGCGCGCGTGATATGGGGTCTATGCCCAGCCAACTCCACAGCTGACGCAGGAGGGGCAGGTAGAATATCGTCGAGGTGGCCATCGCCCTGGTCTCCTTCACGATACTCGGCGTATCGGCCCCGTAGTAGCAGTAGTCCGCGAAGCTTATGATGGAGAGGGGCAGCACTCCGTGGGGCTCGCACCCGATGATGGACGGGGTGCCCTTGACCGCCGCGTCCACGAAACTCGCCTGATCCTCCCACTCCAGTGACATGGGGAAGTAGTCCAGCGCGCCGTAGGTGATCGCGCGCGCGATTGCGATACCCCAGCGCGGGAAAGGCCTCCGAACGGGAAGCACCGCCAGCGCGACGAGGACTGTGAGGGTGCCCACAGCGATCGGGTGGGGAAGGAAGAAGAGGGACACGGCCAGCATCGCCAAGGCGACGTGCGCTATGCACAGCCACGTTGATATCATCATGATGTTCCATATCGAATCGACACCCCCATCCCGGCGCTTGCCCTTTGACGTTGACATGGCCATCACCCGGTCGTGGCGCGCGCGTTTCTTTGTGGAGAAGATTCCCGCGTCCACTTCCGAGAAAATATCGGGCCGCCTCGTCAGCTCGTCACGTTTTCCGCACACACGTGAGTCGCACCAACCCCCTGTGGGCCCGGGGCACGGTGTGACATGACGATGTCGTACGTGCGTTTCCCTTACGATGAGTTGGGGCCTCCCGCGATAAACAACATCAAACCCGTGAACTTGCGAACAGCTGACGAGTGGAAGGTACGCCCTGACCGACCGACAGCTCACATTTTGCCCGCCCCAAGAGTTCGACATCCCTCCCCTCCTCGGCTCACACCCTACTCAACCCGTCATCGTCTCTCAGGCGGATTCGACGATGTCCAGTTTATATCCTTCCGTGGTCGACAGCCTATCCGTGTTCACCCCGACGCGAACCGACCGTGTTCGTGCGGAGAAGGCCAAGCAGGCTGAGGGATGCGACACCGGACTGGCGCCCGTGTACTTCAAGCCCCCGGCGTCGGAACCCAACGTGGGAGACTATGGTCCTCTGTGGTACGAGGACAGGGGGCGAGAGGGACGGAAAATCATGGGTGCGGGTGTGAAACCAAAGGCGAGCAGCGGCGGTGCCGATGCGGGGGCGTACGAGGTCAGGCCGGCCGGGCTGGACAGCACGGAGATACTCGGAGCGAAGAACCGCACGCGCACGGGTTTGAAGCTGAAGAAAGACTGCTGGGGCAACGTCATACCGCAGTGATCAGACGCGAGTGTACTTCTATGAACATCTTGTAAGCTAAGGATGTGTTTTCGTACGTGACGCTCACATCGGCGCGAACATGGACGAGCGAGGCTCCTCGCGCCGCGCCTCGAGCACCAGCTTGGGCGGCGGCGCCCACCTGCGCGGAACCTCCTCGACGTCGTCCGCCCCGTCCCTGTCCGGGGTGCGGGGTCGCGCGTCGCTATCTAGCGGGGAACTGTTCTTGGAGCTCGACGCCGCAGCCTCCACGGCGAGTTCCTCGAGAGCCTCCTCGACGAGCGCGGGGTCGATGAAGGTACCGTGCGCATCCTCCCCAGTCGCGTGCACGTCCCCCGCGTCCGCGTCTTCCCCTCCCGACGCCAGAATGTCCAGAGCTCTCGCCGCCGGCCTCGGCGTGTCGTCTATGGTTTCAATCGTCCGTTCCGGTCCCTCGTCCGCGACCGCGGCGGGCCACCATCCGTCCTCGCGGGTCTCCACAATCTCAGCCGCCTTTTCAGCCGCGTCGTCGTCCACCTCGAACCCTTCCACCTGCGCAGCCGCCGTCGCCAGCCTGTCCCGCAGCGACCACGCGGTGACCATCGCCGACCTAGCCTTCTGTTCCGCCGTGTGCAGGTCACTCAGGTCGGTCACCCTGAGCCTCTCCAGCTCGTGCACCCGGTGCACCTCGCGCACCAGAGCCCTCCGCGCGTCGTCCCGAGCGTCCCTCGCCGCCACCAGCTCCTCCCTCAACGTCTCCTCGCGTGCCCTCGAATCGGCAACCTCCCTCGCGAGCGCGTGGATGAGCTCCTCGGCGACGTCCTCGCCGATGGAATGGATCCACTTGGCGGGCGGCGGGGTGTGGGGTGCCCCGCCGGGGCTGGGCGTAGACGGGGAGTCATGAACCCCGCCGCCATGGTTCATGCCCCCGCCGCCGGGGTCCATGCCCGCCGCGAACGAGTCCGGGCTGCGATGGGACCCCCGCACGGCCGCCGCGAGGAGCGTGGGCACGCGCTCCACGTCGCACACACCTTCCGGGGACCCGGTCACCGCGCGGGAGATGGCCGCCGCGGGGTTTCCCCACGCCTCCCTGGCCTCCTCCCTCGCGCGGTGCGCCGCAGCCTCCGCGTCCTCCGCGCGTCGAGTCGCCGCGGCGCGTTCCTTGATGAGCTCGGCGCAGTGGGACGCGACGTGTTCGCACCTCGCCGCGCTCGTGGCGGCGTCGCCCCTGAGCCGCGCCACCACCTCAGCCTGGTGCCTCGCCGCCGTCCGTAGGGTGTCCTCGTGCTCCACCATGATGCGCAAACTCTCCGCCGCGCCCCTCTGGTCCTCCCTGAACCTGCGCGCCTGCGCCAGCGCCTCGCACAGCCTGGTCTCCAGCTCCCTCCTCCGGCCGCACCACTCCCGTCTCTCCACGCGTAGGGTCTCTCTCAGTTCCGCCAGGTCAGCCTCGAGCATCGCCATCCTCGCCCTGCCGCCCCTGAGCTCGGCGGCGTGTCCATCCTTGGCCGCCTCCCACTCGGCCCTCCACTTGGACTGGAACGTCTCTCGGTCCGCCGACGCGTTGGTCGCCGCCTGCCTCGCCTCCGTGAGGGCCACCTCGAGGCCCTCGATGATGCCCTGCTGCGACGCCTTTATCTCCGCGTCCGCCTCCAGGAGTGCGACTCGGTCACTGAGCTCCGTTGCCATGGCCTGCGCGGCTTTGGCCTCCTCCGAGGATGCCTGCGCGGCGCCCTCAGCCTCCGCGCGCTTCGCCTCCGCGGCCTCCATCGCCTGCTTCGACGCGACGACGTCATCCTGTTGCTCCAAACAGAGCTGCTCCATCTCCGCGACTCGGTCCTTCAGGCTCCTCAGCGTCGCGTCCGCCTTGCCGAGCAGCGCCTTGGTCTTCGCCAGTTCCTCCTTCGCGGTGTCGCGCTCGTGCCTCGTCGTTTCCGCGTTCGCCGCGTCCTCGTTGGCGGCATCGAGCGCCGCTTTCATGGCCCGCACAGCCTCGCCGAGGGAGTCGTTCTCGTCGCGGTACTCCTCGAGCCGCCGTCGAAGCTGCTCGAGCTCCTCGTCGCGCGTCATCGGCGTGTAGGTTCCCTCGTACGCAGAGCCCGCAGCGGCCATGACTCTGCTGGCGATGGCGTCCCACGCCGCGGCCTTCTCGTTCTCGGTTCGCTCCACGGGCGCGTCGTCGTCCACGCTCGAGGGAGACGTTCGCGAAGACGGTCGCGGCGGCGGTTTCCCGCGCCGCGGGCTCCCGACCGCTTCGTCGCTCGCCATGGTCTGCTCAAATTACCTGACAGCCAGGTTCAAACGGTCCCGGACACTCGGTTGCAGACCCGCGGTGGGGAATAAAATGAGCCGGAGCGCGAGGCGTATCCCACAGTGTGTCGGGCACCGTCCGTCGCGACTTCAGAAGGATGGCTTCCGGCTTTGGAGCGTGAGTACCCGAGATCAATCCCGCGCGCGATAGCCGCTGCCCTCCCCGGAACCCCCGTTCGCCGCGCCTCCGTGGAATCGCACTCTTTTCTTTCACCTGGGACCCAGTCTGACCCGCTCCTCCGTCTTCTCCTCCTCCTCCAACAGTAAGGGCAACGAGGGGCGTTGCACGCCTCTGTGGCAGAACTTCTCCAGGGTACGTCGCCTGATTATTCCGATCCACCCGCACCCTCGCGGCACGCGTCTAACCTCCCGGCGCGCGACCCGAGCACCGCCAACCCTAAATATCACACGGATGGCCTCTCCGCGAGTTTCCTCCGCCCGCTCTGCTCTGACGCCCTCCTCCCCCTTCGTCCCCCGTCATCTCAGTGCATGTCCACCGCAGACAGCCCCACGGAATGCGCCAACCTTCGCGAGGACTACTTCGAATGTCTTCACCACCGCAAGGAGATCAGGCGATCCAACACGGTCATGGAGCAGCGCTCCAAGACGATCAACGAGAAGGCTGAGGTTCTCAAGGAGCAAATTTGGAAACAGGTGTTTGACACGAGTTGGGCAACAGTGGAGAAAGCGAAGTGAAGCGTAGAAAGCGCCCCGTCGTAGCCGCGTGTGAAACTAGTTGTATTTTGTTATTGAGTCGAAGGGGGAGACCCCGCGCCACATCATCACGGCTGCGACGGAGGTTGTTGCCCGTCGCCGCCGCTTCCACCGCTGTTTTCCTCCATCGATCGTTGCAGAGCCTCCGCGAGCATCTCATCCTCGGACATGCCCTGAGGCGCAAACTCGGGAGGAGGAGGAGCCGCAGCTGCCATCCCCGCGCCCATATCACCCGCCCCCGCACCCGCACCCGCACCCATCATCGAACGCGCGAAAGGATTGTTGAGCGCCGCGGAGAGAGCGGCGGGATCCGCAGCCATCTGTGCGATTTGCTGAGCCATCTGGGGGTTAGCCTGGAGCATCTGCGCCATCTGGGGGTTGGAAGCAGCCGCCTGCTGGATGAGGCCGGGGTTGTTCCTGACCATCTCGGACATCTGAGTCAGCGCCTGAGGGTTTGACGCGAAGGTGTCCATCATCTGCTGCATCATCTGCGGATTCATGGGCGGCATCCCACCGGCGCCCGGCATTCCCATCCCTCCACCCATCGCCGCAAACGGGTCCATGGGAGGAGGAGGAGACGCACCCGACGCGCCGGGTACGGGCGTGGAGCTCGCGGGTACGGCTCGTTCGAGCAAGGCCTTCATCTCCGGCAGTCCGTCGTGCTTCGCAGCGGCTTTGCTGATCACGAGCATGGGCTCGGCGTCCGCGACCCTCTTGAAGCCGAACGCCTCCATGGCCGCGACTCCTCCGTTGTGCCGCCCGAGCCTCTGGTTGAAAGTGTTGTTGTTCATCTTCACCGAGCGGTACTTGTCCTCCCCGGGATGTGCAAGCACGTTGCCCACGAACGTCAGCAGTGTTCTCACGGAGGTGACAAACTCATCCATGTTGGCAGTTGACTCCTTCAGCTCGCCTAGAGCCTTGAGGATGGCTGCCTGCATGTCCGCCTTGGTCGCCGGATTGGGTTCGCCCTCTCCCTCCGATGGTAGTTTCGTGGCGTCGATTGGATCGTGTTGCTGCACCATCATCGCCAGTCGAGCGGTGTCCGCGCCCACGAGGTCGGCTTTTCGTTGCATGTCAAGGTAAAAGTGAAAGGTGGGAAACGCCGAAACTTGAGCTTCTCGCGCGAGGTCGGCGTTCAAAGGGCTCGCGTGCGTGTCCACTCCGACGAAAAGCGCGGTAGGTCGGGTACGCGCCATATGTTCGTAGATTGGCTTGATCCGCTGGCACGGCCCGCACGTCGTCATCGACCAGTCGACCACGGTCAACGCTCCCGCCGCCTTGGCCTCCTCGAGGAGCAACCTGAGCTCAACGGCGCCGCCGACGATGTGACGCACGGACCCCCAGGTCTTCGGCGCCGCGGGTGCCGCGGCGGTCACGCTGGAAAGCATACTCGCGAGTTGCGCCGGATCGGGCTGGGGTTTTACGGCGGTGCGCTCCCGCAGAGCCTCCTTCTTCGCTCGAGACTCCTCTCGCTTCCGCTCCTTTTCAGCTTCCGCCGCGGCTTTGGCTTCAGCCGCAGCCGCCTCCTCCTGGGCAATCTTGACAGCTGCCGCGACCGCAGCCTCCTCGGCAGCCTTAGCCCTGGCGGCTTGACTTTCGGCGTTGAGTCGCTGTTCCTCCTCCTCCTTGGCGCGCTGAGCCTCAGCCTCCGCGGCGGCTGCTGCTGCTGCTGCTGCCGCGCGAGCCTCCTCGGCTTTCCGAGCCTCCTCCTCTTGCCTCAGTCGCGCGGCCTCCTCAGCCTCACGCGCGGCCCTCACCTCGGCATCCTTCGCCCGGGTCTCCTCCGCAGCTAGAGGGTCGATCGTGGCCTTCAGATCTTCGCCCTTGCCCTGCACAGCGTCGAACCTGACCGCGAGCGCGAGCACCTTCTCGCGCATGGCTTGGCCGTACGTCTGCTTGTCGGGATCGGTCTCCTTGGCGTTCCTCTGCATCTTATCCATCTGGGTCTTGGATGCGGCGAGGAGACCGAGGGATGCGTCCACGGCGGTCTGACGCTCGAGTCCGGACCCCGAACCGGAGGCAGCCTGCGACGGGAAACGGAGAGAGGGCGCGTGACGTGTCAGCGGGCGAAAAAGTAAAAAGAAATCGGGAGGTTGACGGGAGGGAGGAGCGCGCGCTGGGGCGTGAACGGGGACGCACCAGCGCGTCGAACGCGGCGTCCGCCTTGTCCACCTCCCCGGTGATCTTCGAAAACAGTGTCATGACGACGACGTCGGTGTCCCAGGACCCTCGGTGTGGCCAGATCTGGGCCGTGGAGTTGACACCCGTCAATCGACACTTCGCGAAAAGTTGCCAAAAACTACAAAAGGCAGATACCCACGCTTCATTTCACAGCGCGCGAGGGCTCAGTCCGAGCGGTCCGTGGCACGTCGCGGCACGCATTCGTTTGAACTCGTCTACCCAAGACTGCTGGTCTACCGAGGAGCAAGATAATCCCGACATCCAGAGTATCGCGCTTTGACTGGGTAATTCTCCTGGCCTAAGCCGCCGAAAGGCCCCCGCGGGGCGTACGCCCACCAACGCGCTCGCGCGTTCCACTACACCGCGTGGTCAAGCAGCGGCTCCCGCGCTTCCCGCTTATACTTAATTTTGGTCAGAGATCATGGGTGACGACGAGCCCATGGCGGACCCGAACGCCAAGGCCGTGGCCGTGGCGGGTACTTCCGACGCCGGTGATGGTGCTGTGGACCTGAGCGTGCACCCTTCCGGCATCGTGCCCCAGTTACAGTGAGTGCGCGCGCCCCAATTCAAAGGGCACCTCTTTCTCTCCTGGATCTTGGGCCCCCTCCCGCTCGCGCCTCGAAGCGCCCGAGAACCATCGCGCTGACCCGCGCTTCCCGTATCGCAGGAACATCGTCGCCACTGTTAACCTAGACTGCAAGCTGGACCTAAAGACCATCGCGTTCCACGCCCGTAATGTGGAGTACAACCCGAAGGTGAGAGGAAACCCTAACCTCCTGCGGACTCGCCGGGGTGCACACCTTTTCAGTGTTCCACTTCGTCGCTTGATACTGACGCGGACCTCCTCCGTTTTCTCCTCGCAGCGTTTCGCGGCGGCGATCATGCGTATTCGTGCCCCGAAGACCACCGCGCTCATCTTCAGCTCGGGCAAGATGGTGTGCACGGGAGCCAAGACGGAGGCGCTCGCGAGGGAGGCGGCGCGCAAGTACGCGAAGGTCATCAGCAAACTCGGGTTCCCGGCGCAGTTCAAGGTGCGTATCGCGCGTCGCCCGACGTGATCGGTCCACAGATGTCTTGAACACATCACCCAGATGCGGTACTGAACCTCCGTTTCCCCGCGCCTCCATTCCCAGGAGTTTAAGATTCAGAACATGGTTGGCTCGTGCGACGTCAAATTTCCCATCCGCCTTGAGGGTCTCGCGTGGTCCCACGGGCACTTCGCCCAGTACGAGCCCGAGCTGTTCCCTGGTCTGATCTACCGCATGCAGCTGCCGAAGATCGTACTGTTGATTTTCGTCTCCGGAAAGATCGTGCTCACCGGCGGCAAGAACCGCGAAGACATCTACAAGGCGTTTGAGAACATCTACCCGGTGCTCACCGAGTTCAGGAAGCTTCCGAACCCGGGCGAGGAGGACGCGCCTGCGCAGCTCGGCGCCCCCGCCGCGGCGGGTGCCGCGGCGCTTCCGGCACCCTGAGAGTCGACGGGAGAACGACCGGGCTTCGAGATCAACGAACGAGAGTGGCTGTCCGGAGAGGAGGAGGGACGGGTTGGCGGGAGAGCGCCAAACGACGCACCGCGGCGCGGGCACGCGAGAAGACTTAGGAAAAATAGACCAAAAAAAGAGAGCGAGACGGGACGTCTCCGATAGACAAACTCATAGCATTCGTTTCGGAAGTGTGTCCGTTTATACAGAAGAGGACTTCCTTATTACGAAAGCGTTCGCGCCCGACGTACCAAAAAACACCGAACGCAAACTTCAATCTCGCCGCGGGCGGTTCCGGGTGTTCGAGGCGAAGGTGCCACCACGTCGTGGTCGAGTAGAAATAAATGAATGGCTTTACATTCTTATTGAATAAGTATAATCTCTAAGAGAGCAATCGACTCGATCTAGGGAGACTGGTGCCCGCGTTTTGGGGCACCATGTTGAAAAAATATCTGCTGAAAACAAAGATGGATCGTGCTTTGTGGTGTGTTACCACACAGCATTACGAAAGATCTCGTTTAGAGCTTGCCAGCGAGAAGCTTGGCGCGGTAGCCTGGAGTCTTGGAGAGCTTGTTGCCGCTCTCGCCGAGGTTGCCCGCCTTGAGGAGGGAGTCAAGCTTGGAATCGATGATGTCCATGCGAAGGTGAACGTCGTCGTTGGAGATCAGGCCGGTAAGGGTGTTGGAGATCTCGGACCAAGACTCGTACACGGGGAGGCAGATGATGACGACGGTGGCGACGGTACCCCAGATAAGAGCGATGGCAACCCAGAGGTTGAAGTAGCCCTTGTTGAAGACACCGCAGCCGGTGGGAGTGCCGCAACCCGCGAGGAGAGAGAGGCAAGGCCAGACGATGATCATGATGAAGGTGAAGCCCCAGCCCCACTTCTGAATCCACTTGAAGTGCTCCTCGAGGACCTTGGGGTTGGAGTCCTCGTCGTCCTCGAACGCGGGGAGAGTGTCATCGATGAGCTGAATGCGAGCGTTGAGGGTGCTGAAGTCGAAGTTCTGGGGGGCCATGAAGGACATGGCGGCGTGGACGAGACCGGAGGAGCAGATGGCCACGACGTTACCGGCGAGCATGGGGTAGTTCATGCCGAGAGTGTCGATGTTGACCTTGCCCTCGAGGCCGGAGGCAGTGGCGATCCAGGTGACGAGACCGAGGATGAGACCGGTGATGGCGCCGCAGACGGCGCCGGTGGCGTTCGCCTTGTCCCAGGTGAGCACGAAGGAGATGGGCATGACGGCGGAACCGATGAAGATACCCATCATGAGGTAGACGAAGCCAAGGGAGAGTCCAATCTCATCGAGGATGAGGGAGAGGAAACCCATGAAGACACCGAAGAACACAACACCGTAGCGGGAGACACGGAGAATGTCCTCGCCGGTGGCGTTGGTGTTGATGTACTTGCGGTAGATGTCGTAGGAGATGAGAGAGGACACGGCGATCTGCTCAGCGGAGCCGGTGGAGACGATGGCCATGAAAAGCATGATGGTGATGGCGACGGCACCGCCCTTGCCCATGAGGTGAGCAGCGATGGCGGGGGGGACGAGACCCGCGCCGGCCTCAGCGGAGGTCACGGGGAGATCGAGAGCGACGGTGGCGAGACCCATGGCGGTCGCGAGGGCGAAGGGGATGGTGAACCAGACGAGACCACCGAGGAGGTAGCCCTTGGTGGAGGAGCTGGGCTTGGCCGCGATGGCGGACTGCCAGTAGGACTGGTCAACGAAGACGGTACCGAAGTTACCCACGATGTTGATGATGCCGAAGATCATACCACCCTCGGAGAGCATGGTGAGGTAGGAGCCAGCCTCGTTCTTCGCGACGTAGCCGCAGTTCTGCTTGTTGGCAAGACGGCCCGTGCATTCGGTGGCGGTCGCAGTGGAGAGGCGGTTGAGCAGGTTGTAGACGTTGTCCGCGGAGCCGATACCCTTGCTCTCGTCGCCGGCGTAGACGATGAAAATGAAGATGATGAGGATGGAGAAGATGATCGCGGTGTGGATGTAGCCCGCAAGGAAGGTCGCCTTGAGGCCGCCAGTCATGGTGTACGCGATGACACCGATGGGGATGAGGAAACCAGCAACGGTCGTGGACATACCGGTGAGCGCGTTCACGGTGGCGGCGCCACCGAGGACAAGCATGGAAGAGACGATGACGTTGGCCATGAAGCAGAAGACGGTGAACACCTTCGCGACGTTGGCGCCCCAACGGGCGTCGATGATCTCAACGATGGTGTGCGCGTTGGGCGCGTAGCGCTTCACCTGGATGGCGAGCATACCGAAGAGAAGCACCTGAATGGTCGCGCCGGAGGCGTACCAGAAAGGGCCAGAGACGCCATACTGATAGGCGACGTTGGAGGACTGGAGGAGGGTAGCCGCCCAGGTCCACTGGGAGACGATGACGGAGGCGGTGAGACCGGTCTTAACGTTGCGGCCGGCGGTGTTGAAGTACTCGGACGAGACGTTGACACCACCGTAGCGCTGGTTGGCCTTCAAGATGAGGCCGGTGACGAGGGAGAAGAAGATGCCAAAGCCGATCACGATTCCGTAGCCGGCGGCCTGGGGAAGCACGTACGTGTCCCCGAAGAAGGATTCATCGCGAGTGCACACACCGGCGGTGGCGTCGATGTCGTACTCGGGGGTCGGGGAATCATAGCATGACGCCATGATGCGTGAGTTCAATGAACTGCGCGCGAGACAAGTGATCGCCGAGGCGTTCTATCGCGCGTTTTGACCTTTTGACTTTCGAAAGGTCACATTCGACATGAACTTTCCAAAAGGTGCCAACGAGAATCTTCACATGTTAAAAAGTCGCTATCGCGGCAACACAATAATACAGACTGAATCATCATACATCGCACAAAAAACGCGAACGATTTATGCATTTTCGGTTCCGATTCTCACGAAACCTCTTCCAAGATCTCGGTTTTTGGAAAAGTCGACAGGCCACCGTTGTGTTCTACTTTCAAGGAGGGGTCGGGAGTTTTGACGGCGTTTTGTATCCCGTGATCATGACAGCAAAGTATTTTGACCAGACTATATACTCTGTTGAAGAAAATTCCGATTCGTGTGTTCCACCGATGTTCCGCACACTTAATCTCACGGAACCCATTTTCACCCGCGTCTTTTCGTCGGTTATTTACACCCGTCTTTTCGTCGGTTATAGATATGAACGTGGCCCAATGAGATCGCTCGATTTCAAACCAACTTACCCCCCGCGTCTTTTCGATCGGTCAACGTGTGGCCGAAAATTGGAAATAACAGGAACCGACTGATAACTGAATACTCACACGCGTAATTGGCAACTTCTCTTTCTCTCACATGACCGCTTCCTGTGAAGGGTTGGTAATAGTGCACGGATAAGGCTCGGTTCGTTGAAAGTTCGTTGAAAGGCTTGGAATCAGACTTTAGGCTACAAACGTATGAAACCAGTAAGGGACCCATATTAACCAAAAGTCCGCCAAATTCAGCACCATTCCGGTCGAAATCGCCCGAACGACGGGGTAGTCGGCTTGGAAAATCAAAATAGGTATTCTAATCGGAATGCCCACCAGCGGCACAGGCGTTTCGGTCACGAAGATTGCCCGAGATGGGGCGTGATATCGGTTCAATTTCTCCAGCCAATCAGGGCACGACGCGATACCCGTGATTGGCCGGAGGAGCCACCAGTGCCAGCCGGTTTGTTATTTGGGGTTCCCAGCAGTGGAAACCGCGAGTAGCCAGGAACATTCGCCATTCCTGCACCCCGCTTTGCGCGTACGCTCAGCGAATAATGGCTACCATGGCTATGCCGGTGATGAGCGCCGCGGCCATCGCGCCCCGGTCCTCCGTCCGCGCGAAGGTTGCGATCCGCGGCGCGCGTGTCGTCGGTGCCAAGCCCATCGTGGCTCGCCCCGCCGCCGTTCGCGTCGCCGCGTCCGCCACCGTCGAGAAGACTGACGACGTCGCCCTCGGCCAGGTGAGGATCGCCCGATTGCCGTATTTTGGCCCCGTCCGGAGCCGGCGTCTGACTCGCACGCGACGCGCGACGCCACCACGGGGGTGGCGTCGGTCGAATAGTGTGCGGGAGAGATTAACCCAATCGATAACCCAGCGAATCGCGCGCTGGGCGGGCGCTGGGCGCGGGTCCGCCGCGCGATTTCGTTGAAGTTTTTTGGCTCGGATATCACTCGAATCGGATATGCCGTCAAACCGCCGGACTTTTGCCTCGTGTCGACGATCGAACGCCCGCGACCTTCGACTGACCCGCGCGATCCCCCAAAACTCTTCCAATCTCCCCCACACAACAGACCGCCGCCCTCACCCTCGCGGGCGCTCTCTCCCTCGGAGCCCAGCAGGCGAACGCCGCCTCGACTGAAATCTCCCAGCTGGCTTCCGTGGATAGCCGGGCTCTCGTTTTCCTGGTGATCCTTGGACCTGCTCTTGGATGGGTCGCGTTCAACATCCTCCGGCCTGGCCTGAACCAGATTAACGACATGCAGGAGAAGAACGCCAAGCGCAAGGGTCTCGCCGCTGGTGTCGGCGGCCTCTCTGCCGCTGCCCTCATGGGTATGCCCGAGGCCGCTGACGCCGCCACCGAGGCCATGCAGCTCGCTGACATCGATGCTCGCATCGCCATCTTCGGTGCTTTCGTGCCGGTCCTCGGCTGGGTTGGCTACAACATTCTCAAGCCTGGAATCGCGCAGCTCGAGAAGATGCAGACGGACAACGCCAAGAAGAAGGGTGTGGCCGCGGGTGTTGGCATCTCTGCCGCTGCCCTCATGGGTATGCCCGAGGCCGCTGACGCCGCCACCGAGGCCATGCAGCTCGCTGACATCGATGCTCGCATCGCCATCTTCGGTGCTTTCGTGCCGGTCCTCGGCTGGGTTGG
>Ga0302114_10000010_pt1 | contig 161752 bp, 159 predicted proteins | sample AG5_Surface_MG_FD_203107 | JGI IMG/M metagenome (GOLD analysis project Ga0302114, IMG submission 203107) | Marine microbial communities from Western Arctic Ocean, Canada - AG5_Surface | ecosystem: Environmental > Aquatic > Marine > Oceanic | place: Canada: Western Arctic Ocean | collected... | reverse complement strand
ATCGCCCCCGCAGCAAAGGCAATATTAGTAAGCCCGCCGGCGCGCGTAATTACATTTCTAATGGTCTCTCGCGGGCCGATTTGGTAGGTTCCAGGAAAGCGAACTTCTCCCGTTATATCTACACTGCGACTGGGTGTCCATTCTGGTATCGCACGCACAAAGATATGGTCTCGACTTGCCAGAATGGGATTATGCTGATCGTCGGTAAGTCTTAGCGTTAAATCAACAGCAGTAATCTCGATATCTGCAAAGCCTTGATTATCAACCATAACCCTGCGCAACTCTGCCTCATTAAGGAAAGCATCGCCCGTCAACCCTCCAGCTGCGGTTAAAAGAAGCGATAGTCGATCTCCGGGTTTTAGCGGGTATTCTCCGGGAGCTTTCACAGCACCACTTACGGAAACAATTTGCACGGGCTCGTTTTCGCGGGACTGCAGCCGAAGTTTAGTAATTACCGGAGCTAAAAGCGATCGTCGATTAGATGCCTCTTGAATTTGAGCTGCGGCCAAGGCGGTATTTTCCCCGATCGTTATGACCACCGGAGTCTCGTCTCCTTGATTAGATAAATCTGGTTGCACTCCTGCCACGACTTCTTTCGAAACCTCAGTGAGATCAAACACGAGAATTTCGTCTCGAGAACTCAATATGGGATCCCATTCCGAGCCCGGATTAGTTATGGCTCTGCCCAAGTTAAAGCTCGTTACTTCTATGTCTAGCCGTTCATTTTTAATCGAAACAAGCAAGGCATAGTTGAGATCAGCGTCAAAATTCAAATGGGAATCCACGCTTGGCAGTAGGTCAGAAATACGCATGCCTTCTTCATACGCATAGATTCCAGGACGAACCGCTGCGCCCTTAATCTGAATGCTGTTGGAGAAAGTCTCTCCGGCAACAGGAATTTGTATGTAATCACCGTCGAGTAAACCAAGGGCGTTGTCTTCAGCCGCCGTTAGATCGAGATTAATCAGTTCCGGCAAAGCATTATTACGATCAAAGCGCTTCAGGGTGACCATCTTGATATAGGCATTGGTTTCGAAGCGACCCGCCATTTCAACAAGGTCCGCGACGGATTGCTCTGCAATTAGTTCGTATATAGCGGGCCTTCTAACCGCTCCGTCGATGGAAGCCGTTGCGTACGCAGGTGGCACAAATACCACATCTCCCGATTGAAGGCGGATATCTTGAGAAGCGTCTCCGCGCAGTAGCAAATCGTAAGCATCAAACGTCGCTATTACTTCATTTTGACGCAGCACCCGAATATCCCTAAGCGTACCTATATTTGATACGCCACCGGCAACGAACAACGCCTGAGTAACTGTAGTTAATCCGGATACGGAATAAGCCCCAGGGGTTTTTACTTCGCCCGCCATAAATACATTGATAGCGCGAAGGCGGCCGGCACTGATAACCGCATCAACACCAATAAGTTGTTCATTTACTCTGGTTTCAATCAGGCGTTTAGATTCTGCAAAGGTTAAACCCGCTACTGAGATTGCCCCTAACCGTGGAAAATTAATAACGCCTTCACGATCCACTGAGAGAAGCAGGCTTTGGTTATCCGTACCAAACAGCAATACATTAAAGGAATCTCCTGGCCCAACCACATAGTCACTGGGGACAGGCATATTATCTACCGGCGCAAAGGTGGAAACCTCTTTATCAAAAAGCGTTAAACCATAGCGGACCAGCTCCGGCGCTTCTTCTTCAACAATTTCTTGCGCCAATTCTCGAAATTCCACCAGCGCTTCGTTCTCATATGGAACAAGGGGTTGTCCCGGTTGCCCCACCGCAGATGCCTGATTTGTGACCCCTCCAGCAGACAACGCTTGCAGAGCACTAAGGTCAACGCCCAGTTGCCCGGCCAACTGCTGCTGAAGCGATGCAGGCAACGCAGAGAACTGAGCTATTTGTTCGGGCGTAATATCGTCAATACTCTGCGCCAAAGCTTGGCTCGATAGTCCCGCCATGACCATGAGCACCAATATTTTTAGCGATAAACTGGATTGTATTGCTTTTTTTCTGTTCATTTATATAGTCTTCAGCGGCCAGTATCTTTAGTTGCCGCTATTGATCGGCATCAGGATTATAGGTGGGTATTCTGGATGCATCAGAAAGCTTAGTCGAGAAGTTAATCCATTTGAATCCAATTCAATTGTGTTGATATAAGGTTCACGGCCATTACAATTCTGAGAATGTTGAGTTCCACCCTGGTCGGTTTCTTTTTGCACCCAAGGCTCACATTGATGTCGTGCCACCAATCGATCGTTCACAAAGTATAGTAACTCTTCTCCTTGCATCTCAATGTGCCCTGCATCCTCATTGGGCAAAAACCCCTGAACGTCTTGTAGATACCCACCCTCAATATTGAGCAGATAATAACTGTCGAAAGCAAAAAGCGTTTGATTCTCCGAAACAGCTATCGCGTAAAGCCTATATTGATTTCCATTCCAGCTCGCTGTCCAGGCAAATTCTTCGAGAGGGTCCGACTCCCTCGATACCAATTGTTGAATGGCATTCAATTGTCGAGAATGGAAAGAACAGCCAAATAAAAGTGTGGCCGCTAGTAGCATGACAATGTTGCGAAGAAAAGGCATAAATTAGGGAACCATCCGGCTTCGATTATTATCTAGCGCATCATACCTTGTCGCGCGCAGATCGTGCCAAAGCCTGCCACTAAAATTCTCTAGCATCTGACCACCATCTCTTTGAATGGACCTAAGTGCGGTGTTATAAGCTGATCGCGTGTTGGCACCACCTCGCAAGCCCTGTAGTGGAATTTTCAAGTACATGCCCTTATCAAAACTCCCCTCGCCAAAGTCTTCGAAGGGCACATCGGTAAGTGTCGCCCATGCCCCAATCGACCATCCATTATCCATAGTTCGGCGAATTTCAAATTTCGCCCCTAAGTCTTTCGCGAGAAACCGACCTGCATGCACTGCTATATCATAGTTATAGAACGGAGTGGCCCAATAAACGCTGGCAAAGGCAGTAGCCGTGCTGTAATCCAGATGATTAAAGGATTTATCATAGTCTCTCTGCTTAACCCAATTTGCGCTAAAGCCGTAGGCTAATCGAGAGCGAAAGGGCTGATAAAGCACCTCCGCTCCAGCGCCGCTATACATCTCTTCCAGCACGCCAGCGTAGAGGCGGTAAAATACCTCACTGGAAAAGTTATCTTGTCGATCCAAGTAAAGCGCTTCCAGTCCACTTGGAGCCTCTAGCAAATATCGCGCGACGTCTGATCGAACATGAGGAAGAACAGAATCCGACCCCCTTGTAATCTGATCAAAGTTATTACCTATATCAAGAATATATAGGGAATGAAGGTTCCAACCCCAACCAAGGTATGAAGACGCACCAAGTTCCAAATTTATTTGGTAGCGTGGTGGATTGTCCGGGTCAAAAAATTGAAATCTAGTTCCAATATCTGCCGAAAAATCCAACTTTCTGGCATTAAAACCAGTGAGATTTTGCGGACTATCTAATTCTCGCCCTGCGAGCAGATCAATGCTTGACGCACCTTGCTGTACCCAACCTTCAGCGGTTCTTTGACGTCTGTAATTGATAGTTATTGGGTGGATTCCATTTTCATTTATTACCAAGCTTAATGATCGATAGGAAACCGGCAAATGTAATTCTGCTAGAACAAGTGCACGCTTAATAGCGTCCGCCATCAGTGGATAATCGCTATTAGAAATAACTAGTGAAACTTCCGATTGATCCGCACTTCTTTTGGCTTCGTGTAAACGCAATCCGGAACGCTCAACATCGTATAGAAGCCGGTCATACCAGCTGTTCAGATTTAGGCCGTATGGCGCTGTAACAAGCTCTGCCGAAGAGATAAAGGGCATGATTGCGTAAGGTTCGGGAGTGAACATTGAGTCTAGACTGGACTCAATACTAAATGCCCACTGCTCGCCAAACTGACGACTGCCTCCCAACTTGATACCGGGCAAAACTTCCCACTCAACGCCGTAACTAATTGGCGAAGGGTCTTCAACAGAGCCAGTTGAGCGCGCACGGCTATAGTTATCAGAATTATATTCGGCCAGCAACCGAAGGTTGTACTCACTTAAATCATAGGATAAGCCGCCGAATACACCCACATCTGGACCTGCAAAAAAAGAATCTAGCTGAACTGTGCCACCTTTCCCAACATCTGAATCTCTTTCGGAAAATCGGTCAGTAACTTGCGCCAACGGATTAGAGAAGACAGCACGATCCGCTAAGCGTCCCCAGCCAATCCCCAGAGAAAGATCTAGTGACCCAAAAGCCTTATTTGCAACCAGATACTCTGCTCCAAAAACCCCGGTACCCAATATATCCCGAACTCCAACAGATATTTCTGGCATTAACTCACGCTCACGCACAAGCCGAAGCTTGATTTCGTAGCTACGGTCATAGAGACCATAATCAAATGCCGAGTATCGAAAGGTAGTTTCTAACCAAGGGGTGGCTTGGTAAGTCAGGGAATAGATATCAACCAGTGGCTGCTTGCTTATAACGGCAGAAAATTCACCATCTGGACGCATTCGGGCGGTGGGAGTATCAATCAACCCAGTGGTCCCCAAATCAGCAGCTAGCAGCGCTGAAGCAGCTACCACTAACCACAGGGAAATAACACAGCGTGACAATAATGAATGCATCGATTAGGGGTCTCTGCCAATAATACACATCAAAAAAGGCGGCAAATGCCGCCTTTTTATTAACCTACCAAAAACCTAGGTTCCGCTTGAAGTTGGAGTACTAGTAGTTGGGGTACTAGTAGTCGGAGTAGTCGTCGGAGTAGTCGTCGTAGTAGGAGGAGTAGGAGGAGTGGCTATGAGCACATTGTCATCTTTGTCAACCACCTGAACAATAGCACCAACAACAACTAAGGAAACTATTCCCATCGCGATTGCCGATGCGACTGACATTGTCGCTCCTACAATAGTAACCGTGCCAACAGGCGCAGCGGCAAAGGGTGCCTGCGCGAAGGAGTTACTAGAAAGTATCGCCGCGAAAACCATCGCAGCAAAGCCTGAATTTATTCTTTTTGTAAAAGTATGCATTGCTAATTCCTGCTCAATCCTTACTGAAAACTTGTCCGAGCCGAGATTATATGGGCTCTACCAACTAAAAGTATGTAGAAATTGTGTATTTTTGTGATGATGATCTACACCCCTGAAATACTACGCACTTCCCAAATCAGACAAAAATAATACTCCAGAAAGATAGATATGTGAAATAGCTCACAAAAATCAACAGTTACAACAATCTATCGGCCTTCATCATTAAAGCTCTTTAAGCATTTCCAGACGCCCGGTTACCCGGCCAATAGGCCCCGGCATTGATACTCGAACCAGCCTCAGCTGTTCATCGATTTCAGCCAACCATAGCGACCGTGTATCCCTATCGTCTTCATGCCAGGGGTTCTGCTCTTCCCCGCTTGTGGCCTCCAAAGAGACAACCAGAATATTGCACCGAAACGCTTGCCCTGTGTAGCCCCAGCTCCGATCCGCTTTAAGCGTTTCGCCCTCTGCCGCTTCAAGCTTTAACCGATAGTGTCGCTTGCCATCAAAAACCGAATACTCGCCGTTGCAGCGGTCGCGCGCGGATAATGTTTCAGTTGTTGATTCAGCTCCTGATCCAGATAACAGAGCAAAGACCACCCGCAACGGGTCCACGGTAATACCCATTGATTCAACAATCTCATCGGCGGGCTGTTCTTGCTCGTCATCCAGAAAATCAAGGATTTCTGCCGGCCGGTCTGTAAAAAAGTTAATTTCCCGGTGCTCTGAAAAATCGTTATCAATCCCGCTAATCTGAAAAATTACACTGTCTATATCACTGTAATCCGATTGAATTACGCCGTCGTAGCTAAAAATTGCACCTACAAAGCCTACAGTTCTACCTTCTATCTTAATTATCTGGCTATCCGCTTGGGGAAGTTCAAGGCCAAATTCCGCCACCGGAATCTTGCCCCAATGGAATCGATAGTTAAGTTGTGCCTGCAAAAAACAGGATGTCAGTATCAGCGAGACGGGTATCAATGTTTTTGAAAGTAAAACTAAGGATCGATTCATAAAAAATTGCTGGAGAAGTGAAGAATTTATCAAGGGCGGAATGTTAAGCTACTGCCCTGCTTTGACCAAGCTAGATTTTTGCTACCAAAGACCAAGAACCCCCATGCACGGATTGCCCCCATTGAATACCCGCTATACACAATACATTTTCTCCTTTTGCGTTCTTTTGGCCATTGGAACCGCATCAGCGCAAGAAGCGGCACGCGGTGCTGACCAAGAAGCGGCTCAAACACCCGAGCCAAAAATGGAACTGGGTATTGGAATCGCCGTTCAATCCTTACGCGATTACCGCGGATCAACTGAACACCAAACTAATGCCCTGCCCTTTCCTTATATAGTTTATAGAGGCGATTTTATCGAATTGGACCGCGACAGCGCCAAGGGCAAGATATTTTCTTCTGATCAAATGGAGCTCGCCCTAAGTGCAGATGCTTCTTATACAGAAGACAGTAAAAACAACCCGCTGCGCGTTGGAATGGACCCACTGGACCCTACTTTTGAGCTGGGACCTTCCTTAGAGATTAACCTTAGTGGAGAAGATCTGGATCACGGCTGATTAGTAAGACTGCCTATTCCCGGCGTTTTTGCGGTGGATGTGCCCAATATTAGCCATGTGGGCTTGCTGGCAAATCCAAAGCTCACTTATAAGCAGCCTGATATGTGGAATGGTAGTACTTTTAAGTTTGATGGAGGCTTTGTCTATGGCGATGCCGATTATCATCAATACCTGTATGGGGTATCCGCGCTAGACGCAACTCCTGAAAGGGCCGAATTTGAAGCGCAAAGCGGTTACAGCGGCGCTTTTATTAAACTCGATTTAGACCGCCGCATAGATAATTGGTGGCTGAAGGGTTATCTGCGTTATGACAACTTGTCTGGTATTGAGAATCGTAACAGTCCGCTGTTTGAGACGGATCACTATATAAGTGTTGGATTAGCGGTGGCATGGGTATTTTGGGAGTCTTCGGAATAGTATCCGCACCTTTAGCCGTAGCAAGAAATCCTTTAAATATAAACAACCCAATTCAAAAAAATTCGCTGCCACGGGGGCGTTCTATTCTTTGTTTGCCCAAAGAAAATGAACCAAAAGAAAGGGCACCCCGATCGCTTGGCCTGCGGCTGCCCTCGCTCCGAGCTATTTATTAGGGTCGTGCTTACTCGCATCCATGCTCGGGTCGCACTTTCGCGCACGTCCGTGTAAGCTCAACCCCAATAAATACCTCTCCACTCAGCAAGCTCAAACAGGGACCCAGTCGCTGCGCTCTAAAACAATAGAGTACATTTGCACTATGCAAACTCAAACAGGGTCTCAAAAATGCAAAATAATACAGCCCTTAATAATTTCTTATTTGCACTGCCGAACTCTCGAGGCTACATTGTGTCTGACGATTTATTACTACCATTAGTGAGTTTTGATGTTTCCTAAATATAGCGCGCGACAGTTAGTAGCTGGCCCACTCTTAGTTCTTATTTCAATCTGTCCTGTTGCGGTTTATGCGGCTGACGATTGTCCTGCCCCTGTTGTGAACTCGGTATCCGAGATTCAGCCCATTGAGTTCGAGAGCGCTCAGGGGGTAACTCAGCGCGCAATATTAGAGGTGCTGTCTAATCAGGCATTTGCCGAAATTGAAATAGACGACGCGCTTTCTGTGCGCTGGCTTGAGAAGTACATGGAGAATCTGGATCCGGCTCACGCCTATATGTTGCAGTCAGATATCCAAGAGTTCCGGCAGAATTATTCAGACCAACTGGATGATTTTGCCAAAGAAGGCGATATGTCCGCGGCTAAAGAGATATATGACCGTTTTAGGGATCGCGCCCTGGCTCAAATCGACATCACTTTATCTCGATTGGAAGATTCAGAATTCGCTTTCGATTACAGCACCGACGCAAGGCTGCCCATAGACCGGGACGATATCGATTGGCCTGCCGATGCCCAAGCAGCGGATCAACTCTGGCTGCAAACGGTAACTTTGGGCATGCTGAATTTGGAATTAGGCGACCAGGAAGATTCTGAAGCGCGCGAAGCCCTTATTCGCAGATACCACACCCAACAAAATAATTTGCGCCAACAAAATGCGCGTAATGTGGCTGAATACTATTTTAATGCCCTCACACGCTTGTACGATCCCCATACGGACTATTTTTCTCCGCGTGAATCAGAGAACTTTAATATCAATATGTCCTTATCCCTTCAGGGAATTGGGGCGGTCTTGTCTACTCAAGAAGAGTTCACTGAAGTAGTAAGCGTAGTTCCCGGTGGCCCGGCGGATTTGAACGGAGAGCTGGCAGCTGCAGACCGAATTGTGGAAATAGGCGAAGGCCTGGAATGCGACTTTATTGATGTGGTCGGCTGGAGGCTGGACGAAGTCGTAGACCGCATTCGCGGTGAGAAAGGTTCTACCATCCGATTAAAAGTTATACCTGCCGAGGCGGATGACTTAGGCGAAGAACGCAAAATAATTACCATTGTTCGCGACGAAGTTAAGCTGGAAGAAAACGCGGCCAAAGGCGAGATTATTGAAGTTGATACCGGTATAGAGAGCTACAGCATTGGCGTTATCGATATCCCCTCTTTTTACCTGGATTTTGAAGCCCTGCGCAATCGAGACCCTGATTACCGCAGTACTACCAACGATACGCAAAAGATTTTGCGAGACTTCCAAGAACAGGGAGTTGATGCGGTAATTATCGATTTGCGTAACAACGGCGGCGGTTCTTTACTTGAATCTGCCACCCTAACGGATCTCTTTGTAGATCCCGGCCCCGTCGTACAAATCCGCGATTCCGCCAATAACGTATACCGCGATCAAAGAGCGCGCAGCCGCCAGGAATACACCGGGCCGCTTATGGTATTAATCGATCGCCTTAGTGCATCAGCGTCAGAGATTTTTGCCGGTGCCATTCAGGACTACAACCGCGGAGTAATTATTGGTTCGCGCAGTTTTGGTAAAGGCACAGTGCAAACGGTTCAAGATTTGCCAGAAGGTCAAATCAAACTCACTGAGTCTAAGTTCTATCGCATAACTGGTGAAAGCACTCAGCATAAAGGCGTAGTGCCCGATATCTTTTTACCTAGCTTTTACGATGAAGAATACATTGGCGAAAGCTCATACGATAACCCTTTAGTTTGGGACGAAATTGGCGGTATTCCGCACAGAACCTACGAAGATTACTCGCCTCACTATCCAGATCTAATGGCATTGCACGAGCAACGCTTAGAGACTGATCCGGATTTGATCTATCTGACCGGCGTGCTTGAAGCCAGTGATTTACGGCGCTCCAGAGAAACTATTTCTCTCAACCTGCTGGAACGTGAAACCGATAGAGACTACTGGGAAGCCCGTGACGAAGACCTGCTAAACGCATGGAAAATAGCCAAAGGTATTCCTTTAGAAGAGCCCGAGTCTGACGACGAGTCCGAAGCTATCGCCGAAGAAACCACAACCACTTCTGCAGCCGCTGAACAGCTGGCATCGGTAGATTTGGAGAGCATTGAAACTGAAGATTCTTCCGAAGCAGCTTCTGACGAAGCTGAAGAAGAAAGTAATGACCCAGATCTTTCGGAAGCTCTGCTTAAAGAAACAGCGAATATCTTTGGTGATCTACTGGATCTTCTTCAAGGTCGCAAGACTCTCGCCGCTCAATAAATATTGAAGCCTCGCTTCATGCTTGCCTGATCTGTAAAATGCTCTAACCATTTCACAGATCAGGATTATCCAGTGCCTCAACTTGTACTTATTCGTCATGGCCAAAGCCAATGGAATTTAGATAACCGGTTTACCGGTTGGTTTGACATAGATCTGACGGATCAAGGTCGCGCCGAAGCCGCTGAAGCGGGTCAAAGGTTGTTACGCGAAGGTTACAAGTTTGATGTCTGCCACACCTCGGTTTTAAAACGCGCTATTCGCACACTTTGGTCTGTATTGGATGAAATGAATCTGATGCAGATACCAGTGCACCGAAGCTGGCGGCTTAACGAACGCCATTACGGCGCGTTACAGGGATTGAACAAATCGGAAACTGCCGCCGAACACGGTGAAGAGCAGGTATTGATATGGCGCCGCAGCTACGACGTGCGGCCTCCTGCATTGGAAGAGAACGATGAACGCCATCTCGCCTACTTAGAGCGTTATCCAGAGCTGGATCCGCTAGCAATTCCCCGCTCGGAATGCCTTAAAGATACGGTCGAACGAGTACTGCCCTATTGGCATGACCAAATTGTTCCGGATTTACGCAGCGGTAAAAGCATTTTAGTTGCGGCTCACGGAAACAGTCTGCGGGCCCTGATTAAATACCTGGATGATATGAGCGACGAAGCGGTTCTTAAACTCAATATTCCTACCGGTCTGCCCATAGCTTACGAGCTGGACGACAACCTTAGGCCTATCAGCAAAAAATACCTGTGCGAACCTGAGCAGCTCGAGAAGTTAATGGCCGAGGTCGCCAATCAGGGTAAAGCCAGCTAAGTTTGAGCGGATAAAATTAGACTTGAGTACTAATTGTTCGGGTACATTTCAACATCTGCACAGAGCGGCGCTTAGATTTTTAAAAGTTAACCTATCTTAACCCACAAGGCTTGCCTCTTCGGGTTTAATGCACGCCGCACTGACTTGACCTATATCAAGTCAAATCAATCTGAAAGCCTTATACTTCATTGCTTGTACAGCTTGAATTTGGCATCATTCGCGACATTATCTGCTTTGATGTATCTATATGGCAGATGAACTATTTTAATTTATTTGGGGAATACCTATGGGTCTTTTATATTGGCTTGAATCGACTGCTTTAGCCGATTGGGTCGGAGCTTCGATTTGGGGCTATCCAATCATGCTAACCATCCATTCAGTTGGATTAGCAATTGTTGTAGGGCTTGTCTTTATGATGAACCTTCGTTTTCTGGGCGTTATGAAAGGCGTATCCATCGGCTCCATGAGCAAGATATTTGCTTTTGCCTGGTTCGGCTTTGCCATCAACACCATTTCAGGACTTTCGCTATTTACTCTGCAAGCTAGCTGGTACGTCACTAACGTGCCCTTCCTGCTGAAAATCGCCGGCATTGTGGTTGGTGTGGTAACAATGGTTCTGGTTCAAAGAGAATTCAAATTAGCTGGCAACAGCTGGGATTCACTAGACGACGCGTCGTCAAAGCTTAAAGCTTTCGCGATTATCTCTCTCGTTGCATGGTCGATCGGAATGATCGGCGGTCGCTTCATCGCATATCTATAAAAGGGACCCTGTAATGGAATCAATACTTATATCTCTTCAAGACTCATGGGTCGCCGGTATTATGTTCGGCTGGGCCTGGAGTTGGCCAATAGCTGAAACCGTTCACTTTTTTGGAATGACCATTCTGTTCGGCGCCATCGCCATCACAGATTTGCGTCTAATTGGCTTCTTCAAACAAATGCCAATTCAAGCCACTCACACACTTATCAAAATCGCTATGATTGGTTTTTCACTAAACCTGATTACCGGAATCATGTTCTTCTGCGGTGATCCATTCCGATATGTACCGAACATCAGCTTCCAGATAAAAATGATGCTTCTGTTCTTGGCATTTTTGAATGCTCTGTTCTTCACTTTCAAGCTGCAACCTACTTGGAACGAATGGGACCAGCACGGTAATCCACCACAGATTGCCCGCATTGTTGGCGGTGTATCCTTGGTAATGTGGATTCTAATTATTATTTTTGGACGACTAATTCCTTATCTCGGAACCGGCTAAAAATAACTTAGTAATCGCAGTGTAAAAAGGAGCCTTTAAGGCTCCTTTTTTTATTGGCCAAAGCTTGTCGATTGAGTAAAAAAGGTATACTTTATACTCATGAATGGATTCGAATACGATGATGACAAAAGCCAAACTAACCGTGAGAAACATGGGATCAACTTTCTTACCAGTCAAGAGATTTGGAATGATCCCGACATGCTCGAAATCCAAACCAATTCAGAGGATGAGACAAGGTTTTTGGTGATTGGTCAGATCAAAGCGAAACATTGGTCTGCTGTCATAACGTACCGGAATGGAAAAATTCGTCTGATCTCCGTCAGGCGCTCACGAAAGAAAGAGGTAGAGCTATATGAAAGCTAAAGACTTCGATAAAAAGTTTAATCAAGACAATGAAGACATCATTGATGATCTCGATCTTTCAACTATGCGCCGTACTAACCAAGATCAAAAGCGCATTAATGTAGATTTTCCTTCTTGGGTAGTTGAGTCTCTCGATAGAGAAGCTGCTCGCATTGGTGTCACCCGCCAGTCAATAATTAAAGTCTGGCTAGTTGAGCGACTCCAATCTGAATCTGCAAATTCAACCCCATGAATCTGAACCCGGTATGAGAATTTCTGTAAAATCGTTCCACGCACAAACTTTTGAGAACAAATATGAAAGTCGTTAGTTTCAATGTCAACGGATTGAGGGCACGGCCACATCAGATGGCTGCTCTTGTCGAAAAACATCAACCCGACGTTATCGGCTTGCAGGAAACCAAAGTGCACGACGATATGTTTCCGATAGAGATACCTAATGAACTGGGCTACGAAACGCTCTACCACGGCCAAAAAGGCCATTACGGTGTGGCCCTAATGTCTCGTAAGGGATTAGCAAATCCACAGAAGGGATACCCCCACGACACCGAAGAATCGCAGAAACGCCTTGTGGCAATAGACGTGCCCTACGCGGGCGACAACCTAACTATTTACAACGGCTACTTCCCCCAGGGAGAAAGCAGAGACCACCCAACTAAGTTTCCCTACAAACGAAAATTCTATGCGGATCTTCTTGAGCATTTGAAGGCAAATCACAACCCAGGCGATCAAGTAATAGTGATGGGCGATATCAATATCTCAGCGACCGATCTGGATATCGGCATCGGCGAAAAGAATCAGAAACGCTGGCTACAAACAGGAAAATGCAGCTTTTTACCAGAAGAGCGGGAATGGCTACAGGCAATAGAAAATTGGGGACTTACGGACGCTTATAGACACCTGAACCCCGAGGTATCGGATGTTATGAGCTGGTTTGACTATCGCAGCAGAGGTTTTGATGACAACCCGAAGCGCGGCTTACGCATCGACAGCATTATGGTTACCGATAGCCTGCTGCCAAAAGCTAAGTCCGTCACTATTGATCATGAGATTAGGGCGATGGAGAAGCCATCGGATCATTGCCCGGTGATGATTGAGTTAGAGGACTAAATTTACCTGTAGCTGCTATCACCAATTACAATCTGTAAAAATAAAGAAAGGCGCTATATGCGCCCTTCTTTATTGGTATTCAGATAGGCCGCTTAGCCACATTTAGAATCCCCACAACTCAAACAAGTCATACAACCATCCATAAGCACAACCGCTTTGGTACTGCACTTCATACACAGAGTTGAGCTCGGCGGATAGCTGGCATCTTCTTCTTCAGGTTCAGCACTCTTGGAGGAAGGAACACCCACTTCATATTCCTTACGCTTGTCTTCAATAAATTTCTTTTGGTGCTCGTCTAATCCGTTGTCTATTAGACCAATATGCTTCATATGGTCTTCGATGGCATAGCCAATTTCAGCAACAATTGAAGGCATAAATACTCCGCCTTTCTTGAAGTAGCCGCCCTTGGGATCGAATACCGCTTTAAGCTCTTCTACTAAGAAAGTTGCGTCGCCACCTTTGCGAAAAACCGCCGAAATTAGACGAGTTAGGGCTACAACCCACTGAAAATGCTCCATATTTTTTGAGTTGATAAAAACCTCAAAAGGACGGCGCGACTCGTGTTCGGTGTCTTCATTAAGCAATACATCATTAATGGTAATGTACATGGCGTGCTCGGACATGGGCGTTTTAATTTTATAAGTAGAACCTATCAAGCGCTCGGGGCGCTCAAAAGACTCATGCATATGTACAACATTATTGCTTACGTCTTCTGCTGCTTTTGTCACTGCATCAGCCGATGCCAATGCAGCCGCTTCTTTGTCCACTACTTTGTAGCTAACAATTTTATTCTCTATTTTTGTAGTCATTATCTATTACCTTCTAGTGCCATCGTTACTGGACAGATGACACAGTCATATCAAAATTTGCCGTAGTAACCTTCTTTCAGCGCATCAAATAGGTTCGCAGCAGTGTGAGTTTCTCCGTCGTAATCGACCATTTCGTTACCCTTCAACTCTAACGTGGAGCCATCTTCGAGGGTGAATTCATATAGGGTGTTTTCAAGATCTTCTTCTTTAACAAGAACACCCTGGAACGCCTCTGGGTTAAAGCGGAATGTCGTACAACCTTTGAGACCTTTCTCGTGTGCATAGAGGTATATATCCTTGAAATCTTCGTAAGGGTGATCGGTAGGGACATTGGCAGTTTTTGAGATAGACGAATCTACCCACTTTTGCGCTGCCGCTTGAATATCTACATGCTGCTTGGGCGTGATGTTGTCAGAGACAACAAAATAATCCGGCAACTTCTCCTCCGCGGTGCCACCGACGGGCATAGCCTTGGCATTAACCAAAGTGCGATAAGCCAACAGTTCAAAAGAAAATACATCTACCTTCTCTTTAGTCTTACGCCCCTCTCGGATTACGTTCCGTGAATAGTGGTGGGCAAAACTAGGCTCGATACCATTGCTGGCGTTATTTGAGAGAGATAATGAAATGGTACCCGTTGGCGCAATCGAGCTATGGTGAGTAAAGCGAGCTCCCTTTTCTGCCAACTGGTCAACGAGTTCAGGTTCGATTTCTGCTATCTGCTGCATGTAACGGCTATAGCGAGCGTGCAGTACCTTACCGGCCACTTTATCGCCCACTTTAATACCGTCTTTTACCATTTCTGGTCGCGCTGCCAACATTGCTGAAGTGACTTCAAAATCGTCATTCATAATTGGAGCTGCACCTTTTTCATCGGTAAGTTCCAGCGACTGTTGCCAACCGACAACCGCCATTTCACGAGCGATCTTATCGGTAAATTCAACGGAATTATCGTCTCCGTAGCTCATGCCGAGCATCGTCATGGTAGACCCCAATCCCAAAAAGCCCATGCCATGGCGGCGCTTGTATTCAATTTCGTGGCGCTGTTTTTCTAATGGTAAACCATTGATTTCAACCACGTTATCCAACATACGCGTAAATACTACTACCACTTCGCGATATCTTTCCCAATCAAACCGGGCGTTCTCTGTGAAGGGATCCAAGACCAGTCTGGTCAAATTCACCGAACCCAGAAGACAGCTTCCGTAAGGAGGTAAAGGCTGTTCGCCACAGGGGTTGGTGGCACGAATATTTTCGTTCCACCAGTTATTGTTCATTTCGTTTACCTTGTCGATCAAGATAAATCCCGGCTCCGCAAAATCGTAAGTGGAGGACATAATTACATCCCACAAACGCTGGGCACGAATGGTGTTATAGATACGGCAAGCAACCATGCCGGCATCATTGGTTATATAGTCTTTAGTTGCCGGGAAAGATCGCCATACAACCTGCTTGGGGTCTTCCAAATCTATGCCTGCTTCATCCGCTTCTTTTTGCGAAACCGGGAAGCTCAAACACCAATCGCCATCTTCTTTAACCGCTTCAATAAATTCTTTGGTAATAAGCAGCGATAAATTGAACTGACGCAAACGGCCGTCTTCGCGCTTGGCACGAATAAAGTCCATCACGTCCGGATGGTTTATATCAAAGGTTGCCATTTGAGCACCACGACGACCACCGGCAGAAGACACGGTAAAACACATCTTGTCGTAAATATCCATAAAGGACAGTGGGCCGGATGTATAAGCGCCAGCACCAGACACGTAGGCCCCTTTAGGGCGCAGTGTCGAAAATTCATAGCCGATGCCACAACCCGCTTTTAGGGTCATGCCGGCTTCGTAATTTTTATCGAGAATTTCGTGCATGGAATCAGAAATAGTTCCCGAAACCGTACAGTTAATAGTGGAAGTAGCTGGCTTATATTCCTGAGCACCGGCATTGGAAATAATTCGGCCAGCGGGTAGTGCACCGTTTTCTAATGCCCACACAAAACGTTGGTACCACTGTTTTTGCTTGGCTTTAGTTTTTTCTACTTCTGAAAGCGCCGTGGCAACCCGTTTAAATGTATCGGCGATGTCGCGATCAACCGGCTCACCGGCTCTATCTTTCAGGCGGTATTTTTTGTCCCATATATCCAGCGAAGTTGATTGCATTTCAATCTCTGAACTGCGCTTCAGAACCTTGGCTACCTCTCCCATAATTTCCCCATATAAGGCTTATTTCGAGTCCCATATACTGATTCAACTTGTGCCTTGGCACAAGCAAAAAACACCATATATAGATAAATAATTTCAATTTACCACTATATCTTGTGTATAGAGGGTATATGGCAGGTCTGACCACCGCTCAAAACCACTGCTGGCGCGGCCATCAATATCTATGCACAGCTTATGCACTGAACAAGCACAGGCTTGTACACAAAAAGGGGTATAGTTTTTGTCTATGAGACACCCATATTCTGTATCTCAAAAAGACTAAAAATAGCCCTATAATGACAACCCTGAAAGTAGATCAAAGCCAGACACTTTTGCCTGTCAAAACTAGACACTTAGTGCTCTGAGCCTGATACTACACAGCCTACAAATTAGAAGATTGATCGCTTCCTCGGCGGTGAATCTCATTACCCCCAAGAGCACGGAGAAAATACAGTTATGCCGGCAACACAAAAAGCATTGGCCGCAAAAGACAGCCTGTTCACAACTGTTGAGCAAAAAGTGCGCGATTTTAAAGTTGGATCGGGTACCCGCCCATTTAACTGGGAAGGAAAAATTCAAGGACTTATGTCCGAAAAGGTCGTAGCCAAAGAGCTAGGCATTCTTAAAAATCTATCTGTAGACGATTATATCGCTAGGGTCCTCGAACCCGCAGAATCAAATACGATGGTAAGCGCGCGCAATGTTGTGCGCATGATCAACGGCAAAACCTATAACGAAATTGATATGGGGCCTCTCTATGCTGTTGAGATTACTGTAGATATAGCTCAAGGCAGCCGACGCATTGGCGTGATCGCGCAAAATCGTACTGTTGCGAATGGCGTATGGAAACCAGAACATCATCTTGAAGCCGCTCGATTAGTCCGTATTTTTAATCGCCGAAATATTCCTATTATTACTTTTATGGATACACCGGGGGCCGACGCCAGCGCAGAAGCCAACGAGAATAATCAGGCTCATGCTATTTCGCGATTGATAGCCGAGATGACCAATACCCATGTGCCTACTATTGGAATAGTTTATGGACTTGGGTATTCCGGCGGAGCGATACCACTGGCGTCAACCAATTTATTGCTCTCAGTCCGCACCGGCGTATTTAATACTATTCAGCCAAAAGGTCTCGCTAGCATTGCACGGCAATACAACCTTTCCTGGCAGGAAAGCGCGCGGTATGTAGGTATTAGCCCTGCTGAGCTGAACAGTCGGGGCGTACTAGACGGCATTATTGATTGGGCACCTGCAGACTCCAGCATAGGTATCGAACCTTTGGTTAACGCTATTCTCAGTGGCATCAGCGCCATTGAGAATATCTGTGTCGAAATGGTCGGGGCACAGGGCGCCATATCGGAAGACTATCTATCTCAAGTGCAGCGCTTCCTGCACCCGGATGAAAACTTCACCAAATTGCAAAAAGTTGCCGACTTTCATGTCGAGGATTTCCCCACCGAATATCCAAATATCTTTGCTCACGCCTGTCGTCACCAACGATACCTGACTATGCGAACACGGATTATGTCCTCCACGACAGACGCCTATGGCCGCTTGTCTAAGGAAGAAATCCCTAAGGGCGACCTAAGTGACAGAACCCAAAAAGCTCGTGAAGACGGTTTTGAACGCTGGAACAACGACCCTGAAAAGCTTATTTATCAAGACGATTTGTTTAGAGCCTGGAAATCTTACAAAGAGAAACGCAACGAACTCTCAGCTGAACGTGGCCGCTTTACTACTCTGCTTTTGGGAGATCCTCAGAAAAACTTTGAGGATGCGCGGCAAAAACTCTGTTTCCGAACCACTCTTTACCTCTACAACCGCTGGAAAGCCGATTGCGAATATAACTTCGTCAAGCTATCTCAGTTGGTTAAAGATGCTGAGGGCGGGAATTCTAAGATTTACGATAAACCCGAAACAGATCTAACCATTTCAGAAATAATTTTTAACGCAGATTTGAAAGCGCACTTTCTTTCACAGTTTGAAAATATTCTTATTTTTGACGCACTCTACAACAGCATCGTTAACAACTTTGGCGATATCGCCGCTGAGACTCGAGAATTCCATACCCTGAGTGCGGAATCTCTAAAACGAATTTTGGATACCTCCATCGAAAGCGCTACAACACATGTAGCATCTATGGATAACGCCGCCTCTGCGGAAATTAAATCTGGTCAATTTGCACGCTGGTTAAACAGTTTTGTTAGCTATAGACGTCGCGGCGACTTTCTTAAAGAAGTAGAGGAATGGAAACGCGTAATTTTTCCTCGTCTGTCTGATGCACTGTTGGTTCTAATTACTTTCTTCTTTGAAGAGTTGGTACCGGAGTATTTGAATTCGCAAATTCAAGGGAAAACTTACCAGGGCGAAATAAACCCGGTTCGCATCGGCAAGCGGAAAGACTTTTGGAATCAGCTGAATATCGCCTATCGCGATCTATTGGTTCAAAAGATACTGGACACACTCAAGCGTAAAAAAGTTACTACCGCACAGGCCTTCAAAGACAAGTTTTTCTCCAATTTTGAAGAGACCAATGCCGATTTAATGACCGCAAATCCGGTGTCTTTCCCAGGCTTTCGTATCTCCATTGAGAAAGCCCTGAATAACAAGGTAACTCCCTGTGGCGTAATTACCGGCGTTGGCAATCTTAATATTGAAGGCGCTCCTCGAGTGGCTACGGTTATTTCCAATGTTTCATTTCAGGCCGGCGCATTTGATATGGCCAGTGCTGAAAAAATGTGCAACCTAATGGTCACCTGCGCACAGCAGAACCTACCATTAGTTTGCTTTGTGTCCTCTGGAGGCATGCAGACCAAAGAAGGTGCCAACGCGCTTTTCTCAATGGCTATTGTTAATGACCGCATCACGCGCTTTGTTTGCGAAACCGGATTGCCGGTAATTGTATTTGGCTTTGGTGACTGTACCGGCGGCTCGCAAGCAAGCTTTGTAACTCACCCACTGGTACAAACCTATTATCTAAGCGGCACCGACCTGCCCTTTGCGGGTCGTGTTGTGGTGCCCTCTTTCTTGCCATCCATGTGCACTGTGTCGAACTACCTAGTGAAAAATGAAGGCGCCATGCATGGCATAGTAAAACATCCTTTTGCTGAAGACTTGGACGACCAGCTACGTAAAATTGATCCTGAAATCGCCATTCCCAAAGAATCTATTGAAGACGTACTAGAGAAAACTCTCGCGGGGCGTGTAGATACTCAATCGGCTATCGAAATTGCAGAACCGGCCCAAGCTCGCGATCTAATGAGGCCTATAGAGACCATACTGATTCACGCACGTGGTTGCACGGCAGCCAAGCTTATCCGCGTCGCCAAAAAGCTGGGTAAAAGAGTGATTCTGGTGCAATCAGACCCTGATATGGATTCGGCTCCAGCCAGCATGTTGGACGGAAACGATGAACTGGTTTGTTTGGGCGGACAGACTCCTGATGAAAGTTACCTTAACGCGCATTCAGTGCTAGCCATTGCCGCGCGCCAGGGTGCGGACTCACTGCACCCAGGTATAGGCTTCTTATCTGAAAATGCAGGATTCGCGCGTTTATGTCGCGCCAGAGGACTAAATTTCTTGGGTCCTCGAGCTCAGAGCATGGATCAGATGGGTAACAAATCTACCGCTATCCATACGGCCATGGCCAACGATGTACCTGTTGTACCGGGCAGTCACGGCATTCTCGCCACAGCAAGCGTTGCCGCTAAAGTTGCCGATGAAATTGGCTATCCTGTATTGCTAAAAGCCGTACATGGCGGTGGCGGTAAAGGTATTCAAGTTGTGCGCGAACCTTCAGAGATTAAAACCGCTTTTAACCGGGTTTTTGCCGAAGCTAAATCTGCCTTTGGTAATGGCGATCTGTATTTGGAAAAATTCGTTGAGTCTATGCGCCATATCGAAATTCAGATTCTTCGGGACGGCCATGGCAATACCCAAATTCTGGGCCTTAGAGATTGCACGGTTCAGCGCAATAACCAAAAGGTACTGGAAGAGTCAGGTTCTACTATGCTCACAGCGGCCTTAGCTAAAAAGGCTTATGCCAGTGCAAGAAAACTCGCTGATGCAGTTGATTATATTGGCGCAGGTACCGTTGAATTTATCTACGACCTGAAAAACAAAACTATTTATTTTATGGAAATGAATACTCGTCTGCAGGTAGAGCACCCGGTTACGGAGTGGACCTCTGGTATTCAGATCGTTGAACAACAATTCAATATCGCGGAAGGCGGCTCTATCGCCGATATAAAAATCGAAGATAACGGGTTTGCGATTGAAGCCCGAATTACCGCCGAAAAAGCCAAGCTAAATGATGAAGGTGAGTTCGATTTTATTCCGACACCCGGGCTAGTCACAGAGTGCCGATTCCCTGAACGAAAAGATCTTGAAATTATTTCTGCTGTAGATGAAGGCAAAACCATCTCACCTTTCTACGACAGCATGATCGCTCAGCTTATTGTGCACGGCAAAGACCGCAACGACGCCATTGCAAAACTTTTGGAAGTACTTGGCGACGTTAGCATCAAGGGCGTTTGCACAAATATCCCTCTACTAAAACGCATATTAGTTGACCCAGTATTTGTTAAAGGCAAGTACGACACCGGCTATTTGCCTGCCTTTCTTAAAAGTCTGGACAGCGATGATTTAGTTATCGAAATGGCCTATACCGGCGTTGAAACCGCCACTACCAGCCTCGATTCACTGCGTATAGAAGGCACCGATGAGCTTAAGGTATTGGCGCCCATGACAGGAATTTACTATTCAACACCCTCTCCTAACGATCCTGAGTATGTTGAAATCGGCAGTCAGATTAATCTGTCTACCACCCTCTGCCAGATAGAGGCGATGAAACTGTTTTCCCAGATATCGCTATCTAGTGTTACTGGCGCAGGCGAATTATTCCAAGCGGATCAAAACTATGAGGTGGTTCGCTTGAATCAAGCAAATGGTGCGCAGATAAATGCAGGTGATTTACTTTTTGTGGTTCGCCCCAGCTGAGAATTTCTTTAGGACTACAGATACCTCTCTGAAAAGGCCGGCTTATTGCCGGCCTTTTTTATGCCGAGGTAGATAGCAATTGCTACTGATACCAGAGAACAATTCCCTTACAATCCATCTCAACTCAAGGGAATAAAGGCTCCGATGTCAAATATGTCAGACTCCATTCGCGACCTATTGGAAAATAATGCCCGATGGGCAGATAAGACTCATAAAGAAGATTCGCATTTCTTTGAGCGTTTGGCCTCGCAGCAGAGCCCCAAATTCCTATGGATAGGCTGCTCTGATAGCCGTGTTTCGGCAAACGTTATAACCGGGCTCGCTCCGGGGGAAGTGTTTGTGCATCGCAATGTTTCCAACCGGGTAGAAAACACTGATCGCAACATCTTAGCCGTTGTGCAGTTTGCAGTTCTCTCCCTAAAAGTTGAGCATATTATCGTTTGCGGCCACCACGATTGCGGTGGAGTTCGGGCGGCCCTGACACGCAGTACTGACGGCCCGCTAAGCGATTGGGTATCCCCAATCCGTATGCTCGCTTTAGATAATGAATGTGAAGAAGCAAAATTTGAAAGCCAGGAAGCTTGGATTAATCGGGTCTGCGAAATGAACGTTGAAGACCAGGTTGCTACTTTATTGCAAAACCAATACCTAAAAGAAGCCGCCAACAATGGACAAGAAGTTAGTGTGCATGGGTGGGTATATAGTCTTCAGAACGGTCTGATCAAAGACCTCAAAGTCTCTGCTAGTAATCTCGATTCACTCTGATCGGGCGTTATCTAGGCTCTTCGGTGGTTAGGTTACCTGCCTGATCCAAGACTGTAGGGATTACTCGATTGCGGCCATATTCTTTGCCGGTATAAAGTGCAGAGTCGGCTTCCTTCATCAATTTATCGCCGCGACCATCCAAGGCCCCCGGAGCTGATGCCAAACCTACAGTGACAGTTACCACTTCATCTTTCTTACTGGCTCGGTAAGGTATTTTTAATTTCTCTATGGATACCCTTAATCTCTCCGCCACAAATCGTGCACCCTCCGGATCCGTTTTAGGCAAAATTACTGAAAATTCCTCACCACCGTAGCGGCCGACAAAATCATAGGGCCGATTGAGAACCTCTTTAAAAGCCTCAGCTACTTGGCGTAGCACCTTATCCCCGGCTGCATGGCCATTTATGTCGTTGTACAGCTTGAAGCGGTCGATATCGATCATCATTACCGACATCCAATTGGTATTCCGCTTAGACTCTCGCGAAGCGTTATTTAGTGCTTCATTGACTGACATTCGATTTGGAATGCCGGTTAAGAAATCGACTCGTGCATGACGACGCAGGGTTTCGCTAAGCTGGACATTCTCAGTCGCCATGTGATGCCCAATCAAAGCACCAATTAATACCGCGAGAATTAACCAAAACTCGTAAAGGTCGAGTTCTAGGTGGGCATACAAAGAGGATGCATCAGCGTAGTAGCCGCGTTCTTCCAAGGCGCCAAATAAAAATATAGCCAGCACTATCACTATCGATGAATACCAGCCCCAATCTTTGCCCCTAAGAAGTGCAGCCATCAAGGGGGTAATTGGCGCAAGTACCATTACGGGACTATTACTTCCGTCCGTAAATGCCGCAACCAATAGCAAGGATGTAACCCAAGCCATTACCAGAAGAACACCCGCAAAATTCTCGGCCCACTGCCGCTTAATGCAGATATATACAATAAACATGATGACGCACACCAGCGACGAGGCAATGGTTGTGGTATCTGATACCGGAGCTATTTGCAGGCGCACCAAAAAGCAAATAGCCGCGCCAAGGCTATAAACCAGAGGTCTTCTCGTACAGTGCCGCGTTTCTAGCCGCTTCAGGTGCACTGCGACCCGGATCCATTTGTTGATTCACAGTTATTTGTATTACCGTTTTGGTATATCGGACCAGTGTAGGCAGGAAACTACAAATAGCCAATACGCAAAGGGTCGAAACTTAATATTTTCTGTAGGGCACCTGGGTAATTAGCGGTGCGTCAATTTGACCTTCTAACATTTCGAGATTTTCTTTTAGGTAGGACATCTCCGGATCCAGCTCGTTGGCTACCCATCCCGCTAGTGATACACCAGCTTCCTTTATTGCCCTAGCCGTAAGTTGCGCATGATTTAGACAACCGAGCTTAATACCAACGACCAGTATTACTGGCACATTCAATTTACGGGCAATATCCGCCATGCTCTGGCTTTCACTGATCGGCGTGAGCCAGCCACCCGCTCCTTCAATTAATACCGAATCTGAACTAGCTTTAATTTTTTGAAAGGCATCAAAGATCAATTCCAAATCAATAGCCCTACCTGAAATTTTGGCGGCAATATGCGGAGAAACAGGCTGTTCATAGGCATAGGGATTCACCTCTGCATATTGCTGCTGCAGATTACTTGCTTCCATTAGCGCTAGTGCGTCCCCGTTTTTCCATTCGCCCTGTACCCACTCGCAACCGGCGGAGACCGGTTTCATAACTCCCACCCGCTCACCCTTTTTCACTAACGACCTAATCAGCTCAAGAGATACATAGGTTTTGCCAACATCCGTATCCGTTCCCGCTATAAAGAATTGCTGAGGAAGATTCATTTGGGTTTTCTCAAGACTAAATATCCGCTTCGGTAATTCGAGTAATACTCTCTATCAGGGAACTCTTCCTGAATGGCATCCATTAAAGATGCGTATGTTCCTCGCCCCATAAGGCCCCTACTGCGCTCTTTAAGCGCATTGGTTGCGCCCATGCGCTTGGTACTTCTCACAAGGTCTGCAAGATTAGAATGTGGGAGCCTGTGCTCTTCGGACTGACTTGTAATTATCTCGAAACCGGCTTGCCTGGCGATCTTTGCCAAAAATTCCTGATCGTGCATTTCGTGAGCCAAATTTAAGCCTACATTTTGCAAAGCCCTGCGCCACTCAGCAAGCGTGCCTTCTATAAAGGTGGCCAGCACGGCTATACCACCAGGAACCAGAATTCTTTCTACTTCAGCGATGGAGGATTCATAATTGGTCCACTGCAACGCCGCATTCGAGACCACCAATTCAAATGACGCCGAGGCAATAGGCAAGGATTCCATATCCCCCTGAATCAGGGCCGGCTCCTTCGCGGTTCCCGCTAAAACCTGAGGAAAATACGATTTTGACGCCTGTAACATTCCTCCGGCTATATCTAATCCAATAACCTGCGCACCATTGAATCTATCGGCCAATTTCGCTGTCAAGAAACCACTCCCGCAGCCCAGGTCTAGAACACTACTTGGCTTAGCTAGATTCTCTGGCAGACGCTGTAATAATTCCGATGCCATTTTATTCTGAACATGCGAAACACTTTGGTAGTGAACTGCAGCGCGGCTGAATTGCCGGGCTACTTGCACCTTATCGATCTGCATCAGGCCAGCCTCTCATGCGGCCGTCTCATGACACTACCTCATACAAGAGCCTAGACAGCTCTTCAGCCAAGGCTTCTGGGTGCGACAACAGCGGCCCGTGACCAGACTCCAATTGCGTTAAACGACCGCCTAATCTGCCAGCAAACCATTTCGAGGCATCTGGATGACATATTCGATCCATCCGGCCAGATAGAATACTAATCGGAATATTCATTTGCCCGAGCTGATCGCGCATATCCAAATTTTTAAGCAGATCCAAACCACTGTTCAGAGTTTCTGCACTTGGCTGCGGGGCTGCTTCAATTACTTCTTTGATAACAGCGCTTAATTGTCGGGCCCCTTTGCTATCGCCAGCCTGTAACAATAAAAACCGACGCAAATTCCGACCGTAATCCCTGGTTAAGCTTTCAACAAAGGTTTCAAAAATCTCGATCTGAGTTCCTGCAGACCAGTCGGCAGATGCGACAAACTTGGGCGTACTGCACACCAGAACTAATCCGCGAACGCGTTCTGGCGCTATTGTCGCCGCCCGCAATGCCACCATTCCGCCTAGTGACCAGCCACCCCAAACAGCTTTTTCCGGTGCTCTTTCAAGAAAGTCGCGAGCAAGCACATCAATATCAGCGGTGAAGCTACGATTCGCCTGTGTGCCGTAGCCTGGAAAGTCCAGAGCCATGCTTTCGAGATTGTGTTGGCTCTTGAGCTCATTCTCTACCTGAGCCCAAACACCAGCGTGTGTGCCCCAACCATGTAAGAGAACGAGTTCAGCAGAGTCTTGAGTACTGCTCATAGCGCACCATCTTTTTGCAGCTGTTTAAGAGCTCCAATAAGATTTTCTATATCGGCCTGCGTATGTGCAGCCGAAAGAGTAATGCGCAATCTAGCAGTGCCATTGGGCACGGTCGGTGGGCGAATTGCCGTTACCAGAAATCCTAGATCTCTGAGTTGCTTAGAGCAATCTAAAGCCGCTTGGTTGTCGCCCACCAAAATCGGTTGAATTGCCGTTTGCGAGTCCATTAGGTTCAATCCCAGACTGCCAACAGACTCTCTAAATACTTTGATTAGCTTTTGCAGATGGGAGAAGCGCCAATCTTCTTCCTGCATCAGGCCCAGACCAGCAGCGGATGCGGCAACCACCGTAGGCGGCAGTGCTGTGGTGTAAATATAAGGGCGGGCCAATTGAATTAGGGTATCAATAAAGACTTTGTCACCAGCAACCACTGCGCCGAAGGACCCCAGCGCTTTACCCAAGGTGGCCAACATAAGTCGATTGCCGGTTGGCGCCAGTCCAGCAGAATTTAGACTTCCCCTACCCTGGTTTCCAAGCACGCCAAAACCGTGCGCATCGTCAAAATAAGTCAAGGCTCCATAGCGATCAGAAAATCCCGATAGCTGTTCTAGGGGGGCCAAATTCCCGTCCATACTAAAAACCGCATCTGTGGCTATTAGAACCGGCTTGTCGCCCGCCTTTTTGAGCTGCTGCTCAAGGAAACCCATATCCCCGTGCTGATACCGACTAAAGGCAGCACGACTCAAGCGACCCGCATCAATTAGAGATGCGTGGTTGAGCTTGTCTTGCAGTATCAGAGAGCCGGCGTCAGAAAAACTATTTAGAACCGCAAAATTGGCCATATAGCCGGTCGAAAAAAGCAGCGCGGATTCAGCCCCAACAAAGCTTGCAAAATCTTGCTCAAAACTTTCTGTCAGATCCTGATGTCCACAGACTAAATGGGACGATCCACTTCCAACACCCCATTTGTTTGTGGCATCGATAACTGCTTGCTTAATTTTAGGGTGGTTTGCAAAACCAAGGTAATCGTTACTGCAGAAATTAGTTAACTCCTGGCCGTTAATCTGAATTTTAGGCCCTTGAGGCCCGTCAGACGATTGCCTAAAGCGACGCAGATGGTCTGTTTCAGCCTGCTCCAGATCTGCAGCAAGCCTTTGATGCCAAGTCATTGGTTGTAGCCCTGCTGTCTATTCCGTCTCGCGCTAGACCGTATCGGCACTAATGCCCAATCGGTCAAATAGCTGCCTATCGTGATTGCAACTGGAGTTCTCGGTAGTTAGCAGTTCTTCGCCATAGAAGATCGAATTGGCGCCCGCCATAAAACAAAGGGCCTGCATTTGATCATTCATCTCATTCCGACCTGCGGAGAGCCGCACGTAAGATTGCGGCATTAATATTCTGGCAACGGCAACGGTTCGAACAAAATCAAATTCGTCTAGATCAGCTACATCTTCCAGCGGTGTACCAGGTACCTTCACCAGCATATTTATAGGCACGCTTTCCGGCGGTGTTGGCAGATTTGCCAGTGTTCGCAGTAGTCCAATGCGATCGGACTCATCTTCCCCCATACCGACAATACCGCCAGCACAAACGTTCATACCTGCGTCTCGAACTGATTGAAGCGTATCTAAACGGTCTTGGTAGGTACGGGTAGTAATAATTTGATCGTAGTATTTTTCTGACGTATCCAGATTATGGTTGTAATAATCCAATCCAGCCTCTGCAAGTTGCTGAGCCTGCTCAGGCTTGAGCATTCCAAGAGTCGCGCAGGTTTCTAAGCCTAGTTCTTTAACCGCACTTACTGTCGCAAGAACTTGTGGAAGCTCTCTGTCAGATGGATTGCGCCAGGCGGCGCCCATGCAGAATCGGGTGGCACCGGAATCTACCGCTTTCTGAGCCGCTTCTAATATCTCTGGAATCGGTAAGAGTTTCTCTTTCTCCAATTCGGTGTCGTAGTGCGCACTTTGTGGACAGTAGGCACAATCTTCCGGGCAGGCTCCCGTCTTTATGCTAATCAAAGTACTTAACTGCACCTGATTTGGCTCAAAGTTTTCGCGATGCACCTGCTGGGCCCGAAATATCAAATCCATAAATGGCTGAGCAAACATATCAGCGACTTCAGATTGGCCCCATTGATGGCGCTGGATAGGTTGTACGTATTGGACGGGGTTTGCCGAGGGCATAGGGGAAGCCTGTTAACCGAAATTTGGATTTAAGGTTAACAGATATGGTTTGGGGCGTCATCGGATAGTGCTTTTTTCTAAGTATTTTGTTTTTGTGTTGGCTGCTGATTAGTAGATATTTTTAACTATTTCCGCTGCCACGGGGGCTTTCTTTTCTTTGCGTGCCCAAAGAAACGAACCAAAAGAAAGGGCACCCCGGGTCGCTTAGCCTGACGGCTACCCTCGCTCCGAGCCATTTATTGCGGTCGTGCTCACTCGCTCCTGCTCGGGTCGCACTTTCGCGCACGTCCTTGTGCGCTCAACCCCAATAAATACCTCTCCACTCTGCAAGCTCAACGGGGCCTGAAAAGCCGCACTTCGATTGAACGTCTTTTGTTGTTTTGGTTTTGGTTGTGTTTTTGAGCGCAGCGATTAGATCGCGACTTGGAGGCGCCGAGAAGCGCCGAGAAGCGCAGTTTCTATCCGTATAAAGCGAGGACTGTCTGAGAGAATCCCAAAGATTCTCGAGTTCCGCAGCTTAGGATCGAAACGAGCATCGCAGGGAACCCGCAACGCGGGCGCCGTAATCGGAGCAAATGTTTTTGGGTACTTTTGGCGATAAATTTGTAGGAACAAATTTAGGCGATCTTTAGATCGGTCGAAGACCCGACCCCATGGATGGAGAAGGTCAAACAAAAGTACCGCCCCCGTGGCAGCGGAAATGGTTAGGTTTTAATCAAAATCAGAAGTTTACCTAATCAACCAAGAAATTTTACAAACACACTAATATCCACGCTAGGCTACTAGCTAAATACTTTGATAATCCAGCGAAGCAAACCAAAAACCAATGTCCAATACCGAAAAATTCCTACTCAAACAACTAAGCAAACCCGGCTTCCACGGTGGCGACAAACTCGGCAAAGAACTGGGTATATCCCGGGTAGCCGTCTCCAAACATATGTCCTCTCTTCGAGAAAAGGGTCTGCCTCTAATATCTGTGGCGGGAAAAGGCTATCGATTGGACGAAGGGGTAGTTCTTCTCAGCAGCCAATCCATCAAAAACAGTATTGCCGATAAACACCTCGATCGGTTGGTGGAAATACATCTGCATCAACAGCTCGACTCCACTAACCAGTGGCTGTTAGATCAAGAATTCCATCAAGATAGTGCGGTTGTTTGCCTGTCCGAATCTCAGTTGGCAGGTCGCGGACGCCGGGAACGCCAATGGCACAGCACTGCTTATCGGAACCTTATGTTTTCACTATCTTGGCGATTTTCCAATTGGCCGAGCTCACTGTCAGCAGTCAGTTTGCTTGCAGGGTTGGTAGTGGCAGAAGCCTTGGATATTTGCGGCGTACCCGATGTGCAAATTAAGTGGCCAAATGATATTTACTTGAATAACAAGAAGCTCTGCGGCCTGTTAGTTTCTGCCAAAGGCGAAGCCAGCGGAGCTTGTGATTTAGTTATTGGAGTAGGCGTTAATCATCATATTTTGGAGAAAGAAGGCGCCGCCATAGATCAGGATTGGATAGATCTTTTTTCTCAGGACTATTCAGTTGATCGTAACCGGCTAGCGGCCCTTCTAACCGAAGCATTTATCGACCTGCTGCCACAATTTGAAAAGAAAGGTTTCGCGCCCTTCAAAGAGGCCTGGAACTCTCGTGGATTGTATATGGACAAGGAAGTCAGACTGTTTGGCCAAAATACCGATGAAATTAGAGGTATTTGTCGCGGTGTTGATGATCAAGGCGTATTGCAAATCGAGCAACCGGATGGATCAAAAACTACAATTCGAGATGCCGATCTCAGTATGCGACCATTGGCGGAATGAACTTTACTACTCAACAGTTTTAAAAAAGAAAACGCCCTTGGGGGGACTATGAAATTATCGAATACTAAACAATTGAACATTATCGCTGCAGCGTTACTTAGTGCTTTATTAGCAGCCTGTTCAGTGACAACTCCTTTGATCTCAAGTGCGACTCCCAACAACTCAGACATCTCTACGGAGGAAGCTAACAAACGCTTTGCTCTGGCATTCTACCGACCCGGCATTACAACGGAAGAACGCGATGCCATGATTCATCCTGACTACGTTCAACACAACCCAGCGGCGCTTAAGTTTGCCGATGCGCAGGGTATAGATGCCAAGGAAGCCTTCCCTCTTTGGATGGCCGTAATCGCAGCTGGAGGTGCTGAACGCCCTGAACCAACCGGCCCTCGCGCCCCTGCTGGTCAACAAGCCTATATGGCAATCGCCGAGGGCGATAAAGTATTCCTGATGCACAGAAATTTCGGGCAAGACCCGAACGAACCAGCGGGAACCTTTTATGAGTATTTCAGTTGGGGAATGTTCGATTTTAAGGATGGATTAATCTACGAACACTGGGACGGTAACATTATCAGCCCTGAATAGCCGGACGAATCTTTTCGGCTTGGATGAACTGGCCTTCTTCGTCTAGCGACGGATAGGCCAAGCCTTTACCCTGATAATAGCTCTTTAGCTTTGGGTAACCCCACTCAAAAGCTAAACGCTCCATTTCTTCTTCGGTCATTCTAGGCTTATCGAACATGCCCGCTTCTGATCTCTGCCGGCAAGCTTCGGACAGAATTAGGGCAAAGGCCACGGACACATTAAGAGACTCAACCAGCCCACGCATCGGGATATGAATAAAGTCATCGGCTAGTTGTTTTGCCTCATCACTTACTCCAAATAATTCCGATCCCATTAATATCGCGGTGGGCTGAGTAAAGTCATATTGCTGGTAGTCGACGGCTGCATCACTTAAGTCTGTGGCTACTATCCTCATTCCACGAGAACGCAGTTCGGTAATTGGTTCTGCCAGGCTTTTGTGGTGGAACAAGCGCACACGTTTGTGGGTTCCTGCGGTAATGCCTGCGTGTCTTCGCGGCAAATAATCTTCCGCAACCACGGCGTGCATCTCACCAACGGCAAAAGCGTCGCAACTTCTGCGCATGGCCGCAATATTTCTGCCTTTTTCGACCCTATCCGTAAGAAGTGTTAAGTCGGGCTGCCGGAGCTCCAGTGTCGCTCGGATTTTGTGGTATCTTTCTGGGGTCATGTCTGCGCTTTAAAGTTTGCTCGGGCGAGATTGTAAACCCGTTCAACCAATACTGCGGACTTCGCACTCACAGCGATCAATCCGAAACCCTAATCGACATCGCACAAATTAGTTGGTGCGAAAAGATAAAATCATGCGTGTTACCTCAGAAGATATCTTGCACGGCCCGATTCAGGGCACTCTGGTTCGCATGACTGGCCCCATGATTCTTGCCATATTTTCTATGATGATGTTTGGTGCCGTAGATACCTTCTTTATCAGCCTTATGGGAACCGACGAACTCGCGGCGATCAGTTTTACCTTCCCCGTCACCTTTACCATTATGAATTTATCCATTGGCTTGGGTATCGCAACTTCGGTGATGCTTGCTCAGGTTATTGGTCGGCAGCAGATGCAAACCGCTCAACGGGTTTGCACGGACGCACTATGGTTCAGCACCTTGGTTGTGGTAATTGTAGCCGGGCTTGGCGTACTAACAATTGACCCACTCTTCACTGCCCTGGGTGCTACGGAAAATACCCTGCCCTTTATTCATGAATACATGGTGATTTGGTATCTAAGCGTAGGTTTACTGGTTATTCCCATGACCGGCAACGCCGCCATTCGTGCCACAGGCGATACCAAGTGGCCCAGTATTTTGATGATGACCAGCGGTGTAGTAAACGCGGTGCTAGATCCCTTTCTTATATTTGGAATTGGGCCCTTTCCGGAACTAGGTGTAGCCGGGGCAGCATACGCAACAGCTATATCCTGGGCCTTAGGCTTTGTGATCGCACTCTGGCTGCTTGGTCATCGAGAAAAGCTAATAACATTGAAGCCACCAACGGCCAAAGAAGTTAAAGATACCTGGGGCAAAGTTATACGAATTGGCGCACCTATATCTCTAGCCAATATGCTTACGCCTATTACCATTTTGTTTCTCACAGCATTGGTTGCTCGCCATGGGGAAGCAGCAGTAGCTGGATTCGGTGCCGGTGCTCGAATCGAAGCCTTTGCCATGATATTGGCCTTTGCTATGACATCAACGTTGTCACCATTTATGGCGCAAAACATAGGAGCGGGTAATGTGACGCGTGCCCGTCAGGCGCTTAATCTAAGTTTGAAATTGGTTTTGATTTTTCAGTTTATTGGGTACCTAGTATTGGCACTAAGTGCACCTCTGCTGATTCGAGTTTTTAGTGCCGACCCCGACGTATTGCTGGTATCTAAGCAATATCTACTGATTATGCCGGCTGGCGCGCTTTTTTACGCCATTTTGATTGTGATTGCGACGGCATTTAATGCCGCTCACGAATCGAGTAAAACCTTGATAGTTAGCCTGATTCGACTGTTTTTGTTTGTACTTCCTTGTGCCTATATTGGCGCCCGAATTATAGGTATCCCAGGCTTGTTCGCCGGCTCGGTACTTGGTAATTTATTGGCTGCGGGTTTCGCCTTTTGGCTAGTCACTAAAATGCTAGATCGCCTTGAAAACCAGCAGGTTTTCCAGCAGGCAACAACTACTAGTGAACCCCAAGAATTCCCTGAACAAGCCTGAGTTATAGCCTTAATAATAAATTGGGGCTATCGCTTTTCATAGAATACTGTATATAATCACAGCTATGAAAGATTTAACTGTTCGTCAATCTGAAGTTCTTGCCTATATTCGCGAATATATTAGCGAATCCGGCATGCCCCCCACTCGTGCCGATATCGCAAAAGCCCTGGGCTTTCGATCTGCCAATGCCGCTGAAGATCACTTGAAAGCTTTGGCGCGCAAAGGCGCAATTGAGCTAGTACCTGGAACTTCGCGAGGCATTAGATTACCCGCCGAAGCCGCCAACGACGGTCTGGCTGTTATCGGGCGCGTAGCGGCCGGCTCTCCAGTTTTAGCCGTGGAGAATGTAGAAAAAAGAATTAGCCTGGATCCAAACCTGTTCCACCCAGCCCCCGATTACTTATTGCGGGTACAGGGTGACAGCATGATCAATATCGGCATTCATGATGGTGATTTGGTTGCAGTGAACAAAACCCCCATCGCAAATCAAGGCGATATTGTTGTGGTTCGCATTGATGAAGATGTAACCCTTAAACGCTGGAATAGAATCGGCCCGGATCACATTCAACTAATTGCTGAAAATGATGACTACGATCCTATTGAGTTACATTCTGGAGATGTTGAAGTGAATGTTGAAGGCCGCGCGGTTGGTGTAATACGGCAGTGTTGAGTTGAATTGTGAATGGAACTAAAGGCCTAATGAATTAGCGGCTTTGATTCCTGTGCTGCATCTGAATCTTCTTTTTCCATACCCTGTTCCATCCCTTGCTCCATTATGGATTCTACTTGATGAATACCCGCTTCAATCATGGTTTTGGCAATTTCCCCAGTGGCATCATTCAGAAATTTCTGCGCTTCCGATGAAAAGTTAATAGTTACCAGTGGTGTTTCATCAGTCTCAGCTCTTCGCAGAGAAAATTCACCTTCAGATGTCTCAACTATTTCGTATATCTCTGTCATATCAGCATTCCACCATCATCTCTCGCTGTCGCTCGATGAGTTCTCTTGATTTATTTAGCCAATCCTCGGCTCTCGAAAAATTCAAATCTTCATCGCTAAGTTGCTTTGTTTGAATCATTCCTGCCGGTTGAATACCAGCGCCTGACTTCTTAGATGGCTCTCCTTTATAAACTGCCGCATATGCAGCTTTAAGCTCAGCCAACCAGCCTTCTTGTTCCGACGTTTCAATCTCGGTGAGCTCTGCAGGTTGTTTGTCGACTTGCAAAAGTGCAGTAGCGAGGTCACTTACCGAAGCAATTTGCTCCGCATTTTCTACCTGATAATTTGCCGCAATTTCCCGAAGAAAATTTACAAGGGTTAGATGCAATTGGAACAGGCTGCTTTCGACCAAGGCATCCTGCGTCAACCGGGAACCCTGTTCGACCTGTATAGCTTGGCTATGCTCTAGCAATGCTGCCGCCTTTCGCAAATGTGCATTTACCCTGCTGCGAAAGGAGTTATTCACTTACCGCTCTTTTTCTCGACCCATTTATTGTCAATATAATCAGCTCTCCAGCCTGCTGGTTTACCCGCTTTCTCACCGCGAACATAGGACTGGCCCGCTTTCTTATCAAAACGAATAACCACGTCGTTATCGTCAGGAGCAATTTGCGGAGCGCTCATCAAATATTCATATTTTGGGTCTACTTCTTCGCGATGCGCGAGTAGTTCTTTCAGTAGTGGCGCCCTGGTTTCGCGATGCCGTGGATACTGACTTGCGGCCAGGAATAGTCCACTGGCACCGTCGCGCAACAGATAGTGATCTTCGACCTTTTCACAGAGTAATTCCGGCATAGGCACCGGATCCATTTTCGGAGGGGCAGCCTGTCCATTGCGCAGCAACTTGCGGGTATTTTTACAATCTTCGCTAGTGCAACCAAAGTACTTACCGAAACGACCGGTTTTAAGCTGCATCTCATGTCCGCATTTGTCGCAGTCAAGACTGGGGCCTTCGTACCCTTTAATTTTGAATGTACCAGTTTCCACTTCAAAACCGTCGCAGTCCGGATTGTTACCGCAGACGTGTAATTTTCGAGTCTCATCAACCAGGTAGCTATCCATAGCCGTATTACATTTGCTACAACGATGCTTATCTTTAAGTTGTCGGGATTCGGCCTCATCATCTGCATCGGCTTCAACAGCTTCATCGCCGGGAGCCAAATTCATAGTCTTTTTACAGCGTTCGGCAGGAGGCAATCCATAACCAGAACAGCCTAGGAATACGCCAGTAGTACCGGTGCGAACCATCATATGCCTGCCGCAGTTGTCACAAACAATATCGGTATCCGTCGCCTCGTTCAGGCGCATATCTGCATCGGCCTGTTCTAACTGCTTGGCAAAGCCTTTATAAAACGCACTAAGCGTCTGCTTCCAGTCAAGCTCTCCCTCAGCGATCTTATCCAGAGACTGCTCCATACGAGCGGTGAAGGAATAATCCATCAGGTCGGCAAAATTTTCAGTTAAGCGTTCAGAGACGATTTCACCCATTTTCTCGGCATAAAAACGGCGCTTGTCTAAACGCACATAGCCTCGATCTTGAATGGTGGAAATAATGCTGGCGTAGGTTGAAGGTCGACCAATGCCGCATTTCTCTAGCTCTTTAACCAAGGCAGCTTCACTAAATCGCGCCGGCGGTTTGGTGAAGTGTTGATTGGGATCGAGTTTTTCGAGATTTAATATTTGTCCTACCTGCATATCCGGTAGGGATCTGTCTTCTTCTTTACTACCTGCTGGCGGCATTACTTTTTGATAACCGGCAAATTTAACAACACGGCCGTTAATTCGTAGCTTATGACCGGCAACCTCAACTTCAACCCGGGTTACCAAAAACTCTGCCGGTACCATCTGGCAGGCAACAAATTGCTGCCAAATTAACTCGTAGAGCCTACGTGCGTCTGTTTCCATCTCTATTAGAGTGGCAGCATATCGGCTGGCCTGACTCGGTCGAATCGCCTCATGCGCCTCCTGAGCGCCATCTCGGCTGGAATATCGAATAGGCTCATCCGGTAAATACTCAGATCCAAAATCTTTCTCGACTAGCTGACGGCACTCGGCAACAGAATCCGCACTTAAATTGGTCGAGTCTGTACGCATATAGGTTATATGCCCGGCTTCATAGAGCCGCTGTGCCATCGTCATGGTTTTCTTCACGCTATAACCTAATCGGGTACTAGCTGCTTGCTGCAAGGTCGAGGTTATAAATGGTGCCGAAGGCTTAGATGAAGAAGGTTTATCTTCCCGCTGGGTAATCTTGAAAGATTGCTCTGCAAGCAAATCTACTGATTGCTGTGTTTCGCTTTGAGAAACCGGACGGAATTTTTTGCCATCCCTTTGAACTACTTCAAATCTCAGCGCTTCGCTGGCGTCTTGAGCCAGTAGATCTGCGTGTAAGGTCCAATATTCATCGGGGATAAAGGCACGAATTTGCTTTTCGCGATCGACTATAAGTTTTACCGCGACCGACTGCACTCGACCCGCGGATAATCCACGAGCCACTTTTTTCCACAACAATGGCGACAGCATAAAACCAACCACCCGATCCAAGAATCGTCGAGCTTGCTGCGCATTTACGCGATCAATATTGAGTTCGCCGGGTTTTAGAAAAGCTTCATCAATAGCTTTTTTAGTAATCTCGTTAAAGACCACTCGTCGATACCGCGCCTCATCACCGCCTATAGCTTCGCGTAAATGCCAAGCTATGGCTTCTCCCTCGCGATCCAAATCCGTCGCAAGATAGATAGTAGGAGCATCCTTAGCTGCCTTGCGCAGGTCAGACACGACCTTTTCTTTACCTGGCAGTATTTGATAGCGAGCGGCCCAGTCGTGATCCGGATCCACACCCATGCGGCGGACTAGCTGCTCTCGCGCTTTCTTAACCTTATGAATAGCTTTTTTCTCGGGCGAGAGCTTGCGGGTTTTTGCCGCTTCTTTAGCGCGTTCCGCAGGAGTGGTGGTTGAACTCGAGCCGCTTGTTGGCAAATCTCGAATATGACCCACACTAGATTTAACGACAAAGTCGTCACCCAAGTACTTGTTGATTGTTTTAGCTTTTGCCGGTGATTCGACAATAACGAGCGACTTGCTCATAGATATAGATACTGCCTTTATTAGAGGTTGGCCTCAATTTTTTCGAGGCATACAAAATGCGTTTTCTTTTTTTATTAATGCATGGGGATTTTGCGGATGTAAAGAAAAATGTCTAAATAGCGTTAAAAACTAGGTTAAAGATTATTAGTAAGCCCCAAAATTGAGGGTAGCTCTGACGCAATTTGTTCTACGCTGGAGCCGTCTCCTTTCTCGTCCCAACATACGCCCACGTAAGTCTCACTGGAGATTAACGCCTCAGCGCCAGACGGAAGTTCTGAAAATATCTTTTCGACCTGTGCGTTCTTTGCCGCAAATATTCCGTAGCAACGAATTCGGCCCGTCTCAGGATTTTTGAAGCAACTGCCTACTTCACCCTTTTGGTTATCATTACGGGAAATCATCAGACAGGCCATATCCGGTCGGGATAGTTCTTCCGGGAGCTTTAACCTGGAAGCTAAGCGTACTTGCAAGCCTTGCTGTATCGCATTTTCTCGCAATTTCGCTATATGGCGTTGCCGCTGACTCGGCCGCACCATCAAAAAGGAACCGTAGAGAAACATTAGGCTCGCAATTAGAACTATCCATGCCATGGTAAAGCCTTGTTTATTTGCTTGCTTGCTTGAAGCTGCACAGAGTAAATTAGCTGACTACGCAAATCTATATAGAATATTTGAAATTGAGCAATATCCGGGGACCGATAGTCTGCAGCATCCTTCTGATCAGCTTCAACCTCCTGGCTCAGCCAATGGTTGGTTCTGCAGATGATCTAGAGCATCTTGAGAATCTTCGGCAGGCTTTTCTGGATGGGCAACAGGCAACTAGCCGCGGCCGATATTCAACCGCAGAAGATCTACACGCCAAGCTAGTTGATGCTAACTATGCCCTAGCCCCCTATTTGGAAATGAGCCTACTGATTGCTCGCGCCAATAGAGTAGATAATCAGGAAACTCTCGACTTTATGGGCCGCTATTCCGGAACATGGTTAGCAGAAAAACTCCGCCTAAACTGGCTCAACACCCTTAGATCCGATCGAAACTATCAGGGCTACGTTGACAACTTTATCCCGGGAACGGGAAACAAAATTCAGCAATGTTATTACCTCGAAGCCCTGTACCGATTAGATCGGATTCAGGAAGCCTATGCCGGTGCAAAAGAAATGTGGTTGGTCGGCACCTCGCAACCAGATCAGTGCGACTACACATTTAATCGCTGGCGTCGTTCCGATCAATTCAGCGAAGAATATATTTGGCAGAGATATATTTTGGCTCGTCGAGAAGGCGAAGTTCGATTTTCAACCTACCTCGCAAACATAGCCAGAGACGACGAGATCGAATTGCGCATACTGGCCTACCAGACCATCCGATCTCAACCAGAAATACTAGAAAATGTTGAACCCTTTATTAGTGGCGGAATCAGCTACTCTGCGGTAATTGCTCAAGGCTTACGCAATCTGGCAGCAAAAAACTTGAGTTCGGCGCTATCAATATGGCCCGCTTATAGAGACGCCTCAATATTTACTCAAGAAGACCTCGACTACAGTATTGAGGGCCTTATGGAGCAGCTAATAGATTCAGGCAACACTACAGAGCTTTATCAATTTGCCGTAGAAAATCGAGCGCAATTATCGGAACGGGCATTTGAAGATGGTGCCTTAATCGCCTTAGCTGACACTGACTGGCAAAGTTTATTGAACTGGCTGGACCTTATGCCCAGTCAACAGCAGGAAGAAATTCGATGGACCTATTGGCGGGGACGATCCCTCAACCAAATAGGTCTTAGTGGCTCCCAATATTATGACCAAATACGAAATAGCCGCGATTACTACGGCTTTCTGGCCAGCCTGCTTGAAGACAATAGTTTCAGCCTAAACGAACAAAAGCCTGACCTTCTACCTGAAATCTCGGAAGATCAAATCAGTGCTTGGCAAAGGGCTGGTGAACTTGAGCGAGTCGAATATTTTAATAATTCTCGACTCACCTGGGTGCACGCCAATGACGAGCTGAATACCGCTGAGTTACTAGCCGCCTCAAGCTGGGCCGCATCTGAAGATTTAGACTATTTATCTATTCAGGCGACTATCACCGCTAAGAGTTGGGATTATCTGGAGCTTAGATTTCCAATCCCTTACCTAAATGCCTATCAAAGTGTCGCGTCGGAATTCGATTTATCACTTTCCTGGCTATATGCGCTATCTCGTCAGGAAAGTGCTTTTGCGCGGGATATTAGCTCTGGCGCTGGAGCTAAAGGCCTGATGCAATTGATGCCGGGAACCGCCCGTGAGGCCGCCCGTAAACTGGGCATTAGGTACGATCAAGATTTACTCTCGGACGCAGAATATAACACCAGATTAGGAGGCAGTTATCTGCAACAGGCATACCTTCAGTTAGAGGAAAATCCAGTCTATGCGTCGGCCGCATATAACGCCGGCATAAGCCGCGTAAAAGGCTGGCTTCGAAACGGCAGAGACCAGCTCCCTCTCGACGTTTGGGTAGAAATTATTCCCTTCCAGGAGACCAAAAACTACGTTCAAAATCTTATGGCTTTTGCCGTTATATACGCGGACAAGCTCGGCCAGAGTTCTCCGTTGCAAGACTTGGATTCGGCATTTTTCTTACCCAATGCGGATTAGGTCAAATATGCTCCTATGATCGATATTGGAGTAAATCTTACCAATAACCAGTTCGACTCTGATTTAGGGTTGGTATTGGAAACCGCATTTGCCAATGGCATGCAAGCCATGGTGCTAACTGGAACAGATTTAGAATCCAGCACAGCATCTGCTCAGATCTGCGACAAATATTCAGCGCAATATCCCCGGAAACTTTTCAGTACTGCTGGTTTACACCCACACGATGCCAAGAACTGGAATTCAGATATCTCCAATCAGCTGGAAGAGCTTTTGAAGCGGCCCAATGTCGTTGCCGTTGGAGAAACCGGATTGGATTTTAATCGAGACTTCAGCTCCCGAGACATGCAAATAAAAGCCTTCGAGGGTCAGCTAGAGCTGGCGGCCAATACTGGACTTCCTTTGTTTCTCCACGAGCGAGATGCCTTCAGCACCCAAATCGAGATTCTACGCAGTCACCGGGACCAGTTAGAACAGGCAGTAGTGCATTGCTTTACCGGCGATAAAACTGCCCTCTTCGCTTATTTAGATTTAGATTTACATATTGGTATTACCGGCTGGGTCTGCGATGAACGGCGTGGAACCGAACTGGCGGCTCTGGTACCCAATATTCCTTTAGACCGTTTGATGGTCGAAACAGATGCGCCCTATTTACTGCCTAGAAATATAGTGCCAAAACCCAAATCACGTAGAAATGAACCGACTTATCTAAATTGGGTAATTCAGAAAATTGCGCAATGCTACGAAATTGAGCAGAAGGAAATATCTCAGCAGAGCACAGCCAATGCGCAGGCTTTCTTTGGGATTTCTTCGACCTAAGTCAGAAAGCTAATTAGCTCTTCAATTTCAAAAGGCCAATATAGCTCCCGCCCGGAATCTTGCCTTTGCAGCACTGGGATTTTCAGTCCATATCTTTTTTTCAAGTCCAGACTGGAAGTTACGTCCACTTTTTCGATTTGTGAATTCGACAGACCCGCCTGAAACAGCAACTGCTCTGCGTCATTACAGAGTTTACAGCCGGGGCCGGTGTAAAGAATCACCATGGGACTATTCATGTCGAATCAGGCGTGTCGAATTAGGCGTGTCGAATTAGAAAGCACTGATGCACACGGGCATTGCGCTGAAAATCTGGATCAAGTGACTTTTTATGAAAGTCCTCTACCGAAAACTGCTCGGATATTTGCGGGGCCAACTTAAAACGTCGAAGGTTATTGGAAAAAATAAGCACGCCGCCTTTACTGAGCCGTTTCATTGCACCCGCAACAAGCTCCAGCTGATCTCTTTTTATATCAAGGGTTCCTTCCATCTTTTTCGAATTTGAAAAAGATGGTGGGTCCAGCAATATCAGATCAAATTTTCCGGTTTCATCCGCATCGAGCTTTAACCATTCAATACAATCAGCCCGCTTTAATAAATGCGTCCAAACATCGGTGCTGTTTAGGCGGTAATTGCGCTTTGCCCAATCCAAATAAGTATTGGACATATCCAGACTAAGGGATTCTTTTGCGCCACCGGCAATCGCATGCAGGCTGGGCACAGCGGTATAGCAAAACAAATTCAGAAAACTTTTACCCTTTGAGTTTTCGGCAATCCACTGACGTATTGGCCGGTGATCCAGAAAAAGTCCCGTATCCAAATAGTCTTCAAAATTTACCAGTGCTTGAACTTGGCCTTCCTGAACCATTTGCTCAGAAGATCCAAGTTCTTCCGCGCGCTGATATTGAGAACTACCCTTTTGACGTTGGCGGACTTTGCGTATTATTTGATCTTCTGTGCAATCAAAGGCCAGCATCACTCCAGTGCAAAGCTCATTGAAACGATGCTTGGTTTTACCTTCTTCAATTTCTGCCGGCGCGGCATATTCCTGGACCACTAGAATACTTCGAGGATCTTCACCCTCTTCACACACCAAGTAGTGATCCACTGCGGCGGAATATTCGGGAATATCAGCGTCGTATATGCGGTAATTTGATATTTGAGATCGCGCCAACCAGGACTTTAGTCGCGCCCTATTTTTACGTATTCGCGCTGCAACCATTTGCGCGCCTTCAGAAGGAGCTGCAGGTTGAGTTTTTGATATCTCAACATCTGGAGTGATATCAAATAGATAAAAAAGGCAATCCAATTTGCCGTTAATCACCTGATAGTGTTTGTGGCTATGCATTCCCATAGCGCGCCCAAATGTAGGGTCCGGTGCCAAAATAGCTGCTTGCCACCCAACAAAATTCTCGCGTAATTGCCGACCAACCTGAGCGTATAGATCTAAAGCCTGCTGGTTATCGCCCATCCGCTCTCCGTAGGGCGGGTTGGCTATTACCAGGCCTGTGCCTTCTGGCAAATCCATATCGAGGTCTCTGACATCGCCTCGATCGAAACTGACTAAATCCTGTACGCCAGCGGTGGAAGCGTTATCCCGGGCTACTTTTAGTATTCGGGTGTCTATATCTAGCCCTTTGATTTCGCTTTTTACTGCCTCTCTACCCACCTCAAAACGTTCTTGCGCCTCTAGCCATACTTTACGCCAGATTTCTGCGGAATGACCAGGCCAGCTATCGAAGCCCCAATGCTCACGTTTAAGCCCTGGTGCACGATCTGCGGCCATAAATGCCGCTTCAATTACTAGCGTGCCGCTTCCGCACATAGGGTCGATTAGGTGTTTTTGCTCAGCTGCCGCTTGTGGCCAACCGGCCCGAATAAGCAACCCCGCAGCTAAGGATTCACGCAGGGGAGCAATGCCCTGGCGAGCACGGTAACCGCGGCGGTGAAGCCCTTCACCTGTTAAGTCTAGTGCTACCGAAATACGTTTTCTTGCCAAGCGGACTGAAAGCCCAATTTGAGGTTGATCGTTGTCCATTACCGGTTCAGCTAGGCTCGCAGCTCGATGCCAATCGGCAATAGCATCCTTGATCTTTAGTGCTCCGAAACGTGTATCCCGAATCTCTGCATTGGTACCGCTAAAATCAATTTTTAACCGACAGCCATCAGCATCATCACCGGAATCGACAGAAGGCATATGTTGAGCCCAGTCAAATTCTACAGCCGCATCGAACATGGCATCCGGAGTAGCATCGCATTCAAAAAGTGGCAATAGCACACGGCTACCGACTCGGCTCCATAAACAGGCCCGATAGGCAGCTTCTAGTGAATCGCCAAACCAGACACCCGCGCCAGTTGGCTTGATATCTTTTGCGCCAAAGGCCTCGAGTTCATTTGCGGCAAGAGGTTCTAGCCCTCGTGCGCATGAAAGAAAGAATTGCATGGGGGTGTTTGTCTCTTGGTTGATAGGGGCTGTGAGGTTACTAAAGGGCGGTCAAAAAACTGCTATAGCGCTTTGGCGATTTCAGAAATCATTGCCGGCCCGCGATATATAAATCCGGTGTATATCTGCACCAAATTTGCGCCCGCCTGAATTTTTTCAATTGCATGCTCTGCAGTTTCGATTCCGCCAACGCCAATGATGGGTACCGCACCTTGCAGATGTTCAGCAAGGGTTCTAACAACTAGGGTCGATTGCTCCCGAACTGGCGCACCACTAAGGCCACCTTGCTCCTGGCCGTGTTTTAACTTAGTTACAGCGGATTTATCTACTGTGGTATTTGTGGCAATAATTCCGTCGACACCAGCGGCAACTAGGGTATCTGCCATCTCAAGTATTTCATCTCGCTCGAGATCTGGCGCTATCTTTACGGTCAGAGGCACGCGTCTATTGTTCTGTTGGTCCAACTGGCGAACTTCTGCAACCAACTTTTGAGTTAGTTGCGCGAGCTCATCGCCACGCTGTAAATCTCTTAGTCCCGGTGTATTCGGCGAGGAAATATTGACGGTCAAATAGTCAGCACTGTCGTAAGCTGCTCTTATGCAGACGAGATAATCTTCTGCGGCATTCTCCAGAGGAGTATCAAAGTTTTTACCTACATTGATGCCCAGGACGCCCGGATATTTTCGAGCTTTAGCATTTTCTACCAAATGATCCACACCATAATTATTAAAGCCCATACGGTTAATAATGGCATTTGCGGTTGGTAATCTGAATAACCTTGGAGTGGGATTTCCGGGCTGCGGCCTAGGCGTCACAGTGCCTACCTCAATAAAACCGAACCCAAGACTTCCCAAGGCATCAATATGATCGCCATTTTTATCCAGGCCGGCAGATAGTCCGACCCTATTGGGAAATTTTAATCCCATAAGTTCAACCGGGTTATCAACTGCTGGATAGAGTTTGGTTGAAATACCCAATTTATAAGCCAATTCGAGAGATGCCATGCTTGCAGAATGCGCGGTTTCGGGCTCTAGGCTAAAAAGTAGGGAGCGAATTAGGTTATACATGATCATGCTTTTTATCTGGGCGCGTAGCTTACTGAACTATTGTTGCCAGAACCATGTCTATTGAGGGGAGAGATAGTTATTATTACCACCCTCTGGGCAGCCAATTCACTGAATTTGTCATTTAAAACCAGGATTTATTTTATCCTTGGTTTTGCCCACTTGAATTTTTGACCGAAAGCCATATTTTAAAAATGCCCCAGCGGCAATTTTAATGCGGCAATCTGAATTAGGAGATCGTAGATTTTGTTAGAAGAATTTAAAAAGCTCGAAGAGTGGATGAGCAGTCAAATTGTTGGGCAGCAGCATCTTGTGCAGCGCTTACTAATTTCTCTTTTGGCCGATGGACACCTTTTGGTAGAAGGCGCTCCCGGATTAGCCAAAACCAAAGCGGTGAAGACGCTTGCCGACGGAGTTCAGGGAGAATTCCAACGCATTCAATTTACCCCTGACTTGCTCCCTACTGATATAACCGGAACCGAGATATTTCGCCCTCAAGATGGCACCTTTGAATTTCAACAAGGCCCAATATTTCACAGCTTAGTATTAGCAGATGAAATTAACCGGGCACCTGCAAAGGTACAGGCGGCATTGCTGGAAGCCATGGCTGAACGACAGGTAAGTGTTGGGCGCGAAACCTACAAGTTGCCAGAAATATTTATGGTTATGGCTACGCAAAACCCTATTGAGCAGGAAGGCACCTACCCTCTTCCCGAAGCCCAATTAGATAGATTTTTGATGCACGTAAGCATTGGTTATCCAGATCATGGTTCAGAAAAACAAATTTTGGCCCTCGCAAGAGGCGAAGCCCTAGCTTCAGGGCCTGCAGCTCCCACTCAGGAAATAACTCAAAGCGATATTATTCAAGCACGTAAACAGGTGCTTCAAGTACATATGGCTGAAGCGGTTGAGGAATACTTGATACAGCTTGTCCTTGCGACGCGCCAACCTGAAAAATACAGCGAACAGCTTAGCGGTTGGTTGGAATACGGAGGCAGCCCAAGAGCAACTATCGCCCTCGATCGCTGCGCCCGGGCATGCGCATGGCTGGATGGCAGAGACTTTGTCTCACCAGATGATGTTCAATCGGTTTTGCACGATTGCTTACGTCACCGGTTAATTCTCAGCTATAAAGCAGAAGCCGATGGAGTGGTTCCCGATCAGGTAATAGACGAGCTAATTAGACAGGTAGCTGTCGGATAGCAAGCTAATGTCTTTGGTAAGCACCCCCAAAACAAGACGACAGGCAAAAGCCCAGAGCTCTCATTCAGACTCGAGTTGGCCACCCGGCTCTTATACAGAGATGAGCCGGCTGCTTGGCGCACGCCAGCTCGCCCAGGATATTAACCTGTTTGCGCGAGCACCTGCTCGTGCGCAAATGCAGGGTGAGTCCCGATCACGCTTTCGTGGCCGCGGCATGGAATTTGAAGAGGCCCGCCTATATGCCCCCGGCGACGATGTTCGAACTATTGATTGGCGCGTAACTGCGCGAACCGGTAAAGCTCATACCAAAGTATTTCGTGAAGAACGCGAGCGCCCGGTTCATATTTTGGTGGATCAGCGCAGCAATATGTTTTTTGGCTCGCAAAACCTATTTAAATCGGTATTTGCGGCGGAAATTGCCGCTATTCTCGCCTGGGCAGCACTGGAAGGTAGTGATCGTATTGGCGGCCAAATCGTAGGTGATAGCCGGGAAACCGACTTTAGAGCAAAGCGCTCGCATCACTCGGTTTTGCGTTTTATCCGAGAGCTACAAAATTTTAATCATGAATTACCCGGTGAAACTGCCCGCCTGAATCTGGCTGAAATGCTTACAGAATGTGAACGCCTAGTGCGGCCAGGTACTGCGGTTTTTGTAATTAGTGACTTTATTGACTTCGATGAAGAGGCCCAGCGGTCTTTGACCATGATTGGTCGCCACGCGGATATAACCCTTATAAAAATTCTGGATCCCTTGGAATCACAGATCCCGAAAGTGGGTCGCACTCGTATCACGGACGGCCAGCAGGAAGCAGAAGTTGTGCTGGATGGTGCCAGTGTAAAGCGAATAGAGGCGCATCTAAAACGGCAGAACGAGCAGCTTATTACTGCTGCAAATCTGGCAAAAGCCGGGATCATATCCGCCACCACTACCGACAATCCTCTTGCGGTTTTGAGGAAGCATTATCCAAGATGAATAGCCCGCAATGAATCCAGAAGACTTGCTAGCCCAGTTGCGTAATCTTGATACGCCTGCAGCCCTTAGTTGGTGGCCGCCAGCCCTTGGTTGGTGGATTTTGGCGAGCCTTATTTTAGCTGTATTGGTAGCGGGGATTTTTGCGCTGATTAGAAGACACCGTGCTGGAGCCGCAGCACGAAAAGCATCGATAGAGATAAAGGCTGCCCACGAAAAATATCTGGATACTGGCAGCACTGATAAATCTACCGCTGAATTCCTGCAAGAGGTAAACGCCATAATTAAGAGATTGGCAGTGAACTTTGAAGGGAATGAAGAGGCCTCTGGATTAACCGGAAGAAGCTGGCGCAATTACCTATCTGAAATCGCCCCAGACCTTAGTGCCACAGAGCTAGATCCATTTGAGCTCTCGCTCTACCAAGAGACACCCTCAGTAGAAGTTGACGAACTAATGCTTACTCTTTCGACATTGATTAACTCAATGCGAGGAGTCAGTCATGCTTGAGTGGCTCTGGCTCTGGGCTTTTGCAATCCTTCCCCTGCCGATATTGGTATGGCTGTTGGACCGCCGTAAAGCCTCATCCCGGCCGGCCCTGCGATATCCGCTATTTCAACAATTGGTTCGAGTGCAAAGTCATGCAAAGGCCGCCCGTCGTCGTGGCTGGTTTAAGTTTCTGATAGCTTTAACCGTCTGGGTACTCCTAGTCTCCGCACTGGCCAGACCCACTTGGGTTGGTGAACCTGTTCCCATTCCGCAGGCAGGACGAGACCTATTGCTGGCGGTGGATATTTCCCAAAGCATGCGTGAAGAAGATATGCAGGTGCGGGGCAACCTTGTATCTAGGGTAGAAGCCGTAAAAGCGGTAGTCAGCGAATTTGTACAGCGACGCGAAGGTGATCGTGTTGGTCTTATTCTTTTTGCCCAACAAGGCTACCTACAAACTCCTCTAACCTTCGATCGCGATACGGTACAGACTCAATTGCAAGAAGCACAACCTGGCTTTGCCGGGAATGCAACGGCAATTGGCGACGCCATTGGATTGGCAGTAAAGCGTCTCAGGGATCGCCCCGCTGAAAGCCGAGTAGTTATATTGCTTACAGATGGCGCTAATACCGCTGGTACCGATCCCACTGAGGGTGCAAAGGTAGCTGCCGAAGCTGGTATACGTATCCACACTATCGGCGTGGGTGCCGAATCCATTTCTGTAAATAGCTTCTTTGGGTTATCCAGACAGGTAAATCCCTCTGCGGACCTGGACGAAGAAACGCTTAAAGCAGTAGCCGAAACAACCGGCGGACAATATTTTAGGGCCCGTGATCCGGAAGAATTGAATAATATATATAGGTATTTGGACCAGCTTGAACCGGTTCCAGAAGACGTTACTTTTAGGCCGCAAAAAAGCTTGTTCCATTGGCCTTTGGGGCTCGCTATTGGGCTATCCATGTTTTGGGCTTTGGTTTCCGTTATTGCCTCCAAAGCATTAGCTCTGCGAGCACTAACCTCATGAGCGAATTCCACTTTCTTCGGCCCGAATTCCTGCTGCTTATTCCTCTGGTAATTTTATTTGCGGTCTTTATAAGCCAGTCCACAACATCAAACAGCTGGGCACCACATATCGCCGCTAACAAATTGAAGCTTTTGATAAACCGCAACAGTATTAGTCACTGGAAGCACAGTCTGATATTTGCCCTAGCTGGGTTAATTGCCAGCTTAGCTTTGGCAGGACCTAGCTGGGAGCAGCGTGCAGTACCGACCACAGAAAATGCAGCGGCATTAGTAGTATTGCTGGATCTGTCCCCTTCAATGCTGGCGGCAGATATACAGCCAGATCGTATAACCCGTGCCCGCTTAAAAATTACCGATCTACTGCGTCAACGAGAGGACGGGCAAACCGCATTAATCGCCTATTCAGGCAGCGCTCACCGGGTTAGCCCGCTAACGGACGATAGCAATACCATAGAGGCGCTTATTCCGGCCCTTAGCCCAGAGGTAATGCCGCAAACAGGAAGTAATGTAGAGGCTGCGATTGAGCTCGCGTTAGAGCTTCTAACTTCAGCCGGCTTTCAAAACAATGGGCACTTTTTAGTAGTAACTGATGGCATCACTGCAGATGCCCAAAAGAACATTAGCGATATGCTACCCGTTGGAATACATCTATCCATATTAGGCGTGGGCAGCGTCGAGGGCGCGCCCATACCTGTGAGTGCAGGCAATTTCTATCCAGACAGCCGTGGAGACATCGTTCTGGCTCGGTTGAATAGAAATGAACTGCAAATATTGGCTGGCCGAAACTCCGGTCGTTACATAGAACTGCAAGCGGATGACTCAGATATTAGCTATCTGCTAGATCATATTGATAGCCCAGAAGCAGACCCGAATGCGCTCACTGAAACAAGCTATGACTCCTGGCATGACGCAGGCTACTTACTTATCATTCTGCTTATCCCTCTGGCTCTTATGGCATTTCGCCGTGACCTTATCTTTGCCTTGCCGTTTCTAATAATTGTTTCTCTTCCCTCAAACCGGGCTGAGGCAGGTATATGGCAAAACCTGTGGCAGACATCCGACCAGCAGGCCCTAGAGGCGCTCGAACAGGGTGACGCCGAGACTGCGGCGGCACAGTTTGAATCGGCAGACTGGAAGGCATTTTCCAGTTATCAAGCCGAAGACTACGAAGGCTCGGCTGAACTTCTAACACAAAACGAAGACTCTTCCCTATATGACTTGGGAACCAACTTAGCCAAAGTAGGCCTATTGGAAGAATCTCTAGTAGCGCTTACCGCCTTTGTTAAAGATAACCCTGACCACGAGAACGCGCTATTTAATCGGGATATCGTTGCGCAGCTTCTGCAACAGCAGCAAGAACAGGAGCAGCAGGAACAGCAAGAAAGTCAGGAAGGAGAAGAAGGAGAGGAAGGCCAAGAGGGCGAAGAAAGCCAAGATCAGCAGTCTGAATCCGGTGAGGAAGAATCTGATTCAGAATCTTCCGATCAACAGCAATCTGACTCCCAAGAATCTGATCAACCAAGCGACGAACAAGAGCAACAGTCTGCCGAAGAGACAGACTCAGAAGAATCTGAGGAGTCAGAACAGCAATCCGCTGAGGAAGAGTCCGAAGAGCAATCCCAAGCCGAAGCTCAGGCAGAATTAGCCGCGGCAGAGGAAACACCAGAAGAACTATCCCCTAGCAGCGAACAATGGCTGCGCGCCATTCCAGATGATCCTAGCGGTTTGCTTCGCAGAAAATTTGAATATGAATCCCAGCTCTATCAACAACAACGCCGATACTTGCCGCCATCACCCGGACAGTCCGAAGAGGAAAGATATTAATGAAGTTCCAACTGCGTTCTAGCGCTTCCAGTAGGCCTATTCAAATATTGGGCCTTTTGATTGCCTCTTTTGTGGCTTCCGCCACCTGGGCAGACAACCTGGTTAGCCGGATAGATCGAGCGAATATCGGTCTCAACGAGACTCTCAATTTGGTATTGGAATACGACGAGCGCGTTGATAGCAGAAATCTCGATTTCACATCCTTGCAACAGGACTTTGAAATCCTCAACAACTCAACGACCTCTCAAGTAAGTATCATTAATGGTCGGCAGGACGTGTCTACCCGATGGACACTGATACTGCTGCCAAAGCGATCTGGGCAACTGCTCATCCCGAGTTTTCAGATAGACGGCAACTTCAGTGAAGCTATAAGTCTTGAGGTTAGCGAAAACAATGTAGAAGGCTCTCGCGGCCAACCTATTAATGCCGAACTCGAGGTGAGCCAAGAGTCCATCCTGAACATGCAGCAACTTTTGGTAACAGTGCGCCTTATCGCCGCTAGCCAGGTCAGCAATCTATCTGGTGACAGCCTTCAAATCCAAGGGGCCGAGGTTACACTGCTAGATCAACAACAATTTACACAGGCGCAAAATGGCGTTACCTGGCAAATAGTTGAATGGGTATATGCCGTTTTTGCAGATCAACCCGGAATTCTTGAAATTCCGGCTCAATTATTTAGTGGAGTCATAGGTTCTGCCCGCAGCGTATTTGATCCCTTTGGAGGCAGTGGCCAGCGTACATTAGCGCGCAGTCCGGCGGCCTCGATATTAGTAGAGCCTGCGGACTCTCAGCAAAACTGGTTCCCAGCTGAAAATGTTCAAATTGAAGCTGAATGGCCGGGTTTGGACGGCGCAACAGGCTTTACGCAAATTAGGGTGGGCGAGCCCATAACCCGAAGCCTTTCCGTTATCGCTTTTGGCCAACGGCCCGAAACCATACCGCCACTGCCCTCACCCGCAAACGACCAGTTTAAAATTTATGCGGATCAGCCAGAGCTTCTGGTTCAAACCAGCGCTGATAATCTAATCGGCATACGTCGGGAGTCTGCAGCGATAGTGCCTACAGTGGCAGGTGAAATGACGCTTCCAGAAATTCGTATTCCCTGGTGGGATACTAATGATTCAGCCTGGAAAGAAGCTATTTTGCCCGCCCAAATCATCAATATATTAGAAGCGGAGATAACGGAATCATTGGCCCCGCCCGAAAGCTTCGCCTTAGAAGACTCGACTAGCGACCTAGGCGCGTCGAGCTCAACCTACACAAACCCTATATGGATTTGGGTGAGCGCTACTATGACCCTTATATCCTTACTTTTGGCCTGGTTACTCTGGCGCTCAAATTCCACACCAACGCTTGCCCGGGAAATAGAAAATACAAACACGGCAGAAAAAGCACTCTGGGCACAATTACTAAAAGATCTTAAGCATTCCAACGCAGTAGTATTGCGCACAAGTATAGAAAACTGGTGTCGTGCCCTTTGGCCGGAAGAATCCGGGTCTGCTCTGCAAAATCTAAAGCAAAGACTTTCAGCGGATGCAGCGGTAGAGCTAATGCAGCTGGAAAAATCTGCCTACGGAAAAGACGGAACTGAAGCACCAAATTTGAAAGAGCTGCTAGTAGAGCTTAAGAAATTACGCAAATCCGGTTCCAAAAGCCGATCTGAGGCTGCTGCGCTGCCGCCTCTATACCCGGAATCTAATTAGTGCAATTAGTTACTATTAGAGCAATCCAGCTTGAAATTAAGGCTCCACGCCACAATACTCTTAGCAAGCCATTAGGCATTTTCAGGAGAAGTTAAATATGTCCGAATTCAATGTAGCCGGCCAGACCGGTCGCGCCACCACTGAAGTTAGCGAATCTGCGCTTAAGGTGCTGCGAAATACCTATTTCCTATTGGGCATGACACTAACCTTTAGTGCCGCCTGTGCGGTTGGCGGAATGGCTTTGAATATGCCCTACTTGGGTTTATGGATGTTACTTCCCTATATGGGCATCCTGTTCGCAGTTGAGAAGAGCAAAAACAGTGTTTGGGGAATATTCTGGGTCTTCGCCCTAACCGGCTGGCTCGGCCTAACACTCGCCCCTATTTTGAGTGCGTATATGGGCGCGATTGGCTTTGAACCTATCGCACTAGCTCTTGGCGGCACAGCGACTATCTTCTTTGTTTCCTCGGCCTACGTATTAACTACCAAGAAAAACCTTAATTTTATGAGCGGCTTTCTGATGACGGGCATTCTGGTAGCCTTTATCGCAGGCATCGCTAACGTTTTTCTGCAAATACAGGGATTGGCCTTAGTGGTAAGCAGCATGTTTCTGATTCTTAGTAGTGGATTAATGATGTGGCAAACCAGCCGTATTATTCACGGCGGCGAAACTAACTACATAAGCGCAACCGTTACGCTATTTGTAAGCATCTACAACGTATTCCTTTCTTTGCTTTCATTGATCGGCATGTCTAACGACTAAGCCTACTAGGCAAAAACTGCATAATCCCGGCTCGTCCGGGATTTTTTGTATCTATTTGTACATAAAAGTCTAACTATATAAATCTATGCCACTTATTCTCAACGGAAAATCCATTAAGACCAATCGCGAAGGTTTTCTGACCGACGCGGATGACTGGTGCCCTGCTGTGGCCGAATTACTCTGCGAAGCTCATGGTATTGAACCTAGTGACTCCCATTGGGAAATAATCAATTTGGTACGGAAGTATTGCGCCGAAGGCAATGAGCCGCCTTCCATGCGCGAATTAGTAAAAGAAGTCCGGCAAAGATTGACTCCGGACAAAGCCAAGAGTATTTATCTAATGAAACTATTTGGATCTAGCCCCGCAAAAATGGCATCACGCCTAGCCGGGCTAGCCAAACCAAAAAACTGCCTGTGATTGACCAAGGAATTAAAAGATGACTGATGACCTACTACCAAGAATGCTAGACGAAGAAATTTCTGTCTTACCGCAGATTGACCCCAGCGATGTTGCCGATTTGGCGGGACTGGGCTTCAAAACCATTATTAATAACCGGCCGGAAAACGAAGAGCCCGGGCAGCCAAGTATCGCCTCTGTTGAAGAAGCGGCAAAAGCCGCGGGATTAACCTTCCATTCACAGCCAGTGGTATCTGGAGCCATAACCTTTAACGACGTAGCGGATTTTCAAGATCTGATGGAAAAGGCTGAGAAGCCTGTATTGGCTTATTGCCGCAGCGGAACGCGCTGCACTATGCTTTGGGCACTCTCATCTGCAGGCCATAAACCTACTGAAGAAATTATGACGAATGCCGCCGCCGCTGGATATAACTTAGATGGTTTACGCCGACAGCTGGAAACTCTAGCGCAGTCGGAACAATAGTAAGTAATAACGGACGGAAGTACGCGAGGCAGGAATAAAGGGAAAAATGGGGGGAATGGGGGGAATGAAGGGAGGCTGGTTGCCAACTACAAATTTCTAGCAACCAGCTTTTTCCCCCAAAAACATTATCTAATGGACTGTCTTATGGGCCATTTGCTGGACTATCTACTAGTAAGACGGCGTCCTGACGAACCGCGCTGAGTACTTGCATTCAGTACTTTGTAACCACGACCCTGCATACAATTTTTCAGCACCTGATCTTCTTCGCTGAGTCCGCTTTGGGCACCACTAAGAGTGCCGCTTACCGCGCCAACGCCAGCGCCGCGGCCTGCACCCTCACTGCCATCAAATACCGCGCCAACGGCTCCGCCGACAACTGCACCAACAACCGCTCCGGTTGCCGCACGTTCACCTACGGGCACTTGGCTCGCTAAGGCTTCGCAATCGGTCAGATCCGTTTCATAAGCAGCAATATCAACGCCCTTAGTATCAATAATCACACCGGAATATCCCGGAAAATTTGAATTTGACGCACAGGCGAATAACAGAGGGGTAAGAAGTAAAGGGTAAATCAGTTTCATTTGATAAATCTCCAAATGTATATCTGATCAAATACTACGCCAGCTCACAGAGTGAAATGAGGAGGAAATGTGGATTAACTAGCTAGTTCTTGGCCTGGGTAATTCTGCCTCCTGCCAAATGCCCCAAGATCATAGGGTTGCGTATAATGCGCGTCTTTTCCATGCTCAGTAGCCAAGTTGCCACAATCCTACCAAAACCAATTTAACGAGAAACTAGAGCGTCTGAGTGCCCTACTGGCGCCTTACTCTGCTCCCGCCCCCGATACACACCAATCCCAAGCAACGCATTATCGCCAGCGGGTAGAGTTCAGGATCTGGCACGAAGGTGATAAAGCGCAGTATGCAATGTATAAGCCAGGTACCAAGGAGCTTTACTGCTTGGAGAACCTGCCTGCTGCAGCTGAACCGATTAACCAGCTTATGCCCAAGTTGCTTGATCGTCTAAACAGCTCTGAAGAACTTAAGAGGCGGCTATTCAGCATTGAGTTTCTATCTACACTATCGGGGCAAATGTTAGTCACCCTGATATATCACCGACCCTTAGATGGAGCATGGAATTTGGTCGGCGAAGCACTGCAAAAAGAATTTGGCATTCAGGTTATAGGTCGCAGTCGTAAACAGAAGGTTTGCCTAACGAGCGACTTCGTAACCGAGCAATTGAATATAGATAGAGAGCAATACCAATTTCAGCAAATTGAAGGCAGCTTTACTCAGCCAAACGCACTGATAAACCAGGAAATGATTAACTGGGTACTAACTCAAGTGGGGCAACAGGAGGCTGACCTGCTCGAACTCTATTGCGGCAACGGAAACTTCACCATCCCGCTGTCCAGACGGTTTAATCAGGTGCTGGCCACAGAGATAGGTAAAAGCTCCATAAGGGCGTTAAATTGGAATATCGAAGCCAATGAAGTTAAAAACCTTAACTGCGCGCGTTTGGCCGCGGAAGAAATAAGCGAAGCGTTGCAGAAAGTGAGGCCGTTTCGACGCCTCGCGGAAATTGATATTGATAGCTACAACTTCAGCCATATTTTGGTCGACCCGCCGCGAGCCGGCTTGGATCAGAAAACCGCAGCCTTTGCTCAGGAGTTTGAATATATTGTCTATATCTCCTGTAACCCGGAGACTCTGGCGAACAATCTGCAACAGCTCTGCAAAACCCATGAAATAGTTTCAGCGGCACTCTTTGATCAGTTCCCCTTTACGCCCCATATGGAATCTGGAGTGTATTTGCGGAAAAAATCAAGTGCTTGATTAGCTCTGCCGCGCTGCGAGCTTCTTGAATATCAATTCGACCAAGAAAGCCAAAGCTAACCCAGTAAATACCCCTGCCCAATTTGCCATCAGATCCTGAGTGTCAAAGTATCGGGTTGGCAGGAAATGCTGAGATATTTCCATTGCAGACCCGTAAATAAGGGCAAAAGCCAATACAAACCATTGGCTCTTAAACTTCAGAAAAGCCAGACGCGTAGAAAGAAACAGAAGGAAGTTTCCAGTGAAGTGCAATACGGTGTCCGTATTGCCAGCGGGAATATGCTGTTGCGTAGTAGTTAGATAGGTAAAAATAGTCAATGCCGCCGCAAACTGTAACCAGAACAACAATTGCATTGCGGGGTGGGCCACAGCCCGCTGGATCAAATTAACCATCCCTGTTGTCGCCATCACTATCATCCTCATCCTTAAGTAAATGTTTCACTGAAGCTGGCATTTCTTTACGGGTTTTTGCCCCCAAGGTTTCCAGCTTACCCACCCAACCGATTAGATTTCCTCGGCCCTCTCCCAGACGATCTCGGGTTTTCTTATAGGCCTCTTGGGTTTTATCTAGCTGCTGCCCTATCTCATCAAGGGATTCGAGCATCAATACAAATTTATCGTGCAGTTCTCCGGCGCTGCGAGCGATCTCGAGAGCATTGCGATTTTGCTTTTCGTTACGCCAGAGGGATTGAACCGTTTTTAGCATAGGCATCATAGTGGTATGACTTACCAGCGTTACCTGTTTTGCAAAAGCCTCATCAAATAGTCCGGGCGACTCTCTCAATGCCAATAAATAAGCGGGTTCTACCGGCACAAACATAAATACAAAATCTACCGTTTTTATACCTTCAAGATGCTGGTATTCCTTTTTGGCCAAACCCGTGTAGTGGGTTCGTATAGAGCTAATATGCTGAGCTAATAGCTCCGCTTTCTTGCTTTCATCCTCTTCATTCACATAAGCCTGATAGTGCTTTAGGGATACCTTTGAATCGATAATCATTACCCGATCTTCAGGTAACTGCACTATCACATCAGGTATCGCTCTGCTTCCGGAATCATCTTTGAAAGATTCTTGGGTTTTGTACTCAGCGCCCTTTATCAAGCCAGACTGTTCCAGTAACCGTTCTAGTACCACTTCACCCCAGTTGCCCTGCATTTTCGAATCGCCCTTAAGCGCATTGGCCAGGCTAACGGCATCTGTGCCTATTTGGCTCGCCTGCTTTTGCAGCTCTTCGATTTGGCCCTTTAGACGGTTTCGATCCGCCACATCGGAGGTATGCACTTCCTCAACACGCTTGCGGAAATTATCCACCTGTTCGCGCAGAGGTTTTAGGGTGGTATCTATGGATTCTTTGCTTTCTTTTGAGAAGCGGCTTTGCTTGTCTTCAAATATACGATTGGCCAGGCGTTCAAATTCCGCCTGTAGATGCTTTGCGCGATCTTGATCTTGGTCTTGGAAGTCTTTGAATCGCCGTTGCTCTTCGGCCAACTGGGTGGTTAGCTCAACGATTTTTCGCTCAAGCTCGAGTCGCTCTTCAGCTACACGAATTTGCCAATTCCGAGATACCAGTGCTCGGGTAACCAAAGCACTAATAGCGATGAGAAACAGGCAAAGGAGAGAAATTCCCCAAAGAGGTAATTGAATAAGCATTAAGCCCTTAAGATTTCTTTTTTATATCAACTGCCAGTGTGCCCAAGAATAGGGCAAAGGCCAAAAAAACTTTTTGTATCCGAACTAACTGCGCTCACAAACTCCGCATTTTACTTTCTACTCGCAATCGACCAGCCAGAGTGCCCATAACTTTGAGCGCAAAACTGGGATCTTCAGCAATGTATTCGAGAAAGCGCTCCTTGGTAACCTTGGCTAGAGTTGTATCTTCTATCGCCACGGCAGTGGCGCTGCGCTCGCGGCTATCCAGTAATACCATCTCACCGAATAATTCGTTTTCCTTTACGGTTGCCAGATATTTGGTGCCGGCACGAAGTTCAACCTCGCCGGTAACTATGCCGAACATAATGCTGCCGAGGTCTCCCTCTGAAAAAATAACATCGCCTTCTTTGTAGGCGACGAAGTCTTTTTCATTTTGAAAATCGATCATTCTTATATTCTTCAATAACTCGTTAGACATTTAAACTGGTTTGTACCATAGGGTACTTGCCCGGTGGCGTGACATAGTTCACAGCCACAACAAAAATAAATTCATCCCTACCTGCCCTGCACACTCTAATTTAAACTCCTTGTATTGGACGCATTAGCCTAAACTTACAGGTCTACAGACTAGAATGAATCTCTCTGGCAGAATTTGTCGATGATGGAAAAGAATCAACGCCCTAAAGTACTAGTATTTGACTCAGGAGTGGGCGGATTAACCGTATTTCACGCACTGCTGGATCAGATTCCTAGTCTGGAAGTTATCTTTGTCAGCGACAACGCCGGTTTCCCTTACGGCACCCGCACAGAATACTCGCTTATCGGGCGTGTTCACAGCGTACTTGAGCAACTCATAAGCAAATTTTCACCAGATTTGGTGGTTGTAGCATGCAATTCTGCGAGCACTGTCGCATTACCGAGCCTAAGGAAAATATACGACCTACCCTTTGTGGGCGTAGTGCCCGCCATAAAACCGGCTGCTGAACTAACTGAATCCGGCCATATTGCCCTGCTGGCGACCCCGGCAACTGTGTCTCGAGACTACACGCGTAAGCTTATAGACGATTTTGCAGCGGATAAAAATGTGGTGCTACTGGGATCTACCGAACTGGTTGAAATAGCCGAAGACAAGGTGCGGGGCATATCACCAGATCCAGAGCGACTGCTGGCTATTCTAAAGCCACTTTTGCAAAACCCCGATGCTGAAAAACTAGATACCGCCGTTTTGGCCTGTACCCATTTCCCTTTGCTTATCGAAGAACTTAAGGTCGCAATGCCCCAAATTAAGCATTGGGTAGAATCTGGCGACGCTATCGCCCGACGCGTATCTACTCTGCTTCCCCCATCGACTCAAAAGCCAATTCAAGAGCCAATTAAAGACCCCAGTGAAGCCAATCAGCATCAAGCCTGGCTGACTTGTGATGACTCGGATATCAATGCCCTTAAAATCTACTTAGCAAGTCTCCACTGCCACCACCTGGAAGTAATCACAATCGATAGCCATGACTGATATCGAGAATATTTGTAAAAGCATTGAAGAGCAGCCCGAGCTGCAAGTAATTACTGCCAATGCCAGCATCGCTAGAGAACTAAAAACCAGACTGCTAAATCGCTCAAATCAGAATCGTGCCTATCTTGCACGGATTTCTGATATCGATACCTGGACGGAAAACAGAGCAAATAATTGCCTGGTAAAAAGCCCATTGAACATAGCGAATTACCAGCAAATGCTGCAGCTGTGGGAACAGGTTATCGAACAGGACAGCCAAGACTTTCCCGACCTCCAAGCCTCAGTATTGGCGCCTCAAGCTCACAGGGCTTGGCTACACATGCTGCGTTGGCAGGTGGATCAAGCGAAACTTGGAGAGTTGGAAGAGTACAACGATCTGAAATTGGGAAGTTGGTGTAAATCGTTTGAAGAGCGCTTACAAACACTAGGGCTTAGTCAATCCGATCTGGTACTGACACAGAACCTCGCTGCAGAACACGCACAAGAACAAGCTTTGCTTTATATCAGCAGCGGAGACTCTCTGACTCCACTGCACCAAAAATACCTTGGTGCGGCGTTCAAGCAGTTTCAACAAGAAACCTGGCGCAACCTGGATTCTGCGGCTAACAATAGTAGCGCTCAAGCTCAGTTTGCAAACCAAGAGCTGGAAATACAAGCCGCTGCAAGCTGGGCCCTATTGATTAACTCTGACAAAAGTAATGGCAGCAAAATTGCCATTATCTGCACCGATTCATCGGTTGAAGCCTCTGCGGTGCGTCGTCTTAGTTCTTACCTTTCGCCCCCCCTCTCTCCAGCCACCGAATTACGTATCTGCTTTCCGAGAAGGGCTAGCGACAGCGGTATTCTCGATAGCGCGTTGCGCCTTCTCGAGCTAAATCGAGATAGATTGACCCGCGCTGACTGTCGAGCGGTAATCCGTTCACCATTTTGGGGAAATTATCCTGCAGATATCGAACAACGCAGCCTTTGGGAAACCGAACTCTGCTCACTCGAACAAAAATACCTTCAGCCTCGCGACCTACTAAATACCGCGAGAACTACTGCCACCAAACTCGGCCTAGACCGCCAAGATACTTTGGTGCAACGCCTTACTGATGCGCAAAAGCATGGAACTGAGCATAATTCCCAACACAGCCTCCAGCACTGGGCTGAACAGTTTAGCCAACAGCTTTTTGCCTTAGGTTGGCCGGGTCAAAGGCCAATGCAGGCCAGGCAGTCCAAGCTAGTTGAATTGTGGAACGACCTTTTAACAGAGCTTGTATCTCTGGGCGCTATTGAAGAAAAATCCAGCTGTTCTGGAGCCTTGCGCCTTCTAAGAAGACTGGTTCAGGCTGCAAATATCCGCGCGGACAAACCCGCAGCGGGCATCAATATGCTCAATACCATTGAGAGTGCGGTAGGTTATGAATATATCTGGCTATTGGGGGCAGACTCCGACCACTGGCCCTCCATGGTGCGGCCAGACCCATTAATACCTATTCAGCTGCAACTGCAGCATGCAATGCCACGATGCCGACCTGAGCAAGAGCGCGACTTTTGCCTGAATTTGTTTGAACAGCTTCGAGGCAACTGCAAACAGTTGGTATTTAGCATCGCGCAGAATGATGCGGACAGAGTTGTTGAATTTAGCCCGTTGCTAGCAAGCTACCCTGAGCTAAATTCAGATAGCTATGCCAATGCACATGCCTCTAAACCGGGCTCAACGGAACAGAATAGAGAAGGCAAGGGAGAAGGCAAAAGAGAGGACAAATACTGGCAGTGGATTGACTGCAACTCCGGCCCTGCCCTCGAAATCACCGACGAGATAACTAAGGGAGGTAGCAGTCTATTCAACCTAATGGCCGCATCTCCCTTTAACGCCTTTGTTACCTTGCGTCTCAATGCCAAACCTCTACCTGAAGCCTTTCTTGGAATAGGTCCGCACCATCGCGGCAATATATTGCACGGTTGCTTAGATCAGATTTGGGCAAAATTGGAAAACTCGGAGAGGCTTGCACAAACCTCAGAGCAGGAGCTCAGCATCCTGGTTGATAAGATCACCAATAAAGAGTTACTGGCCTGGCAAAGCAAAAACTTCAATCTGGATCTGTCCTATTTCGAACAACTTAAGCACAGCTTTTGCGCAGTCTTAATTCAATGGCTGAACTTCGAGCGCAGCAGACCCGCCTTTACTGTTGAGGCTAGAGAGCAAGAACTGCAGGCAAAAGTTGGCGATCTAAATCTCCGTTTGCGTATCGACCGCATTGATCAGCTTGAAGAAGGCAGTAAACTTCTTATCGATTACAAATCAGGTGCCAGTGCTTCAGATAGGGATTTACTATCCTCTCCACCGGCCGCAGCGCAACTTCCTCTCTACGCAATTAGCCTAGACCAGGCACTTGCAGGACTAGCTTTTGCCATTGTGGTATCTGGCAATACAACGCTTAAAGGCATTAGCAGCGATTCCGGAATACGCTCGCTAAAACCAATCGAAGATTGGACCGCTCAGATGGAACAATGGCAGCAGGACCTAACCGCCCTCGCCATTGCCTATGCCGAAGGTGACTCAAGAGTTTTTGAGACTCAAAGTAATTTTGCCCGGCGCGATGAATTAGTTGGTTTGCATCGTATGCCGGAATATCAAGATCTAGAAGATTGGAAAGATGGGAGGAGCGCATGACCGCCTCTGACCTTAATACCCCACTTGGCCCCTCTAGTCTTAGTTCGGGTCCATCAGATTCAGGCCAAAGAAAGGCAGCTCTGGATATTAAACAGTCCTACGCGGTAAGCGCACCTGCGGGTTCTGGCAAAACCTCTTTATTGGTGCAGCGAATATTGCGCCTATTGGCAATCTCAGAGCAACCTGAAGAGATACTGGCAATCACTTTTACGCGCAAAGCTGCAGCAGAAATGCGTCAACGCATATTGCTGGCGCTGACCGAAGCTGAAAAGGGCGAAGATGTAAGCTCTAACGAGCACGACAAGTCTATTCGAACCGATGCGCTAAAGGTGCTGGAACAAGGCCGGCTGAAAGGTTGGAATCTACTACAAAACCCCGAGCGCCTGCGACTGCAAACCATTGATGGATTTTGCAGCTATTTAACCCAAAGACTAAGTTTGGAAACGGGTTCCAGTACCCCTGCAACATTGACCGAACGCCCCTACGACCATTACCGCAGCGCGGCTGAGGCCTTGCTTGGGCATATGGGTAGAGATGACGCTCTAGGCGAGGCAGTTCGCTACCTTGTGCGTCACTTCGAAGGCAATCAAGACAATCTGGCAGGGCTATTAGCAGACCTGCTTGGATCAAGAGCCAGCTGGCTGGACCTTATTCTTAATCCGGAGTTTGGCACTGACCAACTAACGGAAAATTTACACCGGCTAATCGACGAAGAGCTTGTGCGCTTAAGACGACTGCTCACTCATATAGATATGGCAGAGTTGCGCGCTCTTTTTGAATATTCCCTAAGTAATTTAGAACATCAGGAAGAAGTTTTTGCATTCCAGTTTAGCGACAAAGAATTTTCCAATGGTTCCTATCTGGCAAGCTGGCAAGCCCTGACAAACATGCTGCTCACCAAAAGTGGCACCGCTCGAAAGCCCGGGGGTATCAATAAGAAAATTGGCTTTCCGCCCAAAAGCACCGGGGCAAAAGAAGCCGCACTGCTGGACCGCATAAAGGAATTTGTAACCCAGCTTGAAGAGCACCCTAAGCTTGTTGAGCAGCTTAATCGGGTTAGGTTGCTGCCCCTAGTAGACGGGGACAGGGACTCCAATGCAGATAGCGAGAACCAAAGCTTATCGGCGCTAGCCAGCTGTCTGCCGGTTTTGGCGGCAGAACTGAAAATAAGATTTGCCAATAGCGGTGAGGCGGATTTTTCAGCAGTCAGCATTGCAGCGCTTGATGCTCTGGGAGAGCCCGACAACCCAACCCGATTAAATCTGCGACTCGACTACCGCATAAGACATATTCTTGTAGATGAATTCCAAGATACCTCCTCTTTGCAGGTGAGCCTGTTGGAACGTCTAATGGCAGGCTGGGAGCCCGGAGATGGCCGCACCCTGTTTTTAGTGGGTGACGCTATGCAATCCATCTACGGGTTCAGAAAAGCCAATGTGGGGCTGTTTATACGCGCCCGCGAGCTTGGTATTGGCGAAGTGCTACCGGCATCCCTAGACCTTTCGGCTAACTTTCGCTCAGCACCGCAAATAGTCGAATGGGTAAACCAAACTTTCGAGCAAATATTGCCGGAAGAGGATGATCGGACTCGTGGCCGCGTTAGTTATCGGGAAAGTACCGCTCAAAAACCAGTGATGCCAGATTCCAATGTGGCAATTGCCGGATATTTAAATGCAGATGAGGAGGCTGAAGCGATAGCTGACTCTATCGAAAAACAGTTGGAAGGTGGCGCTCAGTCCATAGCCATATTAGTAAGAGCGCGCTCTCACCTACGAGATCTAGTGCCCGTACTGAAACAACGCAATATCCCCTGGCAAGCGCAAAAGATTGAACCCCTGGGCCAGCGTATGCACGTACTGGATATGCATTCTTTGGTGCGGGCTCTGCATAGCCCGGCAGATCGCATTGCCTGGTTAGGCCTGCTGCGTACGCCTATGCTGGCTTTGGACATGCCGGACCTTCACCAGCTCTGTAACGCAAATCCTCATAACCTATCCAAAGATCTCTGGACTCGGGTAAATTCAAGCGTAGAAATTGAAGGTATAAGTACTGAAGGTCAGCAGATACTAGCCAAACTCAGGCTGCTAATGAGTCGGGCGCAAATACAGCTAGGCCTTGTCGACCTGCGATCTCTGGTGCAATCCCTATGGCAGGCATTGCAGGGCGACAAGAGCCTGTTTAATACCAATCACCGGCAAGACCTGGAAGACTATCTAGACCTTGTGGACCAACAGAGCTGCGGTGGTCTGATAGCTGATTTGGAAAACTTTCAGATCGAGCTCGATCAACTTTTTGCCAAACCAGACACGGATATTCAAACGCCTCTAAAAATCATGACGATGCACGCCGCAAAGGGCTTGGAATTCGATCATCTCTATCTTCCCCAGCTGCAAAGAGGTCGAAGCGGACGTTCGGAAAGGCCCGCACTGCTCTGGCAAGAACGTGAATATCCAGACGGTCACACCGGGTTCCTAGCGGCTGCCAGACCAGCTCGAGGCGAAGCCGACGAGATCTACGAATGGTTATTAGCGGATGAAAAAGAACGGGTGCGAGACGAGTCCTGCCGACTGCTTTATGTCGCCAGTACAAGAGCTATTAAAACACTTCACCTGACCGGGGTTGTCGACAAATGGGATGAAAAAACCGAAGACTGGAAAGCGCCAGGATCGAATTCCCTAATGGCGCTGCTTTGGAAACGCCACCAAGGGCATTTTTGCAATGAACTAGAACCTATGTTGGATGGAGCTATATCACCCTCAGAAAATTCAGCCTTGGAACTAACAGGTATTCGTCGATTGAACTCTGCTACCGAAGCTGCTGAAGCAACCGTCCAGGCTATCGAGGGTTCATTTGATTCAGAAAATATCGAATCCGCAATGGACAGCTACAGCTTTAGGGAAAATCTACTGCAACGCTTGATTGGCAATCTATTGCATCTAGATCTTATGCGCTCCGCACAAGGTCAAAGCGATTCATTAGAAAATATGACAATCAGCTGGAAGCAAGAACTACTGCTGTCCGGTTTGGACAAAGGCAGCCGTGAAGAGGCGCTACAACGCCTTGAAACGGCATACAAAAATGCGATTTCCAGTGACATTGGAAAGTGGATACTGAATCCCGAACACAGCGAATCAGCCTGTGAACTAGAGATTGAACAGCTATTGGAAGATGGCTCTTTGGTTCGATCAATTGTCGACCGAACTTTTGTCGAATCCACCGACAAAGGTGAGGTTCGCTGGATAATCGATTACAAATCCGCTGTTCCTTCCGAGAACCAATCAGATCAGGAATTTTTGAGCATTCAGCAGGATAAGTATTCTGCGCAAATGGCTCGGTATAGATCTCTTTTTGACGAGGAAAAACAGGTCAAAACTTTGCTCTATTTTCCCGCCGCAAACCTGCACCAAGAAATCACCGTATAGAACCAGTAATACAGGCTATTAAGGCCATAAATAAGTTGCACACCTGATGGCCCAAACTTCTGATAAACTTCGCGCCCTTTTTTGCAAAAACACTGATTAACAGTATGAGTTCAGCGACAATAAATTCAAAAGACAGAATAGATGACGTCAATATTCATTCATTGACGCCTATGCTGTCGCCCGAGCATTTACTACAAGAGCTGCCTATTACAGATGCTGCCAAAGCAGCCGTTCTAGCAGGCCGTGAAGTAGTACGCAATATTATTGACCGTACCGATCATCGCTTGATGATGGTTATAGGCCCCTGCTCCATCCACGACCCTGTCGCGGCTATGGACTATGCACGACGCCTGAAAGAACTCGCCGACGAAGTTAGTGACAGCATCTTTATTGTTATGCGTGTGTATTTCGAGAAGCCTCGAACCACTACTGGCTGGAAAGGACTGATTAACGATCCAGATATGAACGATTCCTTCAATATCGAAAAGGGATTGCGTATCGGTCGACAATTGCTGATAGATATCTCTGAACTGGGTTTGCCCACTTCAACAGAGGCCCTAGATCCAATTACTCCCCAGTATATGCAGGACCTTATAAGCTGGTCTGCCATTGGTGCACGAACCACTGAATCTCAAACTCACAGAGAAATGGCTTCTGGCCTTTCATCTGCAGTTGGATTCAAAAATGGTACTGACGGCAGCTTGGAAGTGGCAATTAACGCACTAAAATCCGTAGCTAGCCCACACCGATTCTTAGGTATCAACAAAGATGGCCAGGTTTCGGTTGTTCACTCTGCCGGTAACCCAAGCGCTCACATTGTATTGCGCGGCGGTGGTGGCAAACCAAACTACGACTACGTAAGCGTGAAATTAGCTGAAGAGCAGCTGGAAAAAGCCGGCCTAAGCGCCAATATTATGGTCGACTGTAGCCACGCTAATTCGAACAAGAATCACGAGCTGCAATCGTTGGTACTGGACAATATTTCCCACCAAATCACCGACGGCAACAAGAGTATTGTTGGTTTGATGGTAGAAAGTAATATTGGGCCGGGAAATCAGAAAATACCTGCAGATCTATCGGAACTCACCTATGGAGTTTCGGTAACAGACGCCTGTATTGATTGGGAAACCACTGAAGCAAATTTGCGCGATATGCATATGCGTATAAAAGATGTATTGTCGGCTAGGTAGGTTCTTAAGAGCTATAAAAAAGATAGGAGGCAATATGAATTTTTTAAAATACGGTTTGGTAACAGGTGTTTTTTCTATTCTGGTAGCTTGTGGAAGCGCACCAACTGTCGGCCCAAACGAGATTGATCCGAGAGACGCGGCATTTATGCAAGCCTCTGGATACGAGATCGTAGAAACAGTGCGGAATGTTCAAGCTAATCTCTTGGATGATGCAGTATCTCTCAACTCCACAAACTTTATTCTGGAAATACCAGGCGGTGAAAAATACCTGGTTCGACTTACTTTTGGTTGTATTGAGTTCGACAACAATCGAATTAGATCGCAGTTTTCAGAATCTCTTTTTGAGCCGAATGACAGCTTCACTGTCAATGATATGAATTTCAATCAGCTCTATACTTGCCGAGTGAGCAAAATCTATCGACTTCAGAGCTAATGTAATTGTGCCGAGAATTGCCAGCTAGGTAAGTTCTTATAAGCAATAAAGAGGCCAGCTAATGCTGGCCTTTTTTGTACCTGTGGAACAATCATCAGTTTATTCAAACATGATTCTCAGGATCTATTTTGGGATTGGTTGGTTTGGTATTACTGGGGGTATTGGATATTTTGCTATTCTTTCTAGAGCAATAACCCAAATCGGGTTCAATTCAAAGGGTCGGGTAGCAGGAAATCATGCCGTCCAGGCTTATTACCCGCATTTTAATAATTCGTTTAAAGAGATTTAAGTATGAAATTCCAACAAACAATATTACTTACACTGCTTGCCCTACCTATTCTTGTAATAGCTCAAAATCCAGCTATTGAACACATTAGCCCAGAAGGTATAACCGCAGCACCACACTTCTCTCCTGGAATAACCACTACCGCCGAGCAAACTATCTATATTTCCGGAATGACAGGCCAATTCAATGACAACGCTGACGCTCTTGAAGAATACGAAACCCAGTTGCGTCAAGCCTATGAAAAAGTTGGTATGACGTTAAATGCGGCGGGAGCAACCCCTCAAGACGTCGTTAGGCAACGCGTACTAATTGTCGGTATTAGCCAAGAACATGCCGCAATTACTCGAAAAGTAATGCAAGAATTTTACGGTGTTGCTAGACCAACCAGCACAGCAACGGGAACATCTGGTTTATTTAATCCTGAATTAGTAGTCGAAGTAGATGTGACTGCAGTTCTAGCGAACTAACTTATTACTAATTAATGGGGTCAGAGTAAAATTTCGAAAAAAGAGGCCACAACTATTTACTTACTAAGGTTATATGCTTGAAAGTCAAAAGCTGGCTAGATTACAAAACAGAATTTGCTGAACTTGCTCCTCAACTGCGAGAAGCCACACTCGAGTTGCAGTTTGGTGAGGGCGCAGAAAACTGGTCACTTTATGGCGTTAGCGACATCATTCAAAAACAGTTCATGCAACTAAGTGCTCAAGCTGGAAGAGCGCTGGTTGATATCCATCTAAAGGATCACGAAACGGGAAGTGTGGTTGAACCAGAAATCCGTTGGTTTCGGTTTTTACGCGAGCGTTCAAATCCAAATGACATTAAGCCAGTGCTATTTGATAGCGAGGGCATTGCTCTGTTCGAGTGGTCTAATCTGGACGCAGCGCAACTGTCCGCTGGCGTCTGTCTCGATCTTCAGCGCGTAAGCCCAATTCCTCAATCACCCAATTGGTTAATCAACAAATACAAACTGGACCCTATTGGTACAAGCCTGATTACTCTGAGCGTCACCTTGCTTACTCTTATCTTATTGCGATTGTTAGCTCGATAAAACGAACAAGCAATTAAAGGAATTAAAGGGACGCATTTATTTTCCAGTTGAGCATAAAAAGGCCAGCTAGTAGCTGGCCTTTTTTGTTTTAGTCACAAGCCATAAACAATTGGCAATTGACTAATATATCGCTTGGGGTTTGCTCTGTACCTATAGCCCCGGCAACGCCAAATTATCCGTATAAATGCAGTTGGCCTCTCGAACGCCGGCTTCAGCACCTACGATGCGATCGCGGAATTTTATATGTGTCCATTCGCCTTCCCAGTGCTCGGGGTCGGTAAAGGTAAATTCGATCTTCATTGTGTTGTTGTTGTTTATCAGCTGATAACGCTCGACAATCTCGAGCTGTTCGCCTGCCAATACGCCAGCCTGCATCAAATGGTTATCTCCGATAAACCCACTAGTTTCGACAACCAGAGTGCCATCTTCCCAATGGCCGTATGAATAGCCCTGCCAGTTGCGATCGAGATCTCCCGCGTCGGGCATCTCCCGCCCATCCATATAAATCACCCGATATTCGTTGTTCAGTCGCGACACCATATAAATAGCATTCGGGTACTGCATCATCATCATCGAGCCATAACGGGTCATAAACCGAGGCAATCCGGCCGGATAGCAAAATAGCGTGGGGTCGCCAAATCGTTCGCCCACGCGGCTGGCCTCTTGGTACTCGTCCATAAAATCTTGCGCTTTGGGCGTGAATACGGGGCTCGGTTTGAACTCGAAGGAACCGTAATTGGCGCGCCACGCATCTTCACCGCGAAACTGCCAGATGCCTGTCAGATCAAAAGGCGCTGAGGCGCTCGAAGGGGGGAGAAACTCGGGGTCCAACGCGCCGGGTCCACCACCAGAGACAATTGGCAATTGATCGGGTCGGGTTTTGGCTTCGCGATCCTGCCAGGTTTCGCCCTCGGGCGCAGGTACCCATGCCATCAACGCAGGATATTCCAGCCGCAGAGGAGCATCCTCCGGCGCATCCATGTTGTATGCGCGTCCATCAGCGCCAAGTATGCCGTCTACTAGCCCACCGGGCCTTCCGCTTTTTAATACATACATATTCATGGTGATCTCGTCACCTATTTCAATAGATTCCCGGTCAAAACCCATGCGCTCCATTACGGCAATGCTCTGGCCTTCGATGGACCAAGAGACCGTTTCACCCGAATCATCGGTTACCTCAAGGCCAATCACTAAATGCGGATTTCGATAGATAAACTGGCTAACAATTCCGGTCTTTTGATGAATTTCGCTGGAATCAAAAACTACCGCCGAATGATGACCTAGCGCAGTTTGTTGTAATACCAGAAACAGTATGGCGACGAACAGTGGAGTAAGCTGTTTCACGGTGATTCCTCATTTGAGTTGTTGTTATAGCCGGCCTCAAAAAACAGACGGGCACTTTCCAAGTTGCAGTTTGGCGGCAATAAACCACGGTCCGGCGTCTTTCTCATGTAGTAGTCAATCTCGACTGGTTCGGCTAGATAGACCGGATCAGAAAGCGTCATCTGAATGCGCAGCGTATATCCGCCTTCGATAACGGAGAACCTCTCAATCAAGTGTTTCTGGTTACTCGAATCAACGCCTGTGTAGCTACCCCAGCGCTCGGCAAGAAAGTTCGTGGTTTCCACAACTAACTCTTCGCCTTCCATCCATGCTTTGGACTGACCAACTTTCGAAGGCGCTGCAGGAACTGAATCCTGATCTAGTCTAAAAACGCGCTGTTGATCGCGCATGTCGTAATCTAAAACGACAGTGTTTGTATCTGGTCGAGATATTTGCATAGGATAGGGCAGAGAGGTCGACTTTGGCGGCCCCGGGTCTTGGCAATCCAGTTGCGGGTTTGTCTTCTCATCGAAGTTGTCTACTAGCTGCTGGCCAAATTCGGTATACGGCCAATTTTCCAGTGGCGCGTAAGAAAAACCTACCCGACTGTCACGAACCCAGAGCCCGGTAAAGTCTGAGGAAGGTGTTATTTGCTGTTCAGTTTTTGTTGCAGCAAAGCCCGCTTCAAATCGAGTTCCATCTGTTTTCTGAACCCAACTCAATCCGCTGTAATAGCGATTCGGGTCTCTATCCCGTGCACCCTCCCACATAACGCGATCCCCGGTAACAAAGGAGTCCTTTGTCCATCCCGTTGAGAGCATTGCAGCTGGATGCGAGAGCTCTATAGTCCAGTTGACGGTCTCACCACGCGCATTGGGCCCTTCAACTTGCAAAAATACGTGGGGCACTCGAAAAGAGTATTTAGTTACCACTCCTGAATGTACCAAAACGTTGTCGCGGTCGAGGCTTGCGTGGGAATGATGTGCATTCACTGTGAGTGGCGCGCAAATTATTATCGCTAAAGCAGCAGCCAACCAGTGTTTATAAGCATTTTTCATCTTCTGCTCTCCTGAATCTTGAGTAGCATTATGCCACAAGAGTTTCCAAAATCGCCTACTTTGTGCCGGGCGTTTTTTCGAACTTTAGTTCGGCGATTGTGCCTCTGCTTTCGATGATTATGTTTTTTATGGGCCTGACCCTAACGGCCGAGGATTTTAAACGCGTATTGGTTGCACCTAAGCCCATTGCCCTTGGCCTATTTCTGCAGTTTTTAATTATGCCTCTGGCCGCTTTTCTGATAAGCCGTATTTTGAATTTACCTGATCAAATTGCGGCTGGTTTAATTTTGGTGGGTTGTTGCGCTGGCGGAACCGCATCAAACGTTATTTGCTATCTGGCCAAAGCCAACGTGGCTTTGTCGATTACTATGACCATGATTTCAACACTCTTGGGCGTAGTGTTCACGCCCCTGCTCTGCTGGCTCTATATCTCTGAATCTATCGACGTCGAATATCTTCCGATGCTGGTCAGTATATTGAAAATGGTGATTGCACCAGTGCTGGTGGGAGTATTCCTAAACCATTTCTTCAATCGATTCGTACAAAAGGTCGAGGCGGTATTGCCGACTCTATCGATTCTGTCCATTATTTATATTATTGCGATTATCATTGCTCTTAATCAGCTGCAATTGGTGCAGGTCGGCAGCTTAATTTTTATTGCTGTGGCCCTACACAATGGCCTAGGCATGGTCGGTGGTTATGCCCTTAGCCGAGCGTTAAAACTCTCAATTATCGATAGCCGGACCATCGCCATAGAGGTTGGTATGCAGAACTCTGGCTTAGGTGTCGCACTGGCACTGAAATATTTTTCTCCTCTTGCCGCCCTACCAGGCGCTTTGTTTAGCATTTGGCACAACGTAGTCGGTTCAATTCTGGCGAGTTATTGGAGCAGTTCAAAGAGTTCAAAGCCCTTAAATTAAAGCCTATTGGATAATATGGCTTTGTGCTGTTTCCAATCGGGCATCACCTCACCAACTAGCCTATGAAACCTCTTATTGTGAGAAGGCTCCAGCAGATGGGTTAGCTCGTGCACCAATACATACTCGATACACTCCAGTGGGTATTTAATCAGCTCCAAGCTCATCCATATTCGGGCATGGCGGGTATTACAGCTGCCCCAGCGCGACTTCATACGGCGCACCTTGCACTCTTTTGCACTGGCTCCGACCTTGGGCTGCCATTTTTCCAACAACTCAGGCAGCAATTCACTTAACTCAGCGCGATAAAAGGATTCCAGTAACGCCTTTCGCTGCTCTTGTGTTGAGTCTGGACGGATGGATAAATTGAGTTGATTCTGATCGCGCCCAATCGAGGATTTGCCTCGCTTCTCTTGTATCGAGAGCAGAAGCTCTGTTCCAAGAAAAGGTATTGTCTCTCCGTCGACTAATAGCAAATCCCTTGCTTGTGTTCGGGCTGCGGCTCTCTTTTGTACCCTTTCTATCCAATCAGATCTAGAGGCAACAAAGGACTCAACAAGTTTACGGCTGGCATGGTGCGGTGCGGATACTAGAACCGCTCCGTCGGTACGGCTAATACGAAGATTGATATTGCGCACGGATTTTCGGGTGAAACTTACCTCGACACCGGCCATCTGTGTAATTTGCGTATCTTCTTTCAATGCTTGGCTTGCTCTTTGTCTTCTTCTGCAAAAAATACCGGCGCATCACCCGGCTGCCATACCGGATATTTTTGCATTGCCCGGGACAATAATTCTGTGTCCAGCCAGTGCGCCAGCCAGTGGTGTAACTTCTCAAACTCCTGCTGATCGAACCAGGCTTTATCAACAAAGGCGAACTGGCGTACAAAAGGAAATATGGCGATATCGGCAAACTGGCCATTGGGGAATAAATTTGAAGTTGAATCCTGCCCCTGCAGTCTTTGATCTAGCTCCCTCAAAAACTCCATGGCTTTATCACGATAAAATTCCATCGGATGCTCTGGATAACCGACATGATATTTATATTTGTCAAGCCAAGGCTTGAACTCATTATCGTTACGATCGACTAAATCCAAGCTTGGCTCAGTGGGAATGTTTAAACCCTGCCCAGAACTCTGCTGCACCGCCCATTTCATAATATCCAGGCTTTCTTCCAATACCGCACCACCAGGCTGCAAAAGCACAGGAACGGTACCCTTGGGGGATGCTTCCAGCATAGATATGGGCTTTTCTTTTAGCAGTATTTCCCGCAATTCAACCCTCTGCGCTGTTAGTAGCAGGCTTAAGCGCGCCCGCATGGCATAGGGGCAGCGTCGAAAGGAATAGAGAGTTGGCAGCGAGCTTTGAGAGATGGAAAGCGCCTAGTGTTGATGCCCGCCGGGACCATGGGCGTGCTTATGAGTCAATTCGTCTTCGGTAGCCTCTCGAATTTCAACAATCTCAATATCGAAACTTAAGCTCATACCGGCAAGTGGATGGTTAGAGTCAATGTCTACGTTAAATTTGCCAACCTTTATCACCCGCGCATCAAATGGGCCCTTGGCCGTATTCACCTGAACAATTTGACCGGGGCGCAATTTTTGCTTCGCCTGAGCTTTTTGTTTACCTGGCAAGATATGCTTTATGGGGACCCGCTGTTGCCGATCGGGCTGAAGTTCACCGTAAGCCTCTGCAGGACTAAGCTCTATGCCAAAGGTATCGCCAGCCTCTTTACCGGTAAAGGCCTCCTCCATTGCTGGAAGAATATTGTTGTGACCGTGCAAATAGATAGCGGGCTCTGATCTATCGGTTTGCTCCAATTGCGCGCCACCAACTTCGCCCAATTGATAATGAAAGGACACAACGCAATTTTTTTCTACCTGCACTAGATATCTCCAAGAATAAATTTTCTTAATGGCGCTATTCTAGAGAAGCACTGGGTGATGCGCGAGTTAAGTATCAATAGAATACCGACCCCGCCAATTCAATAACGCAGGATGACTTTATCCGGCTTAACCTAATCTATAACTTTTAGCCTATAGGCCTATCGGCTATGCTGACAAAAAATTAGGGACCAGTTATGCCATCCTTCGATATTATCTCTGAAGTAGAAGAATCCGAAATACGTAACGCCGCTGAAAACACTCAACGGGAAATTGCCACTCGCTATGATTTTCGAGGTGTGGATGCCAGCGTGATTTACGCAGATTCCGCGATTACTCTCAAAGCAGAAGCTGAATTTCAATGCGCACAGCTGCTGGATATGCTCCGTATTCAATTGACCAAGCGCAAAGTTGAGCTCAGCGCGATGGAATACGATGACGACGCTGTGCACAGCGGTAAGAGCTTTTCACTTCAGGTGAATTTTAAACAAGGCATCGAACAGCTCACTGCAAAAAAAGTAGTGAAATTAATCAAAGAATCGAAAATTAAAGTCCAGCCTCAGGTTCAGGGAGATCAAGTTCGAGTAAACGGCAAAAAACGCGACGATTTACAGCAAGTTATGGCGCTGGTTAAAGGTGCCGGCCTAGATCAGCCATTTCAGTTTAATAACTTCCGAGACTAAGCCTGAGTCAAAGCCCAATCAGGCACTTCCTGAGGCCGACCAGTCCCATAGTATGGCTAATTCCCCTCGTTGCCCTCTATACAGTGCTTGGCTCTGTGGCCGCACCCCTAGTTCTCGAATATCAGGCTAAAAAGCTTACCGAAGAACGGCTCAATTTGGAGGCGAGCTTCGGTTGGGTGCAAATTAACCCCTATATTTTTAGTCCAGAGATAGCTGAATTTCAATTATCAGATGAATCAGACCAACTCGTAAGTTTCGAGCACCTGTATCTCGATTTTCAACTGTTCAATTAAATGGTATGAATACCGAAACTCGTGGTTTTGATATTGTCTCTACTTACAACGGCGTAGAAATGGCAGGTGGCTCGGTTGATTTTACTATCGCCGCTAACTTTACCGAAACCGATGTCACAGATATTTTCGTTCCAGATGTTGGTGCCATTTCTAGCCTTGATTCTAGTGTGGTTATTAACTCTCAGGATATCTCTATTATAGAAGAGTGGCAGCCAGAGGATCGTATCAGTGCCAGCGCTCTATATTCTCGTGATGATTGGACAGTTAACTTCTCTCTAAACCGTTTCGGTGAATACACTACTCAAGATAGCGGTACGCAAACCTATAGCGCTGAGATTCTTACGGATCTATTCGTGAAGTATCGTGTGAATGAGCAAATTAGTGTCAACTTCACGGGCAATAACATCTTTGATGTTACTCCTGATGAGGCTACTAACGGGCTTTCACGTGGCGGCTTGTTTGAGTCATCTCCTGGTGCAGCAGATTTAGGTAGCGATTCGGTTTTCCGCTATTCACGACGCTCAGCACCATTTGGTTTTAATGGCGCTTACTACTCAGTAGGTGTTTCCTACGATTTTTAGGTCTTAATACCTGAAATGAAAAACCCCGGCTTCGACCGGGGTTTTTCATTTCAGCAGCATTTAGAACGCCATAGTAGAATGGCGATCATCAGTTCAACATTTCAATGATATGGGGGAAATGAAATGAGCCGCATCGGTAGTCTGTTACTTCTTTGCATTAGTCTGTTTATCTGTCCTAGCCTTTTTGCGCAGGACAATATCGTCTATGTTGATTCCGCACTTTCGCCTTCGCACCAAGCAGGTTTCCCGCTTTGGGCCTACGGTTATATTGAAGCACCGCAGCCACCGGAAGACTGGTCGCAGAACTGCTTAGGCACTCGACCCAGGGATTGCGATAGACCCGGCGGAATGCCGCAAGACACCTCAGGAACCCTGCTTTATGTAGAAGGCAGTGATCTGGCATTTACTCAGACGCAAATTACCGCACCCTTCTCGCCCGCAGACTGGTTTCCGGGCGACCATCCTGAAATGCCCGATGTTGTAGCTCATGGTTTGCCAGATATTGGCATGCGCGCCTGTGCAATTTGTCATCTTCCAAATGGTCAAGGCCTGATGCAGAACGCGCCCGTAGCAGGTCTACCTGTGGACTACTTTTTACGGCAGCTGGAAGATTTGGCCACGGGCAAGCGGGTAACTAGCGATACGCATAAAGCTAATGGTTTTGAAATGGCGGCAATGGCCAGAGCTTTGTCGCCAGAACAGGCACTGGAGATAGCTGAATACTACGGATCAATAGCCTTTAAACCCTGGGTAAGAGTTATTGAGTCAGATACAGTCCCTAAGTTTCAGGCCTCTCGCAACGGACTATTTACCAAATTACCGGGTGATGAAACTGAATCCTTAGGAGCGCGTTTAATTGAGCTTCCTGAAGACACTTACAATACCAATAATCTGCGTAATCCCCGATCAGGCATGGTTGCCTACACACCCATTGGTAGTCTCGCGCGAGGAAAAGAGATAGTTGAAACCGGTGGTGGCACTAGCGCTGCCTGCGCTGCTTGTCATGGCGCAGATTTACGCGGAACAGTAATTGCTCCGCCGATCGCTGGCCGTCAGCCTAGTTATATTGGCAGGCAACTCTATGATTTCCAGCAAGGAAATCGCAATGGAACGATGGCCGTCTTAATGACGCCAACAGTAGTAAACCTATCTCCCGGTGATTTGCTGGCGCTGTCGGCCTATGTAGCTTCTCTCGAACCATAGAAAAGAACCATAAAACTGAATACCAATAAAAACCCGGCAAAAGCCGGGTTTTTATTATTCTGACTTTCAAATAGCTTTCGTGCGAAGGTCTCAATCACAATCCTGATAGTTCGACTCCAAGCATCTAACCGCAAGGTCCTGCCCTTCTGCAATCTGCTGCGATGTCAATTGGGCAGCGACTTTATTCAAATTTTCTTCAGCGGTTGAGTCTCCCAGAGCCCTTGCCAGCGCTATCCAAGCGTAGGCTGTAATAAGATCATATGGAACACCTCTTCCAAACGCATATTTTGCACCTAAATTATGCTGGGAAGCAGCATCGCCCTGCCCGGCAGCCCTGCGAAACCAAACAGCTGATTGTTCGCTAACTTCGGCCACACCCAAGCCGCGGCCATACATCACACCTAAATTGTATTGCGCCCCGGCAACGCCTTGTTCGGCCGCCAATTGATACCAGCGAGTCGCCTCGGTATCGTCTTCATCAACACCTTCGCTACGGTGGTACATAATTCCCAAATTATATTGAGCGGAGGCAACGCCCTGGTCTGCGGCAAGTAAAAACAACCGGTGCGCTTCTGCGTCGTCTCTAGTTATTCCTTCGCCACCTCTATACATAACGCCGAGATTTAACTGAGCGCCGGCGATGCCTTGGGCAACCGCTAGTTCGTACCACCTAGCTGCTTCAATGGAATCTCTTTCCACACCCCTACCGGTATTGTAGAGATACCCAATAACATACTGGGCTTCAGCGTCTCCCTGCTCTACCAAGATCAAACTTTCTTCAAATAGTTGAGCAGCAGCATCGGCCGTTGCGACCAAAAAGATAAATGAAAATATAAAGCTGTGTAGTTTCATCCCGGTAGCCTCCTAACAGGATACAAATCAGCAGAAGCTAAATTTTACCCTTAGATGGAGGTGAAAAAGTAGGCCCAATGCAGTAATTACCAGAAAGGCTGTCCACTAAAAGTCTTAATGCTCAGACTGAATATCGACTTACAGAGGTTTCATGAGTATTCGACAACCTCTGTATGCTGCTCAGATACTTTTCGGGGGGGGACATGTATCAAAACTGCCTAACCAGACTGGCAAAAGTGATTTTTAAGCCTTATGTAACCGCGACTATTTATTGCCTCTTCGCATATTAGCACCGCCTGGGGCCCGGCCAACCAGAACAGTGAATTTAACGCTAAATGGTGCCTGTTCTGTCAAGGTCTTCTGGGCGGTCAATATCTACTGCCGCCTCTGGGATTTCCATCAGCTGGATATTTTCAGCGCTCTGTGACAGAAGTTTCTTTGCTCCGACGTCGCCTTCGAGTAATATCAGTTTAGCGTAGGTATTCCGAGGGAATATTGCCGGAATTCCAACAGTATCCAGATACTTCGCTGCACAAATTTTCTCCGGCGATTCACGCCATTTATTAATCAACTGATCCAATTGCCCATTGGAAACAAAGGGCTGGTCTCCGGCCAAAAATAGAATGCCATCGTAGTTATTTTGCAGCTCAAGAGTTGCCAGACGAATACTGGATCCAATACCTTCCTGCCATTCCGTATTATTAATAATATTGGTTTTATCAATCTTAATTCGGGATTGAATCTCCTCGATATTTGCGCCTAGCAATAGATAGAGATCCACAGAATTTAGAGAACCACAGCAATCCACTAAATACTGCAGCATGACCTTTCCCTCAATATCGGCTAGCTGTTTTGCGCTACCAAAGCGTGTTGCCGCGCCGGCGGCCAGTATCACTGCGGCAAGGGAGTTCATTTTCTGCGGAAGTCTTCTTTAAACAAAACCTGGTGGCATTCAGCCAGGGTTGAAAGCGCAACGGATTCAGGTAAATCTCCGCCAATATCAAAGCCCATTGGCCCGTGAATCACCTTTATCAGTTCAGAGGATTCATCAATCTTGGCCTGCTTCAATACCTCATGCTTGCGACTAACCGGGCCCAGAAGACCGATATAGCGCAGGCTAGTGCTGCTTTTTATTCGAGCTAACCAAGCGGCATCAAGCCTAAGGTTGTGGCTCATTAAAAGAACCGCATCCGCATCAATACTTTGTTTAAGATCCTCAGGTCGATCACGGATAAAGGCCGCAGCTAGAGGAAATTTTAATTCTTGTCCGTAGGCAGGTCGATGATCTACCACAGAGACCTGCCAGCCCAGCGAGGCGGCCATTTTAACCAGCGGCTGAGCATCCACACCGCCACCAATAACCCAGAGCTTGATGGGATGGTTATGACGGTTCAGAGACCAGCTTTTATCTGCATCCGACACAATGCAATGTTTGGATAAAACGGAGCTGTCTTGACCTCTCTCTACTTCGATATTCGGAGAATCTCTTTCTGTTGCCCTGGCAACAACATTGGCTCTGTCATCCAGCAATACCAATGCATCTAGATCACTCGGAGAATCGCTTTGGAAACATTGGAGTAAATAGCTGTCTTGACCATGCTCCATACGATCTAACAGCTGTAGAAGTATTTTACGTTGCTCTGCTCTAAGGGGCTGTACAAGAATTTCGACCCGACCATTACATCCTAGGCCCAGTTCAGCGGCGATATTCTCGTCGTTACTACCCTCTTCGGTATCGTCATAGAGTATGCATTTACCCTGATCAAGGGCGAGAACTTTACGTGCGTTGAGTCGAATATCCGCTTCCAAACAGCCACCGCTTATCAATCCTAAGCTCTGCCCTTCTGGATGCACCAACATCATCGCGCCAGGCTGACGATAGCTTGATTGGACTTTGGTAACCACAGTCGCAAGAACCCAGTCCGGAGATTGATCCTCGCGAAGCTGGCGCAGCAGATGGAATAGATGAGTGCTAACAAGCATCAGTAACTAAAAACCTTTTTTGACGCTAGATCAGCTCCAGCTTAGATCGTGCTTGCTTAATGGCGTTGAACGAATACGCTTTCCCGTAGCGAAGAAAATCGCATTGGCTACTGCGGCCGGTGAAGGCGGACCTCCCGGCTCTCCCATTCCACCCCACCAACCATCCTGGGACAGGGCAAAATGTGTCTCTATCTCCGGTGCCTGTGGCATTCGCATTAAGTTGTAGGTATCGAAATTTGTATTGGTAAATTGGCCATTGCTAAAATTTAAACCGCCATAAAGTGCATGTGATAACTCCCAACAGGCAGCACCTTCCAACTGCTCTGAAGCGTTCAGTTCATTGATTAAATAGCCGCTATTAATAACGATTTGTAGCTTCTCAAGATTTAGCTGACCGCGCTGACTTACCGTCACTGTGGCGCAAGCACCACAAATTGAGCCATGGTCATTAATAATAGCAATGCCCATTCCCTCGCCTTTTGGCAAGTCGGTAGTAAAACCTGAAATTTCCTTAAGCTTTAGCAGCACCCGCTGCCAAGGCTCTAACCCTTTGGTCATCTGCAAACGCCATTCAAGAGGATCCCAGCCGCCTGCGAGTGCCATTTCATCGGCAAACTGCTCGATAATAAAACCGTTCTGGTTTACGCCGGGCGCACGGTGTGTTGCCGTTGGGATATGAGCCGCAGAGTTGTGTCTTTCATGGCGACGATTCGGGACCTGATAGGGCATATTACCGATGGCCTCATCAGCAGTCGCCGGGCCGTGACTTTCCACCCCTTCATGGCTAAACCAAACCGCACGCGAAAAGAACGCCTCTGGAAGCCCGTTGACACTCAAGGCTGCTTGCAGCTGCGTATAGACCGGTGGCCTCTGTTTGTCGTGGGTTATGTCTTCTTCACGGCTCCAAATCACTTTGACAGGACGGCGAAGCTGATTAGATATCTCAGCAGCCTGTTTGGTAACGGCAGTTGCGCCACCGCCGTTGCCACCAAATGCGCCACCTAAGAATGCAGTATTTACATAGATCTCTTTAGGATCGCGATTTAGCTGTTCAGAAACATAGCGTATTGGTGCAGCCTGATCCTGCGTAGGCGACCAAACGTCAATGCGCTCGTCAGTAACACTAACGGTTGCGTTAATTGGTTCCATGCGGGCATGGGTTTCGTAGGGTCGATGATATTCAGCCCTAATAACCTGCTCAGAGGCCTCAATCATCGGAATAGGGTTCGCGCCTACTTCATTACTCAAATCACCCTCGACATTGAACAATCGCTGAGCTTCTGCCGCCTGTGTTGCGTTGCTGACCCCTGCGTTAGGACCAAAGTCCCATTCAATCGGCATTAAATCGAGCGCAGTTTTAGCTCGATACCAAGTATCGGCAACAACCGCGACTCCATTTTGCATATCCCAGGTGGCGGTATCGCCATCCGTCGCCTTGAATTCAATGGCAGTGACAATTCCAGCTCGATCTTTAACCGCATCGAAATCAAAGCTTTTGAGCTTACCCCAGGGTACAGGGCAGCATTTAACGGCGGCATACACCATGCCGTCCAGCTGCGTATCTATGCAGTAGGCAGCGCTACCGTTAACCTTTACAGGCACTTCCAATCTGGGTGTAGGAGTGCCGAGCAACCACCATTGATCGGGTGTCTTAATCGTCGGTTCTTCTGCCAGAGATATTTCTGCAGCGGCCGTAACAAATTCAGAGTAGTCGGCGCTACGACTGCCAGCGCTTAGAACGCCTTGCTTTGCGATTACCTGACTAGGATTAATAGCCCAAGAAGCTGCTGCAGCGGCTTTTAGGCGCTCTCGCGCCGAGGCTCCGGCTTGCATAATGTGCGGATGTTGAAGTCGCACAAGTTGTGAGCCGTGCGTGGTGGTCACAATATACTCTTGGCCATGGTTCACATGACGATTCATATCGGCAAAAACCGCTTGAACCTTGTTCCAAGCAACATCCAGTTCCTCCGCAATCATCATAGAAACAGAAGTAAGCGCGCCCTGCCCCTGCTCCGTGTGGGGAACCCGCACGGTAACGGTGCCATCAAGATCTATCGTCAACCAGGCGTTAATTTCCGTGCCATCGGTTGGCGTAGTCCAGGGTTTGGGGGCTACTACGGCGGCAGTGGCTCCCGGAAGGTAGAAACCGAGCACTAGCCCGCCACCTGCTCCTGCCATGGTTCGAATAAAGGTCCGTCGAGAAAGCTTCATTTGGCTATTCATAAGGACGCCTTCGAATTTTGCATAATATCAACGGCACGATTAATCGCTTTTCGAATGCGCGGATAAGTACCGCAACGGCAAAGGTTGCCCGCCATAGCCGCATCAATTTCGTTATCTGTGGGTTCTGCCGTGCGTGATAGTAAAGCTGCAGCAGACATAATCTGGCCAGATTGGCAGTAGCCGCACTGTGGCACCGAGTTTTCAATCCAAGCTTGCTGAACGGGATGGCTGCTGTCTTCCGATAAACCTTCGATGGTTGTGATCTCTCGGCCGACGGCCCCAGACGCTGGGGTAATGCAAGATCTGATCGGTTGGCCGTCAAGATGCACGGTACAGACACCGCACTGGGCTATACCGCAACCAAACTTGGTGCCCGTTAGTCCGACATTGTCACGCAATACCCATAATAGTGGTGTTTCCGGTTCTGCATCAATCTCATAGACTGTGCCATTTATACTTAGTGAAAAAGCCATTAATCTTCCCCCCGGAAAACTATTTTTTATTCAAATCATCGATATGATTTTAGACCAGGGGTATTTAAGAGACAAGCCTAACCGGCAGGTTTTAGCTTCGGTATTTATCTCAGCAACAAGCTAGCTATTTGTATCGTTGGAATCCATCCATTAAAGTGAACCAGACGATAGCCAGGCAGGCCTAATGAAACTTCCTATAGCTATACCTATATCTATACGTTCTGGGATGCTAGCCTTAAGTATTGCGGCAGTAAGCCTCTGGCTGAACCCCGCTTATAGTCAGGCTTTAGATACCCGCACCCAAGGGTCACCATCAGCTGAGTTTCATTTTGCAAGATTAATGTATTCCGGCGCCGCCGGCAGCCGCAGCGGGAGAGGTGGACGTGGTTCTTGGACAACTGACTACCCGGATGCCGAATACCACTTAATGCAAGGCATCAACAGACTAACCCGCCTGAATGGACAAGAGGTCGACTATTATGGAAATGGTGGTCGGCTGATTAATCTAGCTGATGACCGTGTCTTCGATTATCCATGGCTCTATGCTGTAGAGGTCGGGCAATGGTATTTAAACACTGAAGAAGCCGCGCAAATGCGAGAGTATTTGGACCGTGGCGGATTCCTAATGGTGGATGATTTCTGGGACACCTATGAGTGGTCTGTATTTGTACAATCAATGCAGCGGGTTTTTCCCGATCGACCCATAGTACAACTTGCCGAAGACCACCCTTTAATGCATGTCTTATTCGACCTCGACCAGCAAACTCAAATCCCTGGCAGGGGCGGACAGCGACCAGGAACGTCCCCTCACTGGCGCGGTATATTTGATAATACGGGTCGGCTAATTGTCGCTATCAACTTCAATATGGATATGGGCGATGCATGGGAACATGCCGATGATCCATCCTACCCAGAACCGATGACGGCTTTAGCCTATAGGTTTGGTGTCAACTACGTTATTTATTCGATGACGCATTAGGGGGTTGAGAGGGTCAGAATAAATCAAGGTAACGATTTTTTACTCTGACTCCAATTGATTTAACATAACCACCGTTAATGAATTTTTTGCTGCGGTGCGATAAGATAAAATCCGTATTTTCCGAGGGGGGGGTTTGTGCGACATCTAGCAGCTCATAAAAACTCAAGAAGTCTGCGCTCTCTTTTTACGCTTTATATTGCCGCCATTTTGTTGGCTGGATGCGGTGGCGGCGGTGTATCCGCACCTCAGCCTCAGCCTCAGCCTCCTACGGTCTCATCTGTATTTAACTCCGATGTCAAAACATCAAGATTTCTGGGCAAAGCCACCTTCGGGGCCACCCTAACCGACATCAATAGTTTGACAGGCACCGAGGTATCCAATTGGATCAAAGGGGAGTTCAACAAGCCCGCCACACATTATTTACCCGTCATAATTACAGAGATTCAGGCACTCGCTGACGGGGATAGACTCCCAAATCGCCGTATTTCAGATCACTTCTTTGACGCGGCCATCTCAGCAAATGACCAGCTTCGTCAGCGTGTCGTCCTCGCGCTCTCTGAAATTATCGTGGTCTCAAATGGCGGTCAGCTTGGGAACAATCCGGCGACCATGGCCCACTATATGGATATCCTGTCGGATCAAGCTTTTGGTAATTACAGAGACCTACTCGAAGATATTACCTACTCGCCGGCTATGGGGTTTTATCTCACCTATATTGCGAACCAAAAAGGTGACCCCGAAACAGGGCGCGTGCCGGATGAAAATTACGCGCGGGAATTAATGCAACTCTTCACGCTGGGCCTTTTGGAACTCAATCTTGACGGGACGCACAAACTCGACGACCAAGGCGAACCCATCGAAATTTTCAACAATTCGGACATTACGGGACTTGCCAAAGTTTTCACAGGCCTGAGTTATGAGAATAATGATTTCGGGCAGCGTGGCAATGACCGCTCCGCGACCTACAGACCTTTAGTCGTCTTTTCGGCGCAACATTCACAATTAGAGAAGGCTTTTCTCGGGACAACCATCCCGGCCAATACAAACGGGAGGCGAAGCATTGACCAAGCGCTGGACGCAATCTTCCAGCACGGCAATATGGCCCCCTTCCTCTCGCGCCAATTGATACAACGCCTGACGGCCTCTAGCCCTTCACCCGCCTATGTGCAACGGGTCTCTAGAAGCTTCGAAGAAGGTACATTTGTATTACCGGATAGGTCTGTTGTGGGCACAGGCGAGCGAGGTGATATGCAAGCTACCATCGCCGCGATTCTGCTGGATGCTGATGCCCTCCAAGATCCGGCCACCGCGCCTGCGGAATCAGGAAAAATTCGCGAACCCATGGTGCGGATTATCAATTGGGCCCGTGCCTTCAATGAAACCACACCCAATGCTCATGACGAAAGGCTACTTGGTAACCTATCCACAATAGGGCAGCACCCTTTTAGATCACCGTCTGTGTTTAATTTCTTCAGGCCCGGTTTTATCGCACCCGGTTCTGAAACGGCAGCTGCCGGGTTAACTGCGCCAGAACTGCAAATCATGAATGAAAGCAGCTCCATCGCCTATATCAATACCATCAACGCGTTTATTTATGAGCGGGCGAACAATTATTCGGACGACCCCGAAGGCGGTGTCAATCCAGACTATCGCGGCGAAACCGCGATCGCCCATGACGGGGCAGCCTTAATCAACCGCCTTGATCTCATCCTGACGGGAGGATCTTTAAACGCGGAAACCAGAGCGCGTATTCTGTCAATGATGGATCAAGTCCCCGTGCGAGCAGGAACAAACGATGAGGCCGCTGACCGCCTTGCCCGCGTGCGCCTGACAATAACCATGGTCATGACAGCCCCCGGCTATTTGGTTCAGAGATAAGAGAACGATATGAGTATGAATAGACGCAGGTTTCTGTCTTCCGCATCAAGCGCAGGGGCTGTGTCCTTTGCCGGGTCCGCCGGGCTTCTAACGGCGCTTGGCAACAGCAAAGCCTACGCCGCCGATATGTCGGGATACAAGGCGCTGGTTTGCCTCTTCTTTTTCGGCGGGCAGGACGCACACGATACAGTCTTGCCCTTTGATCAGTCTTCCTATGACGGCTACGCCGCCCTTCGCTCTGGTCTGTTTTCTGATTACGCTGCGCAAGCAGGTGGATCATCACGCGAGCGAGCACGTCTGCGAGAATTGGCGCCCACCAATGCGGCTGAATTTGGCGGGCGGCAGTTCGCGTTGCCCGAAGCACTTGATCCGCTCAAAGCGCTCTTCGACTCAGGCAACGCGGCCATCATTGGCAATGTCGGGCCGTTAATTGAGCCTATGGTGCGCAGTGATTTCAACCAAGGAATCAAAACCCAACCCCAACGGCTTTTCTCTCATAATGATCAGCAATCAACATGGATGAGCTCTTCCCCCGAAGGCGAAACGCTTGGATGGGGCGGGCGTCTTGTTGATAATATAGCCGGACAGACACCGATATTTTCGGCCATCTCAACGTTTGGAAATACGGTCTTCCTCTCCGGTCAGACGACGACGCAATTTGCACTCAGCACATCCGGACCGCCCGAGGTTTCCCGGCTTCGCAATAATAATAACGGACTTCTTGGCCCAGCGTCTGGATCTGACGCCGCAGCGCAGCTCCTCATCGATCAGTACAAAGATGTCCGCGCGATAAGATCCAACCTTTATGAAAAAGACAGTGCCGCCGTGGCCGAGCGTGCTTTTTCTTCGAATGAAGCGTACCGCGGCGCTCTTGATAATGCGGTCGCTCTGGAAACCGCGTTCCCGTCCTCTCGCCTGGGAGCGCAATTAGGGGCGGTGGCTGAAGCAATCTCTATCCGCGGGTCACTCAATATGAGCCGTCAGGTTTTCTTTGTCGGAATGGGCGGGTTCGACACTCATGATAATCAGGCCGAAGATCTCACGCTCCTGCACACAGATTACGCCGCCAGTATCGCCGCCTTTTATGCTGCCACACAAGAACTTGGTATTGAAAACGATGTGACTTTGTTTACGGGCTCAGACTTTGGACGCTCTCTTGTTGGGAACGGCAACGGCACAGATCATGGCTGGGGCGCGCACCATTTCGTGGTCGGCGGCGCGGTTAATGGCAACCACATTTACGGCGATATTCCGCCATACGCCACCGGGCATGCCCACGATGCGGGTAACGGACGTCTGATACCCAATGTCTCAGTCGAACAATATGCGGCGACTCTAGGGAAATGGTACGGACTCACGGACACTGAACTGACCTCGGTATTCCCGTCGCTGGTAAATTTTGCCCAAAAAGACCTCGGCTTTATGGTCTAGGTCGGTGACCTTTAGAGTAATTCTCAAAATTAACGGCCGTGCTCTTTACTGATACCTGAAACGCCCATGTGCTCTTCAAGGATCTACCATTCGATATAACGTACCGGGGGTTACGGTATTGGATGAAAAAGATACGCGGCGATGACAATGCAAGAATCCACGATCTGCGCCACACATTTGCTTCGTGGCTCGGAGACATTCCTACGATACCGATGGTATTAGTTCGAGATCTACTTAGCGTACCCCTGCTATTTGACTCTAGTAACTCAGAAGTTTACCTTGTACCAAAGACAAATAAACGGAGCTAATAATGCATCTAATGGGAATTCGTAGGCATATTTCTGGGTCAATTTTTCTAATGCTGATATTCGGCTTGATAGGGGTACTTCAGGCACAGCAGATAACAGGCGAGATTGCGCAATCTGCCGCCCCTTATATTGCGATAGATCAAACTCTTTCAGGCTCAGGAGCTAGCTGGCAAATACATTTGGTACAAACACGGGATGAGATATACGTGCCGATCGGTGTGCGCAAGCCAGACGGAGAAGGGCCTTTTCCAATGATCCTCATTGGAAACGGACAAGGTAGGGATGGAATTGAAAAAATTGAGCAAGCAATGGATAGTTGGCAAGAGTTGATGAGCCGATTAGTGGACCGGGGGTATGCTGCTGCATTTGTGAACTTCCGCAATGAAATTCCCTATTACTACAATGAAATTGCGGGAGCAGAACTTCTCGAAGATAGTGTGAGTGGTGGAAACCGCACACTTCAATCAGTACCAAGCCTCGATTCCGATGATTTCCTCTCTATTATTGAGCACGTCCGAGCTCTGCCCTATACCGATCCAAATGGTATTGGCGCTATTGGCAGCAGCCACAGTGGTGAGATCATCCTAAAAAGTACTGCAGCAACGAGTCTAGGTGCAGCGGTTCCAGCCGAACCCGCGGCGATAGAATACCTTGGTATGGACATTAGCAACGCGCCGCGCGATGCAAGTGGGCGGGAGCTTCAAATGCAGGGTGTAGAAGCGGCAAGGAACATTGCCGACAAAGAATCCACAATGCGAAGAATCGAGAAAATCAATACGCCGATACTGGTTATCGGTCGAGACGATGACCATCTACAGGGCATTTTTCGCCTGAGTTATGAGTGGATCGCAGAAGCCGGAAAAGACGTTACCTGGCGATCTTTTGATCACCCAGAACATGGTTTTGCTCTGTTAGGGAAGATTGATGGTGAACAAACCGAGATCAACGACGTGCAGGAAGAAGCATTCGAGCTCTACATGGATTTTTTTGAAGAGCATCTTAAATAGAGGTCTATTAGAAAACTAGAGTTTTCTGGTCCATTCAATAAGGTTTAAAAAACTCTCTAAGGCGGCTTAGCACTTATTTATGGTGGTGCAATGGAGCGTTGAAGGGGGAGTGCCTTTGCTAGCAGTTCATGACGCCTTTGCTGTCAGACACTTCGATGCGGATAAGACCTGAGGACAGGTGCGTTCGAAATCTGGAATGAGGCCAGGGTATAGCGCCGATGTGGTTGGATCTGGAGAGTTAACTTGCGCGTGCCTATTTTCTGGCTGCGCAGAGTTTTATTAGTAAACCGGTTTGTATCCGCGAGCACCGTAGAAAACGATATAAAAATAGCATATTAGCGGTAAAACAAAGGCTATCTGCAGTCCCCATGCGTCGGCAAGAAAGCCCTGTAGCACTGGAACTATCGCTCCGCCAACTATTGCCAGACACAAAATCCCTGAGCCCTGACTGGTATGTCTGCCAAGTTTTTGCAGCGCCAAACTAAAAATCACCGGAAACATTATTGAATTACAAAGGCCGACCAACAAGATTGCCCACATTGCCAATGCGCCGGTCGAAAAAATGGTTATCGCAACTAGTAAAGATGCGAAAGCGCCGTTGCACAATAGTAGGATGTTTCCGCGAATGCGTTGCATTAGAGCGGCACCGATAAAACGTCCTACCATCGCTCCACCCCAGTAAATGGAAAGATATTTGGCGGCTGTCGATTCCGTCATGCCGCCAATATTCTCTTGCGATAGGAAGTTGACCAAAAAACTGCCAATAGAGACTTCGGCGCCCACGTATACAAATATAGCGCCCGCGCCCAGCACCAAATGTCTATATTGCCATGCAGAGCTCAAGGTGCCGTCTGTATTTAGTGAGTCATCGGTCGAGCTATGCACTTGTGGAAGTTTTAAGGCTGAAAATACGGCCGCCAGACCAAGAAAAGATAAGGCCAATATGAAGTACGGAAGTTTGATCGCTGAAGCTTCGGCGTCTCGAAAGTCAGTTAACTCGGTTGAGGTCATCGACGCGATTTCTGGAGCCGTAGCAACCACAGCAGAGAGAATTAGTACGGCACCAAAAAATGGTGCAATGGTTGTGCCCAAAGAGTTAAAAGCTTGGGTTGCCGTTAAACGGCTCGAGGCAGTTTCTGGAGGGCCTAAAACGGTTACGTAGGGATTTGCAGCAACCTGAAGCAGAGTGATTCCCGATGCCAATACAAAAAGTGCAGCCAGGAAAAATCCATAGGATTGCATCCCGGCAGCGGGTTGAAACAACAAACAGCCGATACCAGCCGCAGTCAGCCCAATAAGTATGCCGGCTTTGTAACCGTATCTTGTTACCAGTTTTGCCGAAGGTATAGACATAAGGAAGTAGGCGCCGAAAAAACAAAACTGAATCAACATCGCCTGTGCATAACTTAAAGAAAAAATATTGCGCAAATGGGGAATAAGAATATCGTTTAGTGCGGTAATAAAACCCCAGAAAAAAAACAGCGAGGTCAGCGCTATTAAGGAAAATCGATTGCCGGCGGCAGCGCTCGTTGTTTCGAGAGTATCGCTACGGACTGGATCAGTATTATTCATTTGTAGTTTCCTTAATGGTTCGCTGGCTATGCCGAACTCAACTTATATTTAATACCAGGATTTTGGAGTGCATAATGCATCCCATAGATAGCCAGCATAGCGTTAATCTAATCCGTAAGAGAAATCAGTAATGACGACATTCCGATATTATCAATTTATTTTCGTTACAGTCGCTGTTGCAGCGATCGCTGGCTGTGTCCTTCAGGGGGATTTGCAATCGAATAGTAATGACTTCGGTGCAATAACACTGGTAACCAACGAGGGTGGCCCGAGTCTCGGTTATTCAACAAACTCTGGCATACAAACTCTTTCGGACTCAGGCTTTTCTTTCAAAGATTTGAATCAAAATGGCAGTCTCGACAAGTATGAAGACTGGCGTTTGCCGGTAAACGAGAGGGCCGCAGATCTTGCCTCTCAAATGTCCATTGAGCAGATTGCTGGCCTTATGTTGTACAGCGGGCATCAGCCTGTTCCGGCTGTAGGCGACCGGTTTGCCGGAACCTATGATGGCAAAGGGTTTGCTGAGAGTGGCGCTCTTCCATCCGATCTTTCTGATGAGCAGATCAGGTTTTTGACAAATGATAATCTGCGACACGTACTGATCACCACCGTTGAGAGTCCAGAAGTTGCGGCCCGATGGAATAACAATGTGCAAGCTTTGGTTGAAGGCCAAGGTTTGGGCATTCCCTCAAATAACAGTACTGACCCACGGCACGGAACGATTTCCGGCGAAGAATACAATGCCGGCTCTGGTGGTGAAATTTCAAGGTGGCCGACAAGTTTGGGTCTTGCCGCCACATTCGATTCTTCTATTACACTAAGGTTTGGTCAAATTGCTTCTATGGAGTATCGGGCACTTGGGCTTACCACTGCGCTTTCTCCCCAGGTCGATCTGGCTACCGATCCGCGCTGGAATCGGGTAAACGGCACATTCGGTGAGAACCCTCAACTTGCTGCTGATATGGCTCGTGCTTATGTGGATGGTTTTCAAACTTCCACAGATGAGGCGAACATCGAAGGTGGATGGGGCTACAACAGCGTCAATGCAATGGTCAAACATTGGCCAAGCGGTGGGCCCGAAGAAGGCGGAAGAGACGGGCATTTTTCATTCGGTAAATTTACAGTCTACCCTGGCCAAAACCTTAAAGATCACCTTATCCCATTCACTGAGGGAGCCTTCGATTTAGAGGGTGGAACAGGTATGGCTAGTGCGGTTATGCCGTACTACACCATTTCTTTTGGGCAGGATCCAAGCGGTAAAAATGTGGGTAATTCATATAGCTCTTACATAATAAATGACCTACTCCGTGGCACATATGAATACGATGGCGTTGTCTGTACCGACTGGGGTGTAACCAGAGATTCTACTGCTGTGGATGCCTTTTCTGGCCGGCCGTGGGGGGTGGAAGAATTCACCGAAGCGGAACGTCACTACCTGGCTATTATTGCGGGAGTCGATCAATTTGGTGGCAATAATGAATCAGCGCCCATCATTGAAGCTTTTGCCATGGGGGTAGAAGAATATGGTGAGGAGTTTATGCGTGCCCGAATGGAAAAGTCTGCGGTTCGGCTGCTCACAAATATTTTTCGAGTGGGGCTGTTTGAAAATCCCTATCTCGATATTGAACATTCCATGCTGACCGTAGGCAGGGCCGAGTATGTTGATAGTGGCTACGAGGCACAGATTAAATCGATAGTTCTGCTAAAAAATGCAGGAAATATTCTGCCGATTCAGCAAAATAAAAAAGTCTATGTTCCGAAGAGATTTACCCCTGCAAGTGTAACGAGGTTTGGCTTTCCGATCCCGGAGACATCCGAGTACCCGGTGAATCTGGAAATCTTAGAAAAATATTTTAGTGTTACGGACAATCCGGACGATGCAGATTACGCCTTGGTATTTATCAATAGTCCGGATACCGGTCCGGGTTATAGCAGCCTCGATGCTGAAGCAGGGGGCAACGGTTATCTCCCTATCAGCCTACAGTATGGTGCATACACTGCTGAGTATGCCCGCGATCCAAGTCTCGCCGGAGGCGACCCACTCGAGGCATTTACCAATCGTTCATACCAGGGCAAGTCAGTTACAACATCTAATTCGCCGGATCTGCAAATGGTCTTGGATACCACAGCAGCAATGAATGGTAAGCCAGTCATCGTATCGCTTTTCCTGAGTAACCCTACTGTTGTGGGTGAGTTTGAACCCAGTGTTAAAGCGATCGTGGCAAATTATGGCGTACAGGATCAGGCGATCTTCGACATCTTGTCCGGAGCGGCCGAACCCTCGGGTCTTTTACCGATGCAGATGCCCGCAAATATGCGGACTGTTGAGGAGCAATACGAAGATGTACCGGAGGACATGGAGAGCTATATTGATTCTGAGGGTAATAGTTACGACTTCGGTTTTGGCCTTAATTGGCAGGGTATAGCCAATGATGCGAGAACAACCCGATACAAATAGTCCTGTCTGAGGGAATGAATGAATAGCAGATCACGCCCCGGTGCCGACAAGTTAACTATCTTAGATTTTTAGCCTCACAATTCTTTTTTCTATTTAGCCCTCAATTGTGTCTGCGCAGGTGCTACTGCCGCTCAATAGGCACAATCGCGCCCCCGGGGGTGTGTTTAGTTCTCGAATGAGCTAGAGGAAGAATTTTTTCAGTGATGTTCGATCAGAAAGCGATATTCCGTTTTCGTATGCTTTTAATGGGCGACTACGAAGAGAGATTAATTTTCGTAATTTCTTGTTAACCCCCTAGATGCAGGTATCTTCTTGAGACTAAATGCCCGTCTTAATTATATGAGAAACAAACGAAATGAAAAAAACAGTGATTACGACAATCTCAGCAGCGATACTTTTCCTAGTAGCTGCGCAAGCAAATGCTCAAGGCGGCCCACCAATGTTTCTGAATATCGATACGGACAATAACAGCATGCTATCCGATGAAGAGTTAAACACGGCCGGCTATACCGACTTGATGGCTAAATTCGACGATGATGAAGACGGTTCGGTTTCTCTGGAAGAGTTCTGTAGCAGGTTTGGCGGCGACGCAGGCTGTCAATAACAGGATGAACAACGGAGGCGTTCAAAGGCCTGGCGGACGATAGTTTAGACCATATCACTAATATCATAAGGGCGGCCATCTAAGCCGCCCTTATTGTTTATGCAGAATGCCTATATGTTGAATTTCTGTCGTATCTCCATGTAGAGCCAGATTTCAATAGGCAGCCTTATTCTAGCCTTAATTAAATACGCTCATAGGCTATTATTTTATTGGTTTTTTGGACTTTTTTAGACGAGATAAAATTTCAAGGTGGTTTCCAGGGCTGGAATGCCCCGGCATTTTTGTCGAACCTAAGTGCTCGCTCCCGGCTTAATCAAGATACATAAAAAAGGTCCCACGATGTGGAGCCTTTTTTATGTATGGTGCCCGGGGCCGGAATCGAACCGGCACGACCGTTAAGTCGAGGGATTTTAAGTCCCTTAATATACTATCTAAACCTCCGCATATCCTTGAGCCTCCTCTATTTGTCCATATATATAGGGGTATCTGCATTATAGCCTGAGACATACATAGGTAGTCCATGGGTAGTCCAATTCGATTACTCAAGAGTGAGGGCCTCTAAAGCACCCTACAGACACTCATTAGACTTAATGCAGTTATCAGACTATCAAAACTCCCTACATAGCCTCATAGGCCTTTGTTGGAGCTGGCTATTTAGGATAGCCTAGCTAGGAATAGGTAAGCATTTTTAGATCGATACAAGGATAGTTAGGAAATGAATAAAGCGCACTACATCGTGTACAAGTGGATCTCTGAAGATCCTACTTTGATTGCTAAGGCTCAATGGCTGACTGATGGAAATTAACTTGCATAACAACGCTGGCGACATCGCTAACCTAGTGATTCAGGCGGGGAAGCCTCATAAGGACTCCTCTACGAGGTTGCTGTATCTGTCTGGTAGAAGCTTGGGGGCCAACTCAGAGGTCTTCACAGACTTGCTAGATGATTTAACCTCAAAAGTACTTCAGTCAAAGCAGAGCGCAGCAATTGAGCAACATAGGCAATGTTTACGGCATGTCCTGAATTCGTTGATCTGCTGCATCTTTCGATTTGAATGGTTATCGCTACCAACGAATCCATCTAACTTTATCGAAGGGGAATACTTAAGGAAGATGGGCTTCAGCCAGCGAAGGATGAAAAGGATCATTGAGCTACTTCAGGAGCAAGGAATAATTGAGCTAGGTAGAAAGGGCTATTTAGACGATAGCAAAGGCGGCACCCCCATGGCTTCTCAATTCTTTCCAACTGAGAAATTCATAAGACTATTTAGTGATTCGCTGTACTCCTGCTTTGGTGATTTTGACAACTATGATCCATATAATTTCCAGCGCTTTGACGTAATAGACAAACCCTCATCTAAAGAAATCAAAGAGAAGTCTCGAGTCATTACAAACTACAACGACTACATGAGAGACCACTCTTGGGCAATGAAGAGCCCCAGCAGCAGAAGCATAAAAGACTTTGTAGGTAGAAGCGGTCGTATCAACAATTACTACCAGGCGCTTGCTAACAGAAGAATTAAGCTGAGAACTAGCACCTTGATAGACGGAGAGCGGATTAGTGAGCCTGATTTCTCATGCAATCATCTAAGGATGTCGTCCTATTTAGTAGGTGAAGAATTGCCAGCAGATCCCTATACCGTCATCGCTGAAGAGACTGGTTTGTCCAGAGACGTCATTAAGACAGTAATCACTATATGCATTGGTGCAAGAAAGCTTAGTCAGAAAGGGGCAATCATTATGAATGCTCGCAAGCTGACGAAGAAAAGAGTTGAAGTGTCATCTGGGCAGTTCAAGTCTGTTATAGCCTCTTTAGAGCATAGCTATCCATGGGTTAAGACTGAGAAGTTACTCTTCAATGACATAGGAACTAGGATGCAGTACTTAGAAGGAGAAATAGCTTTAAAGATGATGCAATGGAGCGTTGAAGACGGAGTGCCTCTATTAGCAGTGCATGATGCTTTTGCTGTTAGACACTTCGATGAGGATAAGACCTACAGCAGAATGCTTGAGGTGTGGTTGGATGTACTTAAACAAGCTAAAGAAGATAACTACATAGAGTCTACGCAGTACACAGTGGGCATAGCTTTAGAGAGAGATAGAAGAGAGAAGCTTATAAAGGCAGAGACTAAAGGTAATAAGAATAAGCAGAGGGCTTAGACGGTTTAGACGTAAGAGGAGTTAGAGACGGTAGAGACGGTAGAGATGGAAGAGACGGCAGAGACGGCAGAGGCCTAAGAGACCTAGAATAGGTAGAGAAAGACTCTAGCATATACACTTGATAAGCATTCTACGTTCATTGACACCGCCGCCTCACTAGCAGTAACTTAGAGGCAGACAACAAAGCAAGGAGCTACAGAATGTTAGTGCTGACTAGAAAGGACTCAGAAGGAATCACCCTGAACACCTCAGACGGAGAGATCTATATAGGCTTCTCTACAGACAACCCCAATACAGCGATTAAGGTGGCTATAGAGGCTCCACAGGCTGTGAAGGTACTTAGGGATGAGTTGATAGATAAGGAGATAACCTGAGATGCGGTTGATTATTGTTCTAGCGCTAATTGGCTATGTGATTTTCAGGTACAGCAGCGATGTGGACTCAGATGGTTACTTGAAGCTAGATAGATACGAGAAGGTCGATGTTGACGTGTATTTCTACTTTCAGAATAGCCCACAGGAATATTATTTAGATACTGTGACTGGCACATCAAACTGTGGCGATGTTGCTTACTCTTATGCTTATGAGAAAAGAGTACAAAGTACTCGTTGGAGCTATATCTGTATTACAACGGATGGGTTGCACGAGATAAGATGAACTTTTCAATTCTAGAAATCACACGGAATAATACGGAGATTAACTAAAATGAATGCACGAAAGCTTCTATCGGCAATGTTAATAGTTCTTGCCACGGTAATTTCAGGAATGGCTATAGGTCACTCTGGCGGTACTAACTCGGCTGGCTTCCAGAAATAGTCAATGGCTAAGCGGTTGATTTGAACAGTCAGAGATACACAACCCTAGGATATAGAGCGGGTAATACAGACACTGAAAGCTATGATTTACACTTGGGATTTCGCGGACATTGGCTACTTCGACGGCAAATAAGTAATGCCTCTCGATCTAACCCCTGCTCCATCCAGGCCATATTTAGAATTTTTGCTACGCTTTTCAATTCCGCCTTCACACTCGACCGTAACGTGGCACTACCACCCTTTTTTTGACAATCGCGCTGTACTTGATCTGCAATCTCTTTGGCATCTAGGCTTTGGGCCTCTAAAGCGGGATTAATGTCTACTCCAGCACATAGCACGTGGCTATTGCCCGCCAGATCGCTAACAATAACGGAATGACAAGCGTATAAATGCGGCCCATCGTCCGCGTTCAATACTGATATTTGCGAGGCCGAAGCTTGGCCTTTGGTGTCCAGCATCCGGAATACAGCCCAATGCTGACATGGATCGTCGACCATACGCATGTTGCCCCAGGGCAGAGGAATGCCGTTTCCTCGATATACCGCTTTCAATCTACCCGGTGGATAGGCATCGAAATAGTGCCAGTGTTTATAGTTCGAAACCGCGGACATGCGACGCATCGCTACGCCTTCGGTTACATGGAACATGTCCGCTATACGCACTTCGTGAGACAGTTGATCTAGTGCGCGCCTAAAAGGCCCGCGCGGGCAGAGCAAGGCACCAGCAAAGTGGCTACATTCAAAATCACGCCATGCTCGAAGAATATCCTGCGCATGCATACTAGCCGTGTCGCCCCGCTCCGCTGGTAATACCTGACTTTTTGCAGCACGAACCACACTACTCACACCATTACTCCCATGTAGCACTCGATGACCAATATGTACCGCAAGATCATATTTGAGTCTATTCGGTTGCGCCTTCAAGGCTTCATTTACAAATATTTTATTTGGCGCTTCAAAATAGGAGCGAGTTATCGCTTTGCCTCCTAACTCGCACTCAATACGTTTATCGCTATCTTTAAACCAATGAATACTTAGAGCCAACCGTTTACAAATAGCCATCACATCTTCAAGCATCATCGGCGCCTGCTTTAGGCCCACCTCTTCCGCAGCGCGTTCTAACTCGGGAAACTGATTTTGGTGGTGCTCCTGATAAGCCCGAATAAGTAGATGAGCAAACTCTCTACCACTTACGCCAGATTGGGAAAGTAGTTCAGGGATAGCAATTTGTAAAATATCACCCGAGAACAAAAAGCTCGGTTCTAACGCCATGCCCGTTAGGCCGCCACGATTAGGTTTTACAGGGATTAGATCTTTCTCGTCGTCGCTATTATCAAGAAAGAATTCCGGTTCACGCTGAAATACCTCAGCAATGGTTTCTAGCATTGCGATGCTAGGTACCCGTTTACCGCGTTCGATCATTGATATATATGACACAGAGGGCGCTGTTTCCGCGTCGATCTTGATACAACGAGCTGACAAATCTTCCATCGTCAGGTTATTGCGCTTGCGTAAATTGCGCACCTTGGTACCAAGAAAATGACCGTTACGAATTGCACTTTTTGATATTTTCATAATTGTAAAATTTACATTGTGTAATTTTCTTTGTGAAATTATACAGATTTCCCCCCTAAGATATCGCCAACTTCAACAACAAGCACTAACTTTTATCCGTTAGTAGAGGCGACCACCATGATTAGAACAGCACCTATAACAGCTCACAGTAACCCCGAGCAAACCTCGCAACCAACAACTATGGGTAAAGCAATTGCCTTTGATCAACACACCAGCTTTCTAGATAGCTTTGCGCCACTTTGCACAGGATCACATCGCGAAGTTGCTGCTTACGGTGTGTATTACCAGCATTTAGTGGCCTACCTGAAAGATGGCACAACCACTAGCTTAAAGCGCACTGCAGATTTCTTAGATGCTTTTGGCCGGATGGCTGAACCAGAAGCCATTGTTTTAGGCCGCGGCTCTCTGACCGCCGAAATTGAGCTTACACAACAGGGTGACCCCATAACTATTTGTTGGGCCACCAAACCGCTAACGCAGTCAGCTGCATAGTATTAGGAAAAGATAATGAACACCTACAAACAAACTATTGCCTCGGCACAAACTTCTATCGCTATGTTCGAGGAAGGTGAATCAGCGCTTAGCGCCGAGAGCGTTGCTCGTATGCGATTGCAAAACCAGTTTGTCACGGGTTTAGACGTAGCGCGCCATACCGCAGATATTATGCGCCGCGACATGCAGGCCTACGACGCTGATAGCAGCCAGTACACTCAGTCACTTGGTTGCTGGCATGGATTTATCGGCCAGCAGAAAATAATAGCTATTAAAAAGCATTTTGGGACAACAGATAGAAAATACCTGTACTTGTCTGGTTGGATGATTGCAGCGTTGCGCAGTGAATTTGGCCCGGTGCCAGATCAGTCTATGCACGAAAAGACATCTGTTCCCGATTTAATACGCGAGCTTTACACATTTCTGCGACAAGCAGATGCACGTGAGCTAGGCCATGCCTTTCGTGAATTAGATGTAGCCCGTGAAGCCAATGATCAAGTTCGAGAAAGGCTCGCGGAGAAGTCTATTGAGCAATATCAAACCCATATAGTGCCGATTATTGCGGATATCGATGCCGGTTTTGGCAACGAAGAAGCAACTTATCTGCTTGCCAAGAAAATGATCGAAGCTGGCGCTTGTTGTATCCAGATTGAGAACCAGGTATCTGACGAAAAGCAATGTGGACATCAGGATGGCAAGGTAACTGTGCCCCATGCTGACTTTATCGCAAAAATTCGTGCGGTTCGTTATGCCTTCCTTGAATTGGGTATAGACAATGGCCTTATTGTGGCCAGAACCGACTCATTGGGTGCTGGTCTAACAAAGCAAATTGCCGTAAGCAACGAACCCGGCGATATAGGCGACCAGTACAACGCCTTTTTGGATTGCGAGACCATCGACCTTGAAGATTTTCAAGATGGCGATGTAATGATCAAGCGTAATGGCAGGTTAATGCGGCCAAAACGCATAGCCAGCGGTCTATTTCAATTCCGCCAGGGCACTGGCGAAGACCGCTGCATTCTCGATAGCGTTACTTCTCTTAACGCCGGAGCCGATTTACTTTGGATTGAGACAGAAAAACCACATGTGGGACAAATTGCCGGGATGATGAATAGCATTCGTGAGCAGGTGCCTAACGCAAAACTGGTTTACAACAATAGTCCCTCTTTCAATTGGACATTAAATTTCCGCCAACAGATTTTTGACCAATGGCAGGAAGAAGGCCTGGATATCGAAGATTATGACCGAAACGAATTAATGAATGCTAAATACGATACCTCGTCCTTGGCAGTAGCGGCGGATGCGAAAATTCAGGGTTTCCAGAAAGAAGCATCTGCTCAGGCGGGTATTTTCCATCACTTGATAACATTGCCGACTTACCACACCGCAGCGCTGTCTACAGACAACCTTGCGAAGGGATACTTTGGTGACGAGGCCATGTTGGCCTACGTTAAAGGGGTTCAGCGTAAAGAGATTCGTGAAGGCATAGCCTGCGTTAAACATCAGGATATGTCGGGTTCGAACCTGGGCGATGATCACAAAGAAATATTTTCTGGTGACGCAGCGCTGAAATCCGGTGGTGGCGCCAATACCATGAGTCAATTTACTTCGTAGAAAATTAGTAACTAATGATTAGCAAAATGCAGCAAAGCTTTAATGGCTTCTGCATTTTGTTATCTCCCCAAGAACATAAGACTTAATAGACTAAGGCCATGAGAACAATTACAAACAAGCTTCAGGTAGACAATTCTCTGTATAACTTCATCAACACTGAGGTTCTGCCAAATACGGGCATTGAAGCCACAAAATTCTGGCAGGGTTTTGCAGATATTATTTACCGACATTCACCGCACAATAGTGAGTTATTGCGACGCCGTGATGAACTCCAGCATCAAATAGATGGCTGGTACAGAGTAAATCCCAAGCACGATCCAATTGCCTACAAAACCTTTTTGAAAAAGATTGGTTATCTGGTTGATACTGGGCCCCAAAACAATATCACACCCACAAATGTTGACTCAGAGGTAGCAACGCTCTGCGGACCGCAATTGGTTGTGCCTGTTATGAACGCGCGCTTTGCACTGAATGCGGCAAATGCTCGATGGGTAAGCCTTTACGATGCATTGTACGGCACGGATGTAATCAGTGAGACCGATGGCGCCGAACGGGGCACAGGATACAACCCGGTGCGCGGAGAAAAGGTTATAGCCTATGGCCGCGATGCCTTAGATACATACGCGCCCATAGCTGGTATTTCTCACAAAGCGATTAGCCACTATCTAGTTAAAAATGGGCAGTTGGTTGCCCAAACAGAAGAAATAGATTATCAGCTGCAAAATCCCGAGCAATTTGTTGGATTCAACGGCGATACTGAATCGCCGAGCGAGTTATTGCTTCGACACAATGGCCTGCATATTGAGCTGGTTATTGATCACAATGGAGCTATTGGTTGTAAAGACAAAGCGGGATTGAACGACATTGTTTTAGAAGCTGCGCTAACCACCATTCAAGACTGTGAAGATTCAGTAGCGGCGGTAGATGCCGAAGATAAGGTTGAGATATATCGCAACTGGTTAGGCCTAATGACGGGGAGCCTACAGGCAAGCTTCAAAAAATGCGGCAAAGACTGCACTCGCAGGCTTGCACCAGACCGGCAGTACTTAACTAGCACCGGTGACACCATAGTATTACCTGGTCGCTCACTAATGTTCATTCGAAACGTTGGCCATTTAATGACAAATGGTGCCGTGCTGGATGATCATGCAAACGAAGTTTTTGAAGGCATTTTGGATGCAGTAATTACCAGCCTTATCGCGGTACACGATCTTAATAAAGAATCCGGTCCCAAGAATAGTCGTGCTGGTAGTATCTATATTGTCAAACCGAAAATGCATGGACCTCAGGAAGTGCTATTTACCTGTGATCTATTTGCCAGCGTTGAATCACTGCTTGGACTAGCGCCGCACACCATTAAGATCGGTATTATGGATGAGGAACGGCGCACAACAGTAAACCTAAGTGCCTGCATTGAAGCCGCTAAAGAACGCATAGTATTTATAAATACTGGCTTTTTGGACCGCACTGGCGACGAAATTCATACCAGCATGTTAATGGGCCCGATGCTTCGCAAAGCAGCTATCAAAGAGCAAGTTTGGATAAGTGCTTACGAACAATGGAACGTTGATTGTGGCCTTGCAAGCGGCTTTAGCGGCCGCGCGCAAATAGGTAAGGGAATGTGGGCCATGCCAGATGAAATGGCTCAAATGATGGCCACTAAACAGGCACACCCTTTAGCTGGCGCCACAACCGCTTGGGTGCCCTCTCCTGCTGCGGCTGTTTTACATGCACTTCACTATCATGATGTTGATGTAACTGATGTCCAGAACAATATCTGCAAACGCGAGAAAGCCGCACTTGAGGATATTTTGACAGTGCCCGTGTTAGCTGACGAAGACACTTACTCAGAAGCAGAGATCCAGGAAGAGCTAGATAACAACGTGCAGGGCATTCTTGGTTATGTTGTACGCTGGATAAACCAAGGCATCGGATGCTCAAAAGTACCTGATATAAATAATGTTGGCTTGATGGAAGATCGTGCAACGCTGCGAATATCCAGTCAGCATATTTGTAACTGGTTGCAGCATGGCCTATGCACAGATGTGCAGGTTAAGGAAACGTTTGCCCGCATGGCTTTGGTGGTTGATACGCAAAACCAAGGTGATTCGAGCTACACCAATATGGCCGTCGACCTCAAAAATAGCCCAGCCTTTCAAGCAGCACTTGATTTGGTTTTTAAGGGCAAGGAGCAGCCGAATGGCTATACCGAGCCACTTCTTCACGCTTGGCGCCTCAGAGTAAAAGCTGAGCACAATGTGAAAAAACGCGCTGGATGAGCCGAATCAAATATAGATTTTGAACGACTATCTACGAACTTTGGGATCACCCTGGCTATAGCGGAACTGTGTTCCCCCGCAGCAAAGCCACATCAAAGAACACATATTCTTTTAATATTCAGGTGGTTAGGCTACCGCCCTCTATACCCTGCGGCAGTTGGTCTGTTTCCACGCCAGCCCATTCTGTAAAGGTTGGGAAAAAGTCGTAGCCCACCACGGGCACGCTAGACCAAGAGTCAGACTCTACTCCCGGACCTCTGATAATAAATGGAACACGTATGCCGCCTTCCGACACATTGCCTAGATCACGCGCCTGAACTCGGGCGACAGTATCCGAGGATGTATTTTCTTCCACGTGTAAGGGGTAGTAAGATATTTGTACAAAGAAGGGAGTATTGGATTCATCTGCTCTGCGCATAAAGTCCAAGGCTCGATTTGACATACCTATGACATCAAGCGGGTTGTCTAGATGATCCAATGGAAAGGCATCCGCATTAGAAGTATTGCCGTCGCCTTCGTCGTATCCGTTTGCCTCAGACCCACCGCCATAGATATGCCATTTGCCGTAATGGGCACTGGTATATCCCGCAGCTGACAGCACCTCGGCAATAGTTACCTCTTCGTCAGTAAGCGAACGTCGGCGAACCATAGGAATTAGCGATAGATTGTTTTCAGCAGTAATGGTGAGCGCGGGTTTAGTCCACAAGTTTTTGGCTGGGCTCATGCCGGTTTGCAGGCTTGTATCTTGTTCAAGGGAAAATCAACCACAGCTCTCCAGCAGCTCTCCATCATTATTCTCAAAAGATAGCTCATACGCCTTCTTCACAGACACATATCTGTCTACATAGCCGCAGAAGTCTGCAAAGCTGAATTCAACTCCTGTTCCATCATTACTTTTCCTTAGGAAGTCAGAGGGTGTTGAAGAGCCTTTAGATCGATTGATGGAAGAGCAAGCGGCTACATGGTTGCTGCGATCATTTGCGAATAGATCCTTCTCAGTATCACTCCACAGAGCTGCACCACTCTCGTGAGCATCTGCCAGTGACACTACATGATCTATATCTATGTCTTCGCAATGCTCACCAGTGTAATAGCCTATGGAGGTTTCAGAGGCATAGGAGACGAAGGCGTAAGAGGCTCGGTTGTATTCCGGAGGGACTGTGGAGCAGGCTTGTAAGAGCAGTAGTGAGAAGATGAGAGCTATGGGGTAAACCACTTTATTAGAACGAGTCCTCTTGTTTAGAATATCGCCCTATGCTTGGGAGCAATCGTAATAAGTCGTGAAATTTACAGGGCCAGCGAGAGAGTATGATTTGCTGCTAATAAGCACGGGGTTCTGCATACCGTAACCAGGCTCAGCTAAAAAAAGAGTCCAAGTTACTACAGTCCCAGATGGCGTAACCTCTATCATCGAGACTAGCGACTCGCTTTTGTGCACTATTATTAGATCGGCTACTGACTGACCAGCAAGCTTAGGAGATTCAGAGTTTAATTCGATTAATTTCACAAGTATTCCATCACTGCGAGAAGCAGTAGAGTCGACTTGGACTCCACTAGCAATTGAATCCCATCCAATCGATGTATCTCCTACTTGGCGACAGTCGTAGCTATTGTTAAAAGCGTATACCTCCATAGGAGCGCAAAGAAGCAGAGACAAGAGGCAAAGGGATAAGCGTTGTGGGGGCTTGGTCATATATGAATCCTTAGGCTGATAACTACTAATTTCATTGTGGCTCCATTAACAATCTGTGTAACCACTATTCAAACAATTCCTAGCCATTTCCTGAGCCTGCTCAATCTGTGAAGGGGTCATAGAGTCTTGGATAAAGGTTCTATTTCTGGCGGCGCCCGCGTCTCCATTTGAGGCAGCGACGCTGTACCACATATGTGCATGGACATAGTCCTGTCGCACGGCCATCCCATTTTCGTACATAAATCCAATGTGGTACTGAGCGCTTATATTGCCTTGCGATGCCAGAGGCTCAAACTCAGCCAGCGCCGAAGCGTAATCCCCATTGTTATATGCCTCGGTTGCTTTGTTGTAGTCTCCCTTATTGAGGTTCGCCGACGCCCCAATCATTGGCGAAGTGTCTACTGCTTGCTGAGTTCCATACCCATTCTCGGACATAGCTTCCAAAGAGTACTGCGCGGCTAAATGGCCTTGCTCAGCCAAAGGCTCCAACTCAGCCCGCGCTGCTTCGTAATCTCCGCGGTTATATGCAGCTACTCCTTTTTTGTAGGCTGCTGCCGCAGGGCTCACTGTGGTGTTACGGGTGCTTGAGTTTGCCGAAGAGGTATTACAGTTAGAAACACATACTCGAGTAAGTGAGTAACCAGCTCTGATCATGCAACTACTTTTTGCATTATTGTAGGCTCTCTGAGAGTCCCCTCCGCCTATCTGCCCAAGCGCAGAACCCAAGCCTGAAAGACCTTGATCAATCTGAGATTGAATCTGAGCCGAAACCGCTTGTGACGCTGTATACCCTTCCTGATTGCAAAGTTGCTCTTGTGTTGTAACTGGGTATTGAGGAGACATCCCTGCTAAGGGTCGATAGACCGATTGGTAACTAGGCATATTCCCGCACCCTGACAAGCAAAGAGCTAATATGAGCAAGAGCGTTAGGTATGGCCTTTGAAGACCTTTCTGCGTCGGTTGAATTACTAGAGTTTCCATTAGCACTTCCTTGATTTAGGAGAAGCAGCTTATTCGTTGAATAGTATTACGCTGAGCGACCTTTAATAAAGCCAGTGTTATAGCCCATCTGATAGTCAGAGCTCGGATCTCCCATACGCTTTATTGGTTTTATTGGGCAAATCGGGGTTATTGGAGCAATGCTAGTGTTTCTTGCCTGCTTGTATCCGCTGATGTAGCCGGCTTTGTAGCCATCGCAAAACTCTGTTGCAAGAGCTGTGCTGCTTATGCACATCGTTAGTAATAATATAAACGGACTTTTCCCTAGTTTTTTCATTGTCATTCCCTCGATGTAGATGAAGACCATATTCCTTTGCTAAGGCTATTTCAAATAAGGGCTTTGGATTCTCTACTGAAATGCCCTCTATATAGGTCTACCTCACCCAAGTGTTAGCGGCACCCCACAGACATGCATCTAGCAGCTCCTCAGAGGTTCTGTATGGCGTTTTATCGTGTTTTAGGTGGTAGGGTACTGCTTCGATTAAGAAGTCTCAGAATAGGCCTTTAAAGCCCTGCTGAGGGTATCAGTAAAATAGGGTTCTGTCAAGCTTTTGGGGCTTCAGTGAGTGACTAGCTTCCTTAAATGATTGTTTCGCTACTCATTGTCAGGATGAAATAGCCCTAGAAAACTTAATGGAATCTGTTGCTTGAGGAGAGTACGGTGGGGTTTGCGTCGAAGTGATGCTCGAAAATTAAGTCAATAATTAGAGAAGGGATCCCTATGTCGATTACAGCAGCAGTTTTTTTTGCAGCCTCTATGCTAGCTATAGTTCTTATCTTAATGGGAATCAAAGTTGTACCGCAAAGTGAAAATTATCTTGTGGAACGGTTTGGTAAATACACCAGGACTTTAAAAGCAGGCCTAAATTTTATCGTACCAATTCTAGATTCCGTAGCTGGAAAGCTAAGTATTCTTGAAAGACAGCTTCCTGAAAAGCCACATGATGTCATTACAAAAGATAACGTTACGATAATTATCACCAACACAATATTTTTTAAAATAGTCGATCCCGCAAAAGCTTCTTACCGAATACAAGATCTAGAGGGTGCTATAAATAATGCTGTCACTGGAACAGTCCGTTCGATAATAGGCTCTATCGAATTTGACGAAGTTCAATCACATAGAGACCATATTAATAAAGCAATAAAAGTCAGTCTTGAAGAAACATGTGCAGATTGGGGTGTAGAAATTACTCGTACAGAAATATTAGATGTTGATGTCGATGAAAATACAAAAAAGGCTATGCAGCAACAAATTAACGCTGAAAGGGAGCGGCGCGCAGTCGTTATGGCAGCGGAAGGGCAGAAAAAGTCTGCCGAGTTAGTTGCAGATGCCGAGTTTTACACCGCACAAAAAACAGCTGACGCCAAGCGTATATTGGCTGATGCAGATGCTTATGCGACGACAACCATTGCAGAATCTATTAATAACCAAGGGGCTTCAGCAATCGAATTTGAAATACAAAAGCGCCAGGTTGAAGCAATAGGGAAATTGGCAAGCTCTAGCAACTCCAAAATACTTCTATTACCCAATGATGTTATTAGCGCATTGAGTTCAGTAAAAAGCCTGCTTGGAAAGTAACAATGCACCTAATATTCTTAGTGAAATTTTGGCTTATCGTTGGTCTCTGTTTGTCAATTGTAGAGATTTTTAGCGGGTTTTTTATTGCCTTGTCTTTTGGGGTAGGGGCTTTCCTAATGGCTGGGCTTTTAGCCGCATGGCCAAATTTGCTCACCGAGTGGTATCAAGTTGTATTTGTATATTGTGCGATAAGTCTTTTAGTCGCATCTTTAGCATGGAGAAAATTCAAAAAAAATCAGTTGGATACTACTGACGTTAACGACTGATTGGATTCGAACTGGGGCTCCCAATTATTTGAGCTACCTGTCAAGGTCTGTGGCTTATGCCAAAGCCTCTCCAGGCTAATCAGCCTAGAGACCCCTTTTCTAAATCGCTCTATTTTGTATCTGGGCAGCTACTACTCCAGATCGATAGTCTCAATAGGGGGCCGGTGGGGTGTATTTGATCTGGAATGAGCTATTCGTACTTATAGTTACCCAGTATCTCAGCTTCAATGACCTCTAACATGGGCAGCAGGGCTGTCGTAGTTTTCTGGATGTACCCTTCTGTAACGTTACCGTCCGAATGATTCAACAATCGCCCTATCTGGTCTCGACTAAAGCCGTGCTCTGCAGCGATAGTGGCAGCAGTTCGTCTTAGATCATGCGCTGAGAACTGAATACCGGTTTCCAAAGACACGTTTTTAACTGCAGAAGACATTGAAGCTGCCTTGTTATTTCTACCTGGAAACACCCACTCAGACTCAGACCTGTTTCGCTCTAATAGACTCGCGATAGTTGGGGTTATCGGTAACGTATGATCGACCTCATTCTTGGTGTCGGTAATGGTGTAGGTAAGCTCGGTAATGTTTTCCCACCGAAGCTGCTTAGCTTCCTCTAAACGCAACCCAGTAACCATCAATAGAAAGACGAAGTCAGCCTCCCGAGGCTTTAACTTGCCTTTGTACTCGGGATGATCTGTATGGGATAGCTCCTCGAATATAGTTTCTCGCTCATTCGCATCCAAGAATCGCTTACGAGCCTTTAGCTTAGTTCTGGCTCGTTTGTCCTTTAGCACCAGCACAGTATTTCCATCGGGAAGAACAGGCACTCCGCCAATCGTATCGTTCGCATAGCTGTTCATAATTGCAGAGAGATACCGCATAGCCTTTTGGGCCTCTGCTAAACCTCTTGGGTTAGCCTTTTCAGGCTGCGCCATACGCTTAGCTATGCCCTTCTGAATCTCTTGATACCGCTTCACAACCATCTGTCGAGTAATGCCTCTCAACGGTCTGTCGAGCCAGTCCGAGAACGAACGCGCTACAACCTGGCGATAGGATTTAATTGTGGAAGGCTTTAATTCGCGTAGGTTTAAGTATTCTTCCAGCGCTTGTTGGAGACTGACTCCTAGCTGTTCATCTACCTCTCTAGATTGCCGCGCTTGTGTATTCGGATTAATACCGTCCGCCAGCAAAGCCAGCTTCTCTTTAGCCAACCTACGAGCCTCGCGCACGGGAATAACATCGACACGACCAAGGGTGACCGTTACAGGTTTATTGATCCCGCGCTGCTTAGCCTTGACCACCCACTTATTACCAGTGGTGCGTTCACGTTGATAGAGACCATTTAATTGACTGTCGGAGATGAACATTTGAACACTCTAGGTAGTCCATGAGTAGTCCAATGCTAGGTTCTGACGCTTAGATTGTCAAAGATATTTGTCTAAGCTGTTGATATATAATGGTGCCCGGGGCCGGAATCGAACCGGCACGACCGTTAAGTCGAGGGATTTTAAGTCCCTTGTGTCTACCAATTTCACCACCCGGGCATATTTCTAGGATGGATTTAAGCTGTAGCTGATTTTCTGAGGCGGGGATTTTAGCAGGCCAAGGCACCTTTGTGACAAGGCCTTTTGATCTTATTCTGGAAATCCGTAGTCATCCATCCAATTACCCCTATCCTGACGCTCCTGAAGCTCTAATAATGTCGGCCAAAGGTACCAGGGCGAACTGGCATCGGAGTTCCACAAAGCGACATAAGCGAAGTCGCGTTCCGGGTCTAAGAGTATCTGCGCGCTGTATCCTGCAACGTATCCTGAATGAGTCACTAAAGACCTTTCTTCCCAAACATAGTGCCGCCAGCCCAAGCCATAACCCGTATCTTCAAGCCGGTTACGCATACGCCACAGAGCCCGGTCTTGAGTTGGAGTATCCGTTAGCCAAGCGTGTGCTGTTGTTAGGGTCTGAGTGCTGAGTGCTGGGTTGAGCCCCAAGTTTGCAAAAGCCCAAGCCACCATATCCTGCAAGGACGCATTTATACCAGCAGCAGGTGCAACTCTGTCATAGGGACTTGCAGGATCACCCGGCACGAATCGTCGGTTTCGAATCTCATCTATTCGGTGTGGCAATGCCCAGCTGTCTGCTTGTTTTAATGCCTCCACCCCAATAGAAGCAGTGCGCATCTCTAGAGGACCAAACAACCGCTCTTGCATAACCTCGTCGAAGGGCTGCTCAGTGGCCTCTTCTATAACCTGCCCGAGAGCGGCAAAGGTTAGATTTTGGTAAGTATGGCACTCGCCAACAGGGCAAATTAGATCAACACTGGCTAAGCGTCGCATTATTCGATTTAGATCAACCCGAGCTTCCAAGTCATTGTCGTAAGCATTTGGTGGGAGGCCGGTTTGATGACTAGCGACTTCCAATAGGCTGGGTTGGCGGCTGCCGCTTGAAGCAAATAGCTCTTCCGATATTGGCGCATCCAGATCTAGCACTCCCGACTGAGCCAAATCGGCTAGCAGGGTTCCGGTAAAGGTTTTGGATACTGAGGCAACGCGAAATACGGTATTTTCCGTGACCATATCTCCTGACCTTATTGCGGTTTCGCCAAAGGTCTTCTGATACACAAGCTGGCCACCATCTATAACTGCTAGGGCAAATCCCACGAGCTCGTCATCATCGCGAACTACGCGCTGAACTTGTTCATCAAAGAGCGGTAAATAGCTCGTATCTGTTGCTGATATATTTTGCGCACAGAGAGGCAGGCTAACCAGTATAGATACCAGTAGCCCGCTTTGGATTTTGAACAAATTAGTTTTAGGGATGTACTTCACCGCGGCTTTATAAATTAATGACCGCGGTGAGTCCAGCCTTTTTAGAAGTATTGATACAGATGAGGCTAGCCTCCGCCTGGACCACCTCTGCCACCTTCAATAAAAGGGGTTCTCATAATGCCAGTAGCGGCAGCGTGAGCTTCATATTTTGCTGCTAATTCCGCCAATAACTCAGGATTCTCGGAGGACAGGTCGTTAGTCTCGCTCGGATCAACCGAAGTATCGAAAAGCAGCCAATCGTTTGAGCGTGCCGGGCGAACAATTTTCCAGCTGTCCTGCATAAGCACACTTACTCCACCCATATCTAAAGCGATATGCTCGTCTGCACCATGAATAGCTTGAGTGGAATCAGTCAGCAGGCCAGCAAAAGATTTACCCCGAATAGGAAGTACAGCACTGCCTTCCGCGTTAACTGATACTTCCTCAATACCGGCAATATCCATGACTGTTGGGAGCACATCCATAATAGTTAATAAAGACTGACTCACCTGCCCAGCGCCGGCAGAATTTGGCGCTTTAATAAAGGCAGGTACACGAATACCACCTTCAAATTGGGAGCCTTTGTTGTCTCTAAAGGGTGCCGACTGTGCGTCCGTCCACCCCTGCCCAATCGCGACCCAGCTATCTCGATTACCGAGGTTTTCCAATTCATTGTTTACGCGATCCATTCGCGAGCGATTGCTAAATGGCGCGCCCCCGGAGGGACCATTGTCGTTGCTGTAAATAATATAGGTGTTGTCCAACTGACCGGATTCTTCCAAATAATTGAGAATGCGACCAAATTCTGAATCCATATGCGCCGCCATTGCGGCATAAAGCTCCATGGTTCTGCGATGTAAGGCTTGATCATCTTCAGATAGCTCATCCCAAGGGTCTGCTATTTCAGGGCACATGGAAAAATCTGCGCCACCCGGCAATACGCCAGCTTCTAGCGCATTTTGTTGTCGCTCTACACACAAAGCGTCATAGCCCGCGTCATAGTTTCCAACGAAGCGGTCTTTCCATTCGGGTAATACTTGCAGCGGCCAATGGGGCGCTGTTGGAGCGAACCAGGCGAAAAATGGCTGGCTATCGCCTTCATTGGATTGCAGATAACCAAGCATCTTGTCGACGTAGGCATTGGTGGAATAAAAGTCTTCTGGAATATCGTCCAGGATTACGCCGTCTTCCGTATAGGGCACAGGGAGGCTACCGCCAACTTGTGGGAGTTCTTGTCCGATGGGAAGTTTAAAGTGGTCAAAGCCGCCCGGTAACAGAGCAAAACTGCGCTCATAGCCTCTGTCATTTGGCAGATTAACACCGGCTTCAGTGCCTAAATGCCATTTGCCCGCCATATAGGTGTGGTATCCGGCAGCAGACATTCGTTCCGGCATAGTTAGAACACGGTCAGCAATATGCTTTTCGTATCCTGGGTAACCATCAAATTCATTACCCCGCTGAGTTCCCATTCCGCCTTCATGGTTACCTGTGCCGCTCATCAGCATTGTGCGCGTTGGTGCGCAGCTAACAGATGCATGGAAGTTGGCAAGACGCACACCTTGCATTGCAAGGCCATCAAGGTTTGGTGTGGGGATATCGTGACCGCCAAAAGCGCCAAGATCGGTATAACCCATATCGTCCGTTGTGATAATCAGGAAGTTGGGGCGAGGGGCTTCAAAAGTAGATTCAGAGCTGACCTCCGGTGCTGTAACTTCAGGCATGGGCTCTTCAGAACTACAACCCAAAAACAACAATACAACGCCAATGGAAAACCAAAAATTCTTGTTCATCTACATCATCCCCAATAAGTATGAGGCGCACTCTATAGACCTCGATGTAACGGCGCAAAATGCTTTACAAATAATTAAAAAATCAGCGCGATAAATGCACTTTGTATCTGCCCTCGGTAAATCAGGTTTATTGGCCTGTAATGAGCCTTCTTAGTCCAATTTAGGCTTAGCGTTGAAAATATTCTCGCGTTTCTGGTTCGCCCCTTAAAAATCCCAAGGCATCCGCGTGAGCATTGTATTTCCCTACTAGATCCGCCAGTTTTTCCGGCTCCTCTTCAGCAAGATCATTGGTCTCACCCGGGTCTACCGCTATATTGAAAAGCGACCAATCATTGGTGGTGGGTGGTCGTACGATTCTCCATTCACCTTCCATCAGAACACTATCGCCACCATTATCCAGCGCGATGTATTCACCCAGATGAATATTCAGATTTTGCTCTTCGAGTAGGCCGGCAAAAGACTTACCGCGAATTGGCAGCACTTCATTGCCTAGGGAGTTAACCGATACTTCTTCAACGCCCGCGATATCCATAATGGTTGGCAGCACATCCATAATAGTTAGCAAGGAGTTGCTTTTGAGGCCTGGTTCCGAGGAGTTTGGCGGCCTGATGAAAGCCGGCACTCGGGTACCGCCTTCGTACTGATACCCTTTGGTTTTTCTGAACGGAGCTGACTGAGCGTCGGCCCAGCCCTGCCCCACATGGATCCAGCTATTGGCGTTACCTACATTTTCCAGAGAATTATCAAATCGCTCCGATGCACCGCGATTGGTATTAATTCCGCCGCCTTCGGGACCATTATCGTTGTGATAAATAATGTAGGTATTTTCCAATTGACCTGACTCTTCCAGATAACTAATTAAGCGGCCCACTTCGCTGTCCAGATGCGCAGTCATGGCCGCGTAAAGCTCCATCGCGCGAATATTTAGTGCTTTTTCATCATCGGTTAGTTCATTCCAGGGTTGCGCTTCTAACGGACAGAAAGAGGTATCAGCGCCCTCCACCATCATCCCTATCTCAGTTGCGCCTTGCATACGTTCAAAACAGAGCGCTTCATAGCCCGCGTCGTAATTTCCGACAAACCGGTCTTTCCAATCCGGGTGAGCCTGCAAAGGCCAGTGCGGTGCGGTGGGCGCAAACCACCCAATAAATGGCTGTCCGTCATTCAGATTGGATTCAATATAGCCGATCATTTTATCCACGTAAGCGTTGGTCGAATAAAAGTCTTGCGGAAGTTCGGTTATGGCTTTGCCATCTTCGGAATAAACCGCCTCACCCAACATGGGATCAAAGTGGTCATAGCCGCCGCCAATAAGAGCAAAACTTCGCTCAAATCCCCGAGCACTAGGTAGGTTAACGTCAGCCTCGTTACCTAGGTGCCACTTCCCCGCTAGGTAGGTATGGTATCCGTCCGCAGCCATGCGTTCAGGCATAGTTGCCACGCGATCAACTATCCTGTTCTCGTATCCATACTGACCACGAAAAATGGGCGAAGAACCGGCTCGCTGAACACCTTTGCCCGCCTCAAAGTTACCCGTTCCACTCATTAACATTGCGCGTGTTAGCGAGCAGACAGTTCCAACATGGAAATTAGTAAGTCGCACACCTTCCATCGCCAGCTGATCCATATTGGGCGTCGGAATATCCTGACCACCAAAAGCACCCAGATCTGTATATCCCATATCGTCGGTTGTGATAATCAAAAAATTGGGTCGAGGCGCCGGCTCTTCCTCGTCCACCACCAGCTCAGGCTCGCCTGAACTGCAGCCAACCATAAACAAAGAGAAGCTAATCAATAGCCAGATGTACTTTTTCATTCAATTTCCCCAATCTGAATTTATGGCGCTATGCACCAGATCAATAGAACAATGTACCAAAAATAATCTATCTAAGACTATAGTTTATCTACAAAGATTATTCTTGGCCTCCGCCTCCAGCAGCACCGCGTCCTCTGCCACCAGGTCGTACCGAATTAGCTTCTTCCAGGGTTAATTGCACAATCCCAATATCTTGAGCATGTGCTTCATAGGCGCTAACTAAGTCTTGATAAATTGCGGGCTGGCTCTCTCGCAAGTCTGTAGTTTCGCTGGGGTCCTTTGATGTATCAAATAGCTCCCAATGTTCACTTCCTGCCGGACGTACAATCTTCCAACTTCCTTTCATTAAGACGCTTACGCTTTGAGCATCGAGGGGAATATATTCTTCCGGACCATGAATGATTTCATTTGGATTATTTAGCAGCGCCGCAAAGGACGTGCCTCTAATAGGGAGTACGGTTTCGTGATCGGTGTACGCGTCTTCAACGCCGGTAATTTCCAGAATTGTTGGCAATACATCCATAACCGTTAACAGCGAATTACTGATGCCGGCGGTCTGATCAGCATATGGCGAGTGCATAAATGCAGCTACGCGAATGCCGCCTTCAAATTGAGCGCCTTTGTTGCCTCGGTATGGAGAAGATAGAGCCTGTGCCCAACTATTGCCTGCGGGGCCATTGTCGTTGTGGTAAATAATATAGGTATTATCAAGTTCGCCTGACTGGTCAAGATACGCAATTAGTCGACCAAACTCGTAGTCCAGATGGGCCACCATAGCGGCATACAGTTCCATCTGACGACTTTGTTCAGCTTGCGCTTCGCTATCAAGCGACGCCCAGGGAGTTGAAACTTCCGCGCATTCATTCATATCTACGCCATCTGGCAGTACGCCCGCAGCTTGAGCGTTTTCTACACGTGCCCAACATAGCGCTTCATAGCCAGCGTCGTACTTTCCGGCGAACTTATTGATCCAATTTGGGTGCGGTTCCATCGGGGAGTGAGGAGCCGTTGGCGCAAACCAGGCAAAAAATGGTTGTTCGTCATCTTTATTCGACTCGAGAAATCCAATCATATTGTCGACGTATGCCGTAGTTGAATAAAAGTCATCAGGCATTTGGTTAACTACTTGTCCATCTACCGAATATGGACCAACCGAATCTCCACCATAATGACTTCCTGTGCCCCCTAGTAAAGCAAAGCTTCGCTCAAAACCACGATCACTAGGATGGTTCCCTTCACTTCTGCCTGCTAGATGCCACTTGCCGGACATATAGGTGTGATATCCCTCGGTCACTAGGCGCTCAGGAATGGTAGCTACCCGATCACTAATATGCCCCTCATAGCCAGAAAGCCCTTGGAACTGTGGATATACTCTTTGACTGCCCATGCCGGCTTCATGGTTGCCGGTACCGCTTAATAGCATTGATCGGGTATGTGCACAGGTTATGGCGACATGGAAATTAGTTAACCTCAGACCTTCGGTCGCAAAACTATCAAGATTTGGAGTGGGTATATATGCGCTGCCGAAGGAACCCAGGTCGGTGTAACCCATATCATCTGTGGTAAAAACCAGAATGTTCGGCTGCTCCATAGTTGGAACAATTTCATTTACAGGGGCAACGTCTGCATTATCTGCCGCACAGCCCCCCCACAATAAGCATGAACCAATAACAACCCAAAGATACTTTTGCATAACTACTTCCCCTTTAATTCACAGCTGTAGAGCGTCTGCTCTTTGTCCGTGATTAATTTCAGTTAAATTCTAATAAACGCTTCTTACGATCTAGTTAAACCCATGGCAGCTACGAATCTAATCATCCGGCCCGCCGGTAGATGTTCGACGAATAATTCCTACATTCTCAGCATGTGCCTCGTACGCGGTAAGCAGATCTAGATACATCGCCGGCTCTTGCTCGCGTAAATCTGTGGTTTCGCTGGGATCTGTAGAAATATTAAATAGCTGAAAATGGTCATCAAAGGTAGGGCGGACAATTTTCCAACCACCTTTGGTCAAGGCGCTAGTGCCCATAAAATCCAGGGCTATATATTCATCCTGACCGTGGATTATTTGTTCTTGGTCATTTATCAACGAAGAAAATGATTTGCCGCGGATAGGCAACACGGTTTCGTGATTGCTGTAGTTATCCGGCACGCCGCCAAGTTCCAGTAATGTTGGCATAACATCCATAACCGTAAGCAAGGAATTGCTCATGCGCCCATCGCCTTGCTCACCTGCATTAGGAGAATGAATAAAGGCTGCCACTCGGGTACCGCCTTCAAACTGGGATCCTTTGTTACCTCTGTAGGGAGAAGACCAAGCGTCTGCCCAACCCTGTCCATAGGTAGTCCAGCTATCGCGATTACCTATATTTTCTAGCGAGTTGTTATACCCATCACCTCGGTCTTGGATTATTGAACCGCCCTGGGGACCATTGTCGTTGTGATAAATAATATAGGTATTGTCGAGTTCACCGATTTCCTCCAAATAAGCCAACAATCGGCCAAATTCGCTGTCCAAATGCGCAACCATGCCTGCGTAAACTTCCATAACGCGAATTTCAATTTGCTGCTCTTCTTCGCTTAGTTCTGCCCAGGGCGTTGCCACCTTAGGACAAAAATCCATATCAGCACCCTCGGCTAATACCCCGGCAGCCAACGCACTGGCAACTCGCTCCCTACAAAGCGCTTCGTAGCCTGCGTCAAAAACGCCAACAAACTTATCTTTCCAATCTGGATGAGCTTGCAAAGGCCAATGCGGAGCAGTGGGAGCAAACCAGCCAAAGAACGGACTACCGTCTTCAATATTTGAATCTATATAGCCAATCATCTTGTCGACGTAGGCTGTGGTTGAGTAGAAATCCTCTGGCAATTCATTCTGCAACTGGCCGTCTTCGGTATAACCGGCAGGTTTATCAGTCGCAAATTGATCGTTGCCGCCGCCCAGCAATGCAAAGCTTCTTTCAAATCCCCTGTCACCGGGCAAAGTCTCGCCCACTTCGCTTCCCAGATGCCACTTGCCTGCCATATAGGTGTGGTAGCCCGCTTCAAGCATACGCTCGGGAATGGTAGCTACACGATCAGAGATATGGTTTTCATAACCAGGCAAACCTTCATATTCTGGATACATGCGCTGAGTACCCATGCCGGCTTCATTGTTGCCGTTGCCGCTCATTAGCATGGAACGCGTATGCGCACAGCTTGAGGCAACGTGAAAATTGGTAAGGCGTACGCCTTCCATCGCTAGCCGATCAAGATTAGGTGTGGGGATATTTATGCCACCAAAAGCGCCGATATCGGTGTAGCCCATATCGTCGGAGGTGAATATCAGAAAGTTTGGTTGTTTTGCAGCAGGCGCGGTTTCAGTTTCCGCAGCCATTTCAGAAGTACTGTCGGAGCTATTGTCAGAACAACCCAACAACAGAAAAGAAAAAGCAGCAGAAATCCAAATGTGTTTATGCATAATTCGCCCCCAAGCGATTTCAAACAGGCCGCTAGCCTATACGCTTTATCAGCCAAATCACCGAGGGTTAACACAATTAAATAAATGGAGGCGCGGGTCGGAATCGAACCGGCGTTAACGGAGTTGCAGTCCGCTGCATGACCACTCTGCCACCGCGCCTTAATATAGAAACTTAAATTCTGGAAGTGGTTCTTTACCAGAAGGTCGCGCATTCTACCTAAGCCAAAGGCAAATTGCCCAGCCTCTGGCACATTTTCTTTGCCATTCTGTGGTTTTTTGTGACATCTATATTTTTGTCAAAAAACACTCGAGCAACTCTGAATGTCATAGAATGCACTGGCAATTACTAGTTACCGGTAAATATCGCGTTTTTGGGGCCGATCTTATGAAATTCTTATCTAAATGCATCTCAGCAGCTTTTCTATCCAGTTTTTTATTCTGCGCCGCTAATGCGCAAGAAGTCACAGGTAACGAAGTCTGGATAGATGTTCGCACTCCCGAAGAGTTTCAAGAGCAGCATGTATCAGAGGCGCTGAATATTGAATTTAGAGATATTCTCGCCGGTATCACTGAGGCGGGTATAGATAAGGATGCCGAGATACTTCTTTATTGTGGCAGCGGTCGACGTGCTGGAGTAGCTCAAGGCACTCTAGAGCGAGCGGGCTTCACCAATGTAACCAATGTGGGTGGTTTAGAAGACGCGCTAAGCCGATAAACTTTTTGCTGCCGCCATTAGGTACTGAATCATCGATACCAGAGTTACTGCTGCAGCAGCATAGAGAATCACCAATCCGGTTTCGTAGATACTGGAACCGCTGAAAGGCTCCGCCAACAAAAGTAATGCTATCGCCATCATCTGCAAAGTGGTTTTTAGTTTGCCTATAGGCGCGACTTTCACTGCATCTCGCATACCCAGCTCGGCCATCCATTCCCGCAGTGCTGAAATAACGATTTCTCGGCTAACAATGATCAGCACTGAAACAATCATCAATGCCTCGGGTCCCTGGATAGCCAATAAAATCAGCAATACCACTACCAAAAGTTTGTCCGCTACCGGGTCCAGAAAAGCGCCAAAGGGCGATTCCACTTTCCATTTACGCGCCAGGTAACCGTCTAACCAATCGGTAAAGGCTACTAAGCAAAATAAAGCGGCGCTCAGATAGTTGGCCCAGGTTCCGGGTATCAAGATTAATACCGCTATAACGGGGATCATCAGCACCCGACTCCAGGTCAGGTAATTGGGCAAACTTTGTTTCATAAATCGGGTTCTATTTTTTTTGTTGTTGTAGTTGTTAGTTGTGATTGTCAGTCATGAAAGTGAGAGTATATGTCTTCCGCCAGATTTCTGTTGATTCCATCCACCTTAACCAGGTCACCAACACCTGCGGCAGATATACCCTGCAGGCCACCGAAGTGCCTGAGCAGCGCCTTTTTGCGTTTGGCGCCTATGCCATCTATCTGATCAAGCGGCGAACTAATAAGCTTTTTATTTTTGCGGGCGGTATGGCCGGCTACTGCAAAGCGATGCGCCTCGTCCCGGATATTCTGAATTAGATGAAAGGCGGGCGAATGGGAATCCAAAGCCAACTCAACCGAATCTTCGCCAACATAGAGTTTTTCCCAACCAGATTTGCGCGCAGCGCCCTTAGACACTCCAAGCAATACTACTTCAGTAATTTTCAGGTCCTTCAATACGGCTTTGGCCTGAGTCATTTGACCCTTGCCACCGTCGATTACTAATATATCCGGCATTAGGCCCTCGCCTTTTTTGAGTCGCGTAAAGCGCCTACGTAATACCTGTTCCATGGCTGCGTAATCATCGCCCGGAGTGATCTTATCTATATTAAATTTGCGGTAATCGCCTTTAGCTGGACCTTCTTCATTAAATACCACACAGGACGCCACAGTCTCTGCTCCGGAATGGTGACTGATGTCGTAGCACTCCAACCTTACTGGTGCTACACCCATGCCTAAAGCCTCACCTAAGGCCGTTAAGCGCCTTTGATGACTAGCTTTTCCCGCTAAACGACCGGATAGATTTTGCTCTGCCGTACGAACGGCAACATCCAGCCATTCAATTCGCCTGCCCTTTTTAGGCACACTGATACGCACCTTGCGTGCCAGCACATCAGAAATACTTTCTTGAATTAGCACACTGTCTTCAATCGGCTCGGCAATAACAATTTCCGAGGGCGCAACACGGTCTTGGCCGGACAAATAATAGTGAGGCACAAAATCCGCTATCACTTCTGCTGGCGAAGCTGCCAGCTCGTCTTTTGGGTAATAAGACCGGCTGGCAATAATGCGGCCCTGTCGAATAAAAAGCATGTGAACGCAAGCTGAGCTGCCATCAGTTGCAGCAGCAACTATGTCGAGATTGGCACTACCCTTTTCAATATTCTGACCGGATTGCACTATGCGAAGTTGGGAAACGGAATCCCGGTAACCAGCGGCTTTTTCAAAATCAAGATTCTTTGAGGCGCTCTCCATATCGTTCATTAAGCTTTGCACGAGTTCTTCATTTTCTCCCTTCAAAAACTTAAGCGTCCGCTGCAAATCCTTGTCGTACTCTTCGCGCGCTACTAGTTCAACGCATGGGCCTTTGCAGCGTTCAATTTGGTACTGCAAACAGGGGCGAGATCTATTCCGGAAGAAGCTGTTCTCACACTGACGCACTTTGAATACTTTTTGCAGTAACGCCAAGGCTTCCCGTGCTGCGTAGGAGTTTGGGTAAGGCCCAAAATACTGGCCTTTTGCCCGCTTGGGACCGCGATGAAAAGCCACTCGGGGCCATTCTTCATCTGATACAAAAATATAGGGATAAGACTTATCGTCTTTCAGCAATATATTGTAATGGGGTGATTGCTGTTTAATCAGATTGTGTTCGAGAATCAGCGCTTCAGATTCGGTTTTGGTAACCGTTACCTGAATACTTGCTATGCGATTCACCAGTGCCTGAGTTTTTGCGTCTTGTGGCCGACCACTGAAATAGCTGGTTACCCGGTTTTTTAAATTTTTGGCCTTGCCCACATAAAGAATTTCATTCTTATCGTTATACATCTGATAAACCCCCGCGGAATTCGGCAGGGTTTTCAGAAAAGCTTTGCTATCAAAATCTGGGTGCGGCATAGGCTGAATTCTAATGCCCTTTGGTCGAACTTATCTTATTGATTGGAAATTTTGATCGAACTAATCAATTTAATCCCCTAGCGCAAATGCATCTCTATCAATAGAATGCGCTGCAAATATTTATCTTTGGGGAAAAATCTGTGTCGGATACTGACAACAAACCGATCAACCTACTGCGTATAGATTCCAGTTTAAGCCTGGAAACTTCGATAAGCCGTTCGGTGGCTGACAAATTACAGGCCCGACTTGAGGCCCAGCGGTCCATGGATGTGGTTTATCGCGACGTAACAGAGGGCATTCCGCTGATTACCCCGGAATGGGTAGTTGCCACTAGAACCTTGGACGACGACCGCACAGACGAGCATTGGGAAACCCTAAAGTTTTCCGGCGAGCTGGTAGATGAAGTTTTAGCTGCGGACGTATTGCTTATTTCCAGCCCGGTTTACAATTTTGGCATTACTGCCAATCTAAAAGCCTGGATAGATAATATCTGCCGGGCACGCCTGACATTCCAATACACAGAGCACGGACCACGTGGCCTTCTGGAAAATAAAAAGGCTTATATCGTTTTGGCTTCAGGAGGAACCGGCATAGGTTCTGATATTGATTTCGCCGGTCGCTATCTTAAACATCTAATGGGTTTTCTGAATATTACTGATGTGACGGTTATCGCAGCTGATCAGTTGCTTAAATTTGATCCTGAACCTAAGTTGGCGGCAGTAGATAAGGAGATATCTGAGCTGATATTTTAGCTTTTTTGTGCTGTCGCGGTAGGTAATGTGTTTGTGATTTTTGCTCTAATTTTCTCTTACATCTAAACATTTCCGCTGCCACGGGGCGTTCTTTTCTTTGCGTGCCCAAAGAAAAGAACCAAAAGAAAGGGCACCCCGGGTCACTTGGCCCTTTTGTTCCAATAGGGCTGCCCTCGCTCCGAGCCATTTATTGCGGTCGTGCTCACTCGCATCCTGATCGGGTCGCACTTTCGCGCACGTCCTTGTGCGCTCATCCCCAATAAATACCTCTACACTCTGCAAGCTCAAACGGGGCCTGCAAAGCTGCACTTCGATTGAATGTCTTTTATGTTTTTGTTGTGGTTTTTGAGCGCAGCGAGTGGGTCGCGACTTGGAGGCGCCGAGAAGCACAGTCTTTATCCGTTAAGAGCGAGGAGTGTTTGAGGGGGCCGTAGGACACCGAGTTGCCGAGCTTAGGATAAAGACGAGCATCGGCAGAAAAACGCTCCTGCTTTTTCTGCATTCCCGTCGTCCATGACGGTCACAGGGAACCCGCAACGCGGGCGCCGGAATCGGAGCAAGTGCTTTTGGGTACTTTTGGCGAAACAAAAGTACCGCCCCCGTGGCAGCGGAAATGGTTAAAGTTACTTATTACCAAAAACAAAAAAAGGAGCATCTCTGCCCCTTTTGAAATTAGTCTTATGGATTAGCTATCCAACTAAGCCCCCGGCCTAGCTGGCACCTGTCCAGGCGCACCACCTGCTCGTCCACGCTGTTTCATCTGAGTCCGCTCACGCTGTGACCCACCCAATGTATCTCTTTCCAGGCTAACGGTGTAACGCTGAGTAACGGGAATGCACCATCCTTCATCGTTATTGCAGGCAAAGTAGTACACGTCCAAGGCCATTGGCTCACTGGTATCCTGCCAATTGCTGATATCCACCAGAAATTCCCGTGGATTTTTATCCGAAGCCACGTCTGGCCTGATTCCCTGTCCCACTGCCGGAGTTATGGAAACACCCTCTGGCGCAGTAATTTCGTATCTAAGAGGGGCAACCAGATTATTCCAGTTGGCTCCGTATATGGGGTCCAAGTGAAAGCCAATATACATTTGCCCAGTTCCTGTATTCATTAGCTCAGCATTTACTTCGGGACGAAGTTTGGCAAAGTAGGTGCTTTCCGACTCTTCCGCTTCGAAGGTTACGGGAAAAGCAGCGCCTTCAAAGCTCACGCGCTCAATAACATCGGTAACTTCGCCGAGACCTAGACGCAGGACATCGGGAAAATCTAAATCGGCGACTTGCGTGTGATGCTCAACATCGCCGACTAATTCGATTAGCGAATTACGTAAGGCAGGTACACGGGTAGTCGACGCACTGTGCACTATCTTCCCGCTTCTATCGTAAACAACCTCAGAAGCTGGAGCTCCCGTGAGGGTTTTATAGTCGTTGTTAAAGGTATCCAATATCCAAGGGATGCTGGTCCCGTATTCAACTTTTGCTACATCGAGCTGCAAAAAACGCTCTTCCATGGAAAAGGCTTGCACATAACCGTGGTTTTCAGGATGCATCAGAGTCTGATAAATGAAATAGAAGTTAACGTCCTGGTCTTTATAGTCGTGATATACCGCTTCTACGTCCTGATATGCATCCCGGAAAATGCCACAAGTAAGACAACCAGAAACTACCACCGTATATTCGGCATCATCCAAGACTGACTGAATGGGTACCAACTGCAAATCATGGTCGTAAACCATGGTGTCTTCGGGCAAGGTATTTCCAAGTGTCATATTGACATCAAAAACTCTGCCGTTAGTCGCTTCTTGCGCAGCTGCTGGCAATGTAAAACCAACTACTACTAAAACGACCAAAGATAAAAGGCGCATATTCATAATATTTTCCCCTATGAGAACAGAGCTCTTCATATAAGAAGAGCAAGGTCTGTAGCTTCCCCAATCAACCCGACCGCCACTGAACATATACCTGAATTGGCTAGAAAAACGCTTACTTATTATTAATTTACACAGCGTTCATTGGTAGAAATTACTGTCCAAAAACAGCAACGCCCGCGTTAAGCGGGCGCTGTCGGGATTCTGCTAAGAACTAGCTCGCTAGTATCTTGCGAACTGAAGATTCAGCCTTGGTGCCGCCATCACCCATGCGGGCAATAACTTCAGGTACAAAAAATGCTTCCATACCCTGTTTGTATCCTTTGGTTTCTTTCATGCGTTCAAACCATGCAATTAAGCCCGGTTTGTCTTGCCACATATAGCTCATATTTAAATGAGTTAGCCGCGTTATATAAGGTAAATAAACTATGTCGGCAATACTAAGCTGGTTGCCCACCAGATAGTCCGCGTTTTGCAGGGTGCCTTCAAGGCGCTGCAACATAGCGTCCAGATGACGAACCGCAATTTGAACTTCAGTACATTCGATGCCCTTGGTAATAACCTGCCGCTTTAGAAAGCGCCGGCCGTAATCTGGCATGCCATCGAGATAGGCTTCCAACTTCTCTGGCGTGTCGTATTTCGCGCGAATGCGCGGGCCAAAAGCAATAGCGTAGGTGCAGGCTGAAGCATCGGTATGCACCTGCTCGTCAATTAGTTGCGCAAAAGCTCGCACGTCTGCCCGACCCTTAAAATCGCTGGGCATTAGAGGAGTGTCGGGATATTTTTCATCTAGATACATGCATATATTACCCGATTCAAAAATCATATCGCCGTCGTCGTCCAATACCGGAATAATGGCTTTTGGATTAATTTTCATATATTCGGCAGTGTAGTTTTCACCACCGTTCAAATCTACCGCAATGCCTTCCCAAGGAATGCCTTTTTGTTCTAATACGAAGCGTACTTTCTGCACGCAGGTGGACATTCCTGCTTGATATAACTTGATCATAAACTTTTGTTCTCTTGCGATTTAAAAGACTTGTATCTTTTTATAGAAGTGTAGTGCCAAAAAGTAGAATGGCCACTATAAAGTGGCCATTCCAAATACTGCACTCAACTAACTTTAGTCTGTAGCGAAACAGTAATACAAGCCATCACCGCCGCTAGCTTGCAAGTTTTCCTGGCTGCAGCCGCGCGAGAGATGGTGATTGTTCCATGAGCTACCCGGAGTTATGCCCGCATGTCTATCAGAGTGTCCAACAGCAGCGTTGCCATCAGAACTACTGGTCCAGTTACTGCAGGTACCATCTTCCGCTTCGATGACGGTTCCATCCATATAGCTGCCGGTAAGAATGTCATGTCGGTTTGGATTATTGCCCATAGAGCGAGCGTTAATGGTATTGCCCTGTTCGTCTCGAGCCGTTAGATAAGTCAGATTGGAATTATCATAATGAAGACTGTCCACACTAGATGCTATCAAAACACCCTGAACGTTATGCCAAGGACCTTCACCAATCCGATCACGTGCATCTACTGCACCCATGCGACCTTCTGCTTGAGCACTCAAATAAGCAGCCCAAGTTCGATCTGAACCTGCAGCTTCTGCTAGCGACTGACAATGCGCATCAGCACCTTCGAGGCCACCCATATCAGCGCCATTACCCACACCAACGCTGGTTACAAAAAAGCCCATTTCAGGCTCTTCATCCTGCGCAAAAGCCATTCCAGAAAGAGCAGCAACTACCACTCCCAAAATTACTGTGTCTCCTAATTTCATCTTAAAACCCCCGAAAGCCATCTGCACGGAATTGGCAGAAGCTCCCCAGTATAAAAGAAGCAATTGGAGAATTGTAATCCGTCTTCACGACTCTTAATAAAATTTATATTGGGCAATACTCGGCTTGAAGCGCCGTCTGAACCCCAGTAGCCACCACAGCAATTTAACCTTATCCAAAGAAATGCTAATCTGCCCTGAATTCATGGTTTGGGATAAGGGGAACCAATGATCACTCGCGCAATAATTCTATTAGTTACTGGCTATTTGGTGGCATCTTCTGCAAGCGCCCAGCTGGTTCCGGAAAACACCACTGTCCAGCTTGGCGAGCACAGTTACGCCATTCCTGACCAAGGTATTGGTGGCGTACCCAATGTCGGTATTATTGTCGGCGACCGCGCTACATTGGTGATCGATCCGGGCCTGGGTGAACGCAACGGCGAAACAGTATTGCGAGAGGTCGCCAAGATCAGCAGCAATACCGAGCTATATATAGCTACTACTCATTATCACCCGGAACACACAACAGGAATTGCCGCTTTCCCTGATTCCGCCATATATATCAATTCAGTGGTGCAAGAAACCGAGAATATGGAAAACGGCGAACGCGTTATCCAGCGTTTCTCCGGCCGATCCGCTCTGATGGGCGAACTACTCCTCGGCGCCGGACTGCATACAGCAGATATAACTTATGATCGCCAATACAGCCTAGATTTAGGCGGTGTAACAGTGGAGTTTCTTGTTGTTGGCCCCACCCACACTGTTGGCGATACCGGCTTCTTCGTTGCTCAGGACAAAGTCCTTTTTTCCGGCGATGTGGTGATGAATAACTCCTTTGTCTCCGCCAATGCCGGATCAAGCCTGACAGCTTGGCTAACCGCCTTTGATTTATTTGAAGATATGGGCCCTGAAACCATCGTTCCTGCACATGGCGAGATCGGTGACGACAGCTCCATAAATATTCTTAGGGATATTTTGAGTGGTATTCAGACGCGCGCCCGGGAGTTGAAAGCAGCGGGAGTTTCGGTTGAAGACACAGGAACCAGAGTACAGGCAGAGATGGAAGCGCTACATCCAGACTGGTCGCGTGCCAATGGCGTAAGTGCTTTAGCGCAAGTTGCTTGGGCTAACGCGCCGAATTAAAAGAAAATCAAAGAGGTCAGCTAGACTTTGCCGCCCGGCCACATTCTTTTCAGGGTCTTATCCTTCACTTTAAAGTGGTGATAGAGCGCCGCAGCTACATGAACAAGGATGAGCATCCAAACCATCCATTTACCAAAAATTTTCTTGTGCATTATATCGATAGGGTGCTCCCACTGCTCAAAGGTGAGACCCAGCTTGCCCTCTACCAACCAGGGAAATAAATCAGAGCCTCTGAATGTCGGTATCTCAAACAACCAGAACATATTGACGCTGCGACCTCCAGTGCCCAACCAACCGGTAAGCGGGCTGGCGATCATAAAGAAGTAAAGACCCCAGTGCGCGTACTTAGCAGCTAGGTGCTGCCAATTTGGCGCAGGATCAGGGTGAGGCTCTGGGTTTACGATCCTCCATATCAAGCGAGGCAATACCAACAGACCGACGGAAAGACCAAGCATGGTATGAATTCCCCGAACAAACTGGCGATCTGGACTACGAAGATCAATAAACCAAATTCCGTAATAAACCGCGCAATAGGCCCCCAGAAAACAAAACGCCATAAGCCAGTGCAGCCACTTGGCTACCGAACCGTAGCTCACCTGAGAATTCATTAACGCCATGTTGCTTCTCCCCCCAGAGAATGCGCAAAAGTATACTTAGCTATATTCAAAAATTGATTGGGCTTAACAAAACTGTAGGAAAATGCTATTCAGTGCAGCGATATTCCACCACTTCCACATTGGGGTCCCAAATCCAGAACTTCTCTAATACCACGGGTTCGGTAAAGGTTGCTGCATCTGTGGCAATCATTTTGTAGTTCAGGCGACTGCCCTCTTCTACTGGCTGAAAATGTTCTTCTATAACAACATCCGCACTTTGCCGAATACCCATTTGGCTAAAGTAAGGCCAACTAATTTGGTTGGTAGTTACTACTAAGGTGTCGCCAACCCACTTTCCGATGGAACGGCCCAAAAGGGACGATCCTCCTAATGCTGGTGCGATTTCGTGCATATAAATGGTGCGTACCGTGTCGTACTCTTCTAGCCGAGCAACAATGGTATCGCCCATATCAATAAACTCCATTGGAAATGGCTGATCCATAACCATGGGCATGCCCTTGCTTACGCAATAGGCTTCGATGGGGTTATCCGTCGCAGGATCAAAGTTTTCTAGATAAGTCAGCGCATCAGGAGTGAGTGGATATCGATAGGACAAGCTCGGATCGGCTGCTTCCGGATAGATTCCCTTGCTTTGGGGATCTCTAACCACCGTGCTCCACACCCGAAATATACCCAGTTCTGGACTCGAAGTGTCGCCTATCGCATTGGTTAGGAAGTTTCCGCCGCCTACCAGTCTGGTATCCGACCATCGGGGCCGAGAGCCGCTGGATAGAAGAAGCTCTTCACCTGAGGGCAGTAATATATTGCCAGCAGTCATCTCATTGCGGCCCCGCAGAGAGCCAAGTCCGGCAATGCGTATCTGCGCGCCTACATTCACCATGTCTTCAGTAATACCACGGCGCAGCATTACCGTAGAAGAGCCCGCTTCAATATCCCAAAGCTCGCCTTCGGCATCTTTAATGGTTAAACGTACATGGGGGTTGCGCCAAAGAAGACGGACCAGTTCGCCTTCGAGCTCCACCACTTCCTCTTGATTGTATCTGCCGCCGTAGCCATGGTGGGCAAAGCAGGAAGCAGAGACCAACAGTGCCATAACTAGCAAAAGCAAACGAAACATAATTTCCCCTCTTAATGTAACTAGAGAACTAAACTCAAATGCCAGTCTACTCGCCTGCTTATTTTCACCACAAGTGTTTCAAAATGTTTCGTTGATTGCCTGTTCATTAATTATTGTGAACTAGAGTCGATATAGCTCTGGTCCCGCATACAATCGCCAACCAAACAAATACAACAGGATTTAAGCTCCTATGAACTTTAGGCTACCACCTCTGAAACTTAAGTTAATAATAGCTGCTCTATGCGCTATGACGTTTTCAGGCACTCTTTTGGCACACCATTCCTACGCACCCTATGACATCCGCACAACTATTGAGGTAACGGGCGTTGCTGAAGAATTTGTATACCGGCGCCCTCATCCAATACTTACTCTGATTGATGCGGAAAATGTAGAGTGGGAAATCGAGGTACCCATTATGTTTTGGGAGCGTGCGGGTCACGCTCAGGACTCAATTAAGCCAGGCGATGAGGTATTAGTACGCGGTTGGCCCGCTCGCAATGGATCCTCTGAAATGGCTATGGGAGGTTTCACTATTGCTGGAACTTACTACCACATTATGGATTCTGTTGGCCAAAGATCAGGTAATGAAGCCGCTGATAGAATTGAAAACGGTGAAGACTTAGAAGAAGTACTGCAAGATTATCCAGAGCCGGATGAAAATGCAGAAAGAGCGCCTAGGGGCGGATAGGGGCGGATAGGGGCTAACCCTATGTTGAAATTTATTAAGCCCTTAGTGCTGCGATCGTTGATCAGCGTACTATTGGCATCATTATAGAAAGGCTATATTGGGGAAATAATATGAAATTGAACACAGGTAAAACATTATTAGGCTTGGGGTTGGGAATGCTTTTAGCGGCTTCGGCGCAAGCTCACCACTCCTTCGTGATTTATGACGGAAATAACTACACCACCTATACAGGTATATTAACCGCAGACCGCTTTAACGCGGGCTCTCATGCCAACTTTGATTTTGAAGTAACCGGCCCTGATGGCGAAGTGGTTACCTGGAAAGCTGAAACCCAAGCCACACGCCTCTGGCCTGAAGACAGACCGACATTTATTGAGGTTGCCGACATCGGTAAAGAGATAACCGTTACCGGTTGGCCACTAAGAAACGGCGCTCCGATCGTTTGGGTACATACCATGAGTGGTGCGGAGTCTGGTTTGAGTTTCTCAGTGGATAACCGAATAGTGCCAGGCGCCAGCCAATTTACCTTTGCGGACGGTGCATTACTTCCGGAAGGAGCTGCTGAGCTTCCAGAATTTGATTCAGAGGGACGGAAAACTAGAACGGATGACGGCAATCTCACCCGCTTCGGTGCCCGCCTATTGGAAGAGACTTTGGGTGTAAGCTTTGATGAGAGGCAAGAGTTTTAGGTCGAGCAAAGTATAAGTAAAAAAAGCCGGGCAATTGCCCGGCTTTTTTTGAGTCTAAATAATATGATTCAGATAAATTAGGGCGTCGCGAATATCAAACACAAAGGAAAACAAAATAACGGCGGCCATAACACCCGACCAGATCGAAAAGGCTGTCATCCTATCTGCCATAAATGGGCGCTTAGTCAGCAGTTGATAAAGTGCGGGAGACCAAAAGATTATATGCACTAGGGCTATAAGGCCCGACAGCTGCAGCACTCCCAGCATAGAAGTAATTTGAAGCGCGACGATACCCGCCACAAAACAGCCAACAACCCAGCGAGCAATAGGGTGACGCCAAACAAATAGTAAGCCTGCAGCAAAGGTAGCTAACATAATCATCAACCAAGTCATTACCCAGCGCGGCGTAGCGTCCATTCCCTCCGCATCAAATACTTCCAATGCTTCATGACCCTTTGCGTACTCAGCCGCATGCCCTGTTGTGACACAAATGGCAGACATCAGGAAAAAAAGTGCGATTGTGGTTTTAGTGCTCATAAGTTCTCTCAACGGATTAGTACTCTGCCCCATTTGTTGGCTTCAATTGTTGGGGAGACAAGCGAAATGTGCAAGGTACTAACCAATTCACCTTCATGGGTAAACCCCTAGTGTATTTTTCTTGTTGCTTCTCCTCCGAAGTATAAAAAAACCCACCGACATTTCTGTCGATGGGTTTAGAAGTACTTTATCTAAAATTTCTATCTAAAAATCGTAGTTCAAACGTACACCCCAGGTAATACCAATTGGGGGGGTCATTCTCCAAGACACTTGGTCCTGACCAAAGAAATCGTAAACAAATTCCGCTGGACTAGAAGCCGGTGCATTCAACTGATCGAATCGACCCTGATTAGTAGCGCCTCTGGGAATAGTTGATGTTTCATCTAACAGATTGTTGACGTAGACCTGAGCTGACCAGCTATCCTTAGAAAGGCCAAAGTTTAGATTCACTCTATCCCTCGAAGGGCTTGATGTAATATTAGAGAACTCGCTGAAGAACTGAGACGTGTGCCTGAGAGTAGCAGAAGCAGTGAATCGGAAACCGTCACCCAGCTCTGTGCGATAGCGAGGAATTATGGTAAAACTGGTTGAGGGTTGGTCTGCAACTTCTAGACCGTTTAATACCCAACAGGGGTTACCAACTTCGCTAAGACCTTGCGTCAATCCGGCGATCTCACCCATTTCATTTGGGATGCCGAGATAGTCGTCTTCAGAACAGTAATCGGAAAATTCTCTTACCATATGACTGCCGTTCGCGCTAACGCTCCAGCTGTCGCTTATCTGATAACTAGCCTGCAGCTCTATACCTGTGGTCTTGGATTCACCCGTATTAACGAATATTTGATTAACACTGGTTAGATCGGTCGTATCTACATAATAGATACCAGGAGCAACACTCGGATCCTGAAGGTTAACCTCTGTGCCTATCAGACAAGATCCTTGTGGTACGCATACTCTAGTATTATCGCTAACCGCATACTGATAATCCCAATCCAGCGCAATATTCTCCAGCGCGTCTTCCCATACCATATAGTACAGAGCACCGGCAAAACTCAATCTGCCGTCAAGGGCGCCACCTTTGAAACCTAACTCAAAGTTAGTTAGCTTCTCTTCTTCAAAGGAAATGTATCTATCAGCATCATAGTTAACGGTTTGAACAAGTTCATTAATAGAGCCACCATATATGGTGTCATCTACTTGTATACCGGAGTTCAGCGTTGCCAGAAGCAAGGGGTCTAACATGTTGGCATTAACACCACCTGGGTTCACACCTACAGAATATTGGAGGTAATAGGTAGTTGCATCATTGGGAGTCCAGTTCAAAGCAACACGAGGTGTAAAGGTTTTCGTGGTCACCGACCTTTCATCGCCATTCAGCACATTTAGCGCACCTACATCATCTTGCGCATACCGCCCTTCTACTGAACCGGTAATGCTGTCAGTGAAATCATAGCCGACATTAAAGAAAACGGCTGTGTTGGTGGTAATTTCATTGGCAATGGTGGTAGGCGCAACCACACCTCCGCTGTTAGTCAATTCACTTGGATTGATTAACTGAGCAAATAATTCGTCCGTACCCTTGGCAATGTTTCTAAAACCAGGAGCTCCATAGTCGACAAATTCATAGGTATAGTCATAGTAAGAAGCACCTACCACATAACGAAGTCGTTCCTCTGCTGGTGAAGCCCAACGAAGTTCTAGATAGGTTTCTTCGATGTCTGTTGGCCCATTATCGGGAACCCTACGGCCATTCTGCATACCCATCCCAGGGGGTGGATCGAGATTAGCGTAGTTGGTGTAATAGGCGGGTGTAGCCATACCCATGGAGACCCCAGCAGGCTGCCAATAAACAGGCTGCACTTCTTCTTCAGCAACTCGAGAATACCCGCGGAAAATGGTTTCTTCGCTGGTCATTACTGAAAGCTGCGCAGCACTTCCGTTGTCGAACAAATAATCGAATTGAGCCGTAATACGATTTCGATCACTTTCAGAACCTGATTTGTCGTGTTCAACAGAGTAGCCGTCATAAATAATTGCTGCCTGTTCTTCTACGGTCAAACCTAGGTATCCGTCTGCTGCTCCATCGGCCCTTAGACCTGCAACAACAGCAGCAAAATCATCCGGATTAGCGGCAAAATAACGTTCATAGTCGTTTAACTGCTCCAGGTAAGTTTCAGGATGCACTTCAAGGTCACATTCCTGCACGCCGGCTACACGAAGGTTTGTACCCATAGAGACTCCAGCCATAAATAGATTTAGACTGTTGAAACAGTTAAAAGAGGACTCCGTAGACGCATAGAAATCGCCACGAGGGCCATCATCTACGGCATCATTAGAAAAGGTTACCTTGGCTTTAAACTTATCGTTTGGTTCAAACACCAACCGAGCGGATATATTTTCACCTGTTAGAGCAAGCGCCTCTACACCGTCAGAGTATGTGTACAGGTCAGGATCGGGAGAAGATGAGTCTTCATAGTTAGCGTTTATTTGAAATCCCAGAGTATCTGTTATTGGGCCTCCGATGCTACCGCTGATTGTACGAGTACCAATGTCGCTCCAATTTATTCCGACCGTTCCTTCGATCACGTCGCCTGGATCAATGGTCACGTAGTTAATCGCACCGGCGAAGGTAGAACGACCAAAGGCCGCGCTTTGCGGACCGCTATATACCTCTACTTGTGATGAACCACCAATATTAATCGCACCAATCGAACCCAAAATAGGTATGCCGTCAATAAATGCAGTTACTTTAGTTCGGTTGGTTGCAAGCTCAGTTGAGCCGATACCGCGAATACTGGGTAATGCAGCAGTACGGTCTTCATTTAAACCGACACCCTCGTTGTAGTGAAACCCTGGTACCAATGCGGCCAGGTCATCCATTCTTATGACGTTTAGCTCGGATAAAGCATTCTGGCTGATCACTGATATCGTTACTGGAATATCTTGCAACGACTCTTCACGTTTACGACCTGTAACGACGATTTCATCGAGGGATACGAAACCCCCTTCACCATCGGCGTTCTGTGCGAATGTCGGCATCGAGAACGCTATAGCAGCGCACACCAATCCGACTGCAGGTAATATTAAGCTACCTTCAAAATAGTTTTTCATTGTTTTCCCCAGTCTTGATCTAATACTCACTTACATGCAAAGCGAGCCTTTGTGCCCCTCCCACTTATTAAGTGAGCTCTGAGCAGAGCTAAAACTATAGTCCTAAATGGACATAAAGGAGGGAATATGGAGTATATTTACAAAACTACACATCAAGTATTACCCAGTGAAACCCGAGCTTTATCTAGCAAACTTATATTTTTATGTAGTGAAACGAAAATTGCTTTAGATTTTAAAAAATTAATATGGACGACCCAGGTTCCAAAAACTAGAAAGCCGGGCAATTACCCGGCTTTCTGCGTAGGGATTGAAATGGCTAAAACGGGATATCGTCGTCGAAGTCGTCAAAATTCTGTGGCTGAGGTTGGCCGCCCGCTGGTTGTTGTGCATTCTGTTGCGGCGCCGAGTTCTGTGGAGAACTTGCGGGTGCGTTCTGTGCGGGTGTGTTTGTAGCTGGTGCACTTTGCTGAGGAGCTGACTGACTGTGGTCTTGGTTGTAGTCGCCGCCACCGCCTGAACCGCCACGGGAATCAAGCATTTGCATTTCGCTGGCAACAATTTCAGTGGTGTATTTGTCCTGGCCGCTATTGTCTTGCCATTTGCGTGTACGCAAGCTGCCTTCGATATAAACCTTGCTGCCCTTCTTCAAATATTCGCCGGCAATTTCTGCGAGGCGGTTAAAGAAAACAACGCGATGCCATTCGGTACGCTCTTGTGGTTGACCGCTGGTTTTATCTTTCCAGGTTTCAGAAGTGGCAATACTGAGGTTAGTTACCGCCCCGCCGCTGGGCATAAAGCGTGTTTCCGGGTCGTTGCCCAGGTTGCCAACCAGAATTACTTTGTTGATGCCGCGTGATGCCATTGAGGGTTCCTATAAGAATGCTTTTAAAATTTTGTGCAGGCAGTTTACCCCTAAGACCAAATCGAAAAAAGGCATGAGTGTAAAAGAGCATCTCTATTTGAGTTGATATGTTTCCAAGGTCTGATTTTCTACCAGGTCCATATCAATTTTGACAAAGAACTCTTGCTGATCTTGGAAGTTTTTAATAGAAATTATGCCTACAGTCTTGGTCAAGTTTTCTGTGGCTTCGGCATTTAAGCCTTTAAGCACAAAGCTTTTGATATTTGGCAGAGACCGCATCTTAGTGGCCAAAGTAAACCAGATTATAAAAAGGCCAAAGCCAAAATAGAAAACTGCAGACAAACCGTATTGGCTAACCAATATGCCGCCCGCTGAACCGCCGACAAAGGTGCCCAAGAACTGGCTTGATGAGTACCAACCCATAGCACTGCCACGATTTTCATCATCCACCCAGCGACTCACCAAGGATGGCAGAGTAGCTTCCAGCAAATTAAAGCCCCAGAAAAACACCAACAGGCCGGAGATAAAGAGGGCAAAACCGTCTGAGATGGACAGCAACAGCTGAGCAACGGCAAGACTAGCGATACCGACTAATAGGGTTGAGCGATACCAGTTTCGTTTGGCAAAAGCCTGCATTAAGGGCGCCATGCACACAAAGCCACCTCCAACCGCCAGCAGATACCATTTCCAATGTTGGCTTTGGGCGATCTCAAAATTTTCCACCAGGATTACTGGCACCGCGATCCATAAACTCATTTGCACTGCGTGCAGTACAAAAATTCCCAAATTTAGTCTCCAAAGCTCGGCCCTGTTGTTTTGGTTGCTAGCGCTTGAAAGTAGATGTTGTTCTGACTCGTCTGCAGTGCCTTGGCTGGATGAAATGTTGGCCGAGAGACTAGGTGTAAGGCCGGTGATGGCCACAGCTCCAATCGCTGCCAATACCACACAGAGCCAGAAGATAGATTGCATACCCCATTTGGCTGCTAATACTGGACCAAGCACCATGGCCAAACCGAAAGACAGACCAATAGAAATCCCCAGTATGGCCATAAGCTTGCTGCGATTTTGCTCTCGCGAGCATTCGCTCAATAGTGCTAACAGAGCGGCGGACACCGCGCCTGCGCCTTGAATGGCGCGGGCAAATATGAGCATTTGAATGGATTCACTAAGGGCAGCCAGAATACTGCCGGCAGCAAAAAGGGCCAATCCCATAAGGATTACCGGCTTTCTGCCTATGCGGTCGGATAATTTGCCAAAAGGAACCTGCAACAAGGCCTGCATAAGACCGTATATGCCCAAAGCCAGCCCAATTGTTGTGGTGGTTGCCCCGATGTACTGATCGCCATTTAAGGCCAATACAGGAAGTATCATAAAGAGGCCTAGCATACGGGTGATATATACCAACCCAACTGCTGAGACTGCTCTTAATTCAACTTGTGAAATCATCTATAGGAAAACCATTTGTAATGTACTTCTAATTTTTCTGGGAGTCTTATACAAAAAAGCCGGGAGCATGTCCCGGCTTTTTACGAAAGATGAAAAGAATTTACTTAGTTTCTGACTCTTCATCGGCCGCAGGCGCTGATTCTTCAACAGCTTGTGACTCTTCTTCGACCGCAGGTGCTGCTTCTTCGGCAACAACTTCCTCTGCCACAGGTGCTTCTTCAGTCACCGCTTCAACTGTTTCTTCAGCTACTACCGCTTCTTCAATAACTTCTTCTTCAACTACAGGAGCTGGAGCTGCTTTAGCTGGCTTCGCTTTTTTAGGTTTCTTAGGTAGATCTTCTGCACCACCTTCACGACCAATTAGCTCAACGTAAGCCATTGGCGCGTTATCTCCAGCACGGAAGCCGCACTTGAGAATACGCAGGTAACCACCAGGGCGCGTTTCGTAGCGTGGGCCAAGCTCATTGAAGAGCTTGCCAACCGCTGCTTTGTCGCGAAGACGGTCAAAAGCCAAACGTCGGTTTGCAACGCTGTCTTCTTTTGCCAAAGTTATAAGAGGCTCGGCAACGCCGCGCAGTTCTTTTGCTTTAAGCAAAGTAGTTTTAATTAGCTCGTGCTCTACCAGAGACACTGCCATGTTTTGAAACATGGCCTTACGGTGTGCACTAGTTCGGCTGAACTTACGGCCTGCAATTCTGTGTCGCATTATCTATTCCTAAATGGACTCTCTGGGTCTCTTATTAAACTTCGGTCTCGGTGCGCAGGCTGGCTGGTGGCCAGTTCTCCAAACGCATACCAAGGCTTAGTTCGCGAGAAGCCAGAACATCTTTAATTTCGGTAAGTGATTTCTTACCCAAGTTTGGTGTTTTCAACAGTTCTACTTCGGTGCGTTGAACAAGGTCACCAATGTAGTAAATGCTTTCTGCTTTCAGACAGTTGGCTGAACGAACAGTCAATTCTAGATCGTCAACAGAACGTAATAGAACCGGATCGATCAAATCTTCCTGGTCCTGAGTCTGTGCAACGTCAGTAGCTTCAAGATCAACAAAAGCAATTAGCTGTTGTTGAAGGATAGTCGCTGCCTTGCGGATAGCTTCTTCAGGATCAAGAGTACCGTCGGTTTCTAGATCGATAATTAGTTTGTCCAAATCAGTACGCTGTTCAACACGAGCAGAATCTACTGTGTAAGCAACGCGACGAACCGGGCTGAAGCTTGCGTCCAATTTAAGAACGCCAATAGCCGCTGTTTCTTCTTCGTCGTTATAACGAACGTCAACCGGCTGATAGCCGCGACCGGTAGAAACTTTAAGAGTCATGGTCAGAGTAGTGTCGTCAGCCAGATGTGCGATTACGTGCTCCGGGTTGGCGATTTCTACATCGTGATCGCGCTGAATGTCATCTGCAGTTACAACACCACCGGTGCTGCTTAGAGTCAGATGAGCTTCGTCTCTTTCGTTAAGAGAAAGCGCAACGCCTTTTAGGTTCAGCAAGATTTCAATTACGTCTTCCTGAACACCTTCAAGAGTGCTGTATTCGTGCTCAACACCTTCAATTTGAACTTCAACAATGGCAGAACCCGGCATAGAAGAAAGCAGGATACGGCGCAGTGCGTTACCCAGAGTGTGGCCAAAGCCGCGCTCTAAAGGTTCCAATACCACTTTGGCATGAGTAGGTGAGATCTCTGTAAGATCAATATGGTTTGGTGTCAAAAATTCATTTACATTCATAGCTGTTTGCATACTTAATCCTGTGGCCAGTGCTTTTACTATTTACCTAGTAGCTCTTTAATTTCAGCAATTACTTAGAGTAAAGCTCAACGATAAGATTTTCGTTGATTTCTGCGGGTAGATCAGAACGATCCGGAGAACGTTTCAATGTAGCTTCCATATTAGATGGATTCACTTCTACCCATTCGGCTGCGCCACGTTGGGCAGCCAAGCTAAGCGCGTTTTGAATGCGCAGCTGGTTTTTGCTTTTTTCACGGATAGCAACAACGTCACCAACTTTAACTTGGTATGAAGGGATGTTTACCTTCTGACCGTTAATCAAGATTGCGTTGTGCGAAACCATTTGACGAGATTCAGCGCGTGTTGCGCCAAAACCCATACGGTAAACCAAGTTATCGAGACGATGCTCGAGCAGGCTCAGCAGGTTTTCACCCGTGTTACCTTTTTGGTTGGCCGCTGCTTTGTAGTAATTGCGGAATTGTTTTTCTAGAACGCCATATATACGACGTACTTTTTGTTTTTCACGTAATTGAACACCGTAATCAGAAAGACGACCGCGACGCTGGCCTTGTTGCCCAGGTGCATTGTCTAAACGACATTTAGACTCAAGAGGGCGTATGCCGCTCTTAAGAAACAGGTCCGTACCTTCGCGACGTGCGAGTTTACATGTTGGTCCAAGATATCTAGCCATTCTTAAATAAGCCTCTTATACACGACGTTTTTTCGGCGGACGACACCCGTTATGGGGTATAGGCGTCACGTCGGTAATGTGATTAATTTTGAAGCCGCAGTTGTTCAATGCGCGAACCGCTGATTCACGGCCAGGTCCAGGACCTTTAACTTCTACATCTAGATTTTTCATGCCGAAGTCCAAGGCTGCTGTACCAGCACGCTCTGCTGCAATCTGCGCAGCAAATGGCGTACTTTTACGCGAACCACGGAAACCAGAACCACCAGAAGTGGCCCAAGTCAGGGCATTACCCTGACGGTCTGTGATAGTAATAATAGTGTTATTAAAAGACGCGTGTACGTGCGCTATGCCGTCTACGACGACCTTTTTCACCTTTTTACGAGTTGTTTTTTTGCTACCGGCTTCGGCCATTATCTAATTACCAGTCAATTATCTTTTAATGGGTTTGCGCGGTCCCTTACGGGTTCTCGCGTTCGTTTTAGTGCGTTGCCCGCGCAGTGGAAGACCACGACGGTGACGCAGACCGCGGTAACAACCGAGGTCCATCAATCTTTTGATATTCATCGAAGTCTCACGACGCAGGTCACCTTCAACCATTACGTTGCCAACTTCCGCGCGAATAAGATCGAGTTGAGCTTCATCCAGATCACTGATCTTAATGTTGCCTTCAACACCTACCGCGGCGCAGATTTTTTCCGCTGTTGTTGATCCCACACCATAGATGTAAGTCAACGAAATAACCGCATGCTTGTTATCGGGTACGTTAACCCCTGCAATACGAGCCATGAACTACTCTCCAGTTACCGCCCCTGTGTATTCCAGCCGCGCAAAAAGGCGCGAAGGATACCTAGGGAGCTCTCAATAATCAATCAGCGTTCGGGCTTAACCCTGCCGCTGCTTATGACGGGGTTCAGCGCTACAAATAACGCGAACTACGCCCTTACGTCTTACAACCTTGCAGTTGCGACACATTTTTTTAACCGATGCTCTAACTTTCATTTCCGAGTACCTTAAAAATTCTTTCTTCTAGCGTCTAAAGTTAGCTTTTTTCATCAGTGATTCGTACTGACTGCTAACTAGATGCGCTTGAATTTGTGACATTAGATCCATGGATACCACAACTGCGATTAACAGTGAGGTTCCGCCCAAGTAAAAGGGAACGTTCCAAAAGACCACCAAAAACTGAGGCATTAAACAAACCAGCGCTATGTATAAAGAGCCCACCATGGTTAGTCGGGTCATAACATCGTCGATATGACGCGCGGTTTGTTCGCCTGGTCTAATACCTGGAATATATGCACCTGAACGTTTCAGGTTATCTGCCATATCTTTCGGGTTGAAGATCAACGCCGTATAGAAGAAGCAGAAGAAAATAATCAATGCGGCAAATAGGATCAGGTTCAAAGGTTGACCCGGGCCAATCGCCAAAGCGATTTCTTGCAATACAACACTGCCACCGTCCGCGCCCTGACCGAACCACTGCGCCAAAGAGGCTGGGAACAATAGGATGCTGCTGGCAAAAATAGCGGGGATAACACCCGCTTGATTGAGCTTCAATGGCAAATGGCTGCTCTGGGCCGCAAAGGTATTGTTACCCTGCTGACGACGAGCGTAGTTAACTGGTATGCGTCGCTGAGCTCGCTCAACAAAGACTACAAAGTACACAACCGCAATTGCCAGAACACCAATAAATACTAGTACTAATGGGTGAATTTCCCCTATACGAGCTTGTTCAACAGCTTGACCGATAGCCGGGAAGATGCCCGCTACGATGCCTGCAAAAATCAACATAGAGATACCGTTACCGATACCGCGTTCATTAATTTGCTCACCCAGCCACATCATAAAGATGGCGCCGGTAATCAAAGAAATAATAGCCACTGGATAGAAAGCCATACCAGAACTAAGGGTTAAACCCTGCCCCGCCAAACCAACTGACATGCCGATAGCTTGAACCGTAGCCAAACCAAGGGTGCCGTAACGGGTAATTTGTTGAATCTTACGTCGGCCTTGCTCGCCCTCTTTCTTAATCTGCTCTAGCTGTGGCGTAACCGCCGCCAATAGCTGAACGATAATAGAAGCCGAGATATAAGGCATGATTCCAAGCGCCAAAATACTCATGCGCTCTAGTGCACCACCAGAGAACATATTAAACAGGCCCAGGATGGTTCCTTGGTTCTGGTTAAAGAGTGCAGCTAGCTGATCAGGGTCTATGCCCGGCAGTGGGATATGAGTTCCGATTCGGTAAATCACGATCGCCAGGAATAAGAAGCGCAGGCGAGAAAATAGTTCGCCTAGACCTTTCATGTTTCCGAGTGGTGGATTACCGGCACGAGACATAAATTATTCCCCAGATTCCTTAGGAGCGTCGTCCTTGTCGGCTGCTTTCTTAGGAGCTGCTTTCTTGGCGGCAGCCTTTTTAGGCGCTGCTGCTTTCTTAGGGGCTGCTGCTTTTTTAGGAGCAGCCGCTTTTTTAGGAGCAGCCGCTTTAGCAGGTGCAGCTGCTTTGGTAGCTGGCGAGTCATCACCAGGGCCATCTAAAATAGTGCCGCCCGCCGCTTCAATTGCTGCGCGAGCGCCTTTAGATACACCTAATCCTTGCAGAGTAACCTTGCCCTTAACTTCGCCACTGGCGAAAACTTTGACACGTTCAATATGCTGACCAATTATGTCGGCTTGCTTTAACGCATCAATATCAATGATCTTGGCTTCTACTTTATTCAATTCTGATAAACGAACTTCTGCAGTAATCAAAGAAACACGTGAACTGAAGCCAAATTTTGGCAAACGCTTACGCAGTGGCATTTGACCGCCCTCAAAGCCTGGAGCAACTTTACCGCCAGAACGAGCTTTCAAACCCTTGTGACCACGGCCACAAGTTTTGCCATATCCGCTTCCAATACCACGACCTACACGCTTCTTAGAGCTATTTCGGCCTGGATTAGGAGAAAGTGTATTGAGATACATTAGTTTTCCTCAACTTTAACCATATAAGACACTTGATTAATCATGCCTCGGTTAGATGGTGTATCAATCACTTCGACCGTATGGCCGATGCGACGTAAACCCAAGCCAGCAATACTGGCTCTGTGGTTTTTCAAACGTCCGTGGACGCTTTTTGTTTGTGTGACCTTAACGGTCGCTTGCTTTTTGGTCGCCGCCATTTTGCTCTAGCCTCAGTTAAGGATCTGCTCTACGGACAAACCGCGCTTTTCAGCAACTTGTTCCGGAGAGTTCATAGTTTGCAGCGCTTTAAAAGTCGCGCGAACCACGTTTACAGGGTTGGTAGAGCCGTAGCACTTAGCCAACACGTTTTGTACGCCAGCAAGTTCAAGAACCGCTCGCATTGCACCACCAGCAATTACACCAGTACCTTCAGAGGCTGGCTGCATATAAACCTTGGATGCACCATGGTTCGAAGTGGTTGCGTACTGGATAGTATTTCCATCCAGATCAACGTTAATCATATTGCGTCGAGCCGCTTCCATAGCTTTTTGAATAGCCATTGGAACTTCACGAGCCTTACCGCGACCGAAACCTACACGGCCTTGACCATCACCTACTACAGTGAGGGCGGTGAAAGAGAAGATGCGACCACCTTTAACGGTTTTAGCAACGCGGTTGACTTCAACCAGCTTCTCGAGAAGACCTTCGCTTTGATCTTGATCATTTTTGTTTGGACGTGCCATCGATTAAAACTCCAATCCTGCTTCTCGGGCTGCGTCGGCAAGAGCCTTAACGCGGCCGTGATATTTGAAACCACTGCGATCAAAAGCAACCTTAGCAATGCCTGCTTCTTTGGCGCGTGCGCCAATCAGCTCGCCAACAGCCTTAGCTGCCTCAACGTTGCCAGTTGCTTTACTACGTAGATCTTTATCTAGCGTGCTAGCAGAGACCAAAACGCGATCACTGTTTATGTCAATCACTTGCGCATACATATGGCGAGGAGTGCGATGCACACAGAGCCGCTGCATACCGAGCTCACGGATCTTGGCTCGCGCTCTGCCGGCGCGGCGTAATCTTGATGTCTTTTTGTCTGCCATGGATCTACCTATTTACTTTTTCTTGGCTTCTTTAATTTTCACGTACTCATCCGCATATCGAACACCTTTGCCTTTATAAGGCTCTGGTGGACGGAAGGCGCGAACTTCTGCAGCTACTTGCCCCAAAAGCTGTTTATCAGCACTTTTAAGTACAACTTCTGTTTGCGATGGTGTTTCAGCACTTACGCCTTTTGGCAGGTTGTAGATAACCGGGTGAGAAAAACCCAGAGTTAAATCCAACTTGTTACCACTAGCTTTAGCTCTGTAACCAACACCTAGCAAAGTTAATTTGCGTTCATAGCCTTCAGTTACGCCAACAACCATGTTGTTAACCAATGAACGGAATGTACCGGACATCGCTATGGCTTTTTTACTGCTATCAGTAGCAGCGAACAGCAGGGTGTTCTCTTCCTGCTTAATCGTAACCAATGGGTTCATAACCAACGATAATTCGCCGTTTTTACCCTTGGCCGATACCTGATCCCCATTCAGCTTGATTTCTACACCAGCTGGGACCACTACAGGATTACTTGCAATTCTTGACATGATGTTCGCTCGTTAAAATACGGTGCAGAGGACTTCGCCGCCGACACCTAGTGATCTTGCTGCACGATCTGTCATTACGCCTTGGCTAGTGGAAACAATTGCCACACCCAGGCCGCTTCGTACTTTTGGTAGTGCGCCAGTGGCCTTATAGGCACGTAGGCCCGGACGACTAACTCGGCTAATTTCTTCAATTACGCCTTTTGATTTGTGATACTTCAAAGTCACAGAAAGAATTGGCTTGGCGCCCTCTTCTACTGAAAGGTCAGAGATATAACCTTCGCTTTTAAGTACTTCCGCAACCGAAACCTTCAACTTAGAAGAAGGCATCTTCACAACAGGCGTATTACGCGCTTGTGCGTTACGGATTCTAGTCAGCATATCTGCCAATGGATCTTGTAAACTCATATCGCTCTACCAGCTAGATTTAACAACGCCAGGAACTTGTCCAAGCATGGCGTGCTCACGCAGTTTATTTCTGCAGAGACCAAATTTTCGATAAACGCCGTGTGGCCGACCAGTAATCTGGCAACGGCGACGACCGCGCGATGGGCTAGAGTCACGCGGCAACGCCTGCAGACTCAGCTGTGCTTGCCAACGCTCTTCGTCGCTGGCTTTTGGATCTTTAATAATGACCTTAAGTGCCTGACGCTTTTCGGCGTACTTGGCGACCAATTTAGTGCGCTTGTTTTCGCGCATAACCATGCTCTTCTTAGCCATGTTTTGCTTAACCCCTTAGTGGGAAGTTAAAGGCACGCAACAGAGCGCGTCCTTCGTCATCGTTACGCGCTGATGTGGTGATACAAATATCCAATCCACGCAGTGCATCAATTTTGTCGTACTCAATCTCTGGGAAGATGATTTGCTCAGTCACACCCATTGAGAAATTTCCACGCCCGTCAAACTGCTTAGGGCTAATTCCACGAAAGTCACGGATACGTGGAATAGCGATAGCTACCAAGCGCTCCAAGAATTCGTACATGCGCTCTGAACGCAAAGTTACCTTACAACCTATAGGCCAGCCTTCGCGGACTTTAAATCCAGCAACTGAACGGCGAGCTTTAGTAACTACTGCCTTCTGACCAGAAATTGCTTCAAGTTCTTTAACGGCATTTTCAAGAATCTTCTTGTCGCCCAGAGCTTCACCTACACCCATATTAATGGTGATTTTGGTGATCTTTGGGATCTCCATGTCGTTGTTTACCTTAAGCTCTTCGCGGAGCTTAGGTATTACTTCGTTTTTGTAAAAATCTCTAAAGGCTGCCATTTGTTTCTACCTTCCTCAGGCGTTTACGAGCTCGCCCGTAGATTTAAAGATTCGGACTTTTTTACCATCTTCCAAATTCTTAAAACCAACGCGGTCAGCTTTCGATTCTGCACTGTTCCAAATAGCTATATTGCTAACTTGGATAGGCGCTTCTTTTTCAATAATTCCACCAGGTATTTCAGCCTGAGGGTTTGGTTTCTGGTGCTTTTTGATCATGTGCACACCAGTGACAATTAAACGACCATCGTCCAGAATTTTCTGAACCTTGCCGCGCTTGCCTTTGTCTCTTCCAGCGATAACGACTACTTCGTCATCACTTTTAATTTTGCTCGCCATGATATTTTCCTGATTCTCTCTCTGGCCTAAATTACTTCAGGAGCCAGCGAAATAATTCGCATGAATTGCTCGCCACGTAGTTCTCGCGTAACCGGCCCAAAAATACGGGTGCCGATTGGCGCTTTTTGCGCGTTCAAAAGAACTGCCGCATTGTCGTCAAAGGAGATAGAAGATCCGTCCGGTCGACGAACACCTTTTTTGGTGCGCACAACTACCGCGTCCAATACCTGACCTTTCTTAACTTTACCGCGTGGAATTGCTTCCTTAACGGTGACTTTAATAACGTCACCAACACGGGCGTATCGTCGGTGTGAACCGCCCAATACTTTGATACACATCACGCGCCGGGCGCCTGAATTGTCTGCAACATCTAGATAACTTTCTGTTTGGATCATGCTTTTAGCTCTTCGAGAAGTCGTAAACGACTAGATCTCGATCGCGCGCTCCTCAATGTTAACTAATGTCCAAGTCTTGGTTTTAGACATAGGACGGCTTTCCGCTACGGTTACCAAATCGCCTTCGCGACATTGGTTGTCTTCATCGTGTGCATGAAGCTTTGTAGACTTAATAAGGTACTTGCCATACACGGGATGCTTTACCCGACGAACGATTTGAACAGTAATGGTTTTATCCATCTTGTCGCTGACAACTTTGCCAGTAACTGTTCGAGCTAGACTTGCTACTTCAGTCATAATTATTCTCCTGCCTTCTGCGCCAGCACAGTTTTAATTCTCGCCACATCGCGGCGCGCCTGGCGGATCAGGTGAGACTGACTCATCTGCCCAGTAGACTGCTGAATTCGGTATTTGAGCTGCTCTCTACGAAGCTGAAGCAGATCTACCTGCAGATCTTCAACTGATTTAGCTCCCAATTCACTTGTATTCATTACATCACCGACCGTTTAACGAAGGCGGTCTTAAGTGGAAGTTTTCTGGCAGCAAGCTCAAAAGCTTCGCGTGCAATATCTTCCGGAACACCTTCCATTTCATAAAGTACTTTGCCTGGACGAACTTGGCATACCCAGTACTCAACAGCACCTTTACCTTTACCCATACGAACTTCGAGAGGCTTTTTGGTAATTGGCTTGTCTGGGAAAACACGAATCCAGATTTTTCCGCCACGCTTAATGTGACGAGTCATAGCTCGACGTGCTGCTTCGATTTGACGAGCTGTAATACGACCGCGAGCGGTTGATTTCAACGCGTATTCGCCAAAGCTCACTTTCGAGCCGCGATGCGCCAGACCGCGATTGCGACCTTTATGCATCTTTTTATATTTTGTTCTTTTAGGTTGCAGCATCAATCAATCTCCTATTTCTGCTGCCCTGTACGCGCAGGCGGTTTGGCGTTTGCTTTACCAGCCGCCTCAGCCTGTGCGTCAGCACCAATAATTTCGCCTTTAAAGATCCAAACTTTTACGCCGATAATGCCGTAAGTAGTTAGAGCTTCCGCTGTTGCATAGTCGATGTCTGCTCTGAGGGTATGTAGAGGCACTCGACCTTCGCGATACCATTCAGTTCGAGCAATCTCAGCACCGCCAAGACGTCCACCAACTTGAATTCGTACACCTTTAGCACCGCCACGCATGGCGTTTTGTACTGTGCGTTTCATGGCTCGACGGAACATAACTCGACGTTCCAACTGAGAAGCAACGCTCTGGGCAGCCAAAGCAGCGTCCAGATCAGGTTTACGAATTTCTTCAATGTTGATATGCACAGGCACACCCATCATTTCAGTTATTTCTTTACGCAATATATCTACGTCTTCGCCTCTTTTACCGATAACCACACCTGGGCGAGCAGTAAATATAGTGACGCGAGCAGACTGCGAAGGTCGCTCAATCTCAACACGGCTTACAGAAGCGTGTGAGAGCTTGCTTTTAATATGGCTACGAACGGCTAAATCAACGTGAAGCTTGTCCGCGTAGTCTGAACGCTCGGCGTACCAGACTGACTCGTGATTTTTAACAATCCCGAGTCGCATACCTGTTGGATGAACTTTTTGACCCATTAGTTAAGCTCCCGCTCCTGATGCGTCTGCCACCTTTACGGTGATATGGCAGTTACGCTTGAGTACGCGATCAGCACGGCCTTTAGCACGCGGCTTGATTCGCTTCATCGTGAATGCTTCGTCTACAAAAATTGTAGATACCTTAAGTTCGTCAACGTCGGCGCCTTCGTTGTGCTCCGCGTTAGCGATAGCTGACTCAAGAACTTTCTTAATAAGGCCAGCCGCTTTCTTAGGGCTGTACTCAAGAATATCTAGAGCCTGTTCAACGTGTTTTCCGCGAATCTGGTCGGCAACGAGTCGGGCTTTCTGTGCAGAAAGACGAGCGCCGCTAAGTTTTGCTGCAACTTCCATCGATTCTTACCTCGCCTGTCTGTCGGCTACATGGCCGCGGTAAGTACGTGTAGCTGCGAATTCACCCAGCTTATGTCCTACCATCTCTTCGTTAACCAGCACAGGAATGTGTTGACGCCCGTTGTGCACGGCAATGGTTAAACCAACCATTTCCGGAATAACTGTTGAACGGCGCGACCAAGTTTTGATCGGCTTGCGATCATTTTTCTCAGCTGCAACCTCTACCTTCTTCAGAAGGTGAAGATCAATAAATGGACCTTTTAATAGCGAACGCGCCATATCTCTTCTCTCTTCCTATATCCGATTAACGACTACGCGAACGAACAATGTACTGATCAGTACGTTTGTTCTTACGTGTCTTATAACCCTTAGTTGGTGTTCCCCAAGGTGATACTGGATGACGGCCACCAGAGGTACGACCTTCACCACCACCATGCGGGTGATCTACTGGGTTCATTGCCACACCGCGAACGGTTGGACGAACACCGCGCCAGCGAGTTGCGCCAGCTTTACCCAATGAGCGCAAACTGTGCTCAGAGTTTGAAACTTCACCCAGAGTAGCTCGGCAATCTGCCAATACTTTTCTCATCTCGCCACTTCTTAATCGAAGCGTAGCGTGGGCGCCTTCACGAGCTACCAGTTGAACTGATGTTCCCGCGCTGCGTGCAATCTGTGCGCCTTTACCGACTTTCATTTCGATACAGTGCACAACACTACCAACAGGTATATTTCTTAAAGGCAGTGTATTTCCGGGTTTAATCGGCGCTGAACGACCATTTTGCAGCTCGTCACCAGCTTTAATGCCTTTTGGCGCGATGATGTACTTCTTCTCACCATCGGCATAACAGATCAGGGCAATAAGCGCTGTTCTGTTTGGATCATATTCAATACGCTCAACTGTGGCTGGAATGCCATCTTTGTTGCGCTTGAAGTCAATCATTCGGTAATGCTGCTTATGACCACCGCCAATATGACGAGTAGTAATACGGCCATTGTTATTACGTCCACCAGACTTGCTCTGCTTCTCGAGCAGTGGCGCGTATGGCTTACCTTTATGCAGATCCGTATGTACGACACTAACAACGTGACGACGACCGGATGACGTGGGCTTTCTCTTAAGGACTGGCATCTCTAATAACCCTTATACAGTCGCTGTGTAATCAATTTGCTGACCGGTAGCGAGCTTAACGTAAGCTTTCTTCCAATCGCTGCGCTTGCCAAGACCAGTTTTAGTGCGCTTGGTCTTGCCTTTAGTGTTTAGTACGCGAACGCTTTCAACCGTTACTTCAAATACCGCTTCAACAGCTGCTTTGATTTCAGGTTTAGTGGCGCTGCCTGCAACACGAAATACATACTGATTTGCTACTTCTGCAGCAATAGCGGCTTTTTCGGTAATTACCGGGCGCTGAATCAGAGTTAGTAATTTTTCTTGGTTCATCCCAGTAGCTCCTCAAATTGCTTAAGCGCTGGCACGGTCACCAATACTTTTTCGTGACGAAGCAAGCAAACTGGATCAACAGCGCCGGCTACACGAACGTCAACCTTATGTAGGTTGCGTGATGACAAATATAGGTTGTCGCTTACTGTCTCGGAAACGATAAGCGCATCACTCATACCAAAATCGTTAAGCTTAGCGATTAGGTTTTTAGTTTTAGGCTCATCCAAGTCAAAGTCTTTAACAATTACTAGACGCTCTTGACGAGCCAGCTCAGATAAAATTGAACGCATCGCAGCGCGATACATTTTTTTGTTGAGCTTTTGTGAGTGATTGCGATCAGGGCGTGCCGCGAAGGTTTGACCACCGCCGCGCCAGATTGGGCTGCGGATAGTTCCCGCTCTTGCCCGACCAGTACCTTTTTGACGCCATGGCTTTTTGCCACCGCCACGTACTTCAGATCGTGTTTTTTGTGCTTTTGTGCTTTGACGCGCATTTGCCGAGAAGGCAACTACTGCTTGGTGCACCAAATCTTGATTATATTGCGTTCCAAAAGTTCCTTCTGACACTTCTACTGTGCCGGCGGAGCCTTTGACTGCTGCGATACTAAGTTCCATTCGTTCCGAACCTCGGGATTAAGCTTTTGCTTTAACAGCAGAGCGAACGATTACGTCACCGCCGGGCATGCCCGGTACGGAACCCTTGATGAGCAATAGGTTACGCTCTGCATCCACTCGAATAACTTCGAGGTTTTGGATCGTAACTTGCTCTGCACCCATATGACCGGCCATCTTCTTACCTTTAAATACTCGACCCGGGGTTTGGTTTTGACCAATAGAACCTGGGGCACGGTGAGAAACTGAGTTGCCGTGGGTAGCGTCTTGCATGGCAAAGTTCCAACGCTTGATAACGCCGGCGAAACCTTTACCTTTTGAAATACCTGTTACATCAACGATCTGACCTTCTTCGAAGCTTTCAACCGTTAGGTTGCCACCAACTTCAAATGCAGATTCATCTTCAATTCGGAGTTCCCAAAGACCTCGACCAGCATCTATATTTGCTTTAGAGAAGATACCTGCTTGGGAATTAGTAACGCGGGAAGCGCGACGCTCACCGGTTGTGACTTGAACAGCGGAGTAGCCATCGGTATCAACAGTTTTAACCTGTGTAATACGGTTGGGCGCCGCTTCAACAACAGTGACAGGAATAGAACGCCCGTCGTCTGCGAATATGCGTGTCATGCCACTCTTGCGGCCGACTATACCAGTTGTCATCTTCTTTCCTCTTCGTGTACGGGGCTATTACCCGCTATGGCCGTCCATTTCAGAACGTTACACATGCCCCTCTCGTAATTAATCAGGGCGATTATTTAATCTAGGCTTAACCCAGGCTGATTTGTACTTCTACACCAGCCGCGAGATCAAGATTCATAAGTGCGTCGACCGTCTTTTCAGTTGGGTCAACAATATCCAGTAGTCGCTTGTGAGTTCGAATCTCATATTGATCTCGCGCATCTTTATTAACGTGCGGCGAAATCAGAATGGTGAACTTCTCTTTTCGAGTAGGCAGAGGAATCGGTCCGCGCACGGTAGCACCAGTACGTTTTGCCGTTTCCACGATTTCTTTAGTGGATACATCTATAAGGCGATGATCGAATGCCTTTAGACGAATTCGTATATTTTGACTCTGCATCTACAAAATCCAAGTAACTAATGGTTTTAAAAAGCTTTTCGGGTCTTTCTATGATCTGTTTTCACAGTCATCCCGAGCAAGGAGGCGGCATTCTATAGATTCGACCACTACAGGTCAACAAAGAATCAGGATATTTTTATTAGCAGCAAAGCCTTTATATTTAAGGCCAAGCGCCGCTTTTTTAGTTACCGCTTCGAACAGAAATTGCGCTTGGATAACGGGCCTATAAATGTAGCTCCTGCTGCCTCTTTAATTGTTCAAACCAAAGTTTTTTGAGCGCACGAATAATTCGTAGAAAAATAATACAAATAGATAGGGTTTACAAAAGCAAAATGCTCTAGAATACCGCCGCAATTTTCAACCCAAACCATACGACGAATAGAAAAATGACTGAATTAGCCCAATACAGGAATATCGGAATCTTCGCCCACGTTGATGCTGGCAAGACCACTACCACTGAGCGGATACTTAAGCTCACCGGAAAAATTCATAAAACCGGCGAAGTGCACGACGGTGCAGCAACAACTGACTTCATGGATCAGGAGCAAGAGCGAGGCATTACCATTCAGTCCGCTGCAACGACTTGCTTCTGGAAAGATCACCAATTCAACATCATTGATACACCAGGACACGTGGACTTCACTGTAGAGGTTTACCGGTCTTTGAAAGTACTTGATGGCGGTGTTGGCGTTTTCTGTGGTTCTGGCGGCGTTGAGCCTCAGTCCGAGACTAACTGGCGCTATGCAAACGATTCTGAAGTTGCACGAATCATCTTCGTAAACAAACTCGACCGCATGGGTGCTGACTTCTTGCGCGTTGTTGGTCAGGTTGAGAAAGTACTTGGTGCAAATCCATTGGTTATGGTTTTGCCCATTGGAGTCGAAGAAGACTTTAAGGGACTAGTTGACCTACTTACCCGAACAGCCTATGTGTGGGATGAGACTGGCCAACCTGAAAACTACGAAATCGTAGATATTCCTGCTGACATGGTTGATCTAGTTGAAGAATATCGCGAGAAGTTGATAGAAATGGCTATCGAGCAAGACGACGACATAATGGAAGCCTATCTTGAAGGTGAAGAACCTTCTATCGAGGACATTAAACGCTGTATCCGCAAGGGTACCCGTACCATGGAAATCTTCCCCACTTACTGTGGTTCTGCCTTTAAGAATAAAGGTGTTCAACTAATTCTTGATGCGGTTGTAGATTACTTGCCAAGCCCAACTGAAGTAGATCCTCAGCCTCTGACAGATGAGGAAGGCGAACCTACAGGTGAAGTTGCCTTGGTATCCTTCGAGGAGCCGTTCCGCGCATTAGCATTCAAGATTATGGATGACCGCTTCGGCGCCCTCACCTTTACTCGTGTTTACTCTGGCGTGCTAAACAAAGGCGATACCATCCTTAATTCCTTTACCGGAAAGACTGAGCGTGTTGGCCGCATGGTAGAAATGCACGCAGATGAGCGCAACGAGATTAGTCGTGCTCAGGCCGGCGACATCATCGCTATCGTTGGTATGAAGAATGTGCAAACAGGTCATACCCTCTGTGATGTAAAACACCCCTGTACTCTTGAAGCTATGGTCTTCCCGGAACCCGTAATCTCTATTGCGGTATCTCCGAAAGATAAGGGCGGCTCTGAGAAAATGGGTATCGCAATCGGCAAAATGATTGCGGAAGATCCTTCTTTCCGAGTTGAGACTGATGAAGATTCCGGCGAGACCATCCTTAAAGGCATGGGCGAGCTGCATTTGGATATCAAGGTCGATATTCTTAATCGTACCTACGGCGTAGATCTAGTTGTGGGTGAACCTCAAGTAGCTTACCGAGAAACTATTACGCTTGAAGTTGATGATAGCTATACGCATAAGAAGCAATCTGGTGGTTCTGGTCAATTCGGTAAAATCGACTATAAAATCGCTCCAGCAGAACCTGGTGAAGGCTTTTCATTCACTTCATCGGTTGTTGGGGGTAACGTTCCTAAGGAATTCTTCCCAGCCATCGAGAAAGGTTTTAAAGGCATGATGGAACAAGGCCCATTGGCTGGCTTCCCTGTGCTGGACGTTGCTATTGAGCTATACGACGGTGGTTTCCACGCCGTGGATTCATCGGCAGTAGCCTTTGAACTCGCATCACGTGGCGCCTTCCGCCAATCTATGCCTAAAGCTGGCCCTCAGATCATTGAGCCAATTATGAACGTCGACGTATTTACGCCAGACGATCACGTTGGTGATGTTATTGGCGACCTTAACCGTCGTCGCGGCATGATCAAAAGCCAAGAAGCTGGTGTAACCGGCGTTCGTATTAAAGCCGACGTTCCACTATCTGAAATGTTCGGCTATATCGGTAGCCTGCGAACCATGACTTCTGGCCGCGGTCAGTTCTCTATGGAATTTGCGCACTATCTGCCATGCCCGAATTCAGTAGCTGAGAAAGTTATCGTAGAAGAAAAAGCGCGTCAGGAAGCCAAGAAGAAGAAATAGTCTTTTTCTTAGTTGATGCCAAGAGCCCCGCTAATGCGGGGCTTTTTTTTGGTAGGTGAAACGAAATTTGCACTAAGGCATGCCAAATCGTAAAGCTTTGTTTGAATCCTTGTTATTAGGTCTGTTTGAATTAAAAATCCGCGATTCAAATATTTCGCCTCTTTCGAGGCTTCTTGGGACTGCAATGAAAAAACTTATATCCGGCTTATTATATATTGGCTTGGCCTTGAGCTGCGTAACCGCTCAGGCACATCACTCTTTTTCTGCCACTTTTACCGATCAACGGGATACCACCATCGAAGGCGTAGTAACGCAGTTTAGCTTTCGTAACCCACACATATTGGTCTATATAGATGTGACCAATGATGATGGCTCCGTAACTGGCTGGATAACAGAAGGCGGATCTGCAACCGGATTTCGTCGTCAGGGCTGGTCTACAGATACCATTCAGCCCGGCCAATTGGTGCGTGTCACAGGCGACGCAACCCACGATGGCTCACCAATGACTTCATTTGGAAGCCTCGCGTTTCTAGACCCCGATACTCGGGCGGTTGTTTCAACGCTTGGCGAAGGCGGACAGGGCGGACGAGGCGAAAACGCATATCAGCCAGAAATTGACGAAAACTTTGCATTAACCTTAGCTGATGGAAAACCAAACCTGAGCAGCGTTTGGTCGAATCAAGGTATTCGTACAACCCGTCCGGGGCAGTTCGCTGAGGACGCCCCTCTCAATGACGCTGGTCTAGCACTGCAAGCAGATTTTGATATATCTACGGACGCACAGGTGTTTTGTGATCCGGTTGGATTGATTCGCCAAATCGTCACTCCGCACCCTGCAAAAATAGAGCAGTTTGACGACCACGTACTACTTACTTACGAAGAGTTTGGCGGTTATCGAAAAATATACTTCGACGACCGCAACGCTAAAGGCATCAATACGCATTACGGTGATTCAATCGCTCACTACGAAGGCGACAAGTTGGTTATTGAGACTACTAACCTACTTGCCAACCAGGCTACTAACAGAGGCTTTCGGCTAACCGATCAAGTTACCGTAGTTGAAACCTATAGTCGTGCTGATGATGATGAAGGCTCCATCCTTATGCTAAATATGATTGTCTCTGATCCGGCTCACCTCGCAAAAGATATAGAGCACAACATGCTCTATCGTGATCAGGGTGCCTACCAGTTTATTGAAAATGATTGCCAGTCACCTTTGCGCGAACGAGTCGAAGTACACCCTGCAATGAATTTCTTCCTAACTAGCGCTGGCCCAGGTGATGGTGCCAATCTTGGCGGACTTGAAGGAGCTGACGCACATTGTGCTGCGCTGGCGACATCTGTTGGCCAAGGCGACAAGAACTGGACCGCATACCTAAGTACTACTGGTGCTAACGGCGTAAACGCTCGAGACCGTATTGCCGATGCTGCACCCTTCTATAACGCCAAAGGCGTTCCGGTGGCAGTTGACGTGGCGGACCTGCATAGCGATTCAAATATGATTACAAAACCAACGGTAGTTACTGAGCGCGGAGCGGTCGTAAACGGCCGAGGTGACACACCAAACCGTCACGATATTCTGACCGGATCAGATATGAATGGAATGGCAGTCAACTCTGGTACGGACACTTCCTGTAGCAACTGGACCAGCAATGGTGAAGGTTCTGCACTGGTTGGCCACTTCGACCGCGAAGGCGGCGGTGATAACCCCACTTCATGGAATAGCGCCCACGCCTCACGTGGTTGCGGCCAAGCAGACTTACAGGGAACTGGCGGTGATGGCCTTTTCTACTGTTTTGCTACGCCTTAAACAAGGCTCTAGTAAAATCAAAAACCCGGCCTTAGTGCCGGGTTTTTTGTGCCCAAAAAATGAGCTTCAGACAGTATTAATTATTCGGCCTTAGAATTCGTTCTATACTCGAGGCTCTAATGCGAGCATATCTATAGGGGGATAGATGACTTACTGCAGATATTTTTCCATTCGGCTTTGCCTTGTTTATTTACTGCTAACACCAGCGGCCTTTGCGCATCATTCCGATACTCCGCATTTCTTTATGGATCAAAACATTCCTTACGAAGGAGTGATTACTGAGTTTAAGTTTGTAAATCCGCACGCCTATGTGTATTTCGACGTTGCTCAAGAAGATGGCAGCGCTGCCTCTACACGATGTGAGTTACCTGCAGCAATCACCCTGCGTCGACTAGGCTGGACTGAGACAACCTTTGTGGTTGGCGAGTTCGTACGATTAAACGCATCTCCCGCTCGCCGTGAGGGCAATCACTGCTATCTGAATCAGCTCGTGCTGGCAGACGGTACGGTTGTGTCCCGCGAAGATGCAGGACCTGTCCTGATTCAGGAACGAGAGATCTCCGAGCGCTCACTAAATCTGGCCAACGGCCAGCCCAATATAAGTGGCGACTGGGTGGCCCAGCCACGATCTGGCCCCAGAGAACAAAATACGCAAACCGCAGCAGCTATGGTTGCCGCGGAATCCTTTGATTTCGTCTACGACCATCCCGGACTGCAATGTGAAAGCGTGGGTATCACTCATGGCTATCCCTTTGGTCGGTTTCCCAACCGAATAACGCAAACAGAAAACATCGTTCAAATCATATATGGCTATATGGATCTGGAACGAATCATCCATCTTGACCAGGGTAGCCACCCAGCCAATATCCCTTATTCAAGGGCTGGGCATTCCATTGGACACTGGCAAGATAATGTCTTGATCGTGCATACCTCTGCTATTTCCGAAGGCACCATGAGTCCTATTAACCAAGTTATGCATAGTGACCAGCTCCAGGTGACTGAAAGATTCTGGTACGAGGAGCAAAGCCAAACTCTGATTCACGAATACACCGCGACGGACCCCCTCTTCTTCGAAAAGCCTTACAACGGGAGGGATATATCAGATATCTCAGCGGTGCCTTACCAACCCTATGCCTGTGAAGAGCTTTCTGGTGCAAATAATATTAGACCAGAGGCTTAAGTAGGGAAACTACCCTGCGGTATAACCGCCGTCTGGCGAGATGGTATGTCCGGTATGAAAATCGGATGCCGGTGAGACCAAAAACAATAGTGGCCCGGCTAGATCTTCTGGCTCTCCTAATCTACCCATGGGGATACGCGACAAAATGCTCTCGCGGGTAGCTGCAGCCAATTCGTTATCTTCAAACATCCAGCTGGTCTGACCCGACCGGAATACTGTAGGAGCAAGCGCATTGACTGTGATGCCCTCTTTACCCCATTCGCATCCCAAAGATTTCACAAGACCAGTCACCGCATGTTTGGAAGCGCAATAGGCCGAGTATCCGTTTGGATGCCCTAATAAACCCCGGGCCGAAGACACCAACACCACCTTCCCCCCCTGCCCTTGCGCGATCAACTGACGGCCAGCGGCCTGACACATCATCCAGGAATCAGTGAGATTGACCTTCATCACGCTCTCTAAACGATTTACATCCATATCAACAATTGGGTCAACATCCATCTTCCCGGAGGCCACTACCAATATATCCAACCGTCCAAAGGAGGTAACTGCCGCCTCAACGATGGCGGTGCAATTCTCAGTAGAGTCTGGCCATTTCGCAACTAACTCAACCTGTCCGCCTTGGTTGCCTTGGTCATTCAGCCCTCTTAGCTCTACCGCAAACTCTTCTAGAGAATCGAGCTTATCGTCAGCAATAACCAACTTGCAGCCTGCCGCCGCTAATGTGCGCGCAGCGACACTGCCAAATGCACCCAAAGCACCGGTAACAATGGCGACCTTGCCACTGATATCAAACAATTCTTCAGGGGTTTTTAAATTGTCGTTCATAATTTCCAGACGGATATCCAAGTTTTTGTAACATAGTGATTACTTTTGCTAATTGGGTGTACCAACTGCGATTGGAATGGGTTTAATCGCCACATAAGGCTCGCAATTGCGCTCAAGTCTAGTGGAGATAGGGAAATATGAAAACATCTTGTTTAGCGCCACTAAGAGGCTTGGCATGTGTCATCTCAATTCTTGGAATGGTTTACGCAACTGCGGTTACAGCACAAATCACCACCTCTCTTCCAGGTACTGTTGCTAGTCCAGCGGATAATCTCTCTAGTCCGGAAAAAATCGATCTAGGCAGACTCCTCTTTTGGGACCCCATTCTTTCCGGCGATAGCGACGTGGCTTGTGCCACTTGTCACCACCCTGACTTTGGATATGCCGAGAACCTGGATATCTCTGTCGGCGTGGGCGGTGTTGGACTGGGAAGTCTGCGCCACTTCAGCGCACAGAATTCAATTCCCTTTGTGAAGCGTAATAGTCAATCCGTTCTCAATACTGCGTTCAATGGAATGAATGAAGACGGCAGCTACGATCCGGCTGCAGCGCCTATTTTCTGGGATGTGCGCGCCAACAGCCTCGAAGAACAAGCCCTACTGCCTATTCTTACCTTCGAAGAAATGCGCGGGCACAACTACGCCGAAGATGAAATCCTCGATGAGGTGGTTTCACGATTAAAGGGCATCCCTGAATATCAAACTTTGTTCTCAGAAGCTTTCGGTAACTCGTCTAACAACGATCAGGCAATCACCTCAGATAACTTAGGCAAAGCTCTGGCTTCTTTCCAGCGAACACTTGTGGCGATCGATAGCCCCTATGACCGCTATCTAGCTGGCGACTCAAATGCCATGACTAGCCAACAAATCGAAAGAATGCGCGCATTTGAGGATGTCGGCTGCGCTGAATGCCACAGCGGACCTATGTTTTCCGACTTCCAGTTACATGTCCTGGGCGTACCCGACAATATGAAGCTGCCGGAATCTGATCAAAGTCTGAACTTTGACTACGCCTTTAGGACACCTAGCCTTCGTAACTTGGAATACACCGCACCCTATATGCACAGCGGCGTATTTTCCTCTCTCAGAGACGTACTTCGATTCTATGATGGCGGCGGTCGTCGCGGCCAAAGAAACCCGGCAGTCGGACGCAATGACAGAGATATATTGTTTCGGCGCTTAGACGATGTGGACGATCACGATCGAGAGATAATTACATTCCTTGGTGCTCTGAACGATGACAACTTCGATAAAACCATTCCTTCCCAAGTCCCTAGTGGCCTTGCTGTAGGTGGATTAATCGAATGACCATCCCGGCACCGAAGGAGCCGAAACTAATTATTGTTAATGAACGCTATGTCTCCTTGTTTTGTTGGTAAATTCCGCGGCATCAAAAATATACCTAAAAGGTCCTGACTCAATGAAATACATATTCGCAATAGCTGCCTCGGTTCTGATGCTATTTTCAACTTATAGCGCCGCGCACCATTCCTTAGCACCCTATGCGATAAACGATCAGATGGAGATTAGCGGTGTCGCGGTAAGCTTTAGATACGTACGCCCCCACCCAATTCTTGAAATTCAGGAAACCGATGGCCGGCTCTGGACCATTGAAGTTACACCCAGAAACTGGGCAAACACAGGGCTTGAAGAAAGCAGCGATGTAATACTACCGGGTGACGAACTAATGGTACGCGGATGGCCAGCCAGAAATGGTGACCCTGAAATGGTAATCAGCGGCTTTGAACTAGAAGGCACCTATTACGAAGTGGTAGCGCAAATACGCCAAAGGTCTGCGGTTGAAGAAGCGGCAATACTAGATGGTATTGAAGAATAGGCTAACTTCAATATTGAAATAAAAAGGCCACTATTCTTACTATTAGTTATTAGCGACCTTTTTTGTGGGGTGAATTGCTACCCTGATCCCACTTGCTCATCGTTTCAAATACTCTCGCCAGGTTGACCAGGCTAATTTGTTATTGAAACGGCCTGAAGGCCAGACTCCCAAGCGTCCTCGAATAAAGATAATGCATATATTTTCTCAACAGCATCAACAAAGAGTCTTTATGTATTTGTTGGAAACCACCAACAAATACATTTAAGCATGCTTGCAGAATTAGTATAGAAGGCTCACGCTTTTCCTACATATGCGGGATTACACAAAAGGTTGCTTAAGTTAGGATCAATTGGCTAACATAATCCTAATCTTTTAAATTCTCTAATAAGAAGGACCAAAGATGATGCTGAAGTATATTCTGACAATAAGCCTAAGCCTCCTATTGACTGCCTGCCTACTCGAAGGCATCAGCAATGACGCTGTTGGACCTGTGGTGAGTACCGAGCTAATAGCAACTACGGGGGTCAAATTCAGTCTTCAGATCAGCGCTTGACTCTTAACTTCCCCGATGGGGCACTTGCCGCAAGTACCGAAATCACCATTCAACAACTTACAGACGATGAAATAGCGGAAAAATACGCAGAAGAAGACAACATCGACTTTGTTTACGAGCTGAGTCCAGACGGCTACGTTTTTCTAGAACCTATTCAGGTGAGCTTTTTACTTCCAGCGGACGCTAATATTGACTCTCCTCGTGGATTGATTGCCGTGAGCAATGAGGTGTCAGAGTTCCTTGACGACCTGGTGTATGACTTAGATGCTGGAACCATTACCGGAACACTGTCTCACTTTTCAGAATTGCTGTCTTTACCTCTTAGCGTCATGATGGATTACCCCATCGCAGTGCAACATTTTGTGGGAGACGCGCCGAAAACCTTTGTTGCCAATTCAACTTCAGCTAGTGCAGTTATTGGAGAAGAAATTACTCCTCTCACGGGCGAGATAGTTCGCATCAAAGCGCGCGTGGACGACGTTGGCGGAGACGAAAGGTTTACACCAGTAACTGTATCGGGAACGGAGCGGTTTGTTAGTGTTACAAATTTTGAAACCACCTACGGGGAGCAGGAACACGACGAGGACGCTGTGGGTGATATTTCTGTTTCATTTATATGCAATGAAGCCGGCATAGACACGATAAAATACCGTTTCAGATATGAAGACGATCTAATAATCAAAGGCCTGATAGATTTTGTTGACGGGACTATTGATGTGCATACTGAAGTGACCTGTCTTGCCTCTGATATCCCACCCATTATTGAACCTCCAGAAACAGCTGTTAACAGTATCGCGGTCTCGGTTGCTATTGCTGCTGAAGCAGTAAAATTAGCCGGCAGCCCACCCTATGCAAATCTACCGGACAGCACTCTGCAACGTTTCATTACCAGTGGAACTAGTGCGCTAACCATTTTCAACACAGCAGGAGAAATTACCAATACGATTGATGTCTTCGCGGAGACCTATGGCTCGCTGTTTCTACAGCACTCCAATGGTCAAGACTTCTTTATTGCTTATGGCCCTGAAGGAAGAAGGATATGCCCAATAGCAGAGGGGTTTTGCCAAATAGATACACCAGGATTTAACGCATTAACAAACAACACCACTAGTGTTGAATATGGCGTTGACGCCAACGGAGATCAAGTTTTCAATCAGGCCTATAGAGTCAAAAATGACCAAGTATTACTTACCAGGGAGGAAGATGATTTCTGGCAGGAAGAAAACGTTTTCGATAATGAAATTCTTACGGAATCGGGGCAATCCTTTAACGCAACGGTGCCTTTATTCGCCTACGAGCCGCTCACACCCTTTACAGGGATTGGAATTACTCTGGACGGCGAGGGCTATTTTGTGGATACAAGCGCCTGTACCGCAATCGAATTCAGCGACACCCTAGGTCAGGGTCTACGCGACATTGAGTGCGATCAGTTCTCTACAGGCAACTACGGTTGCGCCATTCAATCATTCGACGACGCAACAATTACCGCCTGCAGCGGCTCTTCAGGGGCTGATTTTACCTGTGGCAGTGCTGTGCCTGCGGGCGACGGTGTAAGTCTCGCGGCCACTGTCAATGACGCCGGTAATTTAGCCGTAATGGGAGCAGACTTTACCGACTCGTCTATTCACGTGTTTGAGTTTACTCCCACGCTGGCGGTGGAGTTGCAGATCGAGCTTTTCAATTCCGATTGGGTAACTCTGATCCCAGGAGCGGCTGTTAGCTTTGATGGGGTCGCCCATATCGAGATCGACCCCCAACTTGATATTATTATATTTTCCGGCAATGGCTCCAATAATGCCGGAATCATCCCCTTGGATGACCTGGGAAACATCTCACTCTTTGGTGCAGATTCCGTGGATATACCCACGTGGTTCAGTTTCACCTCATCACTTTGAAACCTTGTTCAAAGTCAGGTAACTGCAGACGCCCTCATCTCCTTAGGCTTATTAGCCCTTAGAAGAATAACCCTGAGAGTGCCACTCGAGAATACCACCGCGTAAATTAGCAACTCGCTCAATACCGGCCTGTTCCAAGATGGTAGCGGCCATTGCTGAACGCGCACCGGCAGGACAGATGGTGACTATAGGTTTGTCGGTAGGGAAACTAGCCGCAGTTTCACGCAAAGTACTTAATGGAGCAGCCTGCGCTCCTTCTAGAGCCTTCATCGGACTTGCATCTATTTCCCCCTGTTCGCGCACATCCAGAATAAGTAAATCATCAAGATGATCCCGCACCCATTCCGGCTCAATCTGAAGCACGCCTGCATAAGTGCGAATCACTGGTGCCCAAGAGAGCGCTCCCTCAGCATCTAGGGGTTGCTCCGGCTTGCCCAGTTGAAGGTTGGCAGGCACCGCTATCTCAAGGCGATTGGGGTGGGGCAATTTGAGATTGTCCATATAGCCCACAAAGTCCTGCTCGCGAACTGACTGGCCCAAACGCGGGTTGTGCAACTTCTCCTCTGCCACTGTGGTGGAAGTGCGTCCCGAATAATCGTGGCCAGGATAAATAACCACCTCATCTTCCAGCGACAGTATTTTCTCCCGAACCGACTTGAACAACTGCGCGGCGTCCCCTTCCTGAAAATCCGTTCGGCCAGCGCCGCGAATCAAAAGCGCGTCACCGGTGAAAATCATCTTTTCCTTAGGCAGGTAATAACTCAAACAGCCCGAGGTATGCCCTGGTGTGGTCCGAACCTCTATTTCCAGACCACCCAAATTCAGCATATCACCATCTTCTAACGCCCTATCCATGTTTTGCGCACCGGAATTTGCACTCAAAGCAATCTCGCTACCTACGGCTTGCTGCATAAGCCATGCACCAGTCACATGATCCGCATGCACATGGGTATCCAAGATTAACTTCAATTTGATATTTAATTCGCGCACCAAGGCCAAGTCCCTAGAGTACTGTTCAAAGACCGAATCAATAAGCACCCCTTCACGGGTAACGGGGTCCGCTAGCAAATAGCTGTAGGTTGAAGTGGGAGAATCAAAAAGCTGCCGAAATATCATACTTCAATATTATACGCTTGTTGTTTCAAACCTTTGCCAGTGCTGATTAGTGGTTGATATCACAGTGCTAATGGAGCTGTTTCAAAAGAAAAACACTCTGCGACGCCCTTTATTCGATCACTATCCACTAGAATATTGGCAGTTAAAACCGTCTTACCTTTTTATTTAAGGATCAGAAAATATGCCCAAGGCAAGCGAGATCAAAAAGAATGCCGCCATTACCTACAACGGTAAAACTTACGTAGTTCGGGACATCGATCGCTCCGTGCCCCAAGGCCGCGCTGGTGGCAGCATCTATCGTATGCGCATGTATGACATTGTCAGCGCCAGCAAAATTGACGAGACCTTTAAAGACTCTGACATTTTGGATTATGCAGACCTTATCCGCAGACCGGTTATGTTTTCCTACCTAGACGGCGACGACTACGTCTTTATGGATAGCGAAGACTACACATCCTATAACCTGAACAAAGAATCCATTGCCGACGAAGTTCTCTTTATCAATGAATCAACCGAAGGCATCTTGGTGGTGATTGTTGACGATCAACCCGTTGCGCTTTCCATGCCTGTCAGCGTCGAGCTCGAAGTGATGGAAACCGATGCTTCTATCAAAGGCGGCTCAGCAACCTCAAGAACCAAACCGGCAACACTGTCGACCGGCGTAATTCTGCAAGTACCTGAACATATTTCTACTGGCGACAAAATCAAGGTAAATGTGGAAGAACGTAAATTTATGAGTCGGGCCTAAGGGATAGTTAAAGAGAAGAACCGATGCCAACCATTAATTTTGTCACTCTGGTCTTAGCAGCTATTGCACTGTCAGGCTGCTCCCGCTCGGACCCTTTTGCAACAGAACATCCATTAACCGCACCGCAAGACGGATCCACAGGAATAGCCCTTATTGACGATGCATTCCAGACAGAGCCACTTTCCGAAGGCTGGGGGCATCGCACTTTCTTTGCCGTAAAAGCAGCTCAATACTCCATCGAAAACATAGATGATCGCCGTGTTCTTCAATGCCAAACCGACAACAGCGGCTCAATCTTCGCGCGTCATACGGATATTCAACTCAGCGACTACCCCCTTCTAAGCTGGAGCTGGAAAATAGTCGCTCCAATAGAAAGCGACCTAGATGAAGACACCAAAGACGGTGACGATCATCCGGCTCGTTTTTTTATGCGATTTGCAGAAGACAATGAGACAAGGCGCGCAGTTGAGATTATTTGGAGCAATAAAAAATACGCTCCCGGTGACTACAAAATTATTGGCAACTTTTATCACTACGTAGCCAACGGCCTAAACCAGAACGTAGGCACCTGGCATGACCAGAGCGTTGACCTGATGCAGATATACAAAGACATAGGAGGAACTGCGGCAGAGCCAAAGCTGACATTGCTCGGGTTCTTTTGCGATAGCGACAATACCGGCGCAGAAAGCTTGGCTTATTTCAGTGATGTCAGGCTAGAAAAGCGCTGATCTAAAAATAAGTCTTATCTGACCCCAGTTATTCACAGTTATTCTATCCAATATAAAAGGCAGCCGAGGCTGCCTTTTATACCTTTAGGATAAATTCCTAAATGGGATCAATAAACTCATCCATTAGCTCAACACAGGCATAGTCTTCAAAGGGTGTGTTGGATACAAAAACCGTATCCTCGCCAGAATAAGTGCCGGTAAAGTTCACTGGATCAACAGCGGAATACACTCTGGTCAGACTATTGTCTTCAGTGCTGTAGGTAAAAGTCTCAGTCACATGGAACTGGTCACTGTGTAGAAGGCTAGCTGAAAGGTAGCCATCATCCGTAAAACCAATAGTGTCAACATGGAGAGTATCGCCCTCTAAACGCCCAATTGAATGACCGCCTACGTAAGGTACGATATTCGATGGATGCTCATCCATATTCAAGTGAATGGTACGCGCAATATCCATGAGACCCATTTTCATGACTATCGTCTCTTCAGTCTGAATAATTTCATTCACATGCCTGTCAAAGGTCCAGTCGTGGAAGATATTGACCGCCTCACATCTGTGACGAGGATTACCGCCACCAGCGTCAGCGTAACGTGCAGCTGCTGCAGTTCCCGCATCGGTCAAAGCAATTCCGGCTGGTAGGCCGCCTCCGCCGCCTCTAGTGCGAGGAGCGCCTCTAGCACCACCAGATGCTGGAGCACCCTCACTAGCGGCTGCTGCCGCACGGCGAGCCGCCTCTGTTGCATCATAGTAGCGCTGAGGCGCAGCCCATGTGCCGTTGAGATCCAGTTTTCCGCTAGACAGTCTGTTTTCAGTTTCCACAGCATTGTCGACAACTGCTCGACGTTGGGTTGCACGACCCAGTTCCGTGCCGTCCGCATATACGCCGGTTGAGAAAAGACCAGCTGTTCTTTCCCGAGTTCCGGCAGCGCCGGTTATTGTGATTTCAGTGCCGTTGGGGAACATTGCTTCGTCCCAGCCAGCTCTGCGCAATAGTGAGCCAGCTTGCATTTCAAAACGCCATGCTTCGGTTTCACCCTCTGCAGTAACGACGTCAAGATAGACGTAGGCGTGTGGATTCACAAAACGAACATTCGTTATAGAACCAGTTACGGTGACCTGGCCACCTAAAAACTGGCCCGGGCCATGGTGCGCTATCGCTGCGGGTGCCGCTCCCAGAATGGAAGTCAGTAACACAGTCATAATTAATTTTTTATTCATAATTTCCCCCAAGAAATATTTCCACAAAGCTTCTGACTAGTTCAGCCAGAGCCCTTTTCGCAACGCAATTTATCCCAGAGACGATGCGTCGTCCAACTTATTGCGCTCAATATAGAAATCTACACATTCTTTTCGTAATGTTCTCTGATACAACGGCTAGGAAAGGGCTCTGACCCCTTTAAATCATGAAAACATAGGCGCTGGTTAATTGAAAATATAGCTTTTATACTTCTTATCCTCGATCAATGAATTCAAGCGAACCTTAAGTTTTGAAGTCTGAAACTAGCTACCATCAGTCCGCGAGGGAGAAGAAGAATGAAACGTTTGAGCCTAATAATCCTTTTAATCTGTATCCAGCCGATTGCGAGCGCACAAGATGCGCAGCGCAGCCTGGATATTTATTGGATAGATGTGGATGGTGGCGCCGCTACCTTGATTGTGACACCTGAACGCGAGTCCGTGCTTATGGATTCCGGTTTTGATCTCCCCGATGACGAACACGCCAAGCGCGTCGTTGCCGCAATGACAGATGCGGGCATTAGCAGTCTGGATTATTACATCGCCTCACATTTTCATGGCGATCACGTTGGTAGTATTTTATCGCTGATACAGCTCGTTGGGATCGGCGAGTTTATTGATCATGGCGAGAGCGTCGAACAAGATACTGAACGTGGTAGACCAGCATGGGAGACCTATCAAGCCGCTCTTCAGCTGGCGGATAGACGCAATTCTAGCCCCGTTAGGCCGCACGATATTTTGCCACTGCGAGGAGTCGATCTGACGATTGTCTCGTCAAACTTGGAAGTGCCGGTTACATCATTGAATCCACAGGGACCCAATGCGTTGTGCGAGGGTGCTGATTCAGGTCCGGAGGATACGGGTGAGAACGCACGGAGTGTCGGGTATCTCTTGTCCTTTGGCGAGTTCGATTTCCTAAACCTGGGTGATCTAACATCACGAGGACAACATGCACTGGCTTGTCCGGAAAATCTAATTGGCATGGTCGATGTACTGCAGATCCCTCATCATGGAAATGACCTCGCACCGCAGCTCATCTGGGCGTTACAGGCGACCGCTGCGGTTTCTAGTAATGGAGCTCGCAAAGGCGGTAGCCCTGAGGGATACGAGGTCGTAAACGCGTCAGAAAGTATTGAGGGGATTTGGCAATCGCACCGTGCGTTGAATACCGACAACGAACACAATACCGAGAATGACATGATTGCGAATCTTACCGAAGAGAATGACGCCGGACACTGGATCAAAGCCTCAGTGCAGCCAAACGCGACCAGCTACACAATAACGAATTCCCGCAACCAGTTCAGCAAGACCTATCAGATTAAGTAGTTAATCGCCTCGATCGACGGGTTGATAGTCCGCTGGTACGCCCGGCCAACCGTCCGGCGGGTTGCCTGGGGAGAGCCAATACCAGCTACCATCCTCGAGAGTCATACTGCGGGCACGCATCTCAGTGGAGCCGTTGCGTGAGGGTGCACCGGAAATGACAGCCTTATCTCCGGGCTGTAGCGTATCCGCCGTGACGCCAACGCGGCCGAACACACCTATCGCCGCTGTCGGCATATTCCAATTTGTGACCATGCCGCTCTCGTCCTCCACATCCATAAATATCTCGGTGTGCGGATTTTTCCATTCAAACTCGGTAACGACGCCGGTGAGCGTAATTATCGTGTCGTAGTCGTACCGCAACCGGTAGTTGTGGTGCGCAAGCGCTGACAGACTCACCAAGGTGGTCAATAACACAATTAGTATCTTCATCGGATCTGGTTCCTTGAGCTTAACTATGCAATGACAATTTATAACATGTTGTATCAAGAACAAAGGGGTCTGCCCCTTTAATTGATTAGTCCAGAATAGCAATTATGCGCAGAGGCGCGACTTGGAGCCGCCGAGAAGCGCAATCTTTATCCGTTAAGAGCGAGGAGTGCCTGAGGTGTGCGTAGCGCGCCGAGTTGCCGAGCTTAGGATAAAGACGAGCATCGCAGGGAACCCGAAGGACGGCGAAATCGGAGCAAATGCTTTTGGTTCCTTTTGGCGAAACAAAAGGAACAGCCCTCCACGGCAGTGGAAATCTTTAACCTTTATTCCAGACATAAAAAAAGGCCACGTAAGTGGCCCTTTTCGATGGAATGCAAAAACTATCATTCGATAATTTTTGCTACTACTCCAGCTCCGACGGTTCTGCCACCTTCACGAATCGCAAATCGAAGACCTTCTTCCATCGCAATCGGAGCGTGCAGCTCAACTACCATCTGTATATTGTCACCAGGCATTACCATTTCAACACCATCTGGAAGTTCAC